>OCQZ01000546.1_pt1 | contig 11503 bp, 9 predicted proteins | sample 1538921 | NCBI WGS metagenome assembly OCQZ01 (sample SAMN03418269, study PRJEB22391) | human gut metagenome | biome: human-gut; feature: organic feature; material: feces | host: Homo sapiens | place: Tanzania | collected 2013-01 | reverse complement strand
TAGAATACACCTTTTTCGACACAAAGTCAACACATATTTCCCGTATTTTTCGTGTTTTGTCGATTTGAATAGTTAATTAACGATATTTCCGCCGTAATATGTGTAACATTGTGATATATCGAATTTTTACGCATATTTTTTCAAATTTTCCGTGAAATCCGGTGTCTTTTTCCCTCTTATACCAACGCAAAAAGAAAAGAGCCTTGCGGCTCTTTTCTCTCTCACTCATAATTTGTCCTGCTGATACTTTGCGCGCACGCCGCCAATAAACTTCAGCCGCGTTCTTGCGCTCAGAATATTGGCATCGCCGATGGTCTTTTGCTCGATGCGCACCGGCACAGCAACTTCCCGCAGGTGCATGCCGATCAGTGTACCGCCAATATCCAATCCCGCATGGGCGCGAATGTGCTCGACGGCAACCGGCTCATCAAAGTTTTCCCAGCAGGTCGTGGCAAACGAGCCACCTGCTTTCGGCTGCGGCAATACATTGACCATTTCATAGCCATATGCTTCCGCTGCCTGCCGTTCCATAATAATCGCGCGATTCAGGTGCTCACAGCACTGGGCAGCCAAATAAATGCCATGCGGTTCCAGCGCAGCATATGCACCGCGATAAATCGCACCGGCAATATCCATGGACGAGGCAGAGCCGATCTTCTGACCGCCTACTTCACTCGTCGAACATCCAATAACAAACAGGTCACCCATCTTGAGTTTTGCCTGTGCCAATACTTCATTGACAGCCTTTTGTGTCTCCTGTTCAATTTGTTTCAGTTCCATGATGAATGTCCTCCTTTTGACGACTTCGGCTTATTCCCGTATCATCTGGCAATATGTCAGCGGTTCAAAGCCCATTCTTTTATACAATGCAGCTGCACGGCTGTTTTCCGGTGTGACTTCCAGTCGAAACCGTGCTGCATCCGGATATGCCGAAAACAGCCAATCAAAAAAGGCATGTCCCAGTCCCTGACCGCGCAGTTCCGGTTCAATGAACAATTCTTCAATCATGACGCAGGAGCCTGCCTCCGTCGCATACATATGGGTCAGATACGCATATCCGGCGTGTTTGTCACCCTGATACAGCATACAGCCCTCTATCAGCGGATTGTTGGATACTGCCTGCTCAAAACTGCGCTGCAAAATCTTTTCCGGCACAGCATGCGTCACGGCATCCGATTGATAAAAGCTTTTGACGCGCGGCATGACATAGGCGCGGTCGGCTTGTTTCATGCGTTTTACGGTTAACATATCTATTCATTCCTATCTACAGTCATTGCAAAGATTGCTGCGCAATGCTGCGGCGGCACTGCGCCAAATGCAGCAGCATCGCGTCATACGCCGCCATCTCGTCGTGTGCACCGATTGCTGTGAGAATTTCTCTATTGGTGCGCGCCAGCTCCTCCAGCGCCTTCTGTGACGGCGTACCGGTCAGCATGGACGGTGGCCCGCACAAAATAACCGCCAAATTTGGTACCACAACATTGCCCGATGTGCGGGCAATGGCGGCATGGTAGGCAGTATTTTCTTTGGAAAAGTCATCACCCGCCAGCATTTTCTTTTCACAAGCATCACACAGATGCATCAAATCGTCCAATTCTTCCGGTGTGCATCTGCTTGCCGCCAGAGATGCCAGACGCGGTTCCACCAAAAAGCGCAGTTCAAGCAAATCAGTTGCCACCTGTACCTTGTCCGTCAAAAATTCCAGACCAAGCGGATCTTCGCTGACACCGCTGCGTGCAGATACAAAGGTACCAGAGCCACGGCGGATTTCTACCACACTGCGGCTGACCAATGTTTTGATTGCTTCACGCAGGGTGCTGCGTCCAACGCCGAGCGTTTTTGCCAATTCAAATTCATTCGGCAGCTTATCGCCTGGCTTGAGCTTCTGTCCGATAATGCTGCGGACGATCTCATCCGCCACGCGATCTGTCAGCAGTATTCCTTTCCGTGTTTCTTTGTCTTTATTTATCCTGCCGCTGTGTTGCAAACGGCGTTGTCACTCGCCTGAATGGCTTTTGCTTGAATACCGCAGTACTTCATATACGGCAGCAGCTGCCGGAATACGGTATCTGTCGCCACGCTGCCATCAAAGCGTACAGCGACCGTTCCTGTCGTGTCAATTGCTTTCGAAACCGCTCGATAGCTGGCATCTGCCGCCTGACTCGATTCATTTGCGCTGGTGTTCCAATCCCAGACGCGATAGCCTGCGTTGAGAAGCGCATGGAGCGCGTCACGATTGAGTTTTCCGGAGCTTCCGCCGGAAATGCGCACCAAACGAGTCGGCATGCCGGTAATCACGGACAACTGCTCATTCGCCTGATCCAGCAGGGCAACCGCGTTTCCGCCGTTTGCCTGTTCCGGCGTCAGCAGCAAACCGACGCTGTTGCCGTCTCCCGTCAAATGGCGAAGGGTATCATCCGCACCATACAGATTATCTATCGACACAAAGAATGTCGCCTGCATTGCGTTTGCGGACAGCGTATCCGCAATCGAGCTTGTCACGTCATCCAGCTTGCTGTCTATGGTAAGATAAACGGCGTCCGGAACATTCTTCGGCATCGTATACGCGAACTCCGATATCGTCACCGTGCTGCCCGGCATATACAAAAACGTGCTGCCGGTATTTTGTCTCGGCATATACAAAAACGTACTGCCGGTGCCGGTTATCGGTTTTTTCGTTCCGGTAATATTGTTATTCGGCTTATTGTTGGTTGGTTTGTTGTTATCCGGCTGTTTCTTGCTTCCTGTAACGGTTACCTGACACGCCGCCTTTGCGCCCAGCGCTTCCGCGGTAATTTCAGCGGAGCCCTCTTTGTTCGCACGCACCTTACCGGCTGCATCGACGGATGCAACCGCGGGGTTGGACGAACGCCAGGTAATTTTCTGACCTTTCAAGTCTCCTGTAGTGTTTGCTGTCAGTTGCTTGCTATTTCCCGTTTCCAAAGAAACCCGATTGGGAGTAATCGTTATGCCGCCATCCACTACAACGCGCACATCGCACGTCGCAGATACCGAACCAACCGATGCCGTAATTTTTGCAGTTCCCGCACCGGCTGCATAAATTGTACCGTCCTTGTAATATGCGACACTTTCATCTGAACTGTTCCAAGTCAAACCTTCTAAATCTGCATCTGCCGGAACCGGATCCGCTTCAATGCCGGCACTTTCTCCCACGTGCAGCTCCATTTTCTGAGGCTTCAATAAGATGCCCGTCAGTCCCGGCTGTACCGAAATGGTCAGCTTGCCCTGTGCGGAATCCGCCGTTGCCGTGATCGTCGCAGAGCCGGACTGATGCGCCGTCACCTTGCCTGTTTCATCAACAGATAAAATCTCCGGCCTATCCGATGTCCATGTAACGTTCGCATCATCCTGCGCTTCTGTCGGCATGATAGACAGCTTCAGATTCTGCGTCTCTCCGATGCGCATTTCCTGTGCGCCCTCAATGGTTATCTGCTTGACTGCATAGCCGGAAACTTCGATGACACAGGCTGCAACACCGCCTTTCACACGCTTTGCAACCTCTGCAATTCCCGCTTTTTTTGCGCTTACGACACCTGTTGTTCCATCCAGTTCAATGATGTCGTTTCCTTCTTTAATTTCCCACTTACTTTCCGAGTCAGATGGGTTTCCCGAACCTGAACCTGTCATTGGTTGCTCCGATTGATTTTCTTCTTTGACCACCAATTGAATCTGTTCATTTTGTTTCATGGAAACCGACGTTCTCGAGTCGCCCGTAACAATGTCTACAGGTACTTGTCTCGGTGCCGGCGTAGTTCCCTGATCATCCTTTGGCACGGCCGCCGCGACTGCGCCGCAGACCAGCACGCCGCACAGCAGAGCGCAAAGCAATTTCGTCATTTTTTTCACGTCGTTATCATCTCCCTGCGTTCCCCGCATCAGATATTTATTCAGCTTTATTATACCGCACAACCCTGTATTTGTCACAGAATTTTTGCTGAAATCCCGAATAAATTTACAATCTGTTCCCACTTACGGCTCAATCGACAAATCCTCATCTTGTGTTCTATATCCCGCTTTCTGTTGCGCACTGCATCGAGCAATGTTATAATAAATATATCTTTCATTGTATCATAACAGGGAGGGCAACCATGAACATTGAACAGCAGATTCGGGAGTTTTTAACCGGACAGAGCGCCAAGGCATATCAGGTTTTCGGCTCGCACCCTGCCCACAAATACGGTCAGGACGGCATCGAGTTCCGTGTCTACGCGCCGAACGCCGTCAACATGCAGCTGGTCGGCGATTTTAACGACTGGAATGGTTGGAACATGGAGCACCAGACCCATGGAATCTGGACCATTTTCTGCAAAGACATTCCGCAGGGAGCACTGTATAAATACCGCACAACCACACAGGAAGGCCGCGTGATTGACCGCGCCGATCCATTCGCTTTTTACTCCGAACTGCGGCCGGGCAATGCATCCGCTGTTTTTGACATCGACCACTACCACTGGAACGATGAAAATTGGATGACACAGCGCAACAAAAACTATACGCGTCCCATGAGCATTTACGAGCTGCACGCCGGTTCTTGGCGGCGGGATACCGAGCACATCCCCGCGGATGCTACGCCGGAGGAACAGGAAAACGGCAGAATGCTCACCTATCGGGAGCTTGCCGACCAGCTCATCCCCTATGTCAAAGAGCAGGGCTTTTCTCACATTGAGCTGATGCCGCTGACCGAGCACCCCTTTGACGGCTCTTGGGGCTATCAAGCGACCGGTTATTTTTCTGCGACCTCACGCTACGGCGATCCCTACGGTCTGATGGAACTGATTGACCGCTGCCATCAGGCGCACATCGGCGTCATTCTCGATGTCGTGCCGCTGCATTTTGTGACGGATTTCTTCGGTCTGCATCAGTTTGACGGCGGATTCGTCTATGAATCGCAGTATGAAAACCTGCGCTATACCGAGTGGGGCACCGTTCTGTTTGACTACACCAAACCGCACGTCCTGTCCTTCATGAAGTCCTCTCTGGATTTTTGGATTAACTATTATCACATTGATGGTCTGCGCTTTGACGCGGTTTCCCAGCTCATTTTCAAAAACGGAGACCCCAATGCACCGCTCAACGACCCTGGTATTTGGTTCCTCAAAAATACGAACTTTTATTTGCAGCAGACCTATCCAAACGTCATGCTCATGGCGGAGGATTCTTCCAATTACATCAAGGTCACGGCGCCGCCGCAATACGGCGGTCTCGGCTTTGATTACAAGTGGGATCTCGGCTGGATGAACGACACCCTACAGTATCTGTCCATGCATCCCAACGACCGCAATCATTCGCGCCACACCCTCATGTTCTCCATGGCGTATTTTTACAACGATATTTTTATTTTGCCGTTCTCTCACGACGAAGTGGTTCACGGCAAGCACACCATTATCGACAAGATGTGGGGCAATTACGAGCAAAAATTCAGCCAAGCCCGCCTGTTATACCTGTATATGTGTGCGCATCCGGGAAAAGTGCTCAATTTCATGGGAAATGAAATCGCAGAGTTCCGCGAATGGGATGAAAACAAGCAGTTGGGCTGGAATTTGATGGAGTACCCTATGCACGATTCCTTCAATCGGTACTGCCGGCATCTGCACAAAATCGGCTTGGAATACCGCGCGCTGTATGATACGGAATACGATCCGCGCGCCTTCCGCTGGCTGGATACGCCGGGCGCACCGGCTACCGTATTCGCCTTTGTCCGCCGCTCGGCAGACGAGCAGCAGGCGATTACATGCGTGATGAACTTTGGTTTGCAGCCTGTCACGGTCTCGATTCCAGGTCTTTCCGGCGATTGGCGGGAGCTTGTCAATACAGATAACACCTCGTATTCCGGCTCCGGTGTCATCAATGCGGACAGCATTCACGGACAGGTACGCCTTGCTCCGCTGTCCGGCTGCCTGCTGTGCAGAGGCTGACTGTGCAAACATCTGTGTAAAACCAAATAGACAAAAAGAATCTGTGCGCCTATTATACAAGATAGGCAGTTCACAGATTCTTTTTTTATTTTGAAAGGAGGGATTGTATGCCCGATGCAACGATTGCAGCTTGTCATATCGCATCTCTCGAGCATCCCATCACCGCGCTTGCAGATCGGCCGCCGCTTTCCGCGGAAGATCTCAAAGCGTATTTCGATGCCAATCCGATTCAGCTCATGCACGCACACAATGCGCTGGTACAGACGCTTTCCGGTACGAGCGGCGCGGAAAATATCGGTTTTGCCAACACCGCCGGTGTCTCCGCTTCCAATGTCCAAAGTGCCATCGAACAGGTACAGCAGCAGCTGTCCGCGCTCGCCTTGGGTTCGATTCCGGACGGCTCCATCACGGCTGTCAAGCTGGACACCATTGCACAGCTGCAAACAACCGTAGAGCAAATGCAGACCGCCGAGCACGCTTCCGGAACCCAGTTCCCGTTTATGATTCTCGCGCTGTCCGCAGACACCGCTGAGACATTGAAGGATGAGCTGGCATCCGCTGCGCTCGGTCTGCACTACACGGACGGTGTGCACGGCCTCGGCAGACAGTTCGGCTGGCTATGCAGCAGAAAAAGCGCCAAGACGCCATCTGAAGCCTTTCTTGCCAAGCAAACGTATGCAGATATTTTATCCGATGCAGCGACGCGGCAGGAAATTGCCGATCTCGCTCCGGTTCTCGCGCTGATTAAACTGTCCGCCGAGGGTCTGCAGGCGTACCGCACAGCGCTGCAAGGCAATGTATAAGCCCATAAAACAGCAAAAGTCTCCCGCACGGGAGACTTTTGTTTTGTTATCGAATTTCATCCAAGGTTTTAGAAACTTCATGCTTGATCGGCTTCCACTCTACCTTGCGGAACAGCGCCGCAACGGCAATGGGCAGATATGTCAGCTGAAACAGCGGGAAGGTAAACGTATACAGTACGCGCTTCCATGTCGGACAGTTGCGAATTTTCTTTCGCTCCGTGATCATGGTCACAAGACCCATCAGGAACAGCGAGCCATAGTATCCGAGCAGCCAAAAGCCCAGCGAGCTGAGCATGGTCTGAATCATGTGCGGCATGTACAGTGAACCGAAAACACCCATCAGCAGCATGACAATGTCCAGTGCGAGAATACCCATGGTAATCAGCATACCCGGCATAACCGTCATGGTCAGGTCATAGCTGGCGAGTTTTTTGATGTGGTGCTTGGTGACAATGCCGCGGCTCAGCTTGCCGCCGTAATTGGCAACAATCTGATAAAAGCCCTTTGCCCAGCGCATACGCTGTGTCCAAGACTGGCTAAATGTCGTCGGCTGCTCATCATACAGCATCGCATCGCCGCAATAGCCGATCATTTCGCCGTGAATGACGGTGTCTACGGTAAATTCAATGTCCTCCGTCAGCAGGTGATACGGCCAGCCGCCGCGCTCGCGAATAACCGCACTTGCCACGACAAAGCCGGTGCCGGACACCGCACAGCTGGTACCCAGCATCATGCGGGCATTGTTCAAAAATTTTGCCTCTCGCATGAACCACAGCGAATATCCCGCAGAGATCCAGTTGGTTGCAAAGTTCTTAGAATTTCGATAGGTTGTCATAATGCGGTAACCCTGACAGAACGTCTTGTTGACCGCCTCAAAAAAGTGCTCATCCAGCAGATTATCCGCATCAATGATGACATATGCATCATAGTAGTCATCACCGACGCCCTTTTTCAGCTTATCAAACAGATAATCCAGCGCATAGCCCTTGCCAACCTGCTCTTTGTTAAAGCGTTCATAGACAATGGCACCGTGGTCGCGCGCCACCTGCGCGGTATCATCCGTGCAGTTATCCGCGATAACAATCGCATCCAAAAATTCCGCCGGATACGTCTGCGCCCGAATGGTATCCAGCAGCTGACCAATCACACCGGACTCATTTCGCGCAGAAATAATCGCCGCATACCGATTGGTTTTGACAAGCGGCTCTGCGTGGTTCTTTTTGCGGCGCTTGTGGATGTACTCTCCGATAAACACCACGCCGATATATCCCATCTGATATACATACAGAATGGAAATGATCGTGATGACCAATGTGTTCATATGGATAATGAGATTCACAGCAATCCCCTTTCTCATGTATCACGGGTTCTTTTTCAAAAAGATAACACTTTCTTGTGACGATTGCAAGGAATCCCCGTGTTTTTCACAAAATCTTTGCAAATTTCTACACTGTACACAAAAAGGAGCACCCCGAACGGGTGCTCCCTCAAGCATTTTCGGTTATGCCATGCTATGATTAGCCGGCGGAACCAACCGCAGAACCGGCGGAGCCGGAGCCGTTGGATACGAATGCATCGGCATTGAACGGGAGATAGGTGTTGACGTTGTACGCAGTAATCTTATCGTACTCGTCAGTGGTCTCCACCTTCATATCCTCGATGATGCCGTCCAGCTTGTCCTGAACCATCTGCTGACCAATCGCAGACTTGATGGTGCTCTCATCGCCATCGCCGGAGTTGTTCAGATATGCAGAGGTATCGGTCAGAGCGGAATCTTCCAGCTTCAGCTTTTCAATGATGAACCAGCCATAGCCCTTATAATATACCAGCTGATCATTGATGGCGCCTTCCTCCATCTTAGCAACTGCCTGATAGTACTCGTCTACCATGTCGCCTTCGGTGAAGTAGTATCCGTTCTTGGACTGTGCCGTGTCCGCATTGTTTTCCTTCCACAGATCGTCAAACTTGCTCGGGTCTGCCTTGACCTGATCCAGAATAGACTGTGCCTTGTTCTGTGCTGCGGTCAGTGCATCGCCGGTCAGCTCGTTGCCGTTGTCATCTACGTCCTTAATCAGAATAGATTTTGCGTGCAGATAGGTGTTCTGGAACTGCTTGGTGATATCGCCCTGATCGTAATACTTATCAATGATATCATACATCAGCTGCATGGTCTCGTTGTTGCTCTCATACAGTTCTTCGGTGTAGCCATAGCTGTTGAGATAGGTCACAAACGGATCTTCATCGCCCTTGACCTTGTACTTGAGCCAACGGGTAAACGTACCGGTCTGCGAGCCGAGCTGCTGTCTGTTGCTGTCCAGATTTTCCTTGAGCTCTTTCTTGGAATCCTTGCTCAGGCTCACACCCTCGTTTTCTGCCAGCTTTTTGATGGCACGATACTGCTTTGCCTGATTCAGGCAGCCTTCCTTGATGCTGCCAAAGATTTCATCGCTTGCCATGGACTTAATATCCATGCCAAAGGAGTTTTCATAGTACATCAGATTATAGACAATGTACGCTGCCAGCTCGCTGGAATGTACATCCTCTCCGTCAATGGTTGCCACAACCGGTGTATTATCCTTCGTGCCGCAGCCGGTCATTGTCGCCAGCATGCCGACACAGAGGATACCAGCCATGAGCATGGAAAGTAATCGCTTCATGTTTGATTCTCCTGTTCTTCATTTTTCATCCCGCCGCCACAGGAAAGCAGCGGCTTCCCCCACTTGGCGCGATAGTTTCACTTAATCATTATACCACCGATACCAAGGACAAACAATTGCAAAACAGTAAATTTTATGTGTACATCGTGTGATGAATCAAAAAATACCGTTTGTGCGCCGATATTCGCGCGGCGAACAGCCGACTTTCTTGATAAACAGATTGCTCAGGCTGCCGCCGCTTTCATATCCAACTTCATACGCAATATCCATCACGGACATGGTTGTTTGCAGCAGCAGCATTTTTGCCTTTTCTAGCCGTGTATTGATGACGTATTCCATCGGAGAAAAGCCGGTCTGCCGCTTAAATTCGTGCGAATAATGACAGGCACTCAGATGAGTCATATCCGCCAGCTCACGCAGTGTAATGGCGTCTCCCACATGCTCGCGGATATATTCCACTGTCTGATTGATAGGATTGTCGCGCCGCGACAGCTTTCGCGGCGGCAGGGCAAGCCATGTGAGCAGCTGATAAATGCGCATGGAGTCCTCTGCTTCGCTGCCAAGACCCACTTTTTGATAGTCCTGTACCATATCATATAGTCGCTGTCCAATCAGCATATTTTCTTCCCGCTGTACAACCGGACTTTCCGCCGCAATGGCGCGCACCAAATCATGGGCATTGCTGCCGTCAAAATGCAGATATAAAAATTCTGCGCCGCTCTCTGTGCGATAGGTGTGCGGCCGGTCACAGTCGAGCAGCAGGATGTCTCCCTTCTCCGCATGATAGGTTTCCCCGTCATATTCCAGCGCCATGCTGCCGCTGCGCACAAACAGCAGCAGCGGATTCTCATAGCACGGTCTGCTGACCTGATACTGACCGTCACAGTAGTAATGCCCGCACAGCACAGGATAAAAATACAGTGCCTGTGCACGTGCCGTTGCCGTCAGCGGCACACAAATCGAGTTGGGCAGAATGCCCGCTCCCAGTTCATACATACGCATTCCTCTTTTCCGCAAAATCGATGATGTTTTCCATTATATCCAATATTTACGTTTTGTCAATCCTGCCGTATAATACAGACAACGAAAACGAAAACAACAAAAAAACAAATGAAATTTTCGTCTTTCGCAACTACAAAGACAAATAGTATGGAATAAGAAATTCACAAGCCAAATGATGTTTGTGAAGCATGAGAAAGGAAGTATTGGTTATGTATTTAGGTGAAAAGCTGATTAAGAGAGAGCCGTTCCGTTGGGGTATCGTAGGCGGAGGCAAGACCTCTCAGGTAGGTTACAAGCATCGTCTGGGCGCAATGCGCGACAACACTTCGTTCCTGCTCACTGCTGCTGCATTTGATGTAGACGCAGAGCGCGGCAGAGAGTTCGGCGTAAGCCTCGGCATGGATGCAGATCGCTGCTATCCGGATTACAAGACGATGTTCGAGGAAGAAGCAAAGCGCGAGGACGGCATCGAAGTCGTTGACGTTGCAACCCCGAATTTCCTGCATTACGAAGTAACCAAGGCAGCACTGGAAGCTGGCCTGCACGTTATCTGCGAGAAGCCGCTGTTCTTTGAAGCTGAGCAGGGCGAAGAAATCAAGAAGCTGGCAGAGGAAAAGGGCAAGATTGTCGCTGTAACCTACGGCTTCTCCGGTTTCGATATGCTCAAGCAGATGCGCGCGATGGTAACCTCCGGCAAGCTGGGCAAGATCAACATGATTGAGCTGCGCTATGCACACGGCTTCGGCTGCGATCCGGAAGGCGACGTAAAGTGCGAGGGTCAGAAGTGGCGTGTAAATCCGGCCAAGGTAGGCAAGGCATTCGTTCTGGGCGATCTGTCCACCCATACGTACTATATGTCTCAGCTCATCTGCCCGGATCAGAAGCTGAAGGAAGTTTTGTGCGACCGTCAGGCATTTGTCGGCTCCCGCTATCCGCTGGAGGACAACGCATATGTTCTGATGCATTATGAAGACGGTGCTGTTGGCCGTATGTGGTGCTCCTGCGTCAACGCCGGCGACATGTCCTCTCAGCACATCCGCATTGTAGGTTCCAAGGCATCTCTGGAGTGGAACGATGCTCGTCCGGATGTTGTAAAGTATCAGAT
>OCQZ01000545.1_pt1 | contig 11509 bp, 6 predicted proteins | sample 1538921 | NCBI WGS metagenome assembly OCQZ01 (sample SAMN03418269, study PRJEB22391) | human gut metagenome | biome: human-gut; feature: organic feature; material: feces | host: Homo sapiens | place: Tanzania | collected 2013-01 | reverse complement strand
GAGGAAGTCGCGGTCGTGTGAGACACAGATGAGCGTTCCATCGAAGTCCTTCAGCGCCTGCTTCAGCACGTCTTTTGTGCGCAGGTCGAGGTGGTTAGTCGGTTCGTCGAGAATCAGCAGGTTAACGGGTTCCAAGAGCAGTTTCAGCAACGCCAATCGCGTGCGCTCTCCGCCCGAAAGCACCTTCACCTTCTTCGTGCTCGCTTCGCCGCCAAACATAAACGCGCCCAAGAGGTCGCGGATTTTGTTTCTGATTTCGCCCTTCGCCACGTCGTCGATGGTTTGGAAAACGGTCAGTTCGCCATCGAGCAACGAAGCCTGGTTTTGTGCGAAATAGCCAATCTGCACGTTGTGGCCGAGTTGCAGGGAGCCCTCGTGCTGCAGTTCGTTCATGATACACTTCACCAAGGTGGACTTACCTTCGCCGTTTCTTCCCACGAAGGCCACCTTGTCGCCGCGCTCAATCGTGAGCGACACATTGGCGAAGATGCGCTTTTCATCGAAGGCCTTGCCAACGCCGTCCATAATGACCGGATACTGGCCGCTGCGCGGCGACGGCGGGAACTTAAGACGCAATGCCGAGGTGTCTTCCTCGTCCACCTCCACCAGTTCCAGTTTTTCCAGCATCTTCACGCGGCTCTGCACCTGGAAGGTCTTGGAATACGTGCCTTTGAAACGCTCGATGAAATCCTTGGTCTCCTGAATCATCTTTTGCTGTTCCTCATACTGCTTCATCTGCTGTTCGCGGCGTTCCGCTCTCAGTCGCAGATATTCAGAATAGTTGACCTTATAATCGTAGATGCGTCCCATCGTCACCTCGATGGTGCGCGTCGTGATGTTGTCAACGAATTTGCGGTCGTGGCTGATCACCACCACGGCCTTGCCACTCTGGATGAGGAAATCTTCCAGCCATCCGATACTCTCGATGTCGAGGTGGTTCGTCGGTTCGTCGAGGAGCAATACGTCGGGATTTTGTAGCAGCATCTTGGCCAGTTCGATACGCATGCGCCATCCGCCAGAAAATTCCGACGTCTGACGGTTGAAGTCCGTGCGCTCAAATCCCAGTCCGAGCAGCGTTTTCTCCACGTCCTCCTCGAAGTGGGTCATGTCAATCGCATAGAACTTCTCGCTCATGGTGGCCACCTGCTCAATCAGTGCCATATATTCATCGCTCTCGTAGTCGGTGCGCTCCGCCAGTTGCTTGTTGATTGCCTCAATTTCCGCCTCCATCTTGTGGAGGTGTGCAAACGCTTGCGAGGCTTCTTCAAACACCGTGCGCCCGTCTTCCGTCATGAGGTGCTGGGGAAGATAGGCAATCGTTGTGTCTTTCGGGGCAGAGACCGAGCCGCGTGAGGCTTGGCGCACGCCTGCCAGAATCTTGAGCAACGTGCTCTTTCCCGCGCCGTTCTTTCCCATCAGGGCAATGCGGTCTTTGTCGTTGATGACAAATGAAATGTCTTTGAAAAGGGTGGTGCCGCCAAACTCGACGGTCAATCCATCAACTGATACCATGTATGATTTGTATTTTTTAAAGGCTTTTGCTTTGGTTGAAAGGGGGTGAGAATCCCGGTAAAGGGTTTTGAACGTGCAAAGGTACAACATGTTTTTCAATAATATACGAAGTTCAAACCGAATAGCTCGTCTGAAAAACGTAATTTTGTCTGTGGATAATGGCCGTGGGAGGGTGATCAGAAAAAATCTGTCCTATCAATGCCGGCGATGCCGCGTCTTTTTCCTGCTTGCCTGGCGGCGGTTGCTGCCGTATTCGCTCCGCTTCCAGAATCCATCCCTTCTCCGCTTCAAACGATTAACCAACTATCACAAAATACCGATAAGAAAATGCTGACACAAATTCTTTCTTTTTTCCGAATGAAGGCCCTCTCTCTGATGGCGCTTGCAGCTTGTACATGGTTTGTGCCGTCGACCGCACGGGCCGAGGAATTTACGATTTTGCAATGGAATATCTGGCAGGAAGGCACGATGGTTAAGGGCGGCTATGATGCCATCGTGGAGGAGATTGTTCGCCTCAAGCCCGATTTTGTCACGCTCAGCGAAGTGCGCAACTATCATAACACCAACTTCACCCGGCGGCTGACCCAGTCGCTGCTTCAGCGCGGACTGACCTATTACAGTTTCAAAAGTAAGGACACCGGATTGCTCAGCCGTTACCCCATCACCGATTCCCTCACCGTTTTTCCTGAACACAACGACCACGGTTCTATTTACCGTCTGCTCTGTGATGCCAAGGGCCAAAAAATGGCGGTCTATACTGCCCATCTCGATTATCTCGATGATGCCTACTACAATGTGAGGGGCTACGATGGCAGTTCGTTTCGCGAGATACCCATTCCCCGTACCGTTGAAGAAGTGCTCGAGCGCAATGTCAAATCGCAGCGTGACGATGCCATCCGCTGCTTTATCGAGCAGGCCAAGAAAGACGAAGCGGCGGGATATACCGTTGTCATCGGCGGCGACTTCAACGAACCTTCGCATGAAGACTGGACGGAGGCCACGCGTTACCTCTATGACCATCACGGCCTGGTTGTTCCCTGGACCGTGACGTCGCTCCTCGCTGAGGCTGGCTTTCGCGATGCCTATCGCACCTTCTATCCGAATGTGTTGACGCATCCTGGCTTTACCTACCCCGCAGACAACCCAGACGTATCGCCTCAGAAACTGACGTGGGCACCTCTGGCCGACGAGCGCGACCGCATAGATTATCTGTGGTATAAGGGAAAGAATGCGCGGGTGACGGACTGTCGCATCTTTGGTCCTGAAGGCTGCATCGTATACAGTCGCCGACGCCCGAATCCAACGCGCGAAAATTTCATCAAGCCTCTCGGCGTGTGGCCAACCGACCATAAGGGCGTTTGGATGAAGCTGGAGGTGGAGTGAGAAGTGGGGGGATTGGGCCCGCCTTGCGCTTCTTCCATCCAAGCGCCGACGGCGGCTTTTGAGGCGTGAGTCTGACGGCTCCAAGCAGGGAAAAACATCTCTGACGAGGCAAACTCCTGATTGGAAAATCACGGAGAAATCAGTGAATTAGGAAAAAATAGTAATAAGAAACCACCGCGTTTCAAAAATGCTACGTAAATTTGCCACGCAAAAGCATAGCCATTCGGCTCCCCATAACAAACAAACCAACTCAACGTGAAAAAAATATTCAGCAAATCCATTCGCCTTTTCATGGCTGTTGCCATTTCTGCGGTGTTCTTCGCAGCCTGCGACGACGACACGGCTGCCATTGGCTCCGGCGTTATGCCCGACCAAGACGTGGTGGCAAGTTCCCAGCAGACGTTTAGCGTCAAATCGCGCACCGTGCTTTCAGACTCCGTGTTGGCCAACACCAACAACAGCTATCTTGGTTGCGTGGTTGACCCAGAAACGCGTGCCAAGACCACGTGCAACTTCATGGCGCAGTTTAATGTGCTCGAGAACACCATCTATCCAGAGCGCAAGAAGATGCTGACCGATGCCGAGGGCAAACTGATTATCGACTCCTGCGCCATCCGCATTTTCATCAACGACTATTATGGCGACTCGCTGCAGACGATGAAGCTCGCCGTGCAGGAGCTTGATACGGCCAAGGTGATAAAGGAAAACGAGAATTTCTATACCAACCTCTCGCCCGAAGACTATTACACGCCGGGCAAGGGCCAGCGCACCACGCTGAGCTATGCCATCAAAGACCTCAGCCGTCCGGATTCCATCACGTCGCTCAGCCGCAACATCGTGGTGCGTCTGCCAGAGGACTACGGACGTTTCCTCGTTGAGAAATACTACGAGAATCCTAAGTTCTACAGCAATTCCTACCAGTTTATCCATCACGTCTGCCCTGGCTTCTATTTCCAGATAAAGGGCGGCGTTGGTTCGATGGCACAGGCGCGTACTTCCACGCTCGACATCTTCTTCCGTTACCACAGCACGGAAAAGGGCAAAGACACCATCGTCAACGGTATGCAGCGCATGGCTGCCACGCAGGAAGTCATCCAGCAAACCATGATCGATAATACGATTCCGGCTTCGATGCTCAACCCCGACAACGACTACACCTATATCAAGTCGCCAGCCGGACTTTTCACCGAACTGGAACTGCCGATGAATGAAATCGTTGATGGAGCGCATTACAACGACACGATTAACGCGGCCTCTGTCACCCTGACCACGGTCAACACCAACAACCACACCGCCAACGCCATCGGTGCGCCAGAGCGCATCATGCTCGTGCCGAAGAACATGGCCTATTCGTTCTTCGAAAACAGCCGCGTCACCGACGATTCCTATTCTTTCCTGGCAGAATACAACACAACCTATAACGCTTACTCCTTCTCAAACATCTCGCGCCTCATCACCAATCTGAAGAACAAACGCGACAGGGAAGCTCGCGTTACGCCGCAAGACAGCGAGGCCGTTCGCAAGGCGAAATGGGCCGCTTGGGAAGCGCAAAACCCCGACTGGAACAAGGTGTACCTCATTCCGGTGGATGTCGTGACCACGACGTCGACCAACAGTTACGGCGTTGTCTCCACCGTTATCCACAGCGTGAAAAACCAGTTGGGAATGTACAGCACCATGCTTAAGGGCGGGCCGCAGGGACTCGTCAAGATGGACGTGGTCTACAGTCGTTTCGAAAATAAGTAATGGCTTATCATTACTAAATAAAAAAACTCATCGGCAGTTGGCCCAACCGCCGTTTGGATAGCCATAGAAGGTGTCCTGAAAATAAGGAATTTGAATCTCGCAGATTCAGTTCCATATTTTCAGAACACCTTTTTCTTTTCCGCGTGACACCATCTGCATTTTTTTGTTTAACTTTGAAGACTGAACAGCAGCCTGTTCAGATTGATTTCTGCATACAAAACACAATTACACACTATACACAATGAAAAAAAATCGCAAGAACCTCACAGGGCGCTGCGCCGCCATCGCTTTGGCGTTGCCGCTGACCCTTGTTGGCAGTGCTGCGCTTGAAGCCAAGCCCCTGCCGTTGCCAACCACAACGCAGACGGCCGGCTCGCAGCTCATTGCCGATGTTCGGCAAATCAACCCGACAACCGTTGAAGTCATCTATGCCGATGGCAAGATGATGATGTTCGACTTCTACGGACCTAACATCGTGCGCATCTTCCGCGACGACAACGGCGGCATTCTCCGCGACCCGAAGGCCAAGCCTGCAGCGCAGATCCTGACGGCCAACGCCCGCCGCGCCACTGGCGGTGTGACCGTGAGCAAGCAAAACGGCACAGTCGCCATATCCACCTCACGCGCTGCCATCAATATCAACTGCACCACGGGCCTTTTCTCCGTCGTGAACAAGCAGACGGGCGAAACGGTGGTTGACGAAATCGCACCAGTGGTTTTCGATAAGAGCAAAACCAAACTGACGTTTGCTGCGCGTCCTGATGAATATTTCTTCGGCGGCGGTGTGCAAAACGGACGCTTCTCACACAAGGGCAAGAGCATTGCCATCGTCAACACCAACAACTGGGTTGACGGCGGTGTGGCTTCTCCAACGCCTTTCTATTGGAGCACCCGTGGCTACGGCGTGATGTGGTACACCTTCAAGCCGGGCCGTTATGACTTCGGCGCAACGGAGCCAGGCAAGGTGGTGCTGACGCACGACGAGGATTATCTCGACGCTTTCGTCATGGTTGACAACGGTGCCGTTGAACTCCTCAACGACTTCTATCAGCTCACCGGTAATCCCGTGCTCCTGCCAAAGTTTGGCTTCTATCAGGGCCACCTCAACGCCTACAATCGCGACTACTGGAAGCAAGCGGAAAACGGCTTCATGCTCTATGAAGACGGCAAGCGCTACAACGAGAGTCAGAAGGACAACGGCGGCATCAAGGAAAGCCTCAATGGGGAGAAAAACAACTACCAGTTCTCTGCCCGCGCAGCCATCGACCGTTACCTCAACAACGATATGCCCCTCGGATGGTTCCTGCCTAACGACGGCTACGGTGCTGGCTACGGCCAGACCGGTACGCTGGACGGCAACATCCAAAACCTCAAGCAGTTTGGCGATTATGCCCGCTCAAAGGGCGTAGAGGTGGGACTCTGGACCCAGAGCGACCTCCATCCGCGCGAAGGCGTTGAAGGATTGCTCCAGCGCGACATCATCAAGGAAGTGCGCGACGCAGGCGTCCGTGTCCTGAAAACCGACGTTGCCTGGGTGGGTGCCGGATATAGCTTCGGCCTCAACGGTGTGGCCGACGTGGGCGAAGTGATGCCCTACTATGGTTCAAACGCCCGTCCTTTCATCATCTCTCTCGACGGCTGGGCTGGCACACAGCGCTATGCTGGTATCTGGAGCGGCGACCAGACTGGCGGCGACTGGGAATACATTCGCTTCCACATCCCGACATTCATCGGTTCTGGACTCTCCGGACAGCCCAACATCACGTCGGACGTCGACGGTATCTTCGGCGGAAAGAACGTGCCTGTCAATGTGCGCGAATTTCAGTGGAAGACCTTCACGCCGATGGAACTCAACATGGACGGCTGGGGCAGCAACCCGAAATATCCGCATGTGCTCGGCGAACCGGCAACGAGCATCAACCGCTCTTACCTCAAACTGAAGTCGGAACTGATGCCTTACACCTACAGCATCGCTGCTGAGGCCGTTGACGGAAAACCGATGATTCGCGCCATGTTCCTCGACTATCCGAGCGACTATACCCTCGGCACGAAAACTCAGTATCAGTTTATGTACGGTCCTTCCTTCCTCGTGGCTCCAATCTATAAAGACACCAAGATGGACAAGGAAGGCAACGACGTGCGCAACGGCATCTATCTGCCAAACGGCAAGTGGGTGGACTACTACACGGGCGACGTTTACACTGGCGGACGCATCATCAACAACTTCGACGCGCCGCTCTGGAAGCTCCCTGTCTTTGTCAAGGCCGACGCCATCATCCCGATGACCAACCCCAACAACAATCCGAGCGGCATACGCCAGGATTTCCGTGCCTATGAAATCTATGCCGATAGCGATGCTGAGTTCACGGAATACGACGACGACGGCACGACGCAGGAATACCTCTCCGGACGCAACACGCGTACGCTCGTTCATACGCATGTCGACAAACAGAAACTAACGGTTAGCATCGCTCCGACCATTGGCGGATACAACGGTTTCGTTCGCGAAAAGGAGACGGAACTGCGCATCAACGTTTCGGCACAGCCCAAGAAACTCACCGCCAAGGTGGGAGGCAAGAGCGTGAAACTCACCGCTGTTTCTTCGCTTGAAGACTTCGAGAAGGGCACCAACGTTTACTTCTACAACGCCGCTCCCAACCTCAACCGCTTCTCAACGCCTGGCACCGAAATGGCCAAGGTGGTGATCAAGAAGAATCCGCAGTTGCTCGTCAAGCTCGGCAAGGCCGACGTGGTTGAACAGGGCGTGGAAGTCGTTGTCAACGGCTTCGAATTTGCACCTGAAAACCGTCTCGCCGTCAGCAGCGGCAGTTTGCAGGCACCGAAGGCTGTTGTCGCTGAAAACGGCACCGGCGTCTTCACCCTCACCCCCTCTTGGGAGAAGGTGGCAAATGCCGACTTCTATGAAGTGGAATTTGGCGATATGCTGTATTCAACCATCCGCGATACGGAATTTACCTTCGACGAGCTCCAGCCTGAAACAACCTACAGTTTCAAGGTGCGTGCCGTGAACAAAGACGGCTATTCGCCTTGGACCACCGTCAGTGGCACCACCCAGAGCAATCCGCTCGAATGGGCCGTCAAGAATATCAAGGCCACCTGCACCGCAGAAGGTCAGGGCGGACAGGGCGTGAGCAAGCTCTTCGACTTCGACGAGAAGTCGGGCTGGCACACGAAGTGGGGCGCCAAAGCCGTTCCGTTTGACATGACGCTCGACCTTCGCGCCGTGAGCGAACTCGACCGCATCGAATACATGCCGCGTGAAGACGCTGCCAACGGTACGCTCCTCAAGGGCTCTGTCTCTTACAGCACCGACCGCCAGACTTGGACCGCGCCTGTGGCCTTCACCTGGAAGCGCGACAACACTACGAAGACCTTTAAGTTTGAAGGCATGCCGAAGGCACGCTACGTGAAGATTGCCATCACGGAAGCTGTTGGCGACTTCGGTTCCGGTCGTGAAATGTATATCTTCAAGAAAGAGGGCAGCGAAAGCTTCATCCAGGGCGACATCAACCACGACAAGCGCATCGACGAAAACGACCTCACCTCTTATATGAACTATACGGGTCTGCGTGCCGGCGATGCCGACTTCGACTACGTGAAGGATGGCGACATCAACCAGAACGGACTCATCGACGCTTACGACATCTCTGTGGTCACCACGGAACTTGATGGCGGCGTTCGCAACAGCAACGACAAGGTGAGCGGCTCACTCGTGCTCACGCCAAACAAGAAGACGTTTGCCGCTGGCGACATCATCGAAATCAAGGTGTCGGGCAAGGACCTCCACTACGTGAACGGCCTGAGCTTCGCTTTGCCTTACAACGTCAACGAACTGGAATATGTTGGCACAACGCTGGTCGGCATGAAGGAAATGGATAACCTCACCTACGACCGCTTGCACACCAACGGCCAGAAGGCGCTCTATCCGACCTTCGTCAACCGTGGCAACAACTTCCTCCTTGACGAAGGTAGCCACGAGCTCTTCACCATCAAGTTTAAGGCCAAGAAGGCTGGCAAGTTCAACCTCAAGGCCCAAGATGGTATTCTCGTCGACCGCAACCTCGGAACGGTGAAGTTCTGATAAACCGCAAAAAACGGCTAATGGCCTCGTCGGCGGCAACGCCCTGAGGCCATAGCAACACATAATAGTCTCTCTGCTCCTTTCGCTCCGCCAGTACAGTAGCGGAAGGCGGCAGGCAAATGATAAGCCCCGCGGCATTCCTTGTTTCATCAAGGAGCGCCGCGGGGCTTTTTGTATGCGACCCAGTGGGAAACTCACAGTTTTTGGGGGTATAAGTGGGTGTTCAAAATCCAGAAAATCAAGGTTGGAAAGGAGGCGCTGCGCGAACATTCGGCGAAGGTCTGAGGCGAAGCACTGTAGCTCACTTTGCTTGCAAAGTGAGGGGGAACGCATATTATGGCGGACAAACACGGCTAAAATCCAACAAAGTCATGCCCCAAAGCGTTAGTCATATTCGCTACGTGTTCGTGGCCCTCACTTTGCAAGCAAAGTGAGCTACAATGCTGGCGCCGCAACAGACGATTACACCTCAGCCTAAGGAGAAAAACTACAGATTCCTTACTTGTCAGCGAACGCGGGACGAGGTACGACCGCACGTGGGACGAGACACGACCGCACGCAGGGCGACGTTCGGTCGTGCTTCGTCCCGCGTTCGCTGGCAAGTATAGGGAATGGAACAAGAAGCGTTATTCCGCTTTTGTTATATGTCGCTGCGAGAGACTAACTTACCACCTGCTTATTGTATATGGATTACTCTCTGTTGATTCGTGTCACCAATTCATTTGGTGTTAGTATTTCCATCTTTGAGAAGCCGAACCATTTTTTGCCCAGGTCTTTGATGGATGCTCCAATGTGATAAACATCGTCGTCAATACAAAGGAAACGGTCATGCGATAGACGAAAAGTGTTCACTTCTACAGGAGCATATTGAGCATTATGGCGGTCTATGTCAAGTTGGAATTGACGGCCTATCTGTTGGGTATAGATTACAGCGGATACTTCTGCTCCCCTTTTGTCAAGCAATGTCAATACTGTTTCATCCACATAATTATCTATAAGGACAATGCGTCTCTTCGCACACTTAATCCGTTTTCCGTGAATACATAAGACCTGTATTTCAAGTGCTGTCCACGTCCTTCGTTTAAGGTCGCAATTTGCGACCTTAAACATTCTTCCTTGGTCAAATGAAACATGAAATTCTCAGGGAATCGTTTGATGTTACGTTTTACTTGTTCATTAAGACGTTTTGTTTCAACACCATAAAGTGTGGCAAGGTCACGATCAAGCATAACTTGTTGCCCTTTATAAGAGATTCTTCTTTGCGCCATCGCGTAACAACAAAAAAACCGACTAACTTTAAGAACGAACTTAAAATCAGTCGGTTTTTATATAACAATATTTTTTACCACCTACTTACCATTAATAAGGTTCTCCTCATTCCGCCGGATGTTTTTTCAACACCTTTTGAAATTGCCAGTAAAAGAGTGGGGCGGCGGTGAAGAGGCCGAGGGAGATGGCCAGGAAAATGCCCGTTGTCTTGAGATGGCAGGGGAATCCGAGGAAAAATCCTGCTGGGATGTTGACTACGATGTAGCTCACGAAGGCAATCCACATCATTGACATCACCTGTGACGTGCCGCGGAGGGCGTTGGCGTAGCAAATTTGCATTGCGTCGCCAAACTGATAGATGATGAGCGGCACGATGAGCGAAACGGCGATGCCGACAACTGTGGGGTCGTGCGTGAAGAAGTGGATGAACGTGGGGCCGAGGATGAGGAAGGTGAGCGAGGAGAGCGTGGCCATAGCGCAGAGGATGTGCTGTCCGGCACGCGTGGCGAGGCGCACTTGGTGCCAGTCGTTCAACCCGACAAAGGTGGCCACGCGGATGCTCATGCCCGAGCCGAAGCTATAGTAGAAGAGGAAACCGAGCGTTCCGATAGTGAGCATCACCTGGAAGGCGGCCAACGACGGGGCGTCAATCCAGCCTGCCATGATGCAGCTGAAGGTGAAAGCACCGCTCTCCATGCCCATCTGCAAACCGATGGGGAGTGATTTGGTGTTGACAAAGCGTGTGGCTTTCCACGATAGCGGGGTGGCGTTGAAACCGGTGCGGTAGGCGGCATAGCGCTTGCGGAAGGCCACGACGGCAACGATGGCTAATGCCATGTATATGCGCGAGAAAAGCGTGGAGAGACCGGCACCGAGCAAACCGAGTTCGGGGAACGGGCCGACGCCGTAGATGAGCAGGACGTTGCCGATGATGTTGAGCGCGTTGCCCGTTAGGAGAATCCACATGCCGGTGGCGGTGTCGCTCGTGCCATCGGTGAATTGGCGCACGGCATTGAAGAGGGCCACGAAGATCATGGAGGTGCCGATGACGATGTAGTAGGGGCGGATGTGGGGCAGAAGTTGTGGCGGCTGGCCCATGCGGTCGACATAGAAATATAGCACGGTCATGATGGTGAGCAGGGCGAGCGTGAAAAGTCCGTTGGCCATGAGCGCCTGCTTGAGCAGACCGCCAGCTTCGTGTTTCTCGCCGCGGCCGCAATGCGCGCTGACGAGCGGCGTGAGACCGTAGCTGTATCCCATGATCAGAAAGGAAATGAGGTTGAACACGCTGTTGACAAACGACGCCGAAGCGAGGGCTTCCGTGGCGTAACGGCCCACCATCATCGTGTCGGCAAATCCCATGATGATGACGCCGATTTGTCCGATGGCAATGGGAATGCCCAGGCGAAGGGTGGCTTTGTAGTGGGGGAGTAGTTTAGACATAAGCTGTTGTGTTGGGATGGTGTTTGGAGGAGCGGCTGGCGCTGGAGGTTGGTA
>OCQZ01000544.1_pt1 | contig 11541 bp, 10 predicted proteins | sample 1538921 | NCBI WGS metagenome assembly OCQZ01 (sample SAMN03418269, study PRJEB22391) | human gut metagenome | biome: human-gut; feature: organic feature; material: feces | host: Homo sapiens | place: Tanzania | collected 2013-01 | reverse complement strand
CTTACAACTCCGACGTCAATTCGCTCGACATAGCCCTCGACTTCATGCGCCGTCGCCCCGACCATCAGGGACGCCGCCGCACGCTCATCCTCAGCGACATCGAGCAGAGCGGACTCACCCCGCAGTCGCTCTATGGCGAGGTGGCGCAGCTCTGCCAGCAGCGTGGCGTAGAGCGGTTTATCGGCATCGGTCCCCAGTTGTGCGCCGCTGCCGACGAGATAACCATCGCCGACAAGTCGTTCTTCGAGAGCGTCGACGCCTTTGTCGCCAGCCCCGTCTTCCACACCCTCCGCGACGAGGTCATCCTGCTCAAGGGCGCCCGCAAGTTCGGCTTCGACCGCCTCACCGAGCTCCTCGTGCGCAAGGTCCACGAGACCATCCTCGAGGTCAACCTCTCTGCCGTGGTCGAGAACCTCAACTGGTACCGGTCGTTCATGAAGCCCGAAACCAAACTCGTCTGCATGATTAAGGCCGACGCCTATGGCGCCGGGTCGGTCGAGATAGCCAAGACCCTGCAAGACCACCGCGTAGACTATCTGGCTGTGGCTGTCGCCGACGAGGGTGTCACCCTGCGCAAGAACGGCATCACCGCCAACATCATGGTGATGAACCCCGAGATGACCGCTTTCAAGACCATGTTCGACTACGACCTCGAGCCCGAGGTCTATTCGTTCCGTCTGCTTGAGGCCCTCATCAAGGCAGCCGAGAAGGAGGGCATCACCGACTATCCCGTACACATCAAGCTCGACACCGGCATGCACCGATTGGGCTTCAATCCCCTCGAGGACATGGACAGGCTCATCGACCGCCTGCAGCATCAGAACGCTGTCATCCCCCGCTCGGTATTCTCCCACTTTGTGGGTTCCGACAGCGATAGCTTCGACGATTTCAGTGCCCGCCAGTTTGCTCTCTTCGACGAGGGCAGCCGCCGGCTCCAGTCTGCCTTCTCCCACCATATCCTCCGCCACATAGACAACTCTGCCGGCATCGAACACTTCCCCGAACGCCAGCTTGATATGTGCCGTTTAGGTCTGGGGCTCTATGGCATCAACTCGCGCAACAATGCCATCATCAACACCGTGTCTACGCTCAAGACCACCATCCTGCAGTTGCGCCACGTGCCGGCTGGCGATACGGTGGGCTACAGCCGCAAGGGAGTGCTCACCCGCGACAGCGTGATAGCCGCCATCCCCATGGGTTATGCGGCCGGTCTAACCCCCCATCCCGGCAACCGCCACTGCTATTGCCTCGTCAACGGCAAGCGCGCCGAGTATGTGGGCAATATCTGTATGGATGTCTGCATGATTGACGTCACCGACATCGACTGTGCCGAGGGCGACAGCGTCGAGATTTTCGGCGAGCATCTGCCCGTCACCGTGCTCAGCGACGCCATCGACACCATCCCCTACGAGATACTTACTGGCATCTCCAACCGTGTGAAGCGCGTCTACTATCAGGATTGACGCCTCCTCACCCGTTACCCTATACATGGCTCCGCCCGCAATGGTCTTCCCCTTGCAGGCGGAGCTTTTTTTGCGCCTTGGCGATGGGGTAGGGGCTCTGTGTGAGCCGCTTCGGCAGCGCCGGGAGCCGCTTGGCTGGCTCGTATCGTATGTTACGAGCCTTCGTGCCTATTGATACGTGCCCTCGTGACATTTGATACGAGCCTACGTGCCTTCCGTTACGAGCCGGCAGGGGTCATGGCCTCGCCGTTGCCGATGATGGCAAGGGCCGTGGCCCTCGTGCCCACGCCCGTCGAAGCGGCAGGGCTATGGCCGAAGCCCTCCACGACGGGCGCAAAACGGCATGGCTGCAGCCCCAGGACGGTGGCATCGGTCAATTTTTGCAAGAAAAAACGCCATAGCCGTCATGGTATCAACTTTTTTGATTACCTTTGCCCCTACAAGTATAATTACCTTAAAACATGAATGATATTCAGACTACCAGAAAGACCAACTTCCGTTGGGTAATTTGCGCGATGCTCTTCTTCGCCACCACTGTCAATTATCTGGACCGCCAGGCCCTCTCGCTCACGTGGAAAGACTTCATCGCTCCCGAGTTTCATTGGACCAATACCGACTATGGCAACATAGCCGCCGCCTTCTCCATCATGTATGCCATCGCCAATTTCTTCTCCGGTCGCATCATCGACTGGCTGGGCACCCGTCGCGGCTACCTCTGGGCTATCGGCGTGTGGTCTGCCGGTGCCTGTCTCCACGCCCTGTGTGGCTGGGCCACCGAGCAGTGGGTAGGTCTCGACGATGCAGCCCAGCTCGTGGGCGCTGCCGGCGACGTGGCTGCCACGGTGTCTATGGTCAGCGTGTGGTTCTTCCTGGCTGCCCGCGTGGTGCTGGCTGCCGGTGAGAGCGGCAACTTCCCCGCTGCCGTCAAGGTCACCGCCGAATATTTTCCCAAGAAAGACCGCGCCTTCGCCACCGCCATCTTCAATGCCGGAGCCACCATCGGCGCCCTCATCGCGCCCCTGTGCATCCCCACCCTGGCACGCTACTTCAAGGATATGGGCGTGGGCAACGGATGGGAGATGGCCTTTGTGGTCATCGGTATGCTGGGCTTCGTGTGGATGGGCATCTGGATTTTCATCTATCAGCCCATGCAGACCAACAAGCGCGTCAACGCCGCCGAGCGCGAGTACATACTCCACGACAGCCAGGACGACGCTGCTGCCGACGCCGACAGCGGCCGCAAGCTCTCAATCCTTGAGTGTCTGCGCCTGCGCCAGACCTGGGCCATCCTTATGGGCAAGTTCCTCACCGATGGCGTCTGGTGGTTCTTCCTCTTCTGGACGCCCGCCTATATCAGTGATGTCTATGGCTATACGTCAGACAGCACCATGGCCCAGATGCTCATGTTTACCCTCTATGCCATCACGATGCTGTCGCTCTACGGCGGCAAGCTGCCCACCATATTCATCAACCGCACCGGCGGCAACGCCTACAACTGTCGCATGAAGGCCATGTTCATCTTTGCCCTCTTCCCCCTGCTGGGACTTGTGGCCCAGACGCTGGGCGCCATCTCGTGCTGGCTCACCATCTGCATCATCGGTATCGTGGGCGCCGCCCACCAGTCATGGTCGGCCAACCTCTTCTCCGTGGGCAGCGACCTCTTCCCCAAGAAGGCTGTGGCCACCATCACCGGCATCAATGGTATGGCAGGCGGACTCAGCTCGTTCCTCATCAACTTCGTCTCTGGCCGTCTGCTCGACCATGTCGAGGCTGCACAGACCGTCTTCTGCGGTTTCCAGGGCAAGGAGGCTGGCTACTTCATCATCTTCTGCTACTGCTCTGTGGCCTACATCGCCGGTTGGCTCGTCATGAAGCTGCTTGTGCCCCGCTATATGCCCGTCAAGGCCTGACAGCTTTACACCCCCAAACCATAGAGGCCCAAAGCCTAATCCCTAAAGCGGGATGAGGCTTTGGGCCTTTTTGGTGGGGCTGACCGCCATTTTTTTGCTACCTATGGCGTCTGTTATCAATAATAATATGTATATTTGCACATCGATGTCATCGGTCCGGGTACCGGTGTCTCTCACCGTAATAACTATCATAGTCAATGAAGAAGCTGTTATCCTTACCCCTTTTGGCGCTTGGCGCAGTGATGAGTTCGTGTAGTTCGGCCAATGGCGATGGCGCCGCGGGCAATGCCGATGTGGGCAGCCTCATGTCGCTCTCGGCACTGATGGCTGTGGGCATTATCCTTGTAGCCTCTGTGGTGGCTGCCGTCTTCTACCGCATGGAGAACGGGCGATGGAGCCGCTTCTGGCGCTTTGTAGAACGCCATCTCACCCTGCTTTTCCTCCTTACGTGGGTTTTCGGTTTCTGTATCTATACCGTCGGCATGTTTATCGTCAGCGACGATGCCGCCGGTTTCACTGTCGACTCCTTCCTGCGTCTGCTGCGACAGACGCCGATGGGCGTTGTCCACGCGTTCGGCATGTTTGTAATGGACAGCGACATCAGTGCCGTGCACGAGGAGTTCCACTCCAATCTGCTCTTCATGACGCTCTTCTCGCTCGCCCACTTCATGGCGGCAGCCGTCAGCATGCTCTTTGTCATCAAGCACTTCGGCTATAACCTCATGGCGCGTGTGCAGCTCTGGGCCACAGGTTGTAGCGGTGCCATGCGCGAGCGCCTGTTCATCTTCTGGGGTATCAACGAGCCTTCCTATCTGCTCGCCGCCGACATACGCCGTACCCTCAAGGCCGGCACCTACCGTCTGGTCTTTGTCAAGACTGCCGACGACGGCGACGAGACCAGTGCCCCCACCGGGCTCGACCGCCTCTTCGACTTCCTGTCGCTCAAGAACCGTGAGCTCGACCATCTCAAGGAGCTCAACTGCCTTACCGCCAACGCCTTTGCCCGTCTGAGCCGTTGCGAGCTCACCGCTGCCGAGCGCAATGACGGCACACAGGTGCTTGCCGGCAAACTGTCGCTGGGCCAGGTGGCACGCCTCATCGGCAAGACCCGTGGCGAGCTCCACTTCTTCATGCTCGGCGACGACCAGGAGAGCAATCTCCGCGCCACCGCCAACATCTGTGCCGACAGCGACATACGCCGCTTCGCCGAGGCCGAGGGCCACAAGGTCACCATCTACAGCCACGCCCGCTACGACAGTGCCAGCCGCGTGGTCGAAGACGCCTATTCGTCCAGCAACCTCGATGTCAAGATTGTCGACTCGTCACATGCCAGCATCGACCAGCTCAAGAGCACGCCCGACTATCACCCCATACGCTTTGTAGAGCTCGACACCACCCACAATGTGGGCACCGTCACCTCGCCTTTCACCTCGCTGGTCGTAGGCTTTGGCGAGAGCGGTCAGGATGCCGTGCGCTATCTCCACGAGTTTGGCGCCTTTGTCTCCAGCCTCTCTTCGGCCGATGACGACCAGCCCGGCAGCGACAACGCCAACCGCCAGGTCATGCGGTCGGAGTATCATTGCCATGTCGTCGATGCCGGCATGGACCAGCTCAAGGGCCGTTTCCTCTCCTCGGCTCCCGCTCTCGACGGCGAGGGCAGCCGCGACCTCTACTCTTTCCACGACTGCGACATCTCTTCGCCCGACTTCTACAGTCTGCTCGACGAGGTGGCTGCTACGGTCAACTATGTCGTGGTGGCTCTCGGCGACAGCGAGCAGTCTATCTCTGCCGCAGTCAACATCTTCAACTACGTGCGCCGCAACCGCGTCGACATCTCCCGCTTCAAGATATTCGTGCGCTCCTATTCCAGCTACTATGAGCAGCACATGCGCGACATCGCCGACCACTACAACCAGGTGGGCACCCCAGCCTTTGCCGAGCATATCGTCATCTTCGGCTCGGCTGCCAGCATCTATACCTTCGGCAATATCGTGGAGAGCCGTTTCGAGGCCGAGGGCCGTCTCTACAACCGCGCCTACTGCACCGTCAACAACCGGCTCGGCACCAAGGACGAGTGGGCGCTCCGCCGCGAGATACTGCTCGGGCGCCACACCCTCGAAGCCTATGGCGAGCTGAGACGTAAGGAGATGCAGGATGTCGAAAACGCCTATCACGCCTTCACCAAGCTCTACATCATCGAGCGTGTCTGCGCCGACAACAGCGCTCTCTCGCCGTGGTTTGCCGATGGGCGTGTGCCTAAGTTCGGTCGCATTTCTGCCCATGAGCATCTGCTCGAGGGCATAGTCGAGGCGCAGGGCGATTACTCAGCCCCAGACAGCGGCGACCATCCCTCCGCCGCAATCGGCTATAACGCTGCCGACCAGCTGCTGTTCCGCAATCTTGCCCGTCTGGAGCATCTGCGCTGGAATGGTTCTCACGAGGCGCTGGGATACCGATACTACGGCGACCATCCCACGCTCTCGCAGCAGTTGCCCTTCGGTGCTTGGCACAGTTGCAATGAGCGTTACCGGCTGCACAACTGCCTCATGCCCTGGGAGGCTCTCGACGCCGAGAGTCTGCTCGCCGGATGGGACGACGCTACCAAGCCCGACGGCCACGCTTATCCCGACTACAAGCTCTACGATTTCGTCGTAGTCACCACTACCATCAACAATTATTTCCATAGTCATGACCAAGACCAAGTATGAACCCCATCCCGTAGACACGTCGGACATCAGTCTGCCCGCCGAACTCACTCCGCTCATCGACGACATGTGTCGCAACGTGCATGAAGTGTGGGCTGCCACCCGTATCGCGCAAGGCTGGACCTATGGCGCCCGCCGCGACGATGCCGCCAAGCACCATCCCTGCCTTGTCCCCTACGACGACCTGACCGACGAGGAGCGCGAGTTCGACCGCAACACGTCGCTCGAAACCATCAAACTCATCCTCAAGCTCGGCTTCAAAATCAGCAAAGGCTGACCAGCCTCTGCTGGAGGATGTATAGAAACCAGAAATCCCCACTCTCATGGTTGTCATGAGGGTGGGGATTATGCTATCCAGTAGAGCTGTGGTTACTGCAGAGCCTTGTCGTATGGCGGTATGCCTGCTGTGTCAGCCACCTCTTGGCCGCCGTTGACGCGGCTTGTGGGGTTGTGGCTCTTGTCATACCAGTAGCCGTCGTGGGGGGCTCCCTGGCTGAAGGTACCACGATAGATGGCGCCCGTTTCGCCTACGATGTAAGTGCCGCGGTAATAGTTGCCCTTGCTGAAGGAACCTATATATATGTCGTTGTTGCTGAAGACCATCTTGGCTTCATCGGAAACGTCGTCGGGGAGACCATCCTCGAACTGGCCGGTATATTCAGACGAGGGAATGTCAGTGGTGCCCATATAGGTGGCATGGCCAGAACCTTGGGGGATGACCGACAGCGTGTCGCCTTGGTCATTGATGGTTATCGATGCCTCTCCTGTATAGGTGAAGGTTCTCAGGTTCTCAGGGCCATTGTCTATCCTGATGGTCGCGTCGGTCACCATGCCCCTGGGTGCTCCGGCTGTCGTGCCGCCATTACCCTTGGACAGCATCCAGTAGCCCAACAGCAGAACAGCCACGCCTACCGCAATCATGATGACCTTTCGGTGTGAGCTGCTATTGCCGGTGTCGTCGTAGTCAGTCGGCTCGGGGTCTGGCGTTGGCGTCTCGGGCTCGCCCTTCTTGCGCCGCAGCCTGGTGCTGGGCTCCGGTGTGGGCTCGGGCGTAGGAGCCGGAGCGGGTTTGGGCGTGGGCTTCTGCTTGGCCTGGGGCTTCGGCGTGATGGTCTCGGCGAGATACTGGCGCACGTCGGCCACACTCTGCGGACGCATCTTGCGGTTGGGCTTCATCAGCCATACGATGAGGTCTCTCAGTTTGGTACTCACCGAGTTGGGGAGATACTGGATGATGGCCTCGTTGACGTCGTCGTCGATGTCGGAGGGCGACGGCGGAGTCTGCTCGGTAAGCAGATTGAACAGCGTGGCGCCCAGCGCGTAGAGGTCGGTCCATGGGCCAAACTTCTCGATGTTCTGCTCCATCTGTTCAGACGGTGCGTAGCCCGGCGTGTATGCCATCGCCGACGATGTGGCCAACGACTGACCGTCGGAGTTGCGCAACTGCTTGCTCGCACCGAAGTCTATGAGTTGTATGTTGCCCTTGCGGTCTATCATGATGTTGCCCGGCTTCATGTCGAGATGCCAGATGCCGTCGTTGTGTACCGTCTCGAGCGCGTCGAGTATCTGGGGGAGGGTCAGCATGACGTCGGCGGGCGACATGGGGTGCCCCATCCGCTTGATGCGGGCTCCGAGGCTTTCGCCTTCGATGAAGTCCATGACATAGTAGGATGTGCCGTTCTCGTCGAAGAGGTCGTGTACTTTTACGATGTGTGCATTGCTCAGTCGGCGCAACCGTCGCGCCTCCTTGCGGAACTTCTCCCGCTGAGCCTCAAAGGTGCGTTGGTTCTCTGTCAGGGTGATAGCCACCTCGTTGGTGGCCTCGTTGCGTCCGCAGACGCCCTTGATATACAGCTCCTTGATAGCCACCTTCTCGTCGAAGGCAAGGTCGGTGGCTACATAGGTGTTGCCAAATCCGCCCGACGACAGATACTGCTCGACGCGGTACTTGCCGTTGGAGAGCAAGGTACCAATGGCGAGCAGCCCTTCGCGTTCGTTGTTGTTAACTGCCATTTGTAGTTTTGTTATTGGTTATTTTCTTGATTTCTTTTCCTTCCATGCGCCGCGTAGAGGGTGTCGCCCCCGCCGCCGCATGGCGCTCTGCACCAGCGTCACTTGTGCTTGATGGTGCGCAGGGGTGCGTTGTTGTCGTGCTGCTCGGTCTTGGCTGGCTGCTTGTCGCCCTTGTCGTCGCCGCTCTGGGTCTTGATGACAAACAGCGCCAGAGCTGCGATGATGGCGAGCAACAGCAGCCACACCCAGGTATGCCCCTTCTTCTTGCCCTTGGGCTTGACCGCCTCTACCTTGACCTCGGGCTGCGCGGTCACGCTTCCGCCCTCGATGCTGAAGGCATAGGCGGTGTTGTTGTCGCGCGTCTGCTGCAGCCGGCAGGCTTCTGCCACCGAGCGTATGCGGTTGTCGAGCGAGTCGTGGGCGAGCATGAGGCGGCAGAGGTCATCGTCGGTGAGCTGTTCGACCACGCCGTCGCTGCAGAGCACAAACACGTCGTCGGGGCGTATGTCGGTGATGACGTTGAAGGAGGCCCGGTCGCGCCGCTCCTGATGAGGCTGCACGGCGCGCGTGATGACATTCTTCTGCGGGAAGTCGCGCGCCTCTTCCTCGGTGAGTTCGCCGGCGGCGATGAGGTCGAACACCAGCGAGTGGTCGCGGGTGCGGAAGACAACGCCTGCTCCCGGACGCAGCTGATAGACTCGGCTGTCGCCGATGTGAGCCACCAGCACGCCGTCGCTGCAGCAGGCTGCAAAGGTGAGGGTGGTGCCCATGGTGCGGCCCGTGGATGGTGGAGTGTCTATCGCGTCGAGCTCGTTGTAGGCTGCTTCGAGCGCCGTCTCAAACACGGTGCGCATCTCGGCGGTGGTGCAGAGCGGCAGCACTGCCGTCTTCTCACCCACCGTCTTGGCTACGCAGGCGCTTGCCACCTCGCCGTGCTCGTGGCCGCCCATGCCGTCGCACACCAAGAACACACGCTGGCTGGCGGTGGCTTCACCTATGGCCGGGAAGATGGAGTCTTCCTGGTTGGCCTTCTGTCCTATTTCACTGTAGCATGCTATCTCGCCCAGGCGGATAGATGCGGTAGGGTTGGTCTGCTTGTCCATAAGCGTAGTGGTTTTATTCAAATTGGTTGGCGAGGAACATCCTCCTGTCGCCGAGCATCAGACAGTCGTTGACATTGAGGTAGACGATGTCGTCTTCGATGAGCTCCACGCCCTGCAGCGAGGTGGGGTTGGTGCCGTGCTCCTCGAAGGTGCAGCGTATGCCCGTGGGCTGGCAGGTGAGCTCGATGACGGCGTGGCGCCGGCTCATGTAGTTGCTGGGGTCGGGTATCTGTATCTCGGCGGTATTGTTGCTGGTCTGGCGTCCCACCCACTGCTTGCCGAAGCGCAACTGGTAGCGCTTGTCGTCGACCTGGAGAGAGAGGCAGGGCATAAAGTCGCCTATCTTCATCTTCTTGTGGCAGTGGGGACACTCTGCGTTCTTCGCCTCCAGACCGGCAGCGGCAACCACATTGATTACGCCCTTGCAGTGTGGGCATTTGAGTGCTATATTCATTGTCTCTGCTTATTATACGTCGTACATGGTGATGTCGGCATTGTTGGAGTAGTCTGGCAGGTCGTCTCCGCCCATGGGGTCGCTTACCTCTGTCACTCCGGGCTGCATCACGTCGTCGGCGGTAGGCATGGCGATGTGGTGTTCGCTCACGTCGCCCATCTCGTCTTGCTCGATTTCGCCGTTGCCGTTGACATCAGTAATCATCACGTTGACCTCGCCGTTCTGGTCGCTGTCTATGAAGATGACGTTCTGGTCGTTGATGGTTACGGCAGCCACGTCTACGGTCTGGCCGTTGAGGTCGACATCGTTCTCTACCGAGATGACGCGCACTTCGGGTCCGTCCCCGGCGGCGCTTACCTGTACCTCGGGCTGGTGTACCTCTACGGAGTTGCCGTTGATGTAGAGGTTGGCCTCGCTCACGTTACCTATCTCGTTTTCGTCTACCTCGCCGTTGCCGTTGATGTCGATGGCTGCTGTCTGTATGTGTCCGTTCTCGTCGGCGAGCAGCACGGCGTTGTTGCCGTTGACTGTGGCGCGTGCCAACATATACTGGTTGCCGTCTTCGTCCTGACCGGTTTCTACCGAGTGGATGATGATGCTCTCGTCGTTGTCTGTGGTGGGAGTGGGCTTCGGCTCATGCTGCTCGGGCTGTTCCTCCTTGACGGGCTCTACGTGCTGCTCTTCCTCGTGCTGCTCTTCCTCCACGGGCTTGGGCTCCGGCTTGGGTTCGGGCTTGGCTTCAGGCTGAGGCTGGGTCTGCTTGGGTTCGGGCTGAGCCTCAGGCTCTTCGGTGGTGGCAGCCTGCACGGCGTTGGCACCGCCTACACCCAGCGCTGCACCCAATATGGCTGCGGCAGCTGCCTTGGCAGTAGTCTTGTCGTTATTACGCTTCTCTTCCTTGGCATTGTTGCCAGTCTTCTGCTTGTTGCGGATGGTGTCATTGTTGTCAAACATAGTGGTAATGTTTTATAGGGTTATTATTGATTTCTGCTGCAAAGATAAGGAGATAATCCATGGCCTCCAAACGTTTTCCCCTTTAGTGGATGAAATGCCCTTCTGGCGTGACGAAATGGCAGAAAGCGGCAGAATTGTGCCCCGATGCGGTTGTGGAGATTATCCCGGGAAGCGCCGAAGGGGCTGCGGTCAGGCTGGAGGGCTGCCCGGCTGCTGGCGCGATGCACGGAGTGACGGCCTATTGGCGCTTGGGGTTCCAGTTGAGTATGTGCATCGTGTCGCTGAACTTGCCCCACATCACGGGGTGTTGCTTGTCGTGCGTGGCTTGGGCCACCTTCTGCGCGACATAGGTGAATATCTCCTTGGCTTCGACGACGCGGTTGCGGTCGGTGTCGGCGGCGCCCTTCATGCCTTTCTCCAGATACTGGGTGAAGTATCCGTTGGCGCCGTAGGGGTTCTCTCGCGATGTCTCGCTGCTGCGCGACGAGAGGAAGAGCATCACGCCCTGGCTGTTGCCGAAGGTCTGGCTGGCGCTCGAGGTCTTGCCGCCGCCGCGCAGACCGCCCGAGAAGCAGGCGTCGATGAAGAGCTGCTTGTTGTTGGCGTCACACTGGCGCAGCACGGCCTTGATTTCACCATAGCTGATGAGTGTCTGCTCGTTGTGGGTATCGTAGGCGCAGAGTCCGCCCTTGCTGCCATGACCGCTGAAGAAGAAGACCACAATATCGTCCTTGCCCGCCTTGCCGAATATCTCTTTCAGCGTGGCGAGCACCCGGTCGTGGGTGGCGTCGCTGCCGGTGAGCGTGGTGACATGGCGCGTGTGGGTCTTGTAGAGTTTTGCCATCGTGGCGGCATCGTTCTCGGTCTTGCGGAGGGGCTTGATATGCTTGTATTTGGCTATGCCTACCGACACCACGTAGATGTCGCGGGCGTAGGTGG
>OCQZ01000540.1_pt1 | contig 11576 bp, 9 predicted proteins | sample 1538921 | NCBI WGS metagenome assembly OCQZ01 (sample SAMN03418269, study PRJEB22391) | human gut metagenome | biome: human-gut; feature: organic feature; material: feces | host: Homo sapiens | place: Tanzania | collected 2013-01 | reverse complement strand
TCCAGGGCGAGCCGAAAAGCCCCAAGGAGGATTCCCTCCCCCGCTTTGCCAAGCTCAAAAAGGTGCTGGCCAAGTAAGATTTTTCAACAGAAAAGGAACCGATTCGTAAAGAATCGGTTCCTTTTTTATCCTGTTTCACGTAGTCCGCTTATTCCGTGGTTAACCACTCGCCGAGAACATCCGTGGTGAGCGGCAGCGTCGTTTCCTTCGTGCCGCTTTCCGTGTAGAGCGTCAGCGTAACGGTGTTATCCTGCGCGTGATAGGTTTCCGCCCGCGCTGTCATGCCAAGCGGCGCACTCAGGCGCGCAAGCTGCGCGTCCGCCTTATCCCAGTCGACCTCACTGCGCTGAGAGCCCCCCTCCGCGGCGTTCCAGCGGTAGACAAAAACGCACGACATGCCGTCGCCAAAGGTGCTGCGCGTAATGAGTTCGCTGCGCCCATCTCCCGTGAGATCAAGCGGCCACGCGCCGTCGCCCTCCGCCGCATCATCAAAGTCATAGCCAAAGGTCCTGCCCGCATAGACGAAGCCCTGCTCCGTCAGCGCATAGAAGTCACAAACTGTCATAACTATGCCTTGGATCGTTTCAAGCTCGAAGCCCGGAAATCCGAGCACATCGTCCCGTGCGGTGAGGGAGACTTTTTCGGCAGCGTCGCCATTCCCGATCCAAGTGCCGCAATTTACGCCGAACGGTATGTCGATCTCCGTACCGTCCTCATGGAAGAGCGCATAGCGCGCATAGCCCGCCTCATCCAGATCGTAGACTCTCAGCGTGACGGTCTGACCACCGACCTCCTCGGTCTGCGTGAGTAGAACAGTGGGAGTTTCCGTCTCCTCCGGCGGAAATTCTCCCTCAATGAGCTGCGGGGTGCGGCTTGCTAAAATGATGCTAACAAGCGCCGCTGCCACCAGCAGCGGAAGCGCGATCTTTCGGCTCATATCCTCTTCCTCCTGTTATCCTTCTTATAGAACAGCATAACAGCGGGCGGCGGAAATGACAAGTTACAAAGCGATGACATTCCGGTTACAGGAATGTAACAAAGAGAGAGGAAGTTCCTCTCTCTTTGTTTTCTTACAGGATGATGCAGATGAGGCCGCCCGTGCCCTCGTTGATGATGCGCTCGAGCGTCTGGCGGAGCTTGAGCCGTGCATCCTCCGGCATATGCTTGAGCTTTGCCTGCAAATCCTCGTTCACGATCTCGTGGAAACTGCGGCCGAAGATATTGGACTGCCAGATCTTCGCCGTGTCGCCCTCAAACTCCTGCAGGAGATAGTTGACCATGTCCTCGCTCTGCTTTTCGTTGCCGACGATGGGCGAAACGGTCGTTTCGATGTCCGCGCGGATCATGTGGATGGACGGAGCGCTGGCCTTGAGCCGCACGCCGTAGCGTCCTCCCTGCTTGACGATCTCCGGCTCCTCAAGATCAAGCTCGTCGACCGTCGGCACGACGATGCCGTAGCCCGTCTCGCGCGCGTCGCGGATGGCCTGCGAGACCTTGTCATATTCCGCCTTGACCGAGGAAAGCTCGGTCAGCAGGCTCATGAGGTCGCCGTCGTCCGAAACGGTGAAGCCCGACTGCTCGCTGAGCGTCTGATAGAAGAGGGCGCGCGGCAGCTGCAGCTCCGCCGCGGCAACGCCCGTGCCGAGCCGGATGGCCGTGACAAACGCACCGCTGATGCCCTCGCACGCGCCCAGCGCCGCGATGCAATCGTGCACCTGCCGGATGCAGCGAAGATGCTCCGTCTGCGCGCGGATGGCCTGATAGAGACTGCTTTTGATCGGATGCGCGGCGTCGAGCGCCTCGACCCACGCAGGAATGCTCAGGTCCAGCTCGCAGAGCGGGAACTCGTAGAGGACAGCCTTGAGGATCTTCTCCACCGCCGCATCGTCGAGCATCAGGCAGTTTACCGGCAGGCACGTCACATGATACCGTGAAGCAATATCCCTTGCCATATCCTGCACGCGCTCACTTTCCGGCTCTATCGCGTTGAGCAGAACGAGGAAGGGCTTGCCGATCGCCTGCAATTCGCGGATGACGCGGCCCTCGGCTTCTATGTAGTCCTCGCGCGGGATGTCGGTGATGCTGCCGTCCGTCGTCACCACGATGCCGATGGTCGAATGCTCGCGGATGACGCGCGTCGTGCCGATCTCCGCCGCCTCGCTCATCGGCATCTCATGGTCGAGCCACGGCGTTGAGACCATGCGGGGGCTTTCGCCCTCCATCGCGCCTGTCGCGCCGGGGATCATATAGCCCACGCAGTCGATGAGCCGCACCGAGCAGCTGCTGCCCTCGTCCAGTGCGATGTCCACCGCCTCCTCGGGCACGAACTTCGGCTCGGACGTCATCACCGTGCGGCCGCTGCCGCTCTGCGGCAGCTCATCCTTCGCCCGCTCGCGGCGGTAGGCGTTGTCGATATTCGGCAAAATCTGCGTTTCCATGAAGCGCTTGATGAAGGTCGACTTGCCCGCGCGCACGGGGCCGACCACGCCGATGTAGATATCCCCCGCCGTGCGGACGGAGATATCCTGATAGATCTCAGTATTCATGCTCATTGCCTCTTCCTCCGTTTCTCAGCGTCTGCGCGGGATGAGCAGGAGCTTTCCGACCGGCGCGGCGGCTTCCTCCGCCATGTCGTTCGCAGCGAGAATGTCGCCGACCGTCGTGCGGTACTGCTTGGCAAGGTCCCACAGCCGCTCCCCCTGCCGGAGCGCGCGCAGCACGATCGAGGGTGCATTTTCGTCCTTTTCCGTCCGCTTTTCCGCCTGTAGACCCGTAAGGCACGGATAGCTCGGCGTTTCCGCGTCAGCCAGCGTGAAGATGACAGGAAAGCGCAGCTCCACGCCGCCGTCGCTGACGGAGGACGCGATCTCCCCCGCGCTCACGCCTTGCAGCCGCACGCGCCCGCTCACGGGCAGATCCGTCGGCAGCAGCACATCGATGCGCCGCTCTGAGAGCAGCGGCGTTCCGTTCTCGTCGAGGTACAAAACGCGCAGGTCCGCGCTCGTGCGCAGCTCTGCGGAGAGTATGCTCTGCACCTCAGAGCCCGTCTCGATCTTTTCGCGCACGCTCTGCTCGCGGGTGAAGAGCGCCGGGTCGTCGCTCAGTTCCACGTTCTCTGAGCGGACAGTCAGATCATAGAGCGTGCTGTATAGGTCGGCGATGCAGCAGACGCTGCGCACCTCGCGCAGCACGGCAAAGGCGCTGATATAGAGCCGCAGCGAAACGAGACGCTCGTTGTCCGGCTCGCTCTCGCTTCCGACATGGACCTCAAGCCCCGTCAGGCGCAGCGAGGCGCGCGCCGAGGTTTCGCCGCTCGTCTCCGAAAGGCCGTCAAGGATCTGCGAGAACGGCAGCTCGCTCGTCAAGCGCTGCGCCTTCCCGTTCGTGTCGAGATAGAGCAGCACAAGGCAGGCGACGCCCTTGAGCGCGAGCTTGCCGCCGACAATCTTGCAGTCGGTCACGCGCAGCGTGCACTTTGTGCAGAGAAGCTCGCGGATGGGGTCCTTCGTGCTCGAGAGCAGCACCTCGTCGGAAAAGGTGAAGTCCTTTTCGCGGATGGCGCGGATCATCGAAAGCTCTCGCTTTTCGCACAGCGTTTCGATCCGGTAGTCCTCCTGCCCGCTCACGCCGCTGCACACGCTCATCACAGCGCTTGCATAGGGCGAAAGCGTCAGCTCCACGCTCGCGCGCGTGAGAATTTTGCGCGGGTTCAAAAGCCGCACCTCGCACGAGCAGAGGCGGCCCTCCAGGCAGCTCTCCGCCGCGCCGTCTGAAATGCGGCCGTCCATGGTGCGCTCAAGCGGCAGCGTGTAGGCAAAGGACTTGAGCCCCTGTCCATCCTCCGCCGCGTACAAAAGCGTCATGCGCAAAAGGCCCGATACGCTCGCTCTTCCGTCCACGATCTCGCGGCTGCGCAGCAGCAGGCAGCCGCATACATCCACGATGCGCCCGATATCCGGTAAGTAATCCGGGACGATGGTCTCCGCCGTCTCCTCGTGCGTGTCGCTCAGCGGCGGCAGGGCCCGGCAGCAGGCAAACTGCTCCTTTTTCAGCTCCAATTCCATTGCGGTCCTCTCCTTCGGCATTGTGTTGCTTCACCTTATGCCGCGCGGACGCGCTTTATGCCTCCTTGCGCACGCCGAACACGCAGCGCAGCAGCGCGCTGAGCGCCTTCGGAGACTTCCATACCACGATCTTCATATCAGAATCCCTCCCTAAAATCTGCGCAAACAGCCGATACCGCAGATGATGAGAAGAAACGCGACCAGAAACATCAGCGCCCCCACCGGGAAAACGGCCGCCACGAAAATGCCGAGCCCCAGCGCCAGGGCGCACAGTCCCGCGCAGCGCCACGGGCCGAAGCCGGGCGGACGCGGCCCAAAGCCGTGATACATGGCTCTTCTCCCCCCTCTCCTTTTCGGCGTCTGCCTGCTCCATTCTATACAAAAGCGGCGCTTTCGTTCCTGCTCCACCGCGGCAAAGCGCCAAAGTTTCCCCGCGCGTTTTGGGAGGTCCTTGACATTTTTCCGCCCTCGTGTAATATAAAAGCAACTTTACTTCACGCGGCTCTGCGAGCGTTTCCCCGCACTGCACGCATCGGAAAGGACGGCACACCCCATGCAGGAAATGAGCAGCAGAAACCAGCATTTTACCGATTCGGTCATCCGCAGGATGACCCGCATCTCCAACGAGTGCGGCGCGATCAACTTAGCGCAGGGCTTCCCCGATTTTGACCCGCCCAGGGAGATGATGGACCGGCTCGAGGTCGTGAGCCACGAAGGGCCCCACCAGTACCCCATCACGATGGGCGCGCCGAACTTCCGTCAGGCCATCGCGCGCAAGTGCGGCCATTTCATGGGCCGCACGATCGACCCCGAAACCGAGATCGTCGCCACCATCGGCTCGACCGAGGCCATGGTCGACACGCTTTTCGCCCTGACCGACCCCGGCGACCGCGTTGTGATGTTCTCCCCGTTTTTTGAAAATTACCGCGCCCAGACCATCATGGCGGGCTGCGAGCCGGTCTTCGTCCCCCTGACCCCGCCGACCTTCTCCTTCGACCCAAACGTGCTTGAGGACGCCTTCCGCGGCGGCGCGAAGGCCATCATCATCTGCAACCCCTCGAACCCCAGCGGCAAGGTCTTCACCGAGGAAGAGCTGGGGACCATCGCAGAGCTCTGCATCCGCTACGATGTTTACGCCATCATGGACGAGGTGTACGAGCACATCATTTACGATGGCAGAAAGCACGTTTATATGAACAGCCTCCCCGGTATGTGGGAGCGCACGGTGTCCTGCTCCTCGCTATCCAAGACCTATTCCATCACCGGCTGGCGCCTCGGCTATGCCATCGCGCCGGAGAACATCATGACGCGCATCCGCCAGTATCACGACTTCACCACCGTCGGCTGCCCGTCTCCGCTGATGGAGGCCGCCGTCGTGGGTCTCAATATGCCGCAGCGCTACTACGACGAATTCGGCGCGCACTACGCGCACATGAAGAAGATCTTCACCGAGGGTATGCGCGAGATCGGCATCCCCTTCACCGATCCCGAGGGCACATACTTCGTGCTGGCCGATATTTCCCCCTATCTCAAGAAGGGCCAGAGCGACGTTGACTTCTGTGAGCAGCTCGCGCGCAAGGCGGGCGTCGGCTCGGTGCCGGGAAGCTCGTTTTTCAGCGAGCCGATCAACAACATCATCCGCCTGCACTTCGCCAAGACGGATGAAACGCTCTATGAGGCGCTCGAGCGGCTGAGCCATATCAAGGACCTTCTGTAAAAAATGTCAAAGAGTCCCCCTGTTCCGCATGGAACAGGGGGACTCTTCTGTATAGCACTTTTCCTTTACTGTAGCGATTCCATCGTGATTTGCGGTTCTTCTTCTGTGGTGACTGATTCTCCGTCCGGCCCGCCGAAGCGGGAGATGAACGCATCCTCGGAGAGCACCGGTACGCCCAAATCCTTCGCCTTCTTTGCCTTTGATGATCCGGACTCCCCGTCGTTGCTGACGAGGTACGTCGTTTTCCCCGAGACGCTGCCTGCGACCTTGCCGCCCTGACGCTCGACATAGGCCTTGAAGTCGTCGCGGTTTTTGAAGGTGTGCACGTCGCCTGTGATGACAAACGTAAGTCCTTTACACGTCCCGTCACTCGTGGCTTTTGGCGCAACATCCTCCACCGTGAGTTCCTGCATCAAGCGCTCGAAGAGCGCGCGGTTTCCCTCGTCTGCAAACCAGTGCAAAAGCGCGTTCGATCTCTCCGCGCCGATGCCGTCCACGTCCTCAAAGCCCTCGCCGCTCTCGAGACGCGTAAGAAAACCCTTTGTGCCGAGCGCCGCAATGAGCTTTTTGCCCGCGTCCGCGCCGATGTTTGGGATGCAGAGCGCGAAGATGAGGTGCACGGGATCGGCCTTGCGGCTCTTTTCGATGGCCGCCATCAGGTTGGCGCAGGACTTTTCGCCAAAGCCCTCGAGCGTGACGATCTCGCCTGCGTGGTCGCTCAGGTGGTAGAGATCTGCAAAATCGCGCAGGTAGCCGCGGTTGACGAACTCGTGCAGCGTCTGCACGGAGAGGCCGTCAATGTCGAGCCCCGCCTTGCTCGCAAAGCGGACAAAGCGCTTCAAGTGTCTGGCAGGACAGTTCGCGTCGGTGCAGCGCAGCGTCTTCACGCCGCTCACCGGGCTGACGCGCACCTCGGTCGCCGCGCCGCAGACGGGGCAGGCGCTCGGGACCTCATAGCTTCCTTCCGCGCGCACGACCGCGATGCACTTGGGGATGATCTTATTGGCCTTGATGACGCGCAGCGTCGTCTTCCTGTCCGCGCCGATGCCGAGGCGCTCGAGCTCGCTCACGTTGCAAAGAGAGGCGCGCGAAACGGTCGTCCCCTCCAGCTGCACGGGGTCGAAGACCGCGACGGGCGTGATGGTCGACGCTGCGCACGACCATTCGATGTGGTCGAGCACCGTCTCGGCGGAGACGTCCGCCCACTTGTAAGCAAGGCCCGCGCGCGTGGCGTGATGGCCCGTCACGCTGCCGGTCGCGGCGTAATCGGTGTCGTCGTAGGTGATGACAAGACCGTCGACGGGGATGCCCATCTCTCCGGAGTCGACCTTTTTCGTCCAGCGCGCGATGGCGTCCGGCAGATGCTCTGCGTCCGTTTCCTCGCGCTCAACGGTCGTAAAGCCGAGCCGATCGAGGTAGTCCATGCGCGCGCCCCAGGAGCGGAGCTCCTCGTCCGTGTGGACGAGCGTGAAGGCGTTGAAGCTCACGCTGCGCTCGCGTACCTTGTCGAGATTCGTCTTGTCGAGCGCCAGCGTGCCGGCGGCAAGGTTTCTCGGGTTGGCGTAGCGGTCGTCCGCGTCCTCAAGCGTATCGTTGATGGCTTCAAAGTCCGCGTAGGAGATCGTCGCCTCGCCGCGCACGACAAGGTGTCCCTTGTCCGCGATCTTCGCGGGAATGCCGCGGATGGCAGAGGCCATATAGGTGATGTTCGTGCCGACCGTGCCGTTGCCGCGCGTCAGAACGCGCGTGAGCTTCCCGCCGTCGTAGGTCACAACAAGAGTCGAGCCGTCGAGCTTCCACGAAAGCCAGATCGCGCGCTCGCCCGCCCAGTCCTGCAATTCCGCCACCTTTTTCGTCTTGGCGAGCGAGAGCGCGGGGTATTCGTGCGCCTCCTTCTCCCCCTCGCCGTCCATTTCGTTCCCGGAATGGCTCGTCACCTGCGTGGGACTGTCGGGCCGGACGTAGCCGGTCTCCCTTTCAAGAGCGGTCAGCTCGTCAAAAAGAGCGTCCCACTCGTAGTTCGTCATCTGCTCCTCCTGCCCGCCGTAGTAAGCGTCGGAGGCGGCGTTCAGCCGTGCTACGATCTCGTCAATGCGAAGGTTTTTGTCCATAGTGCGTCCCCTCTCTCCTGCGCGCGCCCGGCGCGCTCAGCCGTTGTTCATGATGTAATCTTCCGCGTTCTGCTCCATGTCCGCGCCGTTGCTGAAATAGGTGTAATTGTCCGGCACGGAGCCGACGATGACCGTCTCGGCCACGGCGTAGGTGCTGCTGAACTTCGTCGTCGTGGAAAATCCGGGCAGCAGGATGCTGACATAGACGTCCACCACAAGGTAGATCTGATGCTTGGTCTGGTTGATGCCGGCCGACGTGAAGGCATTTTCAAAATGCGCGTTCGACGAGCCGACCGACTGCATCCGCACCCGGATGAGCGGCCCGCGCCCCGACAAAAACGGCGAGCCGAGCAGCGTGCCGACCGGGACGGAAAGCTCCTTGGTCGTCACCTCGGAGAGTTTTTCCAGCACCTCGTCAATGATGGCGGATTGCAGGCGGTTGAACTCCGCCATGTTGCTCTTGACCGCCGTGATACGCCCCTCGTTGTCCTTTTCAAAGGAGATGAGCCGGTCGTAATCCACGTTCCCGCGATAGACCGTCTCGTTCACGGCGGCGGTGACGATGCCGTGAACCGTGTTCGACACCCGCGCCGTTGCAAGCGACGTGAGCACGGGCTTTAGGTGCATCATCGCAACGACGGCCAGCACCAGCAGCGCGAGCAGCAGCAATATCCCGAGCATTGCCGCGCGCTTTCCCGCCGTGAGCGGACGGCGGCCTCCCGCTTTCATAGGCTCCACCTCGATTCGATGAAGCCTATGAGAAAAGAGCTTTTCCCTATTCGTCCAGCGCCATCACGAGCGCTTTGAATGCCTTGCCGCGCTCCGCGAAGTTCGCAAAGCGGTCGAAGGCCGCGCACGCGGGCGAGAGCGTCACGATGTCCCCTGCTCCGGCGCGCGCATAGGCGGTCTGCACGCAGGCGGGAAGATCCTCGCAGCGCACGATCTCGGGAAGGTCCTCTCCGCGCACGTTCTCGCGCAGGGTCTTTTCGATGGCGTCCGCCGTCGCGCCGCACAGGATGAGCAACTTGACGTGCTGCACCACTTCCGGCGCAAGGGGTACAAAGGAAATATGCTTGTCATATCCGCCCGCGATCAGGATGACCTTTTCATCAAACGCGCGCAGCCCTGCGATGGTGCGCGTGGGGCTCGTGGCGATGGAATCGTTGTACCATTTCGCGCCGTGCAGCGTGCGCACGTACTCGATGCGGTGCTCCACGCCCGCAAAGCTGCGCGCGCGCTCGCGCATCACAGCATAGGGCACGATGCCGCCCAGCGCCGTCACGGCGGCAAGATAGTTTTCAACGTTGTGCAGCCCCGGCAGGCGGATATCCTCTCGGCGCATGACCTCTTCCTCGCGCCCGTCATGGCGCAGAATGATCGCGTCGCCGCGCAGGAACGCACCGTCAGAAACTTCGGCGCGGCGGCTGAAAAGGCGCGTGCGCGCACAGGACTTTTCGGAAAGCGCGCGCGTAATGTCGTTGTCCGCGTTGAAGATGGCGATGTCGTCCGCGCCCTGATGGAGATAGATGTTCTCCTTCGCCGCGATGTACTCCGCCATGTCGCGGTGCATATCGAGGTGGTTCGGCGCAAGGTTGGTCATCACCGCGATGTGCGGCGAGCGCTTCATATCGAGCAGCTGGAACGACGAGAGCTCGACAACCGCGATATCGTCGCGCTGCATCTTCTCCGCGTCGCACAGCAGCGGATGACCGATGTTGCCGCCGAGGTAGACCGTCCTCCCCGCCGCGCGCAGCATATCCGCGATGATGCTTGTCGTGGTGGTCTTGCCGTCGCTGCCCGTCACGCCGATGATCGTGCAGGGGCAGACCTCGAAAAAGATCTCCATTTCCGATGTTACGATGCTGCCGCGCTTCTTCGCTTCCAGCAGCGCCGGCACATCCGGCCGCATCCCCGGCGTGCGGAAGATAACGTCCGCGCGCAGATCGTCCAGATAGTGCTCACCGAGGCAAAGCCTCGCGCCCAGCGCCTCGAGCTGCGATGCGCGCTCGCCGAGCGCCTCGCGGCTCTTTTTGTCGCAGGCGACGACCTGCACGCCGCTGCGGCACAAAAGCTCGATGAGCGGCGTGTTGCTCACGCCGATGCCGAGCACCGCCGCTGTTTTTCCCTGTAAGGAGGCCAAATATTCCTGTATCGTCATAGACCTTCGTCCTTTCGTCCGAAAACATACAAAATCAGTATATAGTATAGTACAGGAAGCGTAAAATAGCAACGGATTTTCCGTTGACAAGCCCCGGGCGATACGTTAAAATAAGTCTGCGAGTAAGACAGGCAGTCGCGCGGTGAAGCCGAAAGGCTCGCTGTGAGGAAAGTCCGGGCTCCACAGGGCAAGGATAACGGGTAACGCCCGCCCAGAGCGATCTGAGGAAAAGTGCAACAGAAATAGACTACCTGCGCACTTTGTCTTTCCGGGTCTGCATCCTCCCTTCTGATGTAACGGATGACGGAAGCGCAGGCCGGGAAAGGCAAAGTGCTGCGGGAAAAGGTGGAAAGGTGCGGTAAGAGCGCACCCGTCGGCTCGAGAGTGTCCGATGCTGTAAACTCTATCCGGAGCAACACCGGTATGGGAGCAATAGGCTTGCCCGGCCGCTCCCGGGGTGGCTGGAGCGCCGCGGCAACGCGGCGCGTAGATAGATGACTGTCAAATACAGAACCCGGCTTACAGTCTTGCTCGCGCAAAATATGAGAGGGACGGCGCAGCTACGCCGCCCCTCTCTTACTTGATTTTGAATTTGAAGATGAAAAAAGCGGCGCTTTCGCGCCGCTTTTCCCTATGGTAAAAAACTTATTCGACTTCCTTCTTGCCGATGCGGATGAGGCGCAGGATCACGGGGCTGAGCACCGCGTTGAACAGCAGCTCAAAGATGAAGTTCGCGCCCACAAGACCAACGATCATGAACTGGCCGACGTTGGCGCCAAGGCCTGCCGCATCCGCCCAAGCGCCGATCGTCTCCATGAAGAACAGCAGGCAGCCGAGCAGAAACACACCCGTGTTGACGACCGGGCAGGCAACGGCGGCAAGCGCCACGGCGAGCGTGCGGTTCTTGTTCTCGAGCGCCTTGTAGACAAGGCCGGAGACAAGACCGGCCAGCGCGCCCTTGGCAAGCACCGTCAGGATCGTGCCGATCGCATTGACACCGAGGAATGCGGCCGCGTCGCCGCTGAGCAGAACGACTACGCCGAACACAAAGCCGAGCCACGCACCCGCGCCCGCGCCGTAGAGGGCCGCGCCGATCACGACCGGCACGAGCACCAGCGAGACGCTGAACGTACCGAACTTGATGAAGCTGCCCAGCAGCTGCAGCACAACGACGATGGCCGTGAACAGGCCAAGGCCGACGATCTTCTGCGTGTTGGTGTTTTTCTGGTTCATAAGGTTCTCCTTTCGTAGGCCGCCCGCGTATGAAACTGACGGCAGGAGCATACCGCAGGAACTCCTCTTTGCCGTATGCTTGGTTTTTCTGCCGAAAACGGACGCCCGACGTGCCGAGTTATGATACCAAACTATCGCCGCGATTGCAAGCTTAATTTTCATCCTTTTTCATTTGATAATAAAAAAAGCGGACTTGCCAGCTATACCGGCAAGTCCCGCTTCATGTTTATTCGCTTATTCCTGGTCCCAGTTGTGGTAGGTGTTCTGGACGTCCTCGTTATCCTCGAGCATAT
>OCQZ01000535.1_pt1 | contig 11590 bp, 11 predicted proteins | sample 1538921 | NCBI WGS metagenome assembly OCQZ01 (sample SAMN03418269, study PRJEB22391) | human gut metagenome | biome: human-gut; feature: organic feature; material: feces | host: Homo sapiens | place: Tanzania | collected 2013-01 | reverse complement strand
TCACGGAAAGCAAGGTTGGTAGCGATTCCGAACCATTCTGAAATATCCGCTTGCTACGGATAAGGCGATGAAACGATTCAGGGACAATGATACTTCCCTATGGGGCTGGCGGAGTACCCGGCAGAGGTGAGATTCCTATGAGTTCGGTCAGCAGCCGAACGCCTGTTGATTTCCTTTTACGCATTTGGTGGATAAGGTGGTCGAGTTGCTTGAAAAATGCACCAATTTGCTGCTGCTCAGCTTATCGGGGAACCATATTCCAAGTTTAATGTAAGATTATAGATGATCAGAATAAATTCCCTGTAAGGCGGGCACCTTACAGGGAATTTCCGTTTTATCGTTTTTCCGCTTGTTATGTTTCAGTTCTTACAAAGAGATCCTTGAGGATTTGCTCCGGCGCCATGGTAATCGTTTGCCCTTTTCATCGGCATATGCTTCATCCACGTTCATTTTATTCTTCAGGGCTGTATTCCAATATGTCACCCGGCTGACATTGCAGCACGTCACATATCGCAGCCAATGTAGAAAACCGGATGGCGCTGATATGCCCGTTCTTCATCTTGGAAAGGTTCACATTTGCAACGCCGACTTTCTCCGACAACTCATTCAGGCTCATTTTCCGGTCCGCCATTACGCGGTCCAGCCTTAAAACAATATGTCCCATTGTCCGCCCCCTTACAGCGTTTCATCCGATTCTTTTTGGAGCTGAATCCCGTACTTGAATACAGTCACCAAACACATTGTTACGGCGAAAGCAATTAAGACGCCCCACTGAATGCTGATCCCGGTGTCTCTTCCGGCAGACAGGAAAGCGGTAGACAGCGTTTCAGCAATGGTGGCAAACAGCGCAACGGGAAGAAGAGAAAAACCGAATGCTTTCATCTTTTTCACAAGTTCTTCGCAGAACGGAGATTCACACTTTGCAAGCACCGCAAACAGTCTTTTCAGCATAAACAGAGCTGAGGCAGCAGAAGCAGCAAACAAAGTCGCGAAGATAAAGACTGACACCAAATTTGCCGAACGATACTCAGCAGGCGATGACGTGGCTTCGATCACCTTTGTGTTTCCTTCGGAATGAATTTTGGCGGAAGAAAATGACTGGTTGAAAAATGAGAGTTCCGTATTGAAATCCTGATCTTCAGGAGGAATGATCTTATCATTTCCCCCGCTCAGCATTGCCTCGGGGCTTGCGTCCCCCGCATAAGAAAAACCATCTGCAAGAATATCCCACAGGGAATCGAAGTTTTTTTCGTTGATCCTGAATTCGGCATGATTGGTAACACGAACTGTTAGCGCATCCTTTGGAAGCGTAGACACATAAATTGTAGCTACGCAGCTCGCCGCAGCCGCTAAGATCGCAATGACCATTAAGACGGTCATTGTGATCTTGCCCACTTTGCCGAACTTGTGGAAGTTTGAAAGAGTTTTAGAATTCATAAGAACGCCTCCTACGCAAAACATAAATTATTTAACGTTTAACGTTATGCTTGCAGTATATACCGATACATACGTTTTGTCAAGAGATTTTTAATGTTTATCGTTAATTATTTTATGTTATCTTGAGACAAAAGCGATTCATATTAGCTATCGATATACTTTATTCCACATAGCCACAAGCTGCCTGTCCTCATTCTGATCTCTGCTTGATAAACAAGACTGTAACGGTATCCTGTTCCTCGGAATACAGCGCACCATGCGCAGCAAAAAATCTCCCTCCGTCGGTGACGAAGGGAGGGGGGTGCTTTAGAAGCTTACTTTCCGACGTATTCGGCAAACAGAGCGAGGATCTGCGGGAGGGCTTCGTCGTCTGCGTCCTTGAGGGAGCCGGTCTCGTCGCCGACTATCTCGCCGCCGCAGGACTTGCACACATAGGTACGCAGTCCGTCCGCTTCGCCCTCCTGCCACTGAGTACCGGCGGAGGTCTCCCATTCCATGCTGTCCTGCTCGCCGTTAAGACCTGCGTCATAGCTTGCCAGCGTTTCCATGTCAAACTCGGTGTCGCAGTAGGGACACTTCATTTTCTGCAATGTGCTGTCAAAGGCTATTGCGCCGCCGCAGCAGGGGCATTTGTATTCCTGCAAGGTTTGCATATTTCCGCTCCTTTCAATTTTGCGGGTCTATACCTGTGCTTTTCAACTCTTATAGTTTATCAAATTATGTCGCCGTCGTCAAACGGATCGTCGCAATTTCGGCAGAACTTACCCGTGGACGTTATTTTTGCCCATTTTCAGCTAAATAAGAAACTATTTGCATATATGGTCAAATTAATATATAATCAAATAAAACTGTGTCTGCATCCTGACAGAAAGGATGGGAAAGCTGATGAGGCTGCTGTGGCTCGTCCCATATGGTCTGATATTTCTTACAGTGCAATGGCTCGGGCTCCCGCAGACAGAAGCGTATGTGCTTACGCTTGCACTGCTGACCGTGTATTGGCTTGCGCTGATATTATGCGCAAAGCGGAATAACAGGGCGTCGGCATACGGTATTTGCCCGATAAAGCTCCGCAGCCGCCGAGACTGTGCAATGCTTCTGCCGCTGCTGCTGTTGCCGATATTGAACATCGTCGTGCTTGGCGCACAGAAGCTGACGGCACTGACGGCGGTGTATATAGTTTTTATTGCGATCGGCGAGGAGTTTTTCTTCCGCGGCTTCCTGCTTGAGGTGCTTCGCGATAAATGCGGCGTTTTTGCGGGCGCCGTGCTGAGCGCGCTGCTGTTTGCGCTGATGCACTGCTTTAACGGCGTCTCTGCGGTGCAGCTCGTGTGCGCCGCCGGTGTCGGATTTGCACTTGCGGCTGCAAGATACCTGACGGGCAGCCTTGCTGTGCCGGTCATCGTACATTCCTGCATAAACCTGACAGGCTGGCAGACCCCGATAGCGGGGCACACGGCGCTGCATATTTCCGCTGCGGCAGTGTATGCCGCTGTTGGATACACGATGCTGAGAAAGTGCAAATAATGAAATTTAAGGCAGATCTGCCTTAATGCATTCCTTGGAGAGGAATGCATTATAAGCGCTAAATATCTATCCTTTTAAGGAGAACCGAAAAATGAGATTGTACATAGACCCCGGTACCGGCAGTATGCTGTTTGCCATCCTCATCGGCATTATAGGGGCTGCAAGCTATATGCTTAAATCGTGGTTTATAAAGCTGCGCTTTATCCTGAGCGGCGGCAAAAAGGTCGATGTTGCGGCGGACAGGCTGCCGCTTGTTATATTCTCCGACGATAAGCGGTACTGGAGCGTGTTTAAGCCCGTGTGCCGTGAGCTTGATGAGCGTGGAGTGGATGTCGTATATATGACCGCGTCCGCAGACGATCCGGCGCTCGAAAACGAGTTTGAGCACATAAACGCGGAATTTATAGGCGAGGGGAACAAGGCCTTTGCAAAGCTGAATTTCCTCAACGCATCTGTGCTTTTGTCAACGACTCCGGGACTTGACGTCTATCAGTGGAAACGCTCAAAGCAGGTGGCTTGTTATGTTCATCTGCCACATTCCGCAAGCGATATAACCGGCTACAGGATGTTCGGCATTGATTACTACGATGCAATACTGCTCTCGGGCGAGTATCAGGTGCGCGATGTGCGCGCGCTCGAAAAGCTTCGCGGTCTGCCGGAAAAGGAGATAGTCAAGGTCGGTATACCGTATATGGACGATATGTATGCCCGCCTCAAGGCAGCTCCGGAGCTGCCGGAGCATGAGACGACGGTGCTGCTTGCTCCCTCGTGGGGCGAGAGCGCGATACTGAAAAAGTACGGCGAAAAGATAATCGAGGTTCTGCTGAACACGGGGTATCACATAATCGTACGCCCGCATCCGCAGTCCTTTAGCTCCGAAAAGGATGTGCTTGACAGGATAATGAGCAAGTACCCCGAGTCCGAGCAGCTTGAGTGGAACCGCGATACGGATAACTTTGATGTCCTGCGCCGCTCGGATATACTCATATCGGATTTTTCGGGCGTTATCTTTGATTTTGCGCTTGTTTACGATAAGCCGGTCATTTACGCCGACACCGAGTTTGATAATTCTCCCTACGATGCATGGTGGCTTGACACCCCGTACTGGACCTTCACTGCGCTGCCGCGCATCGGGCAGAAGCTCACGCCGGACAATATGTCCTCTCTGCGCGAGATGATAGATGCCTGCCTGACCGATCCGCGCTACGGCGCCGGCAGGGACGAGGCTCGCACCGAGACATGGGAGCATCGCGGCGAGGGGGCACGGCTTACGGCCGATTACATTGTCGATAAGCTCAAACAGTTGGGCGACCGCGGGATAGGAGAGAAGTAATATGTCATTTTTCAGCATATTGGGAACGCTGCTCATAAAACCGCTTCAGCTGCTGTTTGAGGTGGTGTTCGTGATAGCAAACCGCGTTGTCGGCGACCCGGGACTTTCGATAATCGTGTTGAGCCTTGCAATGAATTTTCTCGTCCTACCGCTTTATAGGCGCGCCGATGCCATGCAGGAGGACGAGCGTCAGATGGAGCTGCGGCTGCACGATGGCGTTTCGCACATCAAGAAAACATTCCGCGGCGATGAGCGCATGATGATGCTCCAGACATATTACCGGCAGAACGACTACAAGCCAACATATGTACTCAAGGGCGCGACCTCGCTGTTTCTGGAGATACCCTTCTTTATCGCCGCTTATACCTTTCTGTCGGGACTTGAGCTGCTGCACGGGGTGTCCTTCGGACCGATAACAGACCTCGGAAAGCCCGATGGACTGCTTACTGTCGGCGGACTCACGATAAATGTCCTTCCGATAATAATGACGGCTATAAACCTCATATCCTGCATTATCTTTACTAAGGGCAGTCTTCCGAAAACAAAGATACAGCTTTACGCAATGGCGCTGTTTTTCCTTGTTTTCCTGTACACCTCGCCCGCAGGGCTTGTGTTCTACTGGACGCTCAACAATCTGTTTTCGCTTATAAAAACGATATTCTATAAGCTCAAGCACGCCGAAAAGATACTGGCATGGCTCGCTTGCGCCTGCGGCGTCGCCTGTGTGGGCTTCGGGATCGGCTGTTACGATGAATTATCGCCCCTGCGTTTGGCATTTTTCCTTGGTCTGGGCATTGTGTTGCAGCTTCCTATCCTGAGTTCCGCTTTGAAGAACAAGTGCGCTCAGCGCGTCAAAAAAGACCCTCGCCCGAATAAAAAAATGTTTATTTCCGGCGGCGTGTTTCTCTCGGTGCTTATGGGTGTGCTCATACCCTCCGCCGTTATAAACGCCTCGCCGCAGGAATTTGTCGATGTGGTGGTGTTCTTCCACCCCGCATGGTATATAGTCAGCTCATTCTGCCTTGCATTCGGCACATTCGTCATATGGTGCGGGATATTTTACTGGCTTGCAAATCCGTCGGTCAAGGAGATCATGGACAAGGCCATATGGGCGCTCTGCGGCGTTGCGACAGTGAACTATATGTTCTTCGGGCGCGACCTCGGAAACCTCTCGGCAAGCCTCAAGTTTGACAACGGAATGCTGTTCACGCCAAAAGAAATGCTTATAAACCTTGCGGTGGTGTTAGTCGTTGCGGCGGTTCTCTATATCGCTGCGGGACGGTGGAAAAAGCATATCCCCGGAATAATAACCGTGGGCATAATAGCGCTTGTCTGTATGTCGGCGATAAACTCTGTCGGTATTTTTAAGTCCGTGGACACCATGATCGAAAATGCCGGGGATAATGGCGCTCAGCCGCACATGGAACTGAGCAAAAACGGCAAAAATGTCGTCGTTATAATGCTCGACCGCGGTGTCGGAGCATATATTCCGTACATTTTCAATGAAAAGCCGGAGCTTAAGGCGCAGTTTGACGGCTTTACATACTATAATAATGTGACCTCGTTGGGCTTAAAAACAAACCTGAGCGTCCCGTCTCTGTTCGGCGGATATGAGTATACGCCGGCAAAAATGAACGCCAGGGACGATGAGCTGCTTATGAGCAAGCATAACGAGGCGATCAGCGTTCTGCCGGTTCTGTTCGCAAATAACGGCTATAATGTTACGTTCTTTGACCCCGTTTATGCCAATTATCAGTATGTTCCCGACGTTTCAATATTTGACGGATATGAGAATATACAGGCATACAACACAAAGGGCAAGTTTACGGAGCCGAAGCTCAAGGAGGCTTCCATAAGCAACAATAAGCGCAATTTCTTCTGCTATGCGCTTATGAAGTCCTCACCGCTCTGCATACAGGGAACTCTTTATTCCTACGGCAGCTACAACAGGGGAAATGCCGGTGTGGACATGGGATACGGAGGTCAGATAGAGGACGGACTGTTTAAGGCAAGCGGTGTGTCACCGGAGTTTATGGCCGCTTACAACACGCTCTGCAATCTGTCGAATGTGACCCATATAACGAAGGACGGCAACAATCTCTTCGTTATGACAAACGACACGACCCATGAGCCTATGATGCTTCAGGAGCCTGAATATGTCCCTGCACAGAATGTGGACAACACTCGGTATGAAAAGGATCATGCAGACAGATTCACCGTTGACGGGCGCACGATGACGGTTGATGAATTGACCGAGTATACCCACTACCATGCCAATATGGCAGCGCTCATACAGCTCGGGAATTGGTTCGATTATCTGCGAGCCAACGGCGTTTATGACAACACGAGGATAATAATAGTCTCGGACCACGGGCAATCGCTCGGACAGTTTGATGAGCTTATGACAGACGACGGGCTTGATACCGAGGGCTTCTTTTCGCTGATGCTGGTCAAGGACTTTAACGCAAAGGGCTTTACGACCTCCGATAAGTTTATGACCGCTGCCGACACACCCACACTGGCAACTCAGGGCGTAATTTCAAACCCCGTGAACCCGTTTACGGGCAATGTGATAAGCAGCAAAGCGAAATTCGAACACGATCAGTATGTATTTTTCTCATATAACTGGAACATTGAGGAAAACTGCGGAACGCAGTATGTTGCCGGAGACTGGTACACCGTGCACGACAGTATATGGGATAAAAGCAACTGGCAGCTCGTAGGCAGAGATACGGTGCTGACCCAGGAAAACTAAGCGGAGGACAATATGTATAAGGTAGATAACGCCGTTATCATGGCGGCGGGGACCTCCAGCCGGTTTGCGCCCCTGTCGTATGAAACGCACAAGGGACTGCTCACCGTGCGCGGAGAGGTGCTCATAGAGCGCCAAATCCGGCAGCTGAAAGAGGCAGGAATAGATGAGATCGTGCTTGTTTCGGGGTATATGAAGGAGCGCTTTGAGTACCTCAAGGCAAAATACGGCATCAAGATCGTCGAAAACACCGAGTATAACCGCCGAAACAATCACTCGAGCATTTATGCGGTGCGCGAGCTTCTCGGAAACTCATATATCTGCTCTTCGGATAACTTTTTTGTCAAAAACCCGTTTGAAAAACAGGTCAGCGAACCGTATTACGCAGCGCTGTATGCCCACGGCAAGACGGCTGAGTGGTGCATCAGCGAGGGCGAGGACGGATACATAGACAGGATAAGTGTCGGCGGAGAGAACTCATGGTATATGATGGGCCATGTGTTCTGGGACGAGCGCTTCAGCCGCAGGTTTACCGAGATACTTGAGAGGGAGTACGACACGCCGGAGATACGGGGCAAGCTCTGGGAGGCTGTGTATGCAGAGCATCTTGACGAGCTGAAGCTGCGCATACGCGGCTACGAGGATGACTATATCTTCGAATTTGACAGCCTCGACGAGCTCAGACAGTTTGACGAAAGCTATGTTGACGACAGCCGCTCAAGCATAATAAAGCACATTGCGGCAGAGCTCAACTGCCGAGAGCGGGAGCTGAGCCGGTTCGACGCGATCAAGGATCCAAACGGTACAGAGGCGATAGGCTTTACGCTCATGTACGGTGAAGATAAATACAGGTATTACTACAAGACTGAAAGATTGGAGAAGGAAAATGGCTAAAGGCATAGTCGAGGCAGACCTCGGCAGAGTTAAGGCGCTGCTTGAAAATGTGCTGGGGCATTCCGATTACCGCGATATTCAGCGGATGGGAGGACTTACAAACCGCACATACCGCGTCGAATTTCCCGACGGCAGCCGCTGCATGGTGCGTATCCCCGGCGAAGGTACCGAGGAGCTTATCGACCGCAGCGACGAAAAGGTGAGCACGGAGCTTGCCTGTGCAATAGGCATTGACGCAAAGCTGTACTATTTCGGCGCTGACGGCGCCAAGGTATCGGAGTTTGTTCCGAACGCAGTTACCATGTCGGCAGAAACGATGCGCGAGGACAAGCGTATCCGTCAGGCGGCTCGGCTTCTGAAAACGCTACATGGAAGCGGAAAGGATACCGGCGTCAAATTTGAAGTGTTTGACATGGCTGCCGGTTACGAAAAGATAATCGAGGAAAACGCCGTTTATATGTACCCCGATTATGCGCAGGTCAAGGCAGCCGTAATGGACATCAAGGCGCAGATCGACGAGACCTGCGATATAAAAAAGGTGCCCTGCCACAACGATCCGCTGTGCGAAAACTGGGTGGTGTCCGGCGATGATGACAGGATGTATCTCATTGACTGGGAGTATGCCGGTATGAACGACGGCATATGGGATCTTGCCGATATTTCGATAGAGGGCGTTTACACCGCCGAAAACGATGAGCTGCTGCTCACCGAGTATCTCGGCAAAAAGCCCGACCAGAACGAGTACAGGCATTTTCTTGCAAGCAAGCTCTATGTCGATTATCTCTGGACGCTCTGGGCAAAGGCCCGCGTACCGTATGACGGTCAACCGATGGAGGATTGGGCGCAGGAGCGCTACGAAAGACTTAAAAACAATCTCAAGCTCTTTGCAAGCATTTGATATTAAATGAAAGGAAACTGAATATATGTTTTACGGTATAGCAGCCGGTGCGACATGGGCGGTAGAGACCATCATCCTCGGCATAGCGCTTTCAATGACCCCGTTCGTCTCCACAGAGCAGGCGATATTCCTTGCGCCGTTCGTCAGCACCTTTGTCCACGATGCGTTTTCCGCAATATGGGCGACCATATACAACGGAGTGCGAGGAAACCTCAAGAATGTGTACAAAGCCGCGTTCAAAACAAAAAGCGGCAAGTTCGTAATGCTTGCGGCGATCATCGGCGGGCCGATCGGCATGACCGGCTATGTTCTCGCAATAAACTACATGGGCGCATCCATCGGAGCGGTCGCCAGCGCCATTTTCCCCGCGATAGGCGCAATACTTGCATACTTTTTCCTCAAGGAAAAAATGCAGTGGTATCGTTGGATATTCCTCATTGCAACGCTCCTCGGCGTTTACGGTCTGAGCTATTCGCCCGATCTTAATATCACCGACTTCTGGCTCGGTATCGTCGGCGCTCTCATGTGCGCATTCGGTTGGGGCATTGAGGCGGTCGTGCTTGCAAAGTGTATGCAGGATCCCGATGTCAAGGACGAGTACGCCCTCCAGATCCGCCAGACCACATCTGCGACCGTTTACGGCATCGTGCTTCTGCCGATACTGCACGGTTGGGGCTTCACTGTAAGCCTGTTCACCTCCGGCACCGGTTGGCTGCTGCCTGTTATTGCGGTTGCGGCGTTCTTCGCAACGGTGTCCTACCTGTGCTACTACAAAGCGATAGCAAGCATCGGAGCTTCCAAGTCTATGGCGCTCAATGTCACCTATGCTGCGTGGGCGATCTTCTTCACGGCAGTGTTTCTCGGCGATACGAGCGTCCTCACGCCGACTACCATCGTGTGCGCGCTCATCGTCATAGTCTGCGGCATATTGACAGCTGCCGACACGAAAGACCTGTTCTCAAAGAACAAAGCATAAAAAGCAAAATATTAAAAATGAGCCACTCAAAGTGGCTCATTTTTTAGCTTATAACGCCTGCACGATGTCAGGCTTTTTTGCTTTTACACAAAGAGCTTTATGTCTAAAAATTTCCGTTTTTGCAATAAATGCTATGAAAACTTATACAAAAAAACGAAATTTGAGAAAGTTTGTATCACTTTCCCTTTGGCGGCTGTCTATAGTTATATGGGAATAAAGTTGCTGCACCGTGCGGTGCGGCTTTGTGGGCAAACGGAGACATGGGATGAGAAGAAAAAATATACCGGCTTTAAACGAGCTTGTTGAGCAGCAATATGCCGACAAGCTTCGCAAAAACGGCTTTATACCGTACAGAGACTGCACCGAGTGGCTGCGTCTGAAAAACGGGGAGATCGTGCAGATAATCCTGTTTTACGAATACCATTATTGGCTCGAAGTGTTTTTCTACTCCGAGCTGCTGACGGAGTTTCAGTGGTTCGACTACAGGGAACACAAGGGCATGGACGGCATTGTCGGGCAGCATTACTGCAACGTGCGCAGAAAGTTCGGGCTTGACGTTTTCACGATGAACGACGTGTTTGATTCGGGAAGCTGGAGCATTTGGGCGAAAACGCAGGAGCTGCACCGTCACCTTGACTATGCGATCATGGCGCTGGACGAGGTGAACACGCCTGCCGACATTGCGGAGCTCGACGTGAACGAGGGGCGGAAGCCCGAACGCATATGCCTTTACTATGAAAACGGCGATCTTGATACGCTGCGCATAGCGCTCAAAAATGCATCGGTGATCGACCCGATGTATTACGACAGCGACGATCCGCCCGAACGCTTAAAGCGTGACTGGCGGCTGTGGCAGGTAAAGACCGCATTCGTGGCGAGGGACGTGATGAACAGGCAGAACCTCAAGATACTTACAACCTTTACCGAAGAATGCAGACGGTATAATATTGCCTACTTAAAAAGAAAAGTCCCGGAGCTTTGGACGACGTCGGAGACTACCGATAAAGCAGCCTCTGCGCTGCCCTGAACTTCGGCAAAAAATACAGGAGGTCACAAATGAAAAGAACCATTAGCTTAATACTCAGTCTGCTGCTTGTTTTCAGCATCGTTTGTCCCTGTTTTGCCGTGACGGATGCAGAAGACAGAAGTGTAAAGCCCCTTACTTTAAGTATAAACACCGGAGGTGTCGCCACGGCAACGCTGAATTTCAGCGGCGGAGACGATGTCTACAAAATATCGGCGACGGTGTATTTTGAGCGGGACACAAACGGCTTCTGGACGAGGGTGTACATTAAGGTCGTAGACAATCAGATCGTAATTACTGAAAACGCTTCGTCACTTAGCCGCACCTTGACGGTCACGGTGCCGAACGCCGGAACATACAGAGTCGTTGCGGTGATCACCTGTTACGGTGACACGACAAAGACTTATACAAGAACAGACAGTGCATATTACGACGGAACCTAACAGAAACACTAAATAAAAGGCACAGGCTTGGGCGGACTCAGATAAGGATAAGTCGGTTTTGAGCGGCTCTTTTCCGCCCATACTTCATAAAAAATCTCGGTAATACACAAAGTATTGCCGAGATTTTGTTATTTTGTCTGAACGAAAAATATCTCGCTCAAAACTGCTACGCACCCTGTAAAATTGGATTTTGTTCTGTGGCAAGGCAAAAAGCGCAGGAATAATGGAGATATATTTCGAGCATTTTTAACGAAGCCACAGGGCAAAAGACTTTTTACAGGGCGGCTTATCCTTATCTGAGTCCGCCCT
>OCQZ01000532.1_pt1 | contig 11654 bp, 7 predicted proteins | sample 1538921 | NCBI WGS metagenome assembly OCQZ01 (sample SAMN03418269, study PRJEB22391) | human gut metagenome | biome: human-gut; feature: organic feature; material: feces | host: Homo sapiens | place: Tanzania | collected 2013-01 | reverse complement strand
ACCTTTATAGAATAGATATTCTTTTAGAACTCTGCGCTCTTCGGTGTACGCGGGAAGGGGATGACGTCGCGGATGTTCTGCATACCGGTTACGAAGAGGATGAGGCGCTCGAAGCCGAGACCGAATCCGCCGTGGGGGCATGATCCGTACTTGCGGGTGTCGAGATACCATGTCATATCCTTCATCGGGATGTGGCGCTCCTCAATCTCGTTCATCAGCTTATCGTAGTTCTCCTCACGGACAGAACCACCGATAATCTCGCCAATCTGCGGGAACAGCACGTCGGTGCCCTGAACGGTCTTGCCGCTCTTGCCGCCGAAGCCAGACTCCTCTGCGTCTATCTTCATATAGAATGCCTTGATGGCCTTCGGATAGTTGGTCATGATAACCGGCTTCTTGAAGTGCTCCTCCACGAGGAAACGCTCGTGCTCTGAAGCGAGGTCGTCACCCCACTCGCACGGGAACTCGAACTTCTTGCCGTTCTGGATAGCTTCCTGCAGGATGCGGATGCCCTCGGTGTAAGGCAGACGTACGAAGTCTGAGTTGAGCACACTCTCAAGACGTGCGATAAGACCCTTGTCAATCATCTTGTTGAGGAACTCCAGGTCGTCCTTGCAGTTCTCGAGTGCCCAGCGGATGCAGTACTTGATGAAGTCTTCCTCGAGGTCCATAAGTCCGTCAAGGTCGATGAAAGCCACCTCAGGCTCCACCATCCAGAACTCTGCCAAGTGGCGCGGAGTGTTTGAGTTCTCAGCGCGGAATGTAGGTCCGAATGTATAGATGGCGCCGAGAGCTGTTGCTCCGAGCTCGCCCTCGAGCTGTCCTGATACGGTCAGAGAAGTCTGCTTTCCGAAGAAATCGTCAGAATAGTCAATCTTTCCGTCCTCAGTCTTCTTGAGGTTGTAGAGGTTCTTGGTTGTCACCTGGAACATCTGACCGGCTCCCTCGCAGTCACTCGCTGTGATAAGCGGAGAGTTGAAGTAGAAGTAGCCGTGCTCATGGAAGTATGTGTGGATGGCCATTGCCATGTTGTGGCGGATGCGCATCACAGCACCGAATGTGTTGGTGCGGAGGCGGAGGTGAGCATACTGGCGCATATACTCGAACGACTGTCCCTTCTTCTGCATCGGGTAGTCGTTGCCACAGAGACCGTAAATCTCGAGGCTCTCGCACTGTATCTCTGATGTCTGGCCCTTGCCCTGGCTCTCCACGAGAGTACCTACGGCGCAGATGCAGGCACCAGTAGTGATCTGCTTGAGCATTTCAGCGTCCACCTTTGTCGGGTCGACAACAATCTGAATGTTATTGATGGTTGAACCGTCGTTGAGTGCGATGAAGTCTACAGCCTTTGAGCTGCGGTGGGTACGCACCCATCCCTTTACGCACACGGTCTGTCCGAAGTCGGTGCGCTTGAGGGCGTCGACGACCTTTGTTCGCTTTATTGTTTCCATTTAATTAAAACATTACTCGTTTTCTGTTATTATTCAAAAGCTCCCATGCGCAGCATATCCACTTCCTTCTCAGTGAGGAAGCGCCAGTCGCCGCGACGGAGGTTCTTCTTTGTGAGTCCTGCGAACTGCACGCGGTCGAGCTTAACGACGCGATAACCGAGGTGTTCGAATATACGGCGCACGATGCGGTTCTTGCCGCTGTGGATTTCGATGCCCACCTGGCTCTTGTCAGTGTCGCTTGCATACTCGATGGCGTCTGCATGCACCTCTCCGTCCTCAAGCTCGATGCCGTCAGCTATCTGCTGGAGGTCGTGAGCTGTTACGTTCTTGTCCAGATATACGTGATATACCTTCTTTTTGAGGAACTTCGGGTGTGTGAGCTTAGAAGCGAGGTCGCCGTCGTTGGTCAGGAGGAGCACACCGGTGGTGTTGCGGTCAAGACGTCCAACGGGATAGATGCGCTCAGGGCAAACGTCCTTCACGAGATCCATGACAGTCTTGCGCTGCTGGGGATCGTCGCTTGTCGTTACGCAGTCCTTCGGCTTGTTGAGGAGCACGTAAACCTTCTTCTCCAGTGACACGGGCTGGTCATGGAACTTGATCTCGTCGGTGCGTACCACCTTTGTTCCGAGTTCGGTTACCACCTCGCCGTTAACAGTCACTACGCCAGCCTGGATAAACTCATCAGCCTCACGGCGTGAGCAGATGCCTGCGTTGGCAAGGAACTTGTTAAGACGGATCGGCTCGTTCGGATCGATATGCTCTTCCTTATACTCGATGCGCTTCTTCATGCTATACTTAGCGTTGGGATCGTATCCCTGCGTGCGCTGACGGTTGTTGTATCCGCCCTGCTGTCCGTAGCCACCGCGCTGATAACCGCCCTGCTGGCCGTAGCCACCACGCTGATATCCGCCCTGCTGTCCGTAGCCACCGCGCTGATATCCGCCCTGCTGTCCGTAGCCGCCGCGCTGCTGATAACCGCCACGCTGCTGGCCGTAACCGCCGCGCTGCTGATAGCCGCCACGCTGCTGGCCGTAACCGCCGCGCTGCTGATAGCCGCCGCGCTGTTGGTAACCGCCCTGCTGCTGGTCGCCGTCCTGATTAAAGCGCTGCTGCTGGTCGTTGTTCTGCTGGTCGCCTTCCTGGTTGTTGTTATAGCGGGGACGATAACCTCCCTGCTGACGCGGCTGATAGCCCTGCTGGTCTCCGTCCTGATTGTTGTTATAGCGAGGACGATAGCCACCCTGCTGACGCGGCTGGTATCCGCCCTGCTCGCCGTCCTGGTTGTAGCGGGGACGATAGCCACCCTGCTGGCGCTGCTGATAACTGCCACGCTGGTAGCCACCCTGCTGGCGCTGCTGATAGCCGTTATTGCCTGACGCTCCCTGAAGACCTGCTCCGAAGCCTTCGGGAAGGAATCCTCCTCCCTGGCTGTCGTTAGAGGTCTGCTGGCGCTCGGCGTTATAAGGACGCTGTGTGTGAATGCGCGGACGCTGCGGGCGACCGGTCACACTGCGATACTCTCTCTGATAGTTGCCTGCAGCACGGCCGTAGCTCTCGCTATTGCCAGTAGTCTGATCTGCTGCTTTCTGTTCCTGATTCTTTTCCAATTCTGAATCCATAATTCTTTTCTTTCTTTTTAAATTGTAATGTTATTGGCCTCTCGGCAAGTCACACCCATGGGATTTTTTGCATAGATGCGCTTCTTCTTAACTAACTATATATTGATAAAACTCTAATCTTGTTTTGTTGTCTGCTTTTCTTTTATGCCGTGTTTCAAACTTGGCTTAGATACCGGTGTAGTTGAGCGGAGTGATAGCCATAAGCTCTGCCTTTACTGCGTCGCTGACGTTGAGTGTCTTAACGAACTCGTGGATGCTCTCCTCTGTCATGTGCTTGTTGGTACGTGTGAGTGCCTTGAGTGCCTCGTACGGGTGCGGATAAGCCTCGCGACGGAGAATGGTCTGGATGGCTTCAGCCACGACAGCCCATGTGTTGTTGAGGTCTTCCTCCAGCTTCTCCTCGTTGAGGATGAGCTTGCGCAGACCCTTCAATGTGCTCTGTATGGCAATGATGCCGTGTCCGAAAGGCACGCCTACGTTGCGGAGAACTGTAGAGTCGGTAAGGTCGCGCTGCAGGCGGCTTACCGGGAGCTTCTGGGCGAGGAACTGCAGCACGGCGTTAGCGATGCCGAGGTTGCCCTCTGAGTTCTCGAAGTCGATGGGGTTCACCTTGTGCGGCATGGCGCTTGAGCCTACCTCACCTGCCTTGATCTTCTGCTTGAAGTACTCCATAGAGATGTACATCCAGAAGTCGCGGTCGAGGTCGATTATGATGGTGTTGATGCGGCGCATAGCGTCAAACACGCTTCCGAGGCAGTCATAGTTACTGATTTGTGTGGTGTACTGCTCTCTCTGCAGACCGAGCTTCTCGCTTACGAATCTGTTGCCGAAAGCCTTCCAGTCATACTCAGGATAAGCCACGTGATGAGCGTTGTAGTTGCCGGTAGCACCACCGAACTTGGCTGTCATCTTGCAAGCCTTGAGTTCTTCAAGCTGCTGTGTGAGACGGTATACGAATACCATGATCTCCTTGCCGAGGCGTGTGGGCGATGCGGGCTGACCGTGTGTCTTTGCGAGCATAGGCACGTCCTTCCATTCGTCGGCATACTGCTGGAGCTGAGCGATGAGCTCCTCCACCATAGGATAATACACCTCTTCGAGTGCTTCCTTGATAGAGAGGGGCACGCTGGTGTTGTTGATGTCCTGTGATGTCAGTCCGAAGTGTATGAACTCCTTGAATGCGTCAAGTCCTCCAATCTTGTCGAACTCTTCCTTGATGAAGTACTCCACAGCCTTCACGTCGTGATTGGTCACCTTCTCGATGTCCTTCACGCGCTGTGCCTTCTCCTCGTTAAAGTCCTGGTAGATGGCGCGCAGGGTGGGGAAGAGGTTATGGTCGAAGTCCTTGAGCTGCGGGAGCGGAAGCTCGCACAGCGTGATGAAATACTCTATTTCCACGCGTACTCTGTAGCGTATGAGTGCATACTCTGAGAAATAGTCAGCAAGGGGCTCTGTTTTGCCACGATAACGTCCGTCTATAGGCGAAATGGCTGTAAGCAAATCAAGTTTCATGTGCTTTGTATAGCTTTACTATAAAAAATATATATATTATGGTGCAAAATTACAAATTAAAATGATACCATCCTATATATTTCACATTAATTATAATCAAAAAATATTTTGAGAGACAAAATATTTTAGTTGAGAGTTCAGAGTTGAGAGTTGAAAGTTATGATTACTCTGTATAGCTTTTAAGGATTAAGACATTTGCTAATCATAACTCTCAACTCTAAATTCTCAACTCTCAACTGAACATTACTCCTCCAGCGCTTGTGTAAACTCGCGGTGGAATGTTGAGAAGAAGTGGAGGTTTTCGCGGCGTGCTTCTTCGTCGAGGCTCCACAGCGACTCCTCTCCTGCTCTGTGAGCCAGCACGCGACGGACGCAGCGGGCAATCTTTCGCTTGTTGTTTCGGGCTTGCAGCTGGTCGCCCTGGATGTTGTTGTGTGTGGCGTATGAGAAAGCGCAGAGTCGGCGCATGAAAGTTTCGTAGCGGTTGAAGAGCAATGCCTGTCGCATCATCTTCTCCGGGTCGGCGTCCAGTCCTTCCATGTCCATCAGTCCCTCCATGTTCTCATGGCTCCAGTCAGCCTCGTCCACCCAGAACCACTGGAATCCGAGTCGCTGTTCCATGTGCATGAGTCGCTGTGCGATGCTGTCCTCGTCCACGTTCTCCTCGGCTGTGAACAGTCCGAAGGCGAATCTTGCGAGTGACACGCCGTTCAGCTCCAGGCTGTCAGCGCCTTCCACCTTGTCGCCGACAAGCTCCACGCGCCAACGTGCCGACTTGTTCTTGATGAGTGCTGAGTGTGCTCCCATGAGCAACTCGTCCAGCGTGCCCTGAAGCGGCAGCTCGGTTACGAGCGAGAGATTGTCGTGTATGTTGCGGACAGAGAGCGTGCCCTCTTCGTTAGCCACACACATATAGCTCAGTCGTCCTCCGTCGAGCGACAACTGGAAACGGTCGTTAGTGTCATTGCCCACGAACATGTAGGCATAAGACGCTGCGTCTTTGTGGTTCACCTCGATGTCGCCCTGCACGTTGTTGTCTGTGGCGTCCTTCAGAGAGAATCCGATGTAGGGAATGCAGAGTCTTATTGTGAACGGTTCGCCCTTACGCGGTGTGAGTCGGCAGAGAATGCCGTCCTCGCCGATAAGGTCTTTCTTCACCAGCCATCCCTCGTCGGTCTCCTGCGCCTGCTCTACGCTCACGTCGCCATACGACCAGTAGAGGTCGAAGACAATCTCGTTGTCGTCCTCGCGGACCACGGTCACGAAGTCTTCAGGGGCGTCGCCGAGGTATACTGCTTCCACGGGCTTCACCTCTTCGTCGCCGTCGCCAAGGACGCAGACCTCAAGGTTGCCCACCATCGGATCGTCTTCCCACTCGTCCTCACCGGCTCCTACAGCGCGGAACACCACGAATGTCAGTCTGCTCTGCTGGCGCGTGCCGTCCGGACGGCATAGATAATATGTCGTCTCCTTAGGCAAGTAAATAGGTGTTGTGATGTACGGGCTCTGGCAGCGAGCCGAATATTCCACCTCTGTCCAGGCGGTTAAGTTTGATTCAGTGTTACTGCTGTTCATTTCTTAAAGCTACAATGTTATCCTTGTATGATTTTATTTTGGGACTGCAAAATTACTGAAAAAATATGAGATAGTCAAATCTTGCCGCATACAATATTTGCATTTCTGATGCTCAATACTATGAGTCTGGCGCGCAACAAAATCTTTGGTGCGAAATTCTCGAGTTTTGAGCGTGCAGCGATAGCGTATTGACGCACAGATGATTATGCTGTCAGGGGAAGAAGTGTGCAATGAATAAGGGGTATGAACAAGCATCATAGAGTTGCAATAGCGCCACTTTTACACCCCAATAGTGCCACTTTTATCATACAATAGAGCCACTTTTACAGTCTAATAGTGGCACTATTGGACTGTAAAAGTGGCTCTATCGTTAAACGTGGGTGCCGTTTGCACAGCAAAACACCCTAAAAACAGCAAAATAAAACTCTAGAATCAATTTTTATTTTGTAACAGTTTTTTACTCTTTGTACAATATTTGCATAGCGGTGCGCTGCACCGCCGCCCGTCTACTTCTTTTGTGTCTTTGAGAACGAGTAAGGCGCGTCTGTGTCTGCTGTGCCGCGCTGCTTGTTGGGCGTCGGCGCGAGGTCATAGACAAACTGCGCTCCGTTCATGAGGTCGGTGCGTGTGATGTAGTTGTGTGAGTAAGGCTTGCCGTTGAGAGTGAGAGCCTTCACGTAGCAGTTCTCCTCAGAGTTGTTGTTGGCCTTGATGCTTACGGTCTTGCCGTTCTCGAGGTGGAGCTTCATCTCGTCGAAGTAAGGAGTGCCGAGAACATACTCGCCCGAACCCGGGCAGACAGGATAGAATCCCATGGCTGAGAATACGTACCAAGCCGAAGTCTGACCATTGTCCTCATCACCGCAATATCCGTCGGGCGCTGCCGTATACATGCGGTCCATCACCTGACGAATCCAGTACTGCGTCTTCCAAGGCTCACCTGAGTAGCCGTAGAGGTAAATCATGTGCTGGATGGGCTGGTTGCCGTGAGCATAGTTGCCCATGTTCATGATCTGCATCTCGCGAATCTCGTGGATTACGGCTCCGTAATAGCTGTCGTCGAAGAGTGGCGGCACGTTGAATACGGAGTCGAGCATGTTGTTGAACACTTCCTTGCCACCCATAAGGTCGATAAGTCCCTGCGGGTCGTGGAATACTGACCATGTGTAGTGCCATGCGTTGCCCTCTGTGAAGGCGTCGCCCCACTTCAGCGGAGAGAAAGGAGCCTGGAACTTGCCGTTCTGCAGACGGCCGCGCATGAGGTTGGTCTCCTTGTCGAAGACGTTGCGATAGTTGAATGCGCGGCGGCGGAAAGGCTCGAGCTCCTTCTTCGACTTGCCGAGAGACTTGCCGAACTGATAGATGCACCAGTCGTCGTATGCGTATTCCAGTGTGCGTGCCACGTTCTCGTTTATCTTGACGTCGTAAGGCACGTAGCCCAGCTTGTTGTAGTATTCATGGCCCAGACGACCCGTTGACGATACCTTCGGGTGTACGTTGTTGGCACCGTGAACCACAGCCTTCCAAAGCGTTTCGGCGTCATATCCCTTCAGACCGCAGAGGTAAGCGTCAGCCACGATGGACGCTGAGTTGTTGCCCACCATACATCCGCGATGGCCCGGCGAAGCCCATTCGGGAAGGAAACCGCTCTCCTTGTACGCGTTAACCAGACCTTCCTGCATCTTCACGTTCATCGACGGATACATCACGTTAAGCAGCGGGAAGAGGCAGCGGAATGTGTCCCAGAAACCAGTGTCGGTGAACATATATCCCGGCAGCACCTTGCCGTTGTACGGCGAATAGTGTACTATCTCGCCAGCTGCTGTCTTCTCATAGAAAGAGCGCGGGAAGAGCACCGAGCGATAGAGGCAGGAATAGAATGTACGGAGATGGTCGATGTTGTCCGACTTCACCTCTATTCGGCCCAGAACGTCGTTCCATGTCTTGCGACCCTGAGCCTTCACCTCGTCAAACGAAGCACCAGCCAGCTCCTTGAGATTCTCCATAGCCTGCTCCTCAGAGATGAATGAAGAGGCGATGCGCACGTTCACCTGCTCGCCGCGGCGAGTCTTGAATCCCACGATGGCACCTGCATGCTTGCAGTCGGCCTCTAATGCCTTGCTGTCCATCTTGCCGTTATTCACGGCTGTGGTGTAGGTGAAGTCGTGGTCGAACTTCAGCACGAAGTAGTTCTTGAAGTTGTCGGGTACGCCACCGTTGTTCTTCGTGGTGTAACCCACAATCATTCTCTGCTCCGGCATAATCTTCACGTACGATCCTTTGTCGAAAGCGTCCACCACTACGTATGAGTCGCTCTCCGGGAAGGTGATGCGCATGATGGCAGCACGCTCCGTGGGCGCAATCTCCGTCACCACGTCATAGTCAGCCAGATAAGCGCGATAATAATAAGGTGTGGCCACCTCTGCCTTGTGCGAGAACCATGAGGCACGCTGGTCTTCATCGAAGACGGGCTTGCCGGTCTCCGGCATGATGCTGAACTGTCCGTAGTCGTTAATCCACGGGCTTGGCTGATGGGTCTGCTTGAAGCCGCGCAGCTTGTCTGCCGAATAGACATAAGCCCATCCGTCGCCCATCTTACCGGTCTGCGGAGTCCAGAAGTTCATGCCCCAAGGGAGGCAGACGGCAGGATAAGTGTTACCCGTTGACAGCGAATGCTTCGACTCTGTGCCTACCAGCGTGCTGACATAATCAACAGGCTCGTAGACCTTTGCCATGCCGACAATGGCGAATGTCAGCATGAGCAATGTAGTTAACAAGTGTTTTTTGTTCATTTTTGTTCTGTAGTTTTTTATTGTTTGTGATTTTTATTCAACTTCTTTTGGTGGTTTGTATAGTTTGAAGGCTCGTATCATATTCAGTCGTTTCGGCAGAGCATAGCATAATAACCGATGCGATAAACCGAAAATGCCGTCAGCGATGGCTTGCGTCCCGTAAGATTTCGGAGCAGCATTCTTCGCGTGATACGGAATGCCAAGCGCAGCAATGGTGCCAAGCCTAAGCGCGAAAGACGTTCAACGAGCGTCTGCACACCCGAATAGCCGCGCAGCGCGTCTCGCATGTCATGTAGCGTCTGCAGTCCCTCTTCCGTCTTCTGAAGAAAGTGGGCGTTGTCGTCAAACCGTGAGAATCCCACGGGATTGTCCGCGTGAGCCACACGTATGCCGTTGTCCTTCAATTCGCGTCCGAGCAGCACGTCCTCATAGCCGTAGCGCGTGATGGAGACGTCGAAGGGGTGTGCCGTCATCACGTCGCGCCGTATGAGGATGTTGCTGACGTGGAAAGCGGCGTAGGGATTGCGCTTACGCCATGACAGCGGATGGCTTTGTGTTGCGCGAAGCTCGTACAGATAGCGTAGGCAGGATCTTGGCTCTGTGTCCGTCGGCGCATGAATCTTCAGTCCGCCCACCACGGCTTCCGCTCCAAACGAGTCTGCCTCGGCATACACGGCAAGGAAGTCTGCGGGGAGAGGTGAGAGGTCGCTGTCGATGAAGACGAGCCATTCGTATTGCGCCAGCTCCACCAGCCGGTTGCGTGCCGCCGACCTTCCCACGTTATGATTGCCCCTTACGAAGCGACAATGTGTCAGGCTTTCACACAGCTGTCGGTTGGCTTCCGCCTTTGCCGTGTCCGTGGAGCAGTCGTCATACACCACAATCTCGTAGCTTAAAAGGTTGTCCTTCAAGGCTTCCGCCTGACTATGAAGAGCCGTTATGAGCGGTCGGCAGTCGTTGTTGTATGAAGGCAGCAAGATGGAAAGTGATTTCAGCATGCTTAATGGTTTAGGAAGTTACTCGTTGTCCACCCTTGCCTCCTTCAGCAGCTGCGTCTTTCCTTCAGCCACCAGCTTGAGTATCAGCTCGCCGAAGAGCGTGTTCTGCCATGCAAACCAAGGGCGCGTAAAGTGGGATGCGTCGTTCACGTCGAACGATTCGTGGATGAATCCTGTGCCGGCATCCGTGCGCTGGAGCATCTTCAGGCATTCCTTTATCTCATCATCGTCCTTGCTTGTAAAGGCACGCATCATTATGGACATCGGCCAAGCCATGCCCAGTCCTACGTGCGGTCCGCCGATTCCCTCGCCCGCCTTGCCGCGGAAGAAGTAGGGATTGTCCTCGCTCCACACGAAGCGGCGCGTGTTCTGATATATGGGATCGTCCTCCGGCACGTCACCGAGATAAGGCATTGCGAGCAGACTCGGCACGTTGGCGTCGTCCATGAGGAAGTGATTGCCGAAGCCGTCCACCTCGTAAGCGTAAATCTTGCCATACTTGGGATGGTCCACTACGGCGTATTTCTTGAGCGCTTCGCTCACCTCGTCGGCAAGCGAACGGCATTCCTTGGCTGTGGCAGCGTCGCCGTTGACCTTGTCCAGAATCTCAGCCGCCTTGCGCAGGGACGATACAGCCATGAAGTTGGAAGGTACGAGGAAGAGGAACGTAGTGGCGTCGTCGCTCGGACGGAACACCGAGGCAATAAGTCCGACGGGCTTCACGGGATTGCCCCATCCGTGATTGCATACCGTGTCGAGCTGGTCTTCCGTTTCGCGCTGGAAGTGGTAGATGCCCAGCCCCGTCTTGCGCTGCTGCTCATGGAAGACGCGCAGGACGTTCTTCACCGCCTTCTGCCATTCAGCGTCGAAGACAGAGGCGTCGCCCGTGGTCTGCCAGTAATGGTAAGCCAGTCGGATGGGGTAGCAGAGCGAGTCAATCTCGTACTTGCGCTCATGTAGTTCGGGCTTCATGTCCGTAATGTCGTTCATCCATCCTCCCTCGGGCTGAGGCTCCTTGTTGAAGGCGTTGGCGTAGGGATCAATGTTGATGCACTTCAGCTGTCGTCTTATCACGCCGCGTATCATCTTCTTCACCTTCGGGTCAGCCTTGGCAAACTGTACGTAGGGCCACACCTGTGCCGCTGAATCGCGCAGCCACATGGCATGTATGTCGCCCGTATATACAAACGTGTCCTCCTTGCCGTCGCCCTCGCCGGCGTCGTAATGCACGGTGGTGTCGAGCGTGTTGGGGAAGCAATTCTCGAACATCCACGCCAGTCGGGCGTTCTCGCGGATAAGACGCTTCACCTCCTTGATTTTCTTCTCAATGGCGTCCGAGACGAAGAGGCGGTCAGCTTCCTTCGGTCGTTGGCTGGTGTAGCGTGTGTTGTCCGCAGGAGCAGCCTCCGCATTGCTGGCTGAGAGCGTCATTTCGGCAGCTGCATTGCCGTTGGAGGCATGGGCTGCAGAGGTGGCGCACGCAGACATGGCTATGGCTGTGATGAATGTGGATATGATTGGTTGTCTCATTGTTATGGTCTTGATGATAAAGTTCGGTGTTTTATTATACCTACAAAAGTAGTAAAATATATAGGAAAGGGAATTATGGTATCATTACCTCCATTGGTTCGCTATAGTTCCAACGTCGAGTGCCACTACCCATCGGCGTGTCATAATTAATACGCGCGGCAGCACGCACAAAGA
>OCQZ01000531.1_pt1 | contig 11670 bp, 7 predicted proteins | sample 1538921 | NCBI WGS metagenome assembly OCQZ01 (sample SAMN03418269, study PRJEB22391) | human gut metagenome | biome: human-gut; feature: organic feature; material: feces | host: Homo sapiens | place: Tanzania | collected 2013-01 | reverse complement strand
CCAGTTTTGGCTGACAATATTTTAGACCGCAGATTTCCTGCGGTCTTTTTTCGTCTCTCTTTAGCAACGAAATCACGTTAAAATGTTGCCACGGACCTCTTCTTAACCTTCTCGGGCAACGCTCGGGGCCCAGAAAGCGCAGTGTTGCACAAAATTGCTTCCGTCGCATTGCTTTTTATCTCTGACGGGAGCATATATATCGCAAAATGTTCTCGACGAGGTGGTACTTATCTTTGAGAAACAGTCTCGATTGACTAACAATGTGTTACAAATTATTGCTAGTCATGGCAGGAGAGCAACGTTTTGCAACTTATTTATTAATAGGGTTTTATCAATTATAGCCGTGTGAGAGACGTCTCTGAACGGTAACGATTTATGGCGTTTTTGTTGCTTAAGAGGTATTTCATGCTCTTTTCGGCAACGTTTTGTGGGTGAAGTGTTACCCAGGAGTGCGAGTTCAAAGAATGATGGCATATTCATAGATGTGAAGGGCAATGGAGGCGGAATATTCCGGCACTTGAATATTCATTAGCATATTCATTAACCTTTAGAGGAAAGGTTGGAGTTGAAAGGAAATTTTTATACATTTGTTTGGACAAACGGTCGTCATGGAATCGTTTGTCTGCTTGCTTTCCAGGCAGGCGTGACCAGGATTATTAACACGTTAATGAAGATTATTTCTTGAATATGAAAGAATACATCATCGCCCTGGATCAGGGCACGAGCTCGTCAAGAGCCATTGTTTTCAATAAGAGAGGCGAGGCTATGGCCGTTCGCCAGAAGGAATTCACACAGCATTTCCCGAAGCCGGGGATGGTGGAGCACGATCCGATGGAGATCTGGGCCACCGAATATGCGATGATGACTGAGGCGGTCACATCGCTTGGACTTGGGGGAGCGGACATCGCCGCCATCGGAATCACCAACCAGCGCGAGACCACTATCGTGTGGGACGCCGAGACAGGAAAACCTGTTTATAATGCCATCGTGTGGCAGGATAGAAGGACTTCTGAATATTGCGACTCGCTCAAGGCCGCGGGAGTGACGGATATGATCCGCCGCAAGACCGGCCTCATCATCGACGCTTATTTCTCCGGAACGAAGATACGCTGGATCCTTGAGAATGTACCGGGAGCCCGTGAGCGTGCCGAGCAGGGAAAGCTTCGCTTCGGCACAGTGGACAGTTGGCTGGTGTGGAACCTGACCGGCGGGCACGAGCACATCACGGACGTGAGCAACGCCTCCCGTACGATGCTGTTCAACATCAACACACTGGAATGGGATGAAGAACTTCTTGATCTTCTGAATATTCCAGCATCGATGATGCCGCAGGTCAAATCCTCATCGGAAGTTTATGGAGAGACTGATCTTTTAGGCGGAAACGTTCCTGTCGCGGGAATAGCCGGTGACCAGCAGGCCGCTCTGTTCGGTCAGATGTGCACCGAACCGGGATCCGTCAAGAACACTTACGGCACAGGTTGTTTCTTGCTGATGAACACAGGTGAGAAGCCGATAATGTCTAAGAACAACCTTCTCGCCACCATCGCGTGGAAGATCGGCGACAAGGTGGACTATGCCCTTGAAGGGTCTATATTCGTTGCCGGCTCTGTCGTTCAATGGCTTCGTGACGGCCTTGGAATCATCAAGAGTTCATCTGAGGTTGAGGCTCTTGCGGCCTCTGTACCGGACAATGGTGGAGTCTATATGGTGCCTGCGTTGACGGGACTTGGCGCTCCGTACTGGGATCAGTATGCTAAAGGCGGGATATTCGGAATAACCCGTGGAACCACGGCGGCACACATCGCCAGAGCGGCTCTTGAAGGCATCGCATTCCAGACAATGGACATTGTCTCGGCTATGGAGAAGGATTCCGGAATCCATCTCGGGGAATTAAAAGTGGATGGCGGTGCGTCCCGCAACAACCTTATGATGCAGTTCCAGTCCGACATCCTTGGCGCCAAAGTCATAAGGCCTAAAGTGACCGAGACGACGGCTCTCGGTGCGGCTTACCTTGCCGGGCTGGCTGTCGGCTTCTGGGAGAGCCTTGATGACGTGAAGAAGCAATGGGAGGCAGACAGCGTCTTCACTCCTTCGATGGATGAGGATGCCGTCAAGGCGGCCAAAGCCGGATGGGCCGACGCTATCGGACGAACATTAACCAATAAGTAGTGAATATTATGAATCCATATTTCGCCGAGTTTCTCGGCACACTAGTACTAATCCTTATGGGTGACGGAGTCTGCGCCTGCACCAGCCTTGAGAAATCCAAAGGCAAGGGCGCCGGTTGGGTAGTGATAACCTTGGCGTGGGGCTTTGCCGTGATGTGCGGAGTTTTCATCGCTGGACCATATTCAGGAGCGCATCTCAATCCGGCCGTGACAATTGGTTTGGCCGTGGCTGGCTCGTTCCCTTGGGCTTCGGTTTTAGGCTACATCATCGCGCAGATGTTAGGTGGCTTTTGCGGTGCGACCCTTGTCTGGGCATTCTACAAGGATCATTACGATGCCACTGACGATCCGGACACGAAACTCGGCACATTCTGCACGATGCCGGCCATCTACAATCCGGCGAGGAACTTCTTCTGCGAGTTCGTCGGAACCTGGCTGCTGGTGTTCTGCATCCTTATGTTCTCCGTTAGTGGCAACACCTCGGAAGTCGGCCTTGGCGCAAGCGGCTCGTTCCCTGTCACAATGCTCATTATGGCGATCGGTATGTCCCTTGGAGGTGCGACAGGCTACGCGATCAATCCGGCAAGGGATCTTGCCCCGCGCATCGCCCACGCTGTTCTTCCGTTCAAGAGTCCGAAACGCGACAGCGGCTGGAACTACAGCTGGGTTCCTGTCCTCGGCCCGATCGCCGGAGCCGCGTTCGCCGCTCTGTGTTTTATCTTGATATTCTGACGTTATATGGTTGGTGAGCCTGCGGTGCACAGAGCTGCCGAAGTGTCGAACCAACCATATAAACAGCTTCTAAACATTAGGTCATATTATGAGACAACATATTCATAAATTGTTTTGTCTGGCGGCAATGGTTATGCTCGCGTCCGCCATGGCTCCGGACGCTTCCGCGCAGCAGGCGCTTTGGAGCGGGGCGCAGGTGGTGTCCCCTCAAATCAATGAAGACAACACGGTGACTTTCAGGTACTCCGGCCCAAATGTAATAAGAGTCCAGGTGACCGGCGACTTTCTGCCGCCACAGAAAATCAGCACTCCGAACGGCGAGTTCGAGGTTCCAGGCATCGCTGAACTGACACAGAATCAGAACGGTGTCTGGGAATATACCAGCGCCCCTCTTGAGCCGGAGCTTTACAGCTACTCTTTCATAGTGAACGGCCAGCGTATGAACGACCCGTCGAATGTCTATCAGATAAGGGACGTGGCCACGGTCACGAGCATATTCATTGTCGGCGGAGGGCAGGCTGATCTTTACAAGGTGAATGACATTTCGCACGGAACGGTGTCAAAGGTTTGGTACGACAGCCCTTCCCTTGGCATGCGGCGAAGAATGACGGTCTATACTCCGGCCGACTATGAAAACAACGGAAAGGCCAGATACCCTGTGCTTTACCTTTTGCACGGAATGGGCGGGGACGAACAGGCGTGGATGGAACTCGGCCGCGCCTCCCAAATCCTTGACAACCTCATCGCGCAAGGCAAGGCGAAACCGATGATCGTGGTGATGCCGAACGGCAACGCCTCGCAGGAGGCCGCCCCGGGCGAGACTTCCAACGGCCTCGTCCAGCCACAGTTCAACCTTCCGAAGACAATGGACGGCACCTACGAAACCTCCTTCCCTGAAATCATTGAATATGTTGACTCCCACTATCGTACAATCCGCAAAAAGGAGGGACGAGCGATAGCCGGACTGTCGATGGGCGGGTTCCATTCCCTCCACATCTCAAAGGAATATCCCGGCACCTTCTCGTACATAGGCCTGTTCTCCGCCGCCATATTCCCGGAAAAGAAATCTCCTGTCTATGAGGACTTTGACGGCAAGCTGGCGAGACTTTTCGCCACCAAACCATCACTTTTCTGGATCGGCATCGGAAAGGATGACTTTCTCTACCAGGCCAACTCCGACTTCCGCAAGAAACTTGATGACGCCGGTTATGAATATTCCTACGTAGAGTCCGACGGCGGCCACATCTGGCGCAACTGGCGCATCTACCTCAGCCGGTTCGTCCCGCTGCTGTTCCGATGACAAACCGGCTTGAAGTGAATCACGCCTATGGACTCAGCCATAGAAATCAGGCTGAGCCTCTATATTGCTGAAATGTAACAAACAACGAATATGAGCGCACTTTCGGTACTGTATATAGTACTCCCGATCCTTGCTGTTTCCCTTTGCCATACCCTTGAGGTGCTGTTCACCGCCAAGCGATGGGCAGGGCGGCATTGGGTGTCCTTGATGAATGAACACCCAAATTTATTGAATGTCCTCTTCCGGCTTTCCGGAATGAATATGTCAGCGTTAGTCATTGCCGCTGTTGTTGGTTTCCTTGCTGTTCTCCTCTCGACCGCCGCATTGTTCGTAGGCGGCTTATGGACCGAACGCATCTGGGCGACAATCTTTATGGCATATTCAGTGTGCACCCTAATCAACATCGTGCGCGCTGTAACCCTCAAAGGCTATGTCCCCGGACTCGTGACCAGCATCATCTCCGTCCCTCTTATCGCACACACAGCATATTCATTATCCCTTGTATGGCCCTGGTGGGAAATCCTGCTTTTCGCCGTCATCGGCCTTGCCCTAGCCGTAGCAGGTCTTTTCATCGCTCAGCGTATAGGGTAGCTTTCAACCACTATTTCTGCATCACCGAGAGAAGCTTCTCGTAACTATCAACACAATCGTATCTGACATCAGCGCCGCTCAAGTTGTTGAAAAGAGCCCGTGCGCAGTCTATCTTTGCTTTCTCGATAGGCCTGAGTTCCATAGAACTCATATCCCCTTTGGTCTCAGCGATGAAGAAAACGTGCTTCACTGTCCCCTCGTTGAACGCTATCGCCCAATCCGGTGAGTAATTTCCGACAGGAGTCGGAATCTGGAAACCACGTGGAAGCTTCGCATAGACGCAGACCTCAGTGGCCTGGTCAAGTGATCTTGCGAACTTTTTCTCATTGTTGTCGTCAGCGATGCCGTCAGTGAAGACATAGTCTTGAATGCTCTTTGCCGCCCTGTATGCCTTGCCTACGTCCTGACTGCGTTTCTCTTTTGTGAATATGTCACTGTTGTAGGTCTCCTCAAGTTTGTCATACTGGATATGCTCCACAATGATTGTCGCCTTCTCCTCCTTTATCAACTTGCTGACCTTGGTGATGAACTCTTCCGGATTGTTCCGGAACAATGACAGTTTCTTTGGACAGAGACCACGGAGAATCGCCGCGGCGGTCTTTCTGGTCAGTGTGCTCCTCTTTGCGATTTCACCGACAAGATCGTATGGAACGGTTGATGTGCTGACGGTCGTTATGCTTTTTGTCGTGGTCTGTTCTCCATCGAAACTGTCCACGTCCTTTTGATTTCCAATGGTCATCACGTACTTTAGCTCCGAGACGAACAGATTTGAGTCAATTGAGCGTATGGCGTGATCAATAAGTTCCTTACTGTCATAGTGAACGGTATAGACGTACTTATGGTTAATCAGTTTCCAAAGTTTCTGGAACTCTTTCCTGCCGAAATTGGAATTTAGAGCGTTGTCCGGAGTCTTCGTGGCGTAACCGTTCTCAACCATATTCGTAAGTTCTACTTTTTCATCGTAGATGGACTGAATCAGTTTGTGTATCTCTTTTTCCACAGGCAGAAGAGCAGGGAACATCGGTTGAAAGGCTCCTTTTTTCTGATCATCCTTGTATTTCCGGGTGATGTTGTTATTCGCATCAATATACTGGCATCCAAGAAGATATCCGACAATCATCATCGCATCCTGTCCGTTAAGAGTCTGTTTGCCTCCGTCAGCACGGGTGACAACTTTCCCTTCAAAGAATGTGATGTCCGCTTTTGTCGGCCTTTCACGAAGCGATTCCTTGGTCTCTTTCTGAAGTCCGTCCACGAAATCCGTGTAACTTTCGTTGGCAATGACGGTCAGTTTGTTAACCTCTTGAATATCCTCACCGAGTTCCTGATAGTCCATCCTGTTACCCTGCTGATTCACGCATATACGCAGGCCACGTCCGACTTCCTGTCTCTTGGCTACCGCCGAGTTCGCGTGACGGAGTGTGCAGATCTGGAACACATTCGGATTGTCCCAACCTTCGCGGAGTGCCGAATGGGAGAATATGAATCGGCAAGGTTCCTCAAAACTCAACAGCCGCTCCTTGTTCTTAAGGATCAGATCGTATGCTGAGATGTCATCGGACATATCACTGCCTCTCTTTGTCTCACTGTCAATGCTGTGCCCGGTCTTCTTGTCAATGGAAAAATAACCTCTGTGCACCTGTGAGACATCAAAACGCCTAAGATACTGTTGATAAGAATCATCGAAGAGTGAAATGTTCTCATTCAGATAGTTGGTATATTCCTCCTCAAAGATATTCCAGAATTTCCCTTTGACTTCCTCACCGGCCTCATTGTAGCTTTTGTAATTCGCCACTTCGTCAAGGAAGAAGAGTGACAGAGTCTTGATTCCTTTGCTGAACAGTTCCTTTTCCTTCTCAAAGTGTGAGGCTATAGTCTCGCGGATCTGTACTCTTTGCATAGTCTCCTGACTACTGTCACCATAGACTTCACCTTTGTGGAGAGTGACACCATTGGAGAAAGAGACTGAATCATTGTAGGCGTTGATATCGGAAATGGTGAACCCTTCGTATTCGCGAAGCCCTGACACCGCATAAAGGTTGTCGTGGAGATCGAATTTTCGGGATTCCTTCCTTATTCCGACTGCTCCTTTGACTTCCAGTTCAATCTTCGCCACCGGCGGCTTGTTCTTCGACAGGATGATGCTGTCGAGGTACAGGTAGGAACTTGTCCCTTTCAGATTCTTCACCTCAAAGCCTTTCACTTGGATTTTCTTGACAAGTTTCTGCTTGTAGGCATCGAGCGCGTCAAGAGCATAGATGCAGTTATGGCTGGTCTTATGGGTTGCGGAGTAATACAGCACGAACAGTGGTCTGAATCTCCTCAATGCCGCCTGTGTGGCCGTGCCCTCCATTTTCTGAGGCTCGTCCATAATGATGATCGGCCTGTTGGCGGCTATCACATCAATCGGCTTCCTGCTGCCGAAATCATCCCTTTCAGAATAGATAATACGGCTCTCCTTGTTCTTGGCACCCTCTTTCAGAGACGATGCGAACGCCTGGGTGTTGATGATCATCACATTGATGCCGGCATCGCTTGAAAAGGAGTCGAGCTGCTGAAGGTTTGCGCTGTTGTAGATGAAGTATCTCGCCTTTTTACCATAATATTCCATGAAGTGATCCTCCAGCATCCTGAAACTTTTGGCCACGCCCTCTCTGATGGCGATGCTCGGCACCACGACAATGAACTTGCTCCAGCCGTAACGCTTGTTCAGCTCAAACATCGTCTTGATGTAAACGTAAGTCTTGCCAGTCCCGGTCTCCATCTCGATGTCAAGCCCGACTCTTCCGAGGTTGTGCGAAAGAGCCTTTGACATAGGAATATCATTGGATTCCTGAATATTCCGGATGCCAGCAAATATATCCTGGTCAGTGAGTTCGATGTCTGCGTTTCTGAAGCCGGCGTAGTCATCTTCATAAGTGATAGCCCCGACATCCTTATTCCCCAAATCCCTGCGGTACAGGAATCCCTCCTGACACGGCTGTCCAGCAAAGACAGCCACCGTGCTCTCGACAGCGTCAGTCTGGTACTGTTGTATCTTGAAGTTGAATTTCATTGTCAATCTATTTTTTCAATATGATCCAAATACCACGTGTTGTCCCTTGACGTTTCAGTATTCCGGATTCTTGCAAACATTTGAGTGCCTCTCGAGTTTTACGGTCGCTAATATTAAGTCTATCAGATAATTCCTTTCGGGAAATTGATGGGTTTGACTTTATGAGAAATAGTATTTGACTATTCAAATCAATTTGGATCACATTTGGATCATTTGGATCATTTGACATAAGTGGATTAGCTATCAAATTAGCTCTGAACATAAAATCGTCCTGCCTGAAAACAGGACTTGGCCATCCACCTTCTTCCAATTCCCTATACATTCTGTCAACACCCTCTCCAAATTCACGAATGAATTCATATTCTTTCATAAACGAGGCGATCTTAGGATTACGTGAGAAATGGGTTGTCCGCATATTATGCAGGCGAACCCTTCCTGGAAGAATCCCCGGGCTTTCCACTGTGAAATGGTCGTCAAACAATTTTATTTGTATGTCCGTTCCGAGGATAGAATAATCCCTGTGCGCCACCGCATTCACGATTAACTCAGTCCAACAGAATTCTGGATATTCGGGTTTTGTCACGAACAGAGCGGTTGAGTCAAGATAAGTACGCTCTTTTATTTGCGTCTTTACGTAAGCTATGGCCGCTTTAGTCATTTCAAGAATTTTTCCTTTGAATGTAACATCCTTGACAACGTTCATTTCCCGACCAACTTTCTCTTCGTTGCCATCGTATCTGATAAATCGTATGTGGGCACGTTGAAAGAAACGTTGTGGCTCCTTGCCGAAGAGGAGAATGGCTGCGCCGCTTATTTGTTCTTTTCCATCTTTTACGATAATGTAATCTCCGTTTGAGCGCAAAAATGTCAATGCGCCTTTCTTATAGCCAATTCTTTTACAATAACTTGAAACAAAATCTAAGTCAAGGTCTTCGATAGTCGCACGTGAGACAGGATAGTCTTCAAAATACTGGACTCCCTTGGCCAACATTATCTGCATCCTGTCATCAAAAGACAGTTTTTTTGATTTGTCACCAACCCTATAGAATGAATCGTCGGCTGTTGTAGAGTGCATCGCGGAACTTTGCTCGACATCGAGTATCAGAATATGATTCTCTTTCCCATACTTATCTATGCACGCGATTCTTTGCGGGTGCACATTTATGGAAGGAATGCAATAATCAAACGGTACGCGCAGCAAGTCGTTAATATGATTGTAATATTCATCAATACCAGACACACTTCCGTCATCTTCAATACCTATAGCGATAGTGCCACCATCAGCATTGGCCATTGCAACCATAATTATTGCCAATGCCTTCGGCTCTATCCGTGCGCTTTTCCTGTCAAAAGTCTGACCTTCCGGAAGAGTTTTGTAATCTTCGATCGTTTTCATAATCCGTGAAATTACAAAATTCTTCTGATGGTATCTTTGCTGTAGGCGTTGAAAATCTGCTCGAAGTTGTCGGCAACCTGGTCGGAGGAGAGGGAACTGTCGCGCATGATGAAGTAGTATGGCTTGCGCCTGGCGACTTCGGTGATCACGATTTCGGTCACGTCATCGTCGAAGCAAGCGATCAGGTAATCATCGTTCACACTGAACACATCCTTGCCGGCGATTGTCTTTCTTTCGATTTTAGCCGAGAGAGGAAGGTTGCACTCAAGCATCACCTGGAAAAGGAGGTCTTCCGGAGTGCGGTCGGGCTTCACGTTGTCATCGAAGAGGGTGGCTGCGGAAGAATCCTCCGGAGTGTAATAGACATCCTGCATATTTGACGTGTCGAGTTTCAGGACACGGAAACCCACATCGAGGCGTGTCGGTTCTGACTCTTTGTCGAACAATCCATTGTCGGCTTTCTTGGCCTCCAGTTCCTCCATAATCTTTTTGCCGGCTCTGCGGATGCGCTCCTTGCCGATTTCGCAGATAGTGCTGTAGCCTTGGCCTTTTTTCTTATCACTTACGGCCTCCGGTAATTGAACAAGAATGAATTTCCTGTCGGTCCCCTTCTCAAAATTAGTCTTCATCAATGCGTGGGCGGTAGTCGCACTTCCTGAAAAGAAATCCAGAACTATGGAATCGTCCTTCAAATTGGCAAGTGTGATCAGACGTTGAAGCAAGCGTACTGGTTTAGGACCATCGAATACACCTTTGTCTCCGAATAGAGATACAACTTCTTTAGCTCCTTCTTGACTATGACCAACCTCTTTATAGAATAGTATGGATGTCGGAGCCATACCATCAAATTTGAGTTCTGTCAGGAAACGCTTGATACAAGGCACACTATTCCCATCGTTTCCAAACCATATTCTATTATCCTGGAGTCTCTCGAAAAAAGCTTTTTTCGAGAGCCTCCAGCAGCGACCTGCTGGAGGCTCTATAATACGACCCGTTGGGGTCGTAATAGGATAATCGCACTCGGCATTATATGTCTTTACTGACAAATCACTCGGCTTCCATACCCCTCTTGGATCGTTATCAGGATTTTGATATCTTGCGTTAGCTTCATCTGTTCTTTCAAGACGCCCAATTACGAAATTGTCAATATTTTTCGCGAACATTATGACATAGTCGTGGCTGTTGGAGATGAAGCGTGCGTCATTCTTTGGTGAATATGCCCTTTCCCAAATTAGCTGCGCTATGAAATTTCTTTCCCCGAACACCTCGTCGCAAACCTTCCTAAGATTCTCCACCTCATTGTCATCAATCGAAATGAATATGACTCCGTCCTCGGTCAGCAAATCTTTCGCGACCTTCAACCTCGGATAGATCATATTCAGCCAATCCGTGTGGAACCGGCCATTGCTCTCGGAGTTGACCTCGTAGTTCTGCAGGATCATATTCCCGTCCTCATCGAACATCCCACTCTTGCCCCTGAACTCACCAGATGTTTGACTGAAGTCATCCTCGTAGACAAAATCGTTGCCCGTGTTATACGGTGGATCAATGTAGATCATCTTCACTTTGCCAAGATAGTCTTCTCGAAGAATCTTGAGTACCTCAAGGTTATCACCCTCAATGTAGAGATTCCCTGTGTTATCGAAATCCACACTGCTCTCCCTGTCTGGTCGAAGAGTCATATTGGTTGGCGTATTTGCTATTCTCATAGCCTCACGCTTCCCCGGCCAAGTGAACTGATACCGCTCCTGCTGCCCCTCGACTATGCCCTTTGACAATTCTACCCTAAGTTTGTCAAAATCAATAGCGTGTTCCAGTCTGCCATTTTCCCCAATCCTCTCTGTCAGACAATTCGGAAACAACTTTCCAATTTTCCCAACATTGACATCCACGATGTCTTGTGTATGCATTTTTAATCTATCCATAGATTTTTCGATATCAAATTTACCTTAAATATAATAAAATGATTCTGTTTCAGTGTTATGTTATTTGATTTTTGATGCTCAATTTTTTGAGGTTCTCGGGTGAAATACCGGCTATATTGCCCCCGTGGCGTCGGAGATCCGTTGTTTTTTTTGGGGGGGGTGAAGAGTGGCTATTCTCACCCGATAATATTCCAGAAGGGAATTTTGCTGTAGGAATGATGCCTTAGCATTGGTCGGACGTGGAACTTCAGAATGTTTTTCGTAAGTTTACGGAAAATAGTATGAGATAATGAATATCGTGCGTAAGATTTCCGTGATTGTGGCTGCCGCTATCTGCATTGCGGTCACGGCGTGCTCCGTGAAAACAGTTGAGGTTCCTTTCGATTCGAACGTCAAGGATTACACTCCGGTTGTTGTTGAAATCCTGAAGTCACATCCGAAAGGTAATGTGAGGATTTGTTTCGGGAAGGGGCTTTACCCGTTCTACCCGGAGCAGGGGGCGC
>OCQZ01000525.1_pt1 | contig 11756 bp, 8 predicted proteins | sample 1538921 | NCBI WGS metagenome assembly OCQZ01 (sample SAMN03418269, study PRJEB22391) | human gut metagenome | biome: human-gut; feature: organic feature; material: feces | host: Homo sapiens | place: Tanzania | collected 2013-01 | reverse complement strand
TCAATCGACACAAAGATGCCATAGAAGACATTTTTGGCATATACATCGAGTGCAACAGGAAAAACGGATATAAATATTCTATTGGAAATCCTGAAGCATTAGAGTCTGACTCCATACAAAACTGGATGTTAGCCACACTTGCATCCAACAATATTATTAGCGAATGTGTATCGCTTCAAGATAGAATCGTGCTTGAAACTGTACCATATGAAGGCGAAAGCCTCAAACTAATCCTTGATGCCATGAAACGAAACATCAAGATAACCATTCTTTACAAGAGGTATGGCAATACAGATGCCAAAAGCTATACTATCGAGCCATATTGCATAAAATTGCATAAGCAACGTTGGTATGTATTGGGACACTTCCATTATACAGAAGCAGAAACCCAAGAAGTAAAGGATTACTATGCCCTATTCTCACTTGACAGAATCAAAAGCATAGAATCCACAGATATCAAATTTGAGATAGCTCAAGACTTCAACGCTCAAGATTACTTCAAGGAATATTACGGAGTGCTGATTGGCGACGGTACTACTGTTGAACGAATTAGATTTAGAGCTTACGATTACGAACTGTATCGAGTAAAAGACTTACCCCTCCATGCTACTCAAAAAGCTATCGCAAAAGGCGACAACTATATGGACTTCGAAATTACCATGCGCCCTACCGTAGATTTCTTTGGATATTTAATGAGCCGGGGAAGCCAATTGAGAATCCTCTCACCAGAATGGTTGGCTGAACAGATACACGACTTACATCGAGATGCAATGAAAATGTATGAAGAAATGGAATAGGAATAGGGATAGGAATAGGAATAGGCAAGACCATGGCTCAAAGCACCATGATCTTGCCCTTTTCTATTCTGACTTTTGCCACACCCATCTCGTTCAGCGCCGTGATGATTTCCTGCAGGCTTGCCCTGCGGGAGAAGCGGAAGTGGATGAGCTTATCCATATTCGCCTGGGATTGGAAGACTACGGTCTTGTTGTACCAGGCTCCGATGTCGCTCATCGCCTCTGCCAGCGTAACCTGATCCATATCGAAATCGCCTTCCAGCCAGTCGGAGGCTGAAGGCGAAGCCTTAGACACTACTATCTTATCCGACTGGAGCGTAGCAGTCTGACCCGGACGCATTTCCACCTCCGTATCGGCATTGCTCACCTTCACCTTGCCCTGCATCAGCGTAACCTTTGGGGCATCCTTGCGATAGGCTTTCACGTCGAATATGGTGCCTAACACCTGCGTCTGCATCTCGCCCGCCTTTACTACAAAAGGACGATGAGGGTTCTTGGTTACCTCGAAATGAGCCTCACCCTTCAGACGGACTTCTCGGACTTGATGGGCTGCATCGGCAGCACGGCCTTCTTTGCCGGCTTCCTTATCGGTTGATGCATCATCGAAAGACGCAGGATATTCGAGCGTAGAATTGGCGTTGAGCATCACCTTGGTGCCATCGCTCAGCGTTACTAAGGTGGTGGTTGCTGCCGGGGTAGAAACCACGCAATAGCCATCGCTCAGGGTCTGCTCCACCTGCTGGGGAGAGGTGACCTCCGAGAAAAGCTCCATAGAGAACTCCGTTGGCTGAGAAATCTCCTGGGATGAACGGAAAATAAAAAGAAAGAGGCTTGCCGCTACTGCAACTGAGGCTGTAATCCAAGTCAGGATTCGAGCCTTGGAAACCTTTCTGGAAGAAGATTTGCCTTCGATTTCTCTTCCGATTTCATCTCCAATTTCCCTTCCGATTTCGTTTCCGATTACTCCTCCGATTTCATTCTCTATCTTTTTCTCTGATAATTCATCTTCTGCCTTCTGTAGAGTTTCTTTCTCTGAAGAAATATGCTTCTTCTCGAAGGCTTCCCAAGCCGCCAGCGTTTCCTCCTTCGAAGGCTCATCGCCCAAGGCTTCCCCGAATATCCGGGTAAGTCGGGCTTCAGAAACATTTTCTGCCTCTGCATCCTTCGGTTCCTGAAGGAAAGGATGATGCTGCAAAGAATGGCTGAAAGAATCCATTCTATGATTCTTTCCCTTTCCTAGTTCCAGTTCTTGATCTTGATTCTTATTCATGACTTTTCCTCCTAATTCTCTATGTTTGTATGCTTCATTCGCTCGCGCAAGATGGCGAGTGCCTTGGAAATATGCTTCTTCACGGTGTTGGGACTGATGCCCAGCCTATCGGCTGCCTGCTGATAGGTGAGATGCTCGAAATAGCAGAGGCGGAGAATCGTGCAGGTGGGTTCCTTCAGCTCCCTCGCTATCTGCTCTGCCTGTTGCAGCAGGCGCTCGTGCTCCTCATACTGGGTACTCATATCATACCGGGTGGCCTCTATCAGCGCCTCTACGTTGGTCTGTTCCACCTGCTGGTGCTTGAGCCAGTTGAGGCAGGCATTTCTCACCGATGCATAGAGCCAGCTCCTCCTTGTTTCCATCTGCAAGGAGGAGAATTGGTTCCACGCCTTCTCGAAAACATCTCCCACAATGTCACGGGCCTCGTTGCCGTCTCCCAAAAGGGACACGGCATAACGCACCAATCGAGGATACATTTCCAGGAATAGCTGCTTAAAGTCGTTGTCTTTCGCTCTGTCCTGCGCCACTACCTTTATATTTATTTCTTGTTGCATTGAATGTGTATCTCACATTCATGAAAATTTTCTGATTATCAGCATATCGGGTAAACGTGCGATGCGACTGCGTGCCGTTTGCTTCGAAATAATAATATCCTGTATGCAAGAGGTCTTGCACTACAAACATCACCTTGAGAGCATCGTTCTTCATGAAGTTCTTGGAAACCCTGAACTCCATGTTGCCCATACATTTCTTTCTTCCGATTCCCATCGCCGCCTTCGTGCTGACATTGCCCGAAAGATTCAGGAACCACCGGTGGGGGAGCCTCAGATTGTTGTTCATGCTGAAGGTAAACCGCGGCTGATTGCCTAACTCGGGGATATTGAGATGATCTACATTCTCATGACTGTAGAAGACACTCGCCGTGAGGTTGGGGTACCAGATTCCAAACGAAGGCGCCACACGGATATTGGCTCCACAATGGTAGGAATGAGGCACCGAAGCCATCGTCTGCAAAAGCACACTCGGATGATTCACCTCGTCGTAAGGCTTATACCAGGTCATGTACATGTCGAGCACATAGTTGTAGTAAGCCATAAACGACAGCCACTTGTAATTACCAGAGAGATTGAAACTGTGCTGCTTCTGAGGCTTGAGATGAGGGTCGCCCGACTTGTACTCGTACTTGCTGTCGTAGTCGATGCTGCTCTGAAGCATGACGTAGATAGGACTGTACTTGTTCAGACGATAGGAGAAGGCAAGATTCAGATTATCCTTGCTGTAGCCAACAGATACGAAGGGAATCCAATCCCTGTAGCTGGGACTCTGTTCCGCCTGCAGCACATCCTTCTCGTAATAATCGGTCTTCTGGTATTCGTATCGCAAACCGGCTCCATAGTTCATGCGCCCGATGTTCAGATAATACTCCAGGAATCCGGCATAGATAGACTGGCGGATGTGGTTGAAGGCATCGGCAGAAAAGCCGCTCTGGGTGAAGTCGTTGCGGCGGTTGGTAAACATCTCTTCCGTTCCGAAGGAAAGCCTACCCTTCCACAAAGGTCCCGACACCACCAGCTTGGCAGCATAGAGATTACTCTTCACCTTGCTCTCTGATTCCGCATCCAGCTTTCCGTCGTTTATCGCCGTCTGGGTGCTCTGGCTCACCTTATTATAGAAGTCGCCATTGAAATTGATGTTCCATTTGCCGAAATCGCCATTATAATAGGCGTTCACGCTATGCGACCAATGGGGCTTGCTCTTCGAAAACAGATCTACGCCCATGCTTTCCGTCAGTTTGCCATCCTCCAATACATCGGTAGATCCCCAGCTGTGGGTGTAGTTGTTGCCTATCATATTGGTTGTTTCATAGCGCATACCCAGCGATTGCTGCTCGGAAATCTCATAGTTGAAACCTGCGTTCATAAGAATCTCTCCACCGAGGGTATTCGTGGTTCTGCGGCTGTTGAAATCCCAGTCGCTGGTGGTATGGAGCTGGGTTTCGGAATGGGCGGTGGTGTGCGAGCGATCCAATCCCGCTCCCACTTCGCCAAAAATATCGAGTCCGCCCGTGCGATAGTTCAACTGCACATCCTCATAGCCATGAGGCGAATAACGGCCCTGGGAATATTCAGAATAAAGGCTTCCGCTCAAGCCCTGTCCGCGCTTGCGAACGGCACGCAGACGGATCACGGCATTGGTCTTGGAACTATACTGCGCTCCGGGAACGGTAACGATTTCTGCCTTCAGAATATCCTTGGCGCTCAACCGTTTGAGTTCATTCAGATTCTCCAGTTTTCTGCCGTTGAGATAAATTTCGGGCGCTCCACGGCCGATGATTTCCCAACTGCCTGCTTCGCCCGAAACGAAAGGCAACTGGCTGATCATATCTTCGGCAGAGCCCAGTTCGCCCAGGATGGTACCTGATACCAGGGTGGTGAAGGCGCCGTCCTTATACACCACATTGGGGCGAGTACTCTTGATGGTTACCGCCTTCAGCTGCTGGGTGTCGGGATGCAGACCGATGTTCATGACAGGCTTGCAGGCCAAGGTCTGCGACTTATAGCCCACAAACGAAACCTTCAGCATCACATCCTTATCGGCATAAGGAAGCACGAAGCTTCCATCCTCTGCCGTTACGCAACCGGCCACATAAGCCTTGTTGAAGGTAGAAATCAACACCACGTTGGCGAAAGGCAAAGGCTTCTGGTGCTCATCCACCACGCGGCCCTTGATCTGTTCCACCCGGGTCGTCTTGCCCGTGTATTGAACGGCAAAATAGGTATTGTGCTCTACGAAGGAGAAAGGTTTCCCTTGCAGTACCATCTCCAGGGCTTCCTTCTGCCTCTTAGCCTGGATATTGGCTGTAACGTGATATTGGTCGGTAGCCTGATAGGCAAAGAGGATATTCTTCTCGCCCGCCTTTTCAATCTTCTTCAACACGGAAGTAAGCGTTTCGTTATGCACCTGAAAGGTCACACCTCTGCTTTGAGCAAATAGGGAAATGCTCAAGACAAGACACAGTATAAGGGAAGTCGTTCTTTTCATCATTTTTCTTGTTTTTATGATTCTACTTTGTTCATAATACAACATCCCCCAGGAATCGGGTACGCCTATTTTCAAAATAATGTTGCAAAAGTACAAAAATAATTGGAGAGAAAGGAAAAACTTTCTTATTAAAAAGGAAATAATTACCGATTTTTTTCCTTTTTAGAAGGAAAAATAGTATCTTTGCAACCGAAAGTCCCTTGAAAAAGTGGCAGAACAGAACAAAAAGTCCCTTGAAAAACGTGCATGGATTCAAGAAAAGTCCCTTGAAAAACGTGCACAGCATCAAGAGTAACACATCATAAATTACTAGAAAACAGATGTTTAAACGGAAAATCGAGAAATATCTCAAAGAATGGAAGAGTGATGAGCACAAAATGCCTCTCATCATCAAAGGATGTCGCCAATGCGGAAAGACATTCTCGGTACTCGATTTTGCCCATAAGAATTATGAGTATGTTGTGTATCTAGACTTTTTCCAGCACCCAGAATACAAATCTGTATTTGATGGCGGTCTGGACATCGATCTTCTCTGCATGACACTTTCTACCTTAATACCTGATGCCAATTTCGTATCGGGCAAGACCTGCATCATCTTTGACGAGATACAGGAATGCCCACGTGCTCGTACTGCCTTGAAATTCTTCAAGACTGATGGCAGATATGATGTCATCGGAACGGGTTCCCTGCTGGGAGTCAGCGGTTACCATACAAACGCATCATCAGAGGCTCCTATTCCTGTAGGTTACGAGACCATCATAGACATGTATCCAATGGATTTTGAGGAATGGCTTTGGGCAAATGGCATTAAGAAAATGACCATCGACTACCTGCATCGCTGCCTGGAAGAAAAGACTCCAGTACAAGAAGCCATCCACGAAAGAATGCGCCAACTGCTGCTACAATATTGCATTATTGGCGGAATGCCAAGAGCCGTGAGCGTTTTTATGGAAACTCATAATATGCAAAACGTGCTACGGATGCAGCAAGCCATCATCGAAGAATATAAAGTAGATATGCTGAAATATGCTCCACAAGCAGACAAGTCGAGAATCAGAGAATGCTTCGAGTCAATTCCACGTCAACTGAGTAAGGAAAACAAGAAATTCGCATACGCCACAGTACGCCCCAACGGCAGAGGACGTGACTATCAGGGCAGTTTGCAATGGATAGAAGATGCTGGCATTATCCGCCGTTGCTACAACCTGTCAGCACCCGAACTCCCACTAGATGGCAACACCATCCCCGACCAGTTTAAGGTTTACATGGCAGATACGGGACTTTTCATCAGTATGCTCGAACCTGGAACAGCAGCTGACATTCTGCAAGGCAATCTCTATGGATACAAGGGAGCCATCTTTGAAAATCTGGTGGCCGACATCTTTGGCAAGATGAATCGCAAACTCTATTATTTCCGCAAGGATTCGGGTTTGGAAATAGACTTTGTTACAAGATACAAAGGCAAATGCACTTTGGTAGAAGTAAAGGCGAGCAACGGAAACATCAAAAGTGCCAAGACCATCCTTTCGAATCCCGAAAAGTATCACGTATCTCAAGCCATCAAACTGGGAGATGTAAATGTGGGTACAGCCCCACAAACTCTCATTCTTCCCCTCTACATGGCTTTTCTGCTGGAAAACAAAAGATAGAAGCAGGACATCAAGGAAAATATCATCATAAAAAAAACGAACAATGATTAAGAAACAAGGAACGATATTGATTGTTGATGACAACCGCAACATTCTTACTACGGTGAGGATGCTGCTGGAACCCATATTCGATGGCATCATCACCATCGCCAACCCTAACTCCATCCCAGCCAAGCTGAGAGAGGAGCACCCCGACGTGGTGCTGCTCGACATGAACTTCTCCAGCGGAATCAATTCGGGAAACGAGGGACTGTACTGGCTCAGGGAAATCAAGAGCCTCAGCCCGAAAACCGAGGTGGTGCTCTTTACCGCCTATGCCGACATCCAACTTGCCGTAACAGGCATCAAGGAAGGTGCCGCCGACTTCATCGTGAAGCCTTTTGAAAACGAGAAGATGATCCGCACGCTGATAGAGGCTAGGGATAAGAACAAGGCTGTGGATAACGTTATTACCTGCAAAGGTGGAAAACCTGGTGGAAAAGATGCACAAAGCGCTATGTATTGGGGCGATAGCGAAGTTATGAACAATTTGAGAAGCATTGTGGAAAAGGTTGCCACAACCGATGCAAACATCCTCATTACGGGCGAAAACGGAACAGGTAAAGAGGTGTTAGCCAACGAAATACACCGTTTATCCACAAGATGTGGGAAAAAGATGCTGCCTGTGGATATGGGAGCCATTACGGAAACCCTTTTCGAGAGCGAACTCTTCGGTCATGTAAAGGGTGCTTTTACCGATGCTAAGGTGGATAAACCGGGCAAATTTGAGCTTGCCGACGGCAGTACCATTTTCCTGGATGAAATAGGAAACCTATCCTATGGTCTTCAGGCAAAACTCCTTACCGCCCTGCAACGCAGAAGCATCGTAAGAGTGGGCGGAAGTACGCAGATTCCCATCAACGTGCGACTGGTTTGCGCCACCAACCGCAACCTGCAGCAGATGGTGAACGATGGCGAATTCAGAGAGGATCTGCTCTATCGCATCAATACCATCCATCTGGAATTGCCTGCCCTGAGACAGAGAAAATCAGACATCGTTCCGCTGGCAGAAAGATTCCTCCGTCAATATGGCGATTTATATAATAAGGTGAATCTCCGTCTTTCGGAAGAAGCTGAGAAAAAACTTACCAGTTTGCCATGGTACGGTAACATCCGTGAACTGCAGCACGCCATCGAGAAAGCCGTGATTCTATCTGATGGCGGAATGATTTCTGCCGAAGATATTGACGGCGGAAACCAGCAGAAAAGAGAGAAACCCCTGGAAGAGGTTCAGACGCTCGACGAGATGGAGAGCCGAATGATAGAGAAAACCATCAGGGAATGTGAGGGAAACCTGTCGGTGGTAGCCGCAAGGTTAGGTATTTCCCGCCAAACGCTTTATAATAAGATTAAGCGATATGGATTATAAACTAATTATAATTATCGTGCTTTTGCTCGTGGCTGTAGTGGGGTACATTCGCCTCTACCGCCACTATCGCCGCAACATCAAGAAGGTAACCTTCCTTTTTGATGCGATAGATAATGGGGATTTCTCCTTCAGTTTTCCTACGGAGAAGAGGTTTAAGGAAGATAATATTCTGCATCAATCCCTCAACCGAATCAAGCTCTTCCTGCAACATACGAGAGAGGAGCAGATGGATCGGGAGAAATATTATGAGCAGATTCTGAATGCGGTGGATACGGGCATCCTGGTGGTGGATGGGCACGACAACATCCTGCAACACAACCAGGCTGCCCTCCGGTTGCTCGATACGGATGTGCTTACCCACATGAACCAGGTAAAAGGGAAACTGAAGGATGAACACTTGGCAAAGCATGAGACGCAAGCCATGCTGAAAGACAAGCACGTGCGCATCATCGCCCTGAGCGACGTGAGCCACGAGCTGAGCAATCAGGAGGTGGATTCTTGGATCAAACTGATTCGTGTGCTGACCCATGAAATCATGAATACCATCACGCCGGTTACTTCCTTGAGCGAGACTCTGCTTACCCGAGTTACAGAGGATAAAGACTTGAAGCAAGGCTTGGAAACCATCCACAAAACAGGAACCGAACTGTTGGCTTTCGTCAATAACTATCGCCGTTTCACCCATGTTCCCCAGCCTCAGCCTGCTCTCTTCTATGTGGAACCATTCCTGGAAAGAATGGCGTTGCTCTGCAACCACGAAGTAGAGATTTCGGTTACTCCCAAGGATTTGCTGGTTTACGCCGATGAGAGCCTCCTCTCTCACGTAGTAACGAATCTTCTGAAGAATGCCGTAGAAGCTTTCAAGGAAAAGGAAAAATTATCATTTATCCGTCTCCATGCCTATGCCAATGCCCAGGAATCCATTATCATCGACGTGAGCAACAACGCCGGTCTCATCCCCGAAGATGTAGCCTCCCACATTTTCATCCCGTTCTTCACCACGAAGCCGGAAGGAAGCGGAATCGGTCTCTCCCTTTCCCGCCAGATTTTGCGAGTAAGCGGCGGCAGTCTCTCGCTCCATCAGGACAAAGCACAGGGAATCACCACCTTCCGCATCATCATCCCATAACATAAACACATTTTTACTAGAAAAGTTTGGTGCTTATCCATAAAAATCGTATCTTTGTCCCCACAAATACAGAAGATTATGGCATTCGAAAAGGAAATCAAGGAATACGAGGATTTGAGAGGAAAATATCAAACCCTTATTATCAATAAAATGGATAGAGAAGAGTACATCAAATATAATGAAGTACTCTTCTCTACCCATTCGTGCGCCATTGAAGGCAACTCATTCTCCGTAGATGATACACGGGAACTGAAGGAGAAAGGTCTGGGGATGATTCCTGCCGGAAAGACTCTTTTCGAGGCATTCGAAATGCTCGACCACTTCGAAGCCTTCGAGTACATGATGCAAAACACGCAGCATCCACTCGACAAGAATCTTCTGAAAGAAATCAACAGACGGGTTACCAGCCACACGCTTTCCTACCGTTCTCCAGAAGCCATTCCGGGTGAATACACCACCACGGACATGGCTGCAGGCGACACGGTATTTGGCGACCACGAAGAACTCATTGCCAGAGTTCCCAAACTGTTGGAATCTACCGAAAAAGCCATCGTTTCGGCAGCCGTTCATCCCATGATTCTTGCCGCCCGCTTCCATGGCTTCTACGAATATCTTCATCCGTTCCGTGATGGGAATGGAAGAACAGGACGACTCGTCAGCAACTACATTCTCTTAAGATTGAATCATCCTCTCCTCATCATCCCATCCGAAGCCCGCCAGGAATACATTTCAGCCCTCCGTATGATTCGTACGGAAGCAACCGACGAGCACCTCATCCGCTTCTTCTTCAAGATGGCAATACAGAGAATGGAAGAAGAGCTGAAGCAGAAAGAGGCTAACACCAAGCGATTTATGACATTCCTCTTCTAACAAAGCATAGGGCGTCCCTCAGAAGAAACAGAAGTATTAAAGCTGATTGCCCTCCGCCTCCACTATCTGTCCATCAAACAGGCGGATGGTGCGATGGGCTATCTTGGCATCATGCTCATTATGCGTTACCATGACAATGGTGGTACCCTCATGGTTCAGTTCGGTAAGCAGATGCATCACCTCGGCTCCATTCTTGGAATCGAGGTTACCCGTAGGCTCATCGGCAAGGATGAGCTTGGGACCGAAGACCACGGCACGGGCGATGGCTACTCGCTGCTGCTGACCACCTGATAGCTGGTGAGGGAAGTGCTTGGCACGATGGCTGATGGCCATTCGCTTCATAATCGCCTGCACCTTTGCCTTGCGCTCCGCCTTCGGAATGTTGAGGTAAGTAAGAGGAAGTTCGATGTTCTCCTCTACGTTCAATTCATCTATCAGGTTGAAGCTCTGGAACACAAATCCGATTTCTCCCTTTCTCACATCCGTGCGCTCCTTCTCCTTCAGGTTTGCCACCTCGTGATTACCCAGGAAATATTTTCCCGAAGTAGGGTTGTCGAGCAAACCGAGGATGTTGAGCAAGGTGGATTTGCCGCAACCGGATGGTCCCATAATGGCAACAAACTCGCCGTCTTCTACTGTGAAAGATACGTTATTTAAAGCAATCGTCTCCACATCTTCTGTGCGGAATGACTTGCAAAGATTCTCTATTTTAAGCATTTTCTTATCTTTTTACTTTTTTACTTTTAATTTTATTCATCCTTGAGATACTTCACAGGATTACTATTAGCCACCTTGTAGCAGTTGATGATGACGGAAAGCCCGATGATGACGAGCAGGATGATGGTAACGCCGATAAACAACAGAGGCGTCATCGAAATCTTCTCGCTGAACGACATGAGCCATTGTCTGGCTATCAGCCAAGCCCCCAAATCTCCTACGATGATGCAAGGCAAGGCAATCTTCATGATGTCTTTCAGGAAGATGCGAAGAATATCCTTCACCTTGGCTCCGTTCACCTTTCTGATGGCAATCTCCTTGCGGCGGCGGTTCACCTCATCACTCGTATAACCCACCAATCCGAAGAGGGCGATGATCATCGTTATGATGCCGGCAACCAGGATTCCGTTGCGGAAATTGAGCTGGGAAGCATACTGTGCCTTGAACTCGGATTCATAATCATAAACGGTCACTTCATTATTCGGATACAGCGACTGCACCTCGTTCTTTAAGTCAGAGAGACTCTTTTCCGTCAAGTCATTAAACTTGACGAACATACACCGATTAGCCCGACCATAGAAATAGACAAAAGGAGTAGCGTTCGTATCAGCATTCGACGTGCTAATCGTTCCATACCTCACATTCTTGACCACGCCACAAATCGTCATCGTTTCATCCTCATCACAATGAGAAGATACCCAAACCCTCTTGCCTACGACTCCATCTTTCCAATGTCCAAGTTTTACGAGCTTGTTAGCCAAGTTCTCGTCAATGATAATTTGTCGAGAACTATCATTACGCTCTGTGAAGAAAGATCCTTCTACAAACTCAACGTCCATCATCTTGAAGTAATTGTCATCCACTCCACCTGCAT
>OCQZ01000524.1_pt1 | contig 11799 bp, 10 predicted proteins | sample 1538921 | NCBI WGS metagenome assembly OCQZ01 (sample SAMN03418269, study PRJEB22391) | human gut metagenome | biome: human-gut; feature: organic feature; material: feces | host: Homo sapiens | place: Tanzania | collected 2013-01 | reverse complement strand
GTGCGGCGATGATCAGTGGCGTGTGGAGGAAACAGGTCGCAATCATAACCACCGCGATGATTGCCTTCTTCACGGTGCTGACGTTGTTTCTGGCCATATTCAATCCTGTCAGTCTGACTGACTGCGGCTGCTTCGGCGAAGTCATCCATCTGACAAACTTCCAGACATTCCTTAAGAATCTGATTTTGTTGGCCTTGGCCATGGTGGCGTTCCTACCGTTCAAGCATTTCGGCAAAAACAGGAAGCGGAAATATGTCTCTTTCGGCATCGTGTCGGCCTCAATAATTATCTTCGCCGTCTATTCATTGACAACAATCCCGCTTGTGGATTACACCGAGTTCACCCCGGGAAGTGAACTGCTGGCTTCCGCAGGTGACGATTATGAAGATGCCTCCGGCAACTACAAATCCACGATCATTTACGAGAAAAACGGTCAGGAGGGGGCATTTGATCTGGATAACCTTCCGGATTCGACCTGGACATTTGTCCGCACGGAGACCATACTGATCAACGGAACGGAAATCGAGGACAACAGGCCGGCGCTCTCGTTCACGGATTCATCGGGAAACTATCAGGATGAAAAAGCCATCTACGGCAACGTGCTTGCGGTTTCGGTCTATGATCCGTCCAAGGCCAACGGCGCTTTCTGGACAAGGATAGCCAATGCTCTTGACGGGGCTAAAGCCGCCGGCTTCACTCCCCTTTTGCTGGTCTCCTCCACAAAGGAACAATTCGACAAGTTGACTGTGATCGTACCTGAGGTGCATTCACGGCTGACCGGCTCGACATATTTCGCCGACAAAAAAACGCTCGTCACCCTCAACCGCTCGAACGGTGGAGCCACATGGTTCAACGACGGCCAACTCATCCGGAAATATTCACACAGCCGCATCCCATCGGACGGGACTCTGCTTGAGATGACCGGTGACGACCCGACCGAGGAGATGCTGCATTCCAGCACCAAGAGCCGTCTCCGTTTCCAGGGGTTCATGCTCTACGTCTTCGCGATTCTGCTGATACTCTAAAAGCATTGTTACCGGTCACTCCGACAGGTTCGGTGACCGTTCGATCTATCAGAAGCCGGTGTAGTTCCACGGAGTGATGGAGCGGAGCTCTTCCTTGACGGAGTCGGCGACATCGAGGGTGCTGATGAAGTCCTCGATGGTCTTCTCGTCAATGGCGGCGCCGGTGCGGGTGAGGTTCTTTAGGGTCTCGTACGGATTCGGGTAGTTCTCGCGGCGGAGAATTGTCTGGATGGCCTCGGCGACCACAGCCCAGTTACGGTGCAGTTCGGCATCGATGGCCGGACGGTTCAGAATCAGCTTGCCGAGGCCTTTCTTCAACGAGGCGAGAGCAATCATTCCGTGAGCCACAGGGACACCGATGTTACGCTGCACGGTGGAGTCGGTCAGATCCCTTTGCAACCTTGAGATCGGAAGTTTCATCGACAGGAATGTCAGCACGGCGTCGGCCATTCCGAGATTGCCCTCGGCGTTCTCGAAATCTATCGGATTGACCTTGTGAGGCATGGCCGAGGAGCCCACCTCGTTCTTGGCGACCTGCTGATGGAAATATTCCATGGAAATGTAGGTCCAGATGTCGCGGCATAGATCAATCAGAATCGTGTTGATGCGGCGCAGACAATCGAAAATCGCGGCAAGGTTGTCGTAGTGGTCGATCTGGGTGGTAGGGAAGGATCTCTTGAGTCCCAGAGAGGCCACGAAACCCTCGGCGAACGAAGGCCAGTCGATGTCCGGGAAGGCGACCTTGTGGGCGTTCATGTTACCGGTCGCGCCACCGAACTTGGCAGGCCAGGTAAGGAGAGAGAACTGCCTCAGCTGCTCCTCAAGACGGGCGACGAACACCTGGAACTCCTTGCCGAGCCTTGTCGGAGTGGCCGGCTGACCATGCGTCCTGGCGAGCATCGGGACATCCTTCCAAGCCTCAACATCGGCTGCCAGAATGGAGATCACCTCTTTCAGAGCGGGAATATATTCATTCTCAAGAGCCTCCTTGAGCATCAGCGGCTGGGACGTGTTGTTGATGTCCTGAGAGGTCAGCCCGAAGTGGACGAACTCCTGCCAGCGGGATATTCCAAGAGCCTTGAAATTCTCCTTGATGAAGTATTCAACGGCTTTGACATCGTGGTTGGTGATCTTCTCGATGTCCTTCACCTTCCGGGCGTCTTCCGGAGTCATCGCTTGATAAAGCATACGCAGACGGGCGAAGAGTTCATCGCGGGTCAACCCCGTGCCTTCGCCGAAGTCAGAGAGCTGGGGCAGAGGAATTTCGCACAGGGCGATGAAATATTCCACCTCCACGCGTACACGGTTGCGAATCAAGGCGAACTCGCTGAAATACTGTCTCAACGATGCGGTTTTGGCAGCATAGCGACCATCGATCGGGGACACTGCCAGAAGAGAATGAAAGTCCATATTCATGTAAGATTATTTTTCTATGACGTACACATCATCGCCGGGTTCCGCAAACCCGAAGTTCTCGCGGGCGAACTGTTCCAAAGTGTCTTTACTGTGGGTCAGACCGTGGATCTGACGGTCCATGTCCTTGATCTCGGCGCTGTACCTCTCAATCAGCCTTTCCTGACTGCGGATCTCAAAACCAGCCTTGATCCAACGGACAATGTTGTTCTGGTTGACAAAGCCCACCATGATGGCGAAAAAAACAGTCACGCAGATGGCATAGCGGACAAAGGAGCGCCTTTCAGCGTTCTTGCCATCCAAATTCCGATTCCAGATGTCCTTGAACTTTCCCACTGCTTTAGAACAATATTTGTACAAAAATAGTTAATTTTGTAAAATTAAGTGACATGAAAAAAAATAAGTTGCCTCAGATTAAGAGAAGATTTTCGAGGATAGATCTATTTTCGAAGAAGGAGTGTGCCGGTGGCACATGACTGATGAGAAAAGAGTCCAAGTTTCCTTGGAACTTTCCAAAGCCGGTTTGAAATCATTAATATTCAAAAAATATGAAACCTACACTTCTTGTACTTGCAGCAGGCATGGGCAGCCGTTACGGCGGCCTGAAGCAAATGGACGGCCTCGGTCCTAACGGCGAGACCATCATCGACTATTCAATCTACGACGCGGTCAATGCCGGATTCGGCAAGGTCGTTTACATCGTCAGGGAATATTTCCGCGAGCAGTTCGAACAGACCGTAAAAGAGAAGTACAGCGGCATCACCTGTCCAGACGGCACTCCTCTTGAGTTTGATTTCGTGATCCAGGAGCTGAACAAGATTCCTTCCCGGTTCACCCTCAACCCGGAGAGGCAGAAGCCTTGGGGAACAGCCCACGCCGTGCTGATGGCCAAGGATGTCATCCACGAGCCGTTCGCCGTCATCAACGGTGACGACTACTACGGAAAGGAGTCCTTCAGGATTCTCGGCGACTGGCTCAGGGCTCACGAAGGCGCCACCGGAACATGCAGCATCGTCGGCTTCGAGCTTGACAACACCCTTTCTGAATATGGCAAGGTCTCACGCGGCATCTGCTACTACGACCAGGACCTTCACCTCACCGGCATCGCCGAGCACCTGAACATCGGCAAAGAGGCTGACGGCAAGGTCTATGGCGACAACTCCGTCAACGGCGAAACCCACGTCGAACTCGACGGCAAGGCGCTTTGCTCAATGAATATGTGGGGCTTCACACCGGATTACTTCCAGCTCAGCGAGGAAGTGTTCACCAGCTTCCTGGAGCAGAACATCAATGAATTGAAGAAGGAATATTACATCCCTTACGCCGTTGACATCCTGATGAAGGAGCGCGGCTACAAGTGCGAGGTCCTCTCGACTGACTCTCACTGGTTCGGAGTGACCTACAAGGAAGACCGTCCGGGCGTAGTGGCCAAGTTCCAGGAACTCGTTGACAAGGGGGTTTATCCGACACCTCTCTGGAAGAAGTAATGTCTTTTCTCAGACCACGCAAGGTCGAGAAGAACTACGACCTTTTCTCCGGCTGCGCCTGGTACACTCCAGGCGTGGCCGGTGTTTTCGCTGTTCTGGGCTGGTTCCTGGCCGGGATGATACTCGGCAGCCTGATCAACATCGGACTGATGATATTCCTGCCGGGATTTCCGCTGTACTACAGCATGCTGATCGTCTATCCGGTGCAGTTCATTCCAGTGCTGATGTACGTGAGGCTCAAGAGTATGCGGAACTCGACATTCGACAGAGGCTACGCGTTGGACAGCAATCATTCCGGTTCCTGGGGAGGAGCGCTCACGGCCATCCTTATGGCTTTCGGCACAATAGCCCTGGCCTTGATGCTTGAGCCTCTGATGGCGTTGATGCCGGACATGGACGAAACCTTGGTCAAGACCATGGAGCAGTTGCTCGACGGGCCGCTTTGGGTCAGCCTGCTGAGCATGTGCGTTTTCGCTCCATTGCTTGAGGAATGGATGTGCAGGGGCATCGTGCTGAGGGGCCTTCTGAACTATTCCCGAAAGGGCGAACCAGGCGAGGACGGCAGCAGGAGGGGGATGAATCCCGCTCTTGCGATAGCCATCTCGGCGATCTTCTTCGCCACGATCCACGGCAACCTCTGGCAGGGAATCTCCGCATTCATCCTCGGAAGCTTCTTCGGCTATGTCTATTACAAGACCGGCTCGCTGAAGCTCACGATGCTGATGCACTGCGTCAACAACACGGTCTCCGTGCTGTCCTCCAAGCTTCCGGCGTTCGAGAATCTGGGAGCCGACGCGAGTCTTATGGACATAATCCCGACCGGAACCTACGTGATCATATTCATAGTCAGCGCAGCTGTTTTGTTCTTGGCCGTCAGATATTTGTCAAAGATCAGTCTGAAATCCGTGCAAGGCAACTGTGATGTGATTCCCGGCGCCGATGACATCGACAATGGAGAAAATGTATGATGATCCGGATGTCGGGACAGTAGTCCTACGGAAAAATGCACGCTCCCGCAGGGTGACACTCCGTGTGAATCCCCGCAGGGGCGTTACCGTTACCATCCCTTACTTCGTTCCGTACAAGGCCGGACTGGAGTTCTTCCTTGCCAAGAAGGATTGGGTACTGAAAGTCCAGGAGCGGCAGCGCGAGCGGATCGGGGCCGGGCATATTCCCACTCCTGAGGAGATCGAGGAGCTTCGCAGGGTAGCGAAAGAAGTACTCCCGAAGCGTTTGCGGGAACTCGCGGAAAGATATTCATTTGAATATAATTCCGTCCGCGTCAAGCACAACTCCTCGAACTGGGGAAGCTGCTCGCGCAAGGGCAACATCAACCTGAACCTCAACCTCGTGCGCCTCCCGGACGAGTTGCGGGACTACGTCATCCTCCACGAGCTCTGCCACCTCCGCCACCCCAACCACGGCCCGCAGTTCCACGCCCTCCTCGAGTCCCTCTGCCCCGGCCACCTCGCCAGGCAAAGGGCACTGCGCGGCTACCGGCTGTACTGAGGATAATATGAGCGGTGTTATGCTTCTTGAACAACCTCAATCGAGCACTCATTAATTACTCCGCCATTGCTCCCGACAACCACTGTACATTTGCGGATTTTGCCGGAATTATTTTCAGTAACCGAGATCGTCACCGGTTGTACTCCTTTGCTAAGTTTCCCAAGAGTCACCATACACCAGGACGATGACATATTCTTGGTTGTTGGGTGTCGATAATACTTATAAGTGCCGCTTTCTTCGTCAAGCCGCCATCCGGCATTCTCATATTCAAAAGTTGAGACAATAATCCCATCTTCGGTGATTTCCTCCAGACAAAGACTGAATGGAACCTCATATATTTTTACGATGGAAGAAGAAGCTTCGGAATTGAATGTCAGGCAATCCTCCGATGCTACGACATCGTAAAATTTGTCCCCAATGGCACAGCCAGGTGCCAATGCCATAAACGATAAGATTATTGTTATAAGAATGTACTTTCTCCTCATATTACTTGTTATATTACTTGTTATATTACTTGTTGTTTATTTGTGTTTGCCTAAATTATAGATCATAAGTCACCATCCCATATGTCCAAGTATAATTACTTTCGCAGCCACCTTTATCAAGGTTAGTATTCGCATCAATATTTGAATCCTTGAAACGTCCGCAAGTCGTGTCGAACGTCCCGCAAAAATAGTAACCATCGCGAGCCCCATTCCATCCCCAGTTAATATGATAGTATTCTCTTTCTGTTCCGTTCTCACGTCTGAGCAAATACCCGTCCAGCACCCAAGCGTGTCCTTCGAGTGACCACGATGTACAACCTCCAAGGTAAACAGGCTTGCCATTTTTAAGCATAGTATTAGCTCGGCTTTTGTTTTCACTGCTAAAGCTGGTGTACTTGTTCACGTTATGGTAACCTAATGCTTTAAATGTGTGCTTTGCGCCTTTTGCAAGGCCGGACGAGCCATCAGTTCCATAATCAATGTCGCAATGATCACTGTCACCTATCACTTTCATAAAATTAGCAGCTTGCTTTCTGGCCCAAACGGATCCAGGGTCTGATGGTGACGTGTAGTTATAAACGCTGTCCAGAGAATTCCACGAGCATTGCATTCCATTAAATATCATCGTATTGGAAACTCTATTGGCAACAATGATCTGAGCCGTTGCCACTGCCACACAACCTGCTGGACAACCATTTAAAAGATCATTGAAAGGGGACCTTTGGTTCCACTTTGTCTTTAAGAATGGACCGTATTTCTCTCGTGTGTATGTTGGTGATGATCCTAAAGATCCTTCATTGAAGCCAGGATTCTTGTCATCAACCAAATTCTCTTCAGGACCATTATTTTGTATGCTGATGTCGTTCATCATAGATGACAAGATCAGTGCAGGAACAGTTATTTGCCCCATATCTTTCAACCTGTTTTCCGCGCAAGAGTCAGTTTGTGAGTCTTCATTCAATAAAGAATAAGCGTTTATGAAATCCTCGCCTGATATTTGTCCGTTTTCAGTTACCGCATAAATGTTTGAAGAAAGGCGGCGATTCGCCGATAATACTGCAAATCCTGCATTACCCTAAAAATTAACCAAATACATTAATGTGTCCGGCAAGTTGGCTTCTATGGCATAATGTCTGAAATGAATGCGTTCAGGTTTGAAACGGCCTCTTCAATAGGAATAGTTTCACTCATACTATTGGAGGCTTGGGCTCCATAGGCATCGAATCATTGGAATTGCATCCGAAGAGCGCAACTAACAAAGTGTAAATAAAAGTTCAGTGTTTCTTCATAACTGATGAATTTTTGCAAAGTTATGAATAATATTGCATTTATAAAACGATTTGTATCAAATAGGCAAAAAATGTACTTTGTGCTCATTCCTATATCTGCGACTACTACTACCGCCCCAACCACGGCCCTCAGTTCCACGCCCTCCTCGAATCCCTCTGCCTCGGATATCTTGCCAAGCAACGGACCCTGCGCGAACATCAGCTGTACTGACGCCTAAGAGGAATCGTTCTCATCCGAATCTTTTCATCGTCAATAAAAACAATCGTCTATATTTTTATACTGCGAATATAAATATTATATTTGCAGTGCTGATTAGAATGAGTTATGGACAAGGAGATTCTGAAAACTATTATCAAAGAAGGTCAGGAAGATATTATTTCTGTTGAACTGTATGAGAGGCCGTTTGGGTTTGAGGAGAACGGACGCTATGTGATGGTGGGTGTGCGTCACGCCGGAAAGTCATATATGCTGTACCAAAGGGCAAGGCAGCTGCTGTCCGAAGGACATAATATAAATGAGATGCTTTATGTCAATTTTGATGACGAGAGGCTTTTCGGCACAGTAAAGGCGGAGAGTTTGGATGAGATTCTTCAGGCCTATTCAGCAATGTACACCACCAAGCCGATATTGTTTCTAGATGAGATTCAGAACATTGATGGATGGGAACATTTTGCCAGAAGACTTGCCAATCAGAAGTATCAGGTCTATGTTACAGGCAGCAATGCCAAAATGCTCAGCCGGGACATCGAAACAGTGCTGGGCAATCGTTATCTCGATGCTGACATATATCCATATTCATTCAAGGAGTATTTGGGAGCGAAAGGAGTCGCTTTGGAAGTGAATTGGATGTACGGGCGGCAGAAGAATGATGTTGTTTATGCTTTCAATGAATATTTCCGTTGGGGTGGCTTCCCTGAATTAGTGATGTATCAGAACAAGCGCCGGTGGCTCAATCGACTGTACGAGAAGATTCTTCTTGGTGACATCGTGCAAAGAAACCACATTCAAAACGAAACGGCAGTCCGACTTACAATCAAACGCCTGGCGGAATCAGTAATGCAACCGATTTCGTATAATAGGATCGCTCATCTGATACAATCTGTCGGTTTGCGTACGACACCGGCATCTGTTATGGATTATGCAAAGTTTGCAAAGGATGCCTGCCTGATTTTCAGTGTGGATAATTACGCATCTAAATTCGCGGAGAAAGAAACAGTGAAGAAGCATTACTTTGTTGATAATGGCTTGCTAAATATATTCATAAATGATCCGGAAACATCACTGCTGGAGAATCTTTGCGCCATTCACCTGTATAGGCGTTTTGAGGGTGGACTTTATTTTTGGAATAAAAATGTCGAGGTGGATTTTTATATTCCGGATATAAGTACCGGAGTGCAGGTTTGCTACTCCACAACCAAGGATCTGAATACCTTTGAGCGTGAGGTGTACGCATTGGAAAGCCTTGACAAAATTCATCCTTTGGAGAAAATGATTGTCATCACATTTGACGAGGAAAGGACAATAGAGTTGCGCACAGGACAGACCGTAGAACTGATTCCGGCTTGGAAATGGCTTCTGACGACGGACAGTTCCATGCCCTTCTAGAACCGCATGATGATATGTGTCCTTCCTATCAAGGACAGTGATCATCGAAGTTTTTTCACTATATAATCGCATAAATATTGATACTTTTTATTACCTTGTGCAAATAAGACCATAAAAAACAATCTTAATATGAGAATCAACTGGTTAACTATTCTCTCGTTCGTTGGAATCCTCAATTCCACAGCAGCATCAGCTAGTGTAGTGACCTCTAATGAGGTAAATGTATCACAAATTGAAAAGTCAAACATACTATTACACGGAACAGCTCGCGAAACCTTACTTGAAAGTATAATATACCTAGTTGCGGATGTATTAGGAATAGATTCTTCAATAATTACAGCAGAATCGACATTTGAAGAACTCAAAGCAGACTCATTAAGTATGTGTGAAATTTCCGTGCAATGTGGGAAAACCTACAATGTGAAAATTTCCGGACAAGAGCTATCAAAGTTGACAAATGTGCAATCGCTCTGTGATCTTGTCCATTCAAAGATTGTAGAAGACTCCAAGAGACCTCAAAAATGAAACGGCTGACCATTTCTCTGCTATCCATTATAATATGTTTTTCCTTGGCCGCGGAAACAGTGGTAAGGGGACGTGTGTTTGAGGGCAAGGGGAAGAATACTGTGGAGTTCGCGAATGTGGGGATTTACAGGCCGGACAACAAACTGGTCGGGGCTTGCGCGAGTGACAGTAACGGAAATTTCGAGATCAAGATTCACAAAGACGGGGACTATCAAGTGTTGGTTTCATTTCTTGGATGCGGAAGCTGGGTCAAGAAGATTCATTGCACAGGTGGAGAACTGGATCTGGGGAAGATACGCCTCAAAGAAGATAATGAGGAACTGGATGCCGCCGGGATCTCGGCCAAGACTCTGATCAAAAGAGAGTCGGACAGGATTGTCTATGACGTGTCCGCAGATCCTGACGCCGCAAGGATGAACATGTCTGCCTTCATGTCGAAGGTTCCCGGGCTGAAGATGTCTGTCAAGGATGGAAATCTTGAGTTCAGAAACGAGCCGCTGGACAAGATCCTCATCGACAACAAGGATAACGGCATGATAAACAAAAGCAGGCAGTACCCGATGAGTTTCATCAGAGCCGACTACATGTCAAAAATCGAACTCATACTTCCGAACTCCCCCGAGTACAACAACTCCTCCCCGATGGTGGTAATCTCGCTGAGCAAGCCGCTTCCTTACGGTGCCGCGGGACAGATCAAGGAGCATTCAACATCTTTCAACAGCCACAGCACCACACCCGACGCGGTGATAAACACTCCTTTGGTCGGGATAGGGTTAAGATATTCATTCAACTACACAAACGAGCCCTCCACTACAAATGAATATTCCAGAACATCCTTTGACACCGACGGACATAAGACAAGTGTCATGGATGGTTCTGATTACGAGAGGAGTGACTCAAGGGGGCACAATCTGAACATGAACCTGTTCCGTTCCGTGCTAAGGGACAAGGTCAACATCAGCGCGAGCATAAGCGCCAACACATCTGACAGCAAAACGCACTCACGCTCCCATACCGAGACTTTGTCCTCCGGATCAAGCACAACATCCTCGTCATCTTCTGAAAGAACTTCCTTCTCTCCATTCAGGCTCAATGCAGGATTCAAAGCCAACTATGAATGGAAGCGTGGCAATGACATCACAATCAAGTACACGCTGAAAAATTCTGACAGCGACCTCATTGAGACACTCACTTTCAGCGATGTCACAGAGGACCGTGTAAATCATTCCTCAAAAAGTAACAGGCAGCAAAATGTCGCGGTCACGGCACGGCTCAGGCCAAACCGCAAGATCGGAATGTTGCTTGAATCCGGCTACATGTTCCGGGACTATGATGACAAGACCGTCTATTGGAACGGTGACACAGGAGGTATGAATTACACGCAGGGAGTCGCCTACACGAACGCCGTACTACTTGGCAGCCTATTCAAACAGAAGTTGGGTTACAGCGCGGCCTTCAATGCCGAAAGGATTACTAACAGAGGTGTCAATCTACTCACCTCCAAATCACTGGACTACGATGAGACCAACTTCATCCCACAGCTATCCCTCTCCTGGAGATTCCTGAACGTTTACCGCGCCTGGACATCATACACCTGCCGCAGCAGAAGACCTCGTCAAGATCAATTGGATCCTTACATGGACACATCAGACCCTTACAACATAAAAACCGGAAACCCCGGCTTGAAAGGAGAAATCAATCATAGTTTCTCCGGATCAATCGACAGAAATTTCAAGGCTAAATGGATTGATTATCTATCAGTGAATGCAGACTACAGCATCACACCGAACTCAATTGAGATAGTCTCCAAAGTCAATGACAACAATGTCAGAACCACCTCCTACGAGAACATCGGGGAACACTCGGTTCTAAGCATCTCGTTGTCAGGAGCGTTCAAGCCAGTGGAGATATTCAACATAAATTTCAAGGCCAGCTACAATAGGGCGCATTATCAAGTTTCAGGAAACGAGACCAACAACATAAGCACGTTCAGTCTAACACAAAGTTCCTCTTTGAACATGAAATTCGCCTACCTGTCCCAAAGCCTTATCATTTTCCCAGCCGGGCTGTCAGCCCAGTCAAAATCCCTGAGGCCAGAACCTCTCATGGATATCTCCATCTCCAGATACTGGGAAAAAGCGCACTTCGGAGGCACCATCGGTGTCGAGGACGCGCTGCACAGCCGCTCGCACCGCAAATCGACTCTGAGTTCCCACGATTTCCTGCAAGAATCATGGATCCAGAGGACCGGAAGAAAGATTTACATTTCCGTTTACTGGCGAATAGGCAAGTTCAAACAGACGGAAACGGTGAAACATACTTCCTACGATTTGGATTGAACTTGCGTTTCCGACTTTGCCGAGCATGAATATTCGGAAAATATTTTGATTATCTGAAAATTATGTCTATCTTTGCACGCTTTTCCGCAGGGTGCGGGGAAGAAGACGTTATTAATCATCA
>OCQZ01000522.1_pt1 | contig 11817 bp, 9 predicted proteins | sample 1538921 | NCBI WGS metagenome assembly OCQZ01 (sample SAMN03418269, study PRJEB22391) | human gut metagenome | biome: human-gut; feature: organic feature; material: feces | host: Homo sapiens | place: Tanzania | collected 2013-01 | reverse complement strand
GCTCAATGTTGTGAATCGGTATACGGAATATCTCCTCCTGATTTACAGAGACAACAACATTCAGCCCATCCTTGCTCAAATATGCTTCAGGGGTAGTCACATACAAAGTATTAAGTAATATTCTCATATAGGTTTCTGCTTAAATACGTTACAACTTGAGTACAATCATTTGTTTCCGGAAGGCAAATGTCTTTGAGAGAGCAGTTTTTGCAATGTGGTCTCTTCGTGGCTTTGGGGATGTCGCCGCTTGTGAATATTCTATGCATTTCTTTGGCGCATCGCATCGTGGTTGTTCGCAAAACATCGGACATTTCAACCGTTTCACGACGCTTCACCTCATCGTAATAGAGAGCTCCACGAGGAATATGAATACCATACATTTCTTCCAGACATAGAACTTGAGCCGCCAGTTGTACTTCGTCTCTCTCATCAGGTTTACTATGTCCCCTTTTATATTCAATAGGATAAGGCTTCCAAAATCCTTTGTATTTATTATGGGTGATCGAATCCTCTCGGGAGTCGGAAGGAATAAGTTCCACCGCATCCGTGACGCCATACAGCCCTAGCTCCCTTGAGGCGATATGCAAAGAGCGGAGAGTGATTACGTCTCCATTTTTCTGGCGGTAGAAAGGATTGTCAACGTTACTATGCAGAATATTCCCCTCCGTCGTCAGCTTGTTCTCAGCCCATTGTTGTTCGATGTGAATCAATGCCCATTGCCGGGGACAGAACATAAAGTGCTGAATCCCCGACAACATTAGCATTTCTTCTTCTGAGTACATAGAACGACGCTATATGAGTTCTTTCACTCTGACACCGGCAGGAATCGATTTTTCTTCAATCGTCACCTTATAGTCACGGAACGATCTTGGGACACTCTCTGTTACTTTTTCTATCTTTACCAGATCGAAGAGTTTATTGGCCGGCGCATTGCCAAGCTCGGAATCGTGACGGAACACAATAAGCTTCTGTGCGCTCATCAAGCCGCGAGCGGCCGAACGATCCGCATCGAACATATTTTTCAACGCCTCGAAGAATAATTGAAGATCTTCTTCAGAGAAGCCCGTCTGTTTCGCAAGGTTAGCCGAGACGAAACCGTGGCACACATAGAGGCCGTAAGGTATTGTGGCCTTGCGACCCATAGTGTGATTCTCTCCCTTTTGGTTCTCGGCCTCTTTTTGTGTCGCAACCGCAACCCTGGTTATGGAATGCTCAGCTGTGGCAACCGGGTCGACAGAACGAGCGAAGGTCAGTTGTATAGGGCCTCTAACCTGACCGGCATTCTTTCCTGTTGACATTACAGCACCAAAGGTTCGTATGTCATAGTAGTTCTTGCACATGAAACGTCGCGCGGCGGCTGTCTTGTCCTTTGCGTCCTTGACACCCTTTACCACAGAGTCATCATGGGCTTTGTCTATCTCATCATTGAGAATAGCTTTTTCTTTGATGAATATGTCATAGCCCTCTGACAAGCCTTTCGCAACCTGTACATAATTACGAACCTTACGCTTCAAGCACACATCTGTCACCAGTCCCATACCAGTTTCGGCATCCACGCGAGGCAGATTTCCCGCATCCGGATCACCGTTTGGATTACCATCCTGTACATCGAAAACGTAAACGAAATCAATCCTGTTGTTTAATTCAGTCATAATATTTTAAATTTTAAGCATTTACACTTTCGTCATTATTATTCTCTTCTTTTTTATTAAAAAAGTCTTGCCTCTGGTGATAATATCCCACAAAGAAGCGACCTTGGTCTTGAAGGTCAAGGTGCGCCGGGAACCCATCAGAGGAGATTTTGTCGATTATCTCTTGCTTCAACTTCTCATAGAACACTTTCTTTCCCTCATTTGACAAATTCTCCAAATGGTGGGAAGAAAGATTGAGTATCGTTGCGAACACCGAGGATGGTGTTGAGCTGGCAGCATTCATATAGCGTTCGCGGATGCTGCTGATCCCGTTTGCATCTTCTTGAATTCTGTCAAGAACTGCAAAGAGACGGCCACATAGGTAGCCCTGATTTGTGTTACGTTTGTCCAACATGATTTCCATTCTTTTATCATTAACATTTTGTCTGTTCAAAAATGCCTTTATGATGGCTATACGAGTTATTCGAGCAGCATTGCCGTCACCACTTTCTGCCCTTATCCGACGTATACATGCGGAAAGGAGGGTATAAGGGTAAGGTGTCCCCAGAAAGATGCTTTTGATGATTGATTCAGGAAGATTCGGCATCGCCTCGGACTGCTTGCCTCCTAAAGTGACCGCTGAAAGAATATCCTTTATTCCCATATATGGCCTTCTATCCTTGCGCGTGTCGATTATCTCCATATCGTCGAAATGCCGAAGAATCTTCCCGGCAAAATCTCGCAAAGGTGTTTCTGACCAATAGACCACCGCTATCCGAGCGGAATTGGGGGCAAGTCCAAGAATGTAGAAACGATCTTCCAGACTTGTGCTCAAACTACCCGAATAAATCGCGGTAAAGACTTTTCTTACTTGTTCTATCTTCGCATTAGGATTGTCTTTCTTCTCTTCCGAATATCCCAGCAAATCAAAGAGGCTTTCTTCCGCTTGTTCCGCAGCCTTGTCATTTGAGGATGCCCAAAAGACGAACGTACGGTTGCCTACCGTAAATTTGTTGCGTGAATCTCTACGCAGCATCGTGTTGAGAGCTGTCGTGTAGGCAAATTCGGCCTCGTGTGAGATCGGAGCGTTGCCGCACTTTTCTTTTCCGTAAGAGTCATAGCCGGAATTAACCTGAAAAGCGACCAATTTCGCAGTTGCCTGACTTCCTTGAATCATTGTGGCTGTTGTGGTGTCAACAAGTTCTCCTTGAACACCCGTCACCATGCAGAGACCACGGCTGTTATCATTCCTTGTACCTTCATTTGTTTGCATGAGTTCTTTCTTCTCTGCCAGGATTCTCAAGTCTCCTTCAATCCTGAAAGAAAAAACCGAATACTTCTTTGATAAATTCTTTTTAATGTCTTCCCATAATGGATCTTGCTCTACTTCTGAATGGATAGCCTCTCTTCCCTGCGCATAGAAGTTCATCAGCGTCCGAATGTCAGAATTATCAGGCATCCTATCCAGAATTGACTGAACCTTCTCAACAAATGTATTGAAATACAACTGATTCTTTTCACTATCATCTTTATCTGAATAACCAAGCACATAGGCACTGTTATCATAAAGGTAGTTGGCGACAGCGGCACTTGACCTGCTCACGTGTTTTTTGACAAGATAGACTCTTCCGATGGTCTTGTCCGTTCTACAGTCCTCAAAGCGAAGGAATTTGCCTTCTTTGGAAATGACAATGACAAAGCCTATTTCCTTCTCTTCCATTCCCGGCGCCGGAAGGTTGCCGCACCTGTTATAATAGTCATATAACGCTTTCAGTATCATCTTAACACCTCCTTGCTATCAATTGGCGGAACAGTGATTACTCCTTGCCTCATTTCAGCACGATAGAACAAGGCTTGAATATCCTTAGGATTGGAGAAATCCATGTCATAGAGCATAATTCCGAAGTCTCTGTCTCCTCCTTTGTCTGTAGGCAATGCCGGATCTAACTCTTCCGCATTCACATCCACCAGACGAAATGACGCAGAAAATTCACGTGTGCCAAGGTAAGGCTGATTGAAGCATTGACCCTTGCCCGCTCTACGCTCAAACATCTGGTAATACTTCATCGGGTTCTCATCCTTTCCTGGTTCATGAGCGAACAGGTCGCCCTCCTCAATGCGTTTTCTAATTGGACGAAACTCCATTCTTGCCCAAATACGATAACGCACATCCTTAAGCAAAAGGGTGTTCTTCATCTGTCTTTGTTCTTCGATGAAGATCGGAGATCTGCCTGCAACCGCTCCGACTTCATTTCTACGGATTGATGTCCACTTGATTGGGTTCAACACTTCGATTTTGGTAATCTGCCAATGTATGGCCGGTTTCCAGAAAATCGCCTCGAAGATGGCACGTGCCGCTGATGGGGTGATCACATCATAACTTACCCGCTCCACCTTCAGTTCCGGCCTGGTGAAGCAAGCCATGTCGCCCCACACCTCCAAGCAGTATTCCTTGTCTGAATATTCCATATCGCCATTAATTTGTTTTGTCAGGATTGTCTTTGTTTTCTATCTCTTCCACAGGCTGTTGAGCCTCAAAGAACCTTCTTGCGGAAAGAGGTGACACGACCTTACGCCCTGTCTTTGATTCCAGATTTTCTCTGGCCACACGGGCCACGTCACCACCTTCTTTCGCACACACCTTGTTTTCATCCAGCGTCTGAGGGTTCTTCGCTTTTGTGATGCTGGTGGCAGAGAGTTCCGCAAGCATATTCAGAACAAGTTCCTCATTGGTCATATTGTCACGCAAGTTTTCCTTCTTCAGACCTTTGAATCGCTTGTAGTCTTTAGCCGTTCTGCCGGCCCAGGCCTGATAAATGATGTCCGTTAGAGAAGCGTATTGAATGCCCTCCTCAACATTGTGCGACTTCCATTGGTCTGTCAAGTCCTTGCGAATCTCGATGCTCTTCAGGCGTTGGTTGATCCAGTTGTCGGAATAACCCAAACGCTTGTAGTCCATCATCGCTTGCTGGATGCTCAATTCCGGATCCTGCATCTGATCCAGACGTTCGGCACCAACTTTTGCCAGCCATATCTTAAATGGCTCTGCCTTGGGCGACGGGATAGACTGAATGATACGCAGAAGTTGCTCTGTATCTGCGACATCAGTCATACGCATCTTGCCGTCTGCCGCCGGCAATTTCAACTGGTTACAATTTGTAACCGGTTCATTTCCTTCTTTTATAAGTCTGTTTTTCAAGACTTTCCAATAGTTGCGTGCAAGTTGGTAGTCATCGTTGTCCGTCAAGACAGCCACCACATCAACTATTGAGAAATACCACTTCTCATTATCTTCATCCCAAACGGAGCGTATCTGGTTTCCTCCGAATAGTTTTACTGAATTTCTCTTTATCATACCGTTTTCCTTATATGACTATAGATTCATTTGTCCAACGATTCTCTGTACGTAAGCCAATGTGTTCATCATACTGTCCCGCATACTCGGCAACATAGACACCCTCGACTTTCTCGGAAACAACTCCCATGCTGCATAAGGCGTCAAAGTCCCGTTGATAAACGTTCACACTGTAGTCGGACAGTCTCTTCATCAACATATAAGACGGACCATGCTGCGTCAGCTTTCTCACCAACTCGGTGCTGTCATTCCAACAAACTATGACATTCTTCCCTGTGTCCTCTATCAACCGGAACTCTTTTGCGGCAGTCTCAAAACAAGGGTCTTTTTTATAGAGATAATCCTTGATGTTTTTCTTGTCGAAACTATCTTTCCGGCAATATAATTGCCTAAAGTACAACTTCATAGTAGAGGGATCGAACCAATCGTGATCTCCAACTATGCTCTTTCTCGCATTATTGCCATCTTGAATATCACCTTTGGGAAGATTGTGCTCATTTGCAAGGCTGAACACGTATGTAGTACCGGTGTTCAGGTTGCCTTCCCGATTGCATCTTCCGGCTGCTTGCAGGACAGAGTCAAGTCCTGCCTCCTGTCGAAAGACAACAGGGAAGTCTATGTCAACTCCTGCTTCTATCAATTGCGTGGACACAACACGGATGATCTCATTTTCGTCATCTTTAAGGGCGGTCTTGGTCTTTTCTATGGTCTCACGTATGTGAGCCGGACACATCATCTTGGAAAGATGCAGAGTGACACCTTCTTGTGGGAGACGCTTGTAGAGTTCTTTCGCATCATTTCGAGTGTTTACAACACAAAGCACCCTTTTATGCCGTGTCAGCATCCCGGCCACTTCATCGTAGGTTTTCCCTTCGTTGTCAATGTCGAGCCTTACTCGCCGCAGCTTATCATGAAGCCGGAAATTCTCTGGAATGATTTCCTTGATTTCGTTTATTCCCGAAAATGACGCCTTGGGGTTGCATCCCTCAATGACACCGCTCAAGACAGGCTGACTGGCAGTAGTGAACAAGACGGACATTTTGAACAGTTTGTTGTATGTCTTCAAGGAGTCAACAATGGGCTGTAAATAATCAACCTGAAGCGTCTGCACTTCATCCAATATAATGACGCTGTTCACTATGTTATGCAGTCTGCGGCAAACAGACGGTCTGTTGTCAAACATAGACTCGAACAGCTGCACATTGGTTGTCACAATTATCGGATAATCCCAGTTTTCGGTTGCTAACCTCATCCGTTCCCGAAGCCTTTCGTCTCTAATTTGTTCAGGGTCGGCATTGCTATGATGTTCCAGTACGTTTTCTTCTCCGAAGATATTCCTCAGGATGGATGCGGTCTGTACTATGATGCTCGTGTAAGGAATCGCAACGATCACCCTGTCTTGTCCATTATGAATGGCATGCCTCATCGCCCAAACCAATGAGGACAGCGTTTTGCCGCCTCCTGTCGGAACCGTTAAACTGTAAAAGCCAATTGGAGACTCTGAAGTCCTGATGCATTGGTTCTGTACTTCGTCCCTGACATGGTTGACCGCGGAATCTGTGGCATTTGCCTTTAGTTCAAGAAGGTAGTTCTCCAGCTTTGGAAGCAGTTCAGTCAAGGTCGCCTTCCCCGAACGTAGTTCAGAAGAAGTCTTGTCCATAAAAGACTCTGTGTCAAGGTAGTCCGCATCCACCAAGCAGGAAAAGAGCATGCGTGCCAAATGGTGAAAATCATTTGGACTAAGAACAAACGGAGGTTTGTTTAACTTGATTGTTCCTATGTCTGTGTTAATCTCCGGGGGGAGTTGCCCGTCATGGTTCTGATCCATCTCCTTTTTGATAGCAGCATCAATCTCATCGGAATCGTGCAAGCCAGAATGGTGAGAAAGTATTTGATTAACGATCAGATTGTCCGCAGACTTTCCATATTGCTTCCCTGCGATGGCACCACCGACATATGCATGATGATAATTGCCGATGACCTTAACCTCGGGCGAATACCCGCTCACCTTTTTAATATGCTGCTGAAATGCATTGGACTCCTTGCCTTTGTCGTGAAGAAAGCCTATAAGTCCACCCCAAGATGACATCCCGAATTCGCCGGCAAACCGAGACGCCAATCCAGCAACACCAGCACAGTGTTCCTCATTGGACTGAATTTTCCAACGATTATCGTCTTCCTTGAATAAATGTGCTATTATCATTGCTCGCAAGTATATTCATTATGTAGTCAGAGTATTGTTCAGGATTGAGTCGATCCTTTTTTCGCGCCCCAAAGTTTCAGGGATGGGATAGGTGCCCCATCCTTTCTCGCGAGGGTTCTTGCTGATTCTTTCTTCAAACCACCAATGATAATGCTCGTCGGTAATCATTCCCAGGTCATGCGCCTCGTGTACCTGTGCCGCAACAGACACACCATAAATCTCCTTTAAGTCAATCATTTCCGCGAGGGTCAAACACTCCCTTTCCTCATTCCCGAATTCTTCAATAAAGGTCTTTTGAGGAAACAGGAAGAAACCGGAAAACCTGTCGCACAGTTTCTCTTCGTCCGCATCCCCGCTGAAATCTAGCAACAGATGTCCCAGCTCGTGGCAGACAGTAAAACGCAAACGTTCGACGGTGGTCTTTTCCGGTCGGACATCAACAAGGATCAGAGGATACGTGTTGTTCGCCCATGTACTCAGGCCAAGAATGCCGTCAGGCAACTCCATTGCCTTGACCTTGAGTCCCTTTCGTTCCAGCAGCCTCAAGATGCAGGGCAACGGGCCGTCCCCGCAGTTCCATTGTTCACGTAAAAGGAGCGCGGCCTTGGCGACATCTTCAGCCTTGGTGATCCTAAGTTCCGAAAGCGGATTTGAAAAGCGTACTGCCATGCCGCTCTCTTTTTCTTTGGCGAGGTATTGCTCCGTCCAGAAAGACAGAATCGCCTCAAGGCGGGCGGTCTCCACATCGGAGAGAACTCCTCCTGATGTCCTGCGCAGCATAGGGGTATCTATCTCTAAATCAGCACCCGAAAAGAAAGCCTCGCCTATGTCCAAAGCTTTGGCCAGGGCGGCAAGTGTGCCACGTTTGGGGTACATCACCCCGGCTTCATATTTAGATAAACTTTGTTTGGTGATGGCACCGTTGGTTTTTGCGGCAAGTTTGTCCATGCTCAATCCGCAAAGTAAACGCGCTTCACGCAGTCTTATATGAAACAAGTCATTAGTCATAGCGGTACTGTTTGTTGACAAATATAGTATTTTTATCATATATTGTCAACAAATTTCTTACATTCGTGAGGAAGCCTCTGGTTTATCTGGGATAAAGCCCCAAAGTATGCGTTTGGGCATACTTCGAAAGTATGTAAATGGAATTAACATCTGTCCCCTGAGTTGCATCCAGGAAGTATTCCTTCGCCACATAGCGTTGTAGGATGCCACCGCATGTGTTTCTCTGGTCTGGGCGGACCAGGGTCCGGGGAGATTGTCTTAAAAGTATAATTACCACCTCCGAGGATTGAAAATTCGTTGTCGCCCTTGTATAAGGGTACAGACTTTTTAACTCTCGCCGAGACTTCTAAGACAGTATGTGGGGGCATGGCGGTCTACGAGCTTCGCGCGCCCTATCCGGGTGAATGGCCACCATAACCTCCTAACACACCGGAACTCAACGTGACACAAATCCTTATCTTCTTCATTAGCATTAATCTTTCACTCGGCTCTGCGCCTGACAGTGGCGGGTAACGCACTTATTATCATGTGGTTAAGCACTCTCCTTAAGTGCGGTTTCACTAAAGGTAAGCGATTAAAATATTTATTACCAACCGCTTACAAATCACGAAAATATTTCCTTCCCGCTTGTGGCGGGACACCGGGCCATAGATGTGGCCTGCGTTCAACGGCAGTCCGAGACAGGCTGACAATCGAGGGATTGAATGACATTTTCTCCATAAAGTGTCATCGAAACCCTCTTTATGCAGGTCATTCACGACAATTTGGTAAAAGAATGTCGTCCATCCCCCGTCACCTGAATGCCAGCCCGAGTCCAGGTGCCTTGCAGGGTACAAGCAGAGGCGAGGCCTTATCAGGGTCGCCCCGTGCCAAGGTGAGCAGCAGGGGAAGAGCTCGCTCTTTACCTTCAAACAAACAATTCAAAACAGCTTCTAAATGTTTGGAAGGCACATTCCAGTGAAAAACTTGTGTCTTCGCATTTGAGTTTTTCAGTCCGGCCCGGCTTTCACCAATGCAGATTTGACATGTGGCTGAAAGAGTTTTGAAATATTCTCGCCGTCCTGTTCCATCTGCGCCGTTCGTCCGGTGGATTGCGCTTTGGCCGGACAAAATGCGGAAATCATGCGCTTTGTCCGGCAAGCAAGGCTTTCACCGGACAAACTATTGTGTCAACTCAGCAAACTACCTAAAAGTACCAGATCTGTGCGATGGAACTATTGAACCAACTGGCGGTATGCCTTCGACAAACAGCCTAATTGCTCGTCAGCGTTTACTTTGATGTTGGCGCGAAACAGCTAAAAGTCAATCATCATGATCGTTTCCGTTCTTCTACACAGGGTTTTGGACTTGAGCCATTGCTGCATCCGATGGACAAGTCCTATAGACAACCACAAAAAAGTGACCCACAGACACCTGTGAGCCACTTTTTTTGCGGAGAGAACGAGATTCGAACTCGTGATACGGTTACCCGTATGCAGGTTTAGCAAACCTGTGGATTCAGCCACTCTCCCACCTCTCCGGATGTTCTGGCCGAACGGTTGTCAAACCTTTCGTCACTGTTTGGACTACAAAGATACAAATTTTTCTTGTTTTCCAAGAATCTTGTTGAAAATCTCGACAAAAACAGCACAAAAGGCAATAGGTAGGTAGCAGTCGGGTAGCAGCAGGGCAATAGACGGGTAACAGACGGGTAATATACGGACAGTCGCCGTGCAACAAACAGACAGGCAATAGACGGGTAGCAGCAGGGTAGCAGGCGGGCAGCAGGCGGGCTGTCATCGGGAACCTCAACCGGCAAGGGTCAGCTATTCTGAAGCTTGTGGGTCAAGGCTATGAAATCATCCACACTCAGGCGCTCGGGACGGAGACCGAAGACTGGGTCGGACAGGAGATCCGGTCTGATCAGCGGCTTGAGGGAGTTGCGTAGCGTCTTGCGGCGCTGGCCGAAGGCGGTCTTCACTACCGTGCGGAAAAGCTTTTCATCGCAACCGAGGGATGTGCGGGAATTGCGGGTCAGGCGGATCACGGCGGACTGGACCTTAGGCGGAGGATTGAACGCACCCGAACCCACAGTGAAAAGATATTCAATGTCATACCACGCCTGAAGGAAGACGGACAGGATGCCGTAGGTCTTGGTGCCGGGCTTCTCGGCGATGCGCTCTGCGACCTCCTTCTGGATCATGCAGACCACTTCAGGGATGCGGTCGCGGTGCTCAAGGATCTTGAAGAATATCTGCGAGGAGATGTTGTACGGGAAGTTCCCGATCACTGAATATTCCCCCTCGAAGATGCCGTCAAGATCCATCTTAAGGAAGTCACCCTCAATCAGGTTGTCACCCAATTTCGGGAAATGCTTCTTCAGATAGACAACAGACTCGCCGTCAATCTCAATGACTTTCAACGCCAGTTCCGGACGTGGCAGCAGGTACTGGGTCAGGACTCCCATTCCAGGGCCGACCTCCAACGCCTGATGCCCTGTAAGGGCTCCGACTATGTTCTTTGCAATGCTCTGGTCAGTCAAAAAATGCTGCCCGAGCGCCTTTTTCGCACGTACTTCCATAGGGACAAAGATACTGAATATTCTTCGATTCTGTAGCCGTGAAGAGTAAATGGTTGCTGATGAATATCTTGACCACTTTCCTTCGGTGAGATCAAGCGGAAGAGTAATAGCTATATTTCTGAAAACCAATGCATTAAGCACCACCAATTGATACAGAGTGAGTGACAGGTAAGATATTCTTAATGAATAAGATAGTAACTCCTCTTTGGCAGGAACCGACTAAAGGCAGCAGCGTTTCTTGCTGTCTGCCAAGAATTTAGACCGCATATCGGATTCACATTCCCATACATGAATAAATCCGGGGAAAGTTCGCCATATCCAAAACATTTTATATATTAGCAGAACATTAGAAACTAATGACCATGTATCGTATGAAAACTCATTCAGTTTTAACAGCAATTATGTGCTTAACCATGGCATCCTGCGAGATTGTCAAAATAGAAACGGACATGCCTAAGAACAAGACTCTGAGCATTGAGTCATCCGATGATGCTTCTTTCAAAGTCACTCCCGTAAATGCCGGAGACCTGCTAGAAATCCTGTACCCTGGAAGAGAGATCTCATCCATTGATTATGTGGCAGAAGGTCAAGACACGTTGGCTTACATCTACAACTTTGACAAAGGCTGGATTGTCATTTCCGGAGACAAACGGGGCCAACCGATTCTTGGACAATCAGAAACAGGGAAACTCAAGGCCAAGGGGAATGTCCAAGGAATAGATGTCTGGCTTAAGTCATGCATAGGAGGTATCTGTGCTGATTCCGATGAAGCCAAAGAGAACATCAATTTCTGGAATCACGTTATACCTAAAAGCAAAAGGACATCGGCCCAAAAGACAACACGAGGTTGGATTGATGAGACAAAGTATTGGGTACTTCGGTTTGACTATGAAGAGGCACCTACCCAACAAACCAACTACGTTATTCCGCATTTGCTCAACACAAAATGGGGGCAAGGTTATCCTTGGAATTACAAATGTCCTATTGGATATGACGAGGATGACAACCAAATATTGTGTCCAACCGGATGCACTGCCGTAGCAATGGCACAAGTGATTTA
>OCQZ01000516.1_pt1 | contig 11862 bp, 9 predicted proteins | sample 1538921 | NCBI WGS metagenome assembly OCQZ01 (sample SAMN03418269, study PRJEB22391) | human gut metagenome | biome: human-gut; feature: organic feature; material: feces | host: Homo sapiens | place: Tanzania | collected 2013-01 | reverse complement strand
CCTGTTTCTATGTAGTCATAGCGTCCATCTTCAACCAAATACTTAATAGCCTGACGGGCTTTAGGACAATTCTGAACCTCATCAAAAATGATTACGGAATTTCTATCGTATAACTCCACTCCGAAAATCATCTGTAACCGCATGAATAGATAGTCAAGATTTGATATGTCTTCAAATAAATCCCGAACCTCTTGCCTACAGCTTGTGAAATCAATGGCAATGTATGACTTATATTCTCCTTCTGCAAAAGTTCGGGCAAGCGTAGATTTTCCAACACGCCTTGCTCCCTTTATGAGCAAGGCAGTTTGACCACCAGACTCATGCTTCCACTGAAGCATATCATTATAGAGTTTTCTCTTGAAGATCATATACGATTTTGTTTTCAAGGGCAAAGATAATAATTTTGACGCTATCCCCCAAATTACATGTCTACAAAATGACACTCTCCCCTAAAAGCGTCTTGCCAATTTTGTCACTGTCCCCCATTTTTAAACAAAAGCAAAAGTTCCCTAGTTCTATGACCAATTTTCTACTGTTAAGCACCCTCTTGGAAATAAAAAACCACAACGCAAACCACCGAAATCCCAAGAAAACCACTACCTTTGTATTCAACAAGCGTTCTGTAACATACCTGCGGAAATGCCCTATCAGTCAACACCTTGTATCTGATAGTGGACATTCCATAAAAGTGTCTTTCCCTGAAAAAAGTTGACTCATAAAAATGTTTTATTATGAGTTTTACAGAAGAATTGATGTCCACGCACTATGACCAAGCCTTGTCTTTGAGGAAGCAGGGCTTCACCTATCGTGCCATTGGCGCAAAAATAGGCGTGAGCAAGACGCAAGTTCACCGCTGGTTGCGTAACTTTGCAGTGGAAAAGCGTTCACCTACGCAGAAGAAGATTACCCCCAAGAGAGTGACCGGCGTCCATGCTCCTATCTCCCCAATCATAGATGTTTCTTTATAAGATTTTTGTTCCTCGTTTGTCCCCCATATATATAAGCTGTTTTCTTAGCATTTGACAATCAGATGTTTAGAAGTACAAATAAGTATTGCGCAGACAAATAGTTGTTCTGCATCGGTAAATAATCCTCCATTCCCCTGAAACTATGGGAGGGTGGTGGTGTGGAGTGTTTTGCCTCGGAATACTCTGAAATTGATTTTTTGGAGTTTGAGGGTGAATGGTGGGGGCTGGATTGAGGCGGTGATTAGTTGTAAGGCGCGGACATTGATTGCCGCGTCGGTCACTCTGCCGAGGGTGACATGTAATTTGAAGGCAGATTGCATTTTGCACCCCGCGGTCTCAAAATCATTGCGAATGGCTTGAACAATCGCTTCGAAATCCTTAGGTACATGTGTAACCGAAAGATAGATGATGGGCATACCAGATTTGGTACGGAAAGAGTCCACTTTGTCGAACGTCAATTTGGGCGCCTGATAATGCTTCAGATGCTTGTCTAAAATTCCACGGAAATTAACACCAGCTGGCATCTCGTCGAGAAACGCCATAGTGATATGGTGCCAGGCACGTTGCCACCTGACATCAACGCCCTTGCACGCATCTCGCAGTTCCTTAAACCACAGAGCATCATAACGCACAGGCACCTCTATTTCCAAATAACATTTCATCATCATTCATTACAAATCTTCTTTTCTGAATAATTCTTAGAAGTTTAATCCAACCCCTACGAGCTTTCTTTTAATGTGCATTTACAGGAGCACACTTGTATATCATTGCCCATTTTTTTAGTTTTGGGGATGTGGTAAAGGCTGTGTCGGGGGGGGCGACACAGCCTTGTTATTGGTTTGATGAATTTTGGTTGAGTGGATAGAGGTGGGGGTAGCGGATCACCACTTTGGCGGCGCGCTGTGCGGTGCGCACGATGTATGCGCCTTGAGGAAGGGTGAAGGTGGCGGTGCCGGTCACACTCTGGGCGGTGGCAACGAGGCGGCCGGTGGTGTCGAACACGCTTACGGTTTGACCGTCGGCGGTGACTGTGAGTTGGTCGCCTGCTACGCTGACGCAAATATCGTCGGTAGTGACTTGTGCTACACCTGTGCCGCCTTCGGAAATGCTGATGTTGTCAACACAGATTTGTCTGTTGTATGATTCCACTTCGCCGCAGAATCCCAGACACACAGTTTTTCCATTGTAGGTGCTGAGGTCGAATGTCTGCTTTTCCCATGCCTCTTTGGTGACAGGCAGGGTGGCGAGTTTTGTCCAATTGTGGCATTGGTCGTCGGAAATCTTCAACTCAAATGAGTTGTAACGGTCGGGGTTGCTAATCCAGAAGGTGAGCACATTGTCGGTGCCCAACTTGAACATTGGCGATGAGAGCATGTGGCGACCATCGTCGTCGGTGCGCATCATCGCAAAACCGCCATCACCATCTTGTGGGGTGCGTGAAGGATAGGTGGAAGATGCCACCACGTCCCACGACGAGTCGTCGCCACCAGCGTAGTCGATGATAAACCATGGGCTATATGCGAGTTTTACATTGGCAAACGACTCTGTGGCTGGCACATCGTAAGGGGTGCCGAATGGACCACTGAATGTAGGAGCACCTTGACCTTCGCCAGCCTCACTTTTTGGAGTAATGGCATAGCTGGCAAATGTCTGACCTGACGTTTCGGCAAGTGAGGCATCGGTGTAGGTGGTGCCACTCACGCCCTTAGCAAGGTCGGTGTATGAAGGCTGGAGCATGGTCACGGTGTAGGTAACAGCCGCTGGGTCAACGTAACCGCCATTCATACCCACTTCGCTCACGGCTGGCCATGTGAGCACCACATTGTTGCCCTGTTGTGTCCAGTTGCCACGGCCCACAGCCTTTGGAATGTCGATGCCTACGTAAGCCTGTGCGTCGGAGCTCACGCCCTCGCCCTTGTCGCTGGTGACATACACACGATAGCGGTTGAAGGCATTCTTCTTAGGATTTGCGTCCTCCACGCTCAATGCCGCACCAGGAGTTGGATTGCTCACTGTGCCAGCCACTTCGCCTGTGGTCATATTGATAACTGTGGCAGAAGTGAGAGCGGTGAGCGCATCGCCACCCACGCTTGCCGATGGAGCGTTAAAACTAACGGTGGCACTGAGCGCAGCTTTTGCGCCTGGAGTCACTGTCAAACTCTTTACCGAGTCGGGACAAGCCTTGTCAACGGCGGCGCTGATAGCCCAACCGTCAACATAGGCGTAATACATGCCAGCCTTCGATGTGCAATGGAAGCCGAAGTAGTAGTTGCCAGTAGTTGGGGCTACGAAGGTGGCAGTGTTGGTTTCTTTCTGAACGGTGGTGAATGTGATGGTAGGCATCACGGTGAGCGTCATGGCTTCGGCAGTTGGTGCTGTGCCGGCTTTCAACTCCACACGTTCGGGCTTATCGCTTTGCTTGTTGTGGCCGATGTAGGTGATGGTGTAGGTGCTGCCCTCCTTCATGGCGATGGCTGGTGAAATCAACCAGTCGTCGGCCTTGTTGGTGCCGGTGGTGTTGCAACGGAAGTAATACTTCGATCCACCCCAAGTGTAGCCATCGTTGTTGGCATCGATGATGGTGTACTGGTTACGTTCGTTCTCATCGGCGAGATTAAGTGTGTAAGGTGGCGTGATCACGGTTTGTGCTTTTGCTCCGAAAGAGAGCAGCGCACATGCCACCACAGCGGGAGTAAGTAAAATTTGAAACTTCATAGACTAACTGACATTTAGTAAATAACAACTGTAAATACGATTCATTCTGTAATCATACTCTTGATTTTGGATTACAAAATTATAGTATTTCGCTTAAATATCCAAATTATATAAAAATAAATTCCCCCTATTTTTTCAATATGAAATCAGAAAGTATTACTTGCTCTGCTGCAAAGCGTCGAGGGCTTGGGCGAGGTCGGCGATGATGTCGGAGGCGTCCTCAATGCCGATGGAGAGGCGCACAAGGTCGGGGGCGATGCCAGCTTCGCGCAACTGCTCGTCGGAGAGTTGGCGGTGGGTGTGGCTGGCAGGGTGAAGCACACAGGTTTTCACATCAGCCACGTGGGTGACGATGTTGATCATCTTCAGCGAATCCATGAATTTCACAGCTTCTTCACGCGTACCTTTCAGTCCGAACGCAATCACGCCACAGCCTCCTTTTGGCAAATATTTCTGATACAGCGGATAATATTTGTCGGTAGGCAGCCCGGCAAAGTGAATCCACCCCACTTCGGGGCGCGTCTGGAGCCATTCAGCCACCTCCTGCGCATTCTCGCAGTGCTGACGCATTCTCACATGCAAGCTCTCCAAACCAATGTTGAGCACATAGGCATCTTGTGGACTTTGGCAGCTGCCGAGGTCGCGCATAAGTTGAGCTGTGGCCTTGGTGATGTAGGCAAATTTGCCGAAATCCTTGGCGTAGGTCAAGCCGTGGTAGCTCTCGTCGGGCAGACAAAGTCCAGGGAACTTGTCGGCGTGCGCCAACCAGTCGAAATTGCCGCTGTCCACTATCACACCACCCACACACGAAGCGTGGCCGTCCATATATTTGGTGGTGGAGTGCACCACTATGTCGGCGCCCCACTCTATCGGGCGGCAGTTGACCGGCGTGGCAAAAGTGTTGTCGATTATCAGCGGCACCCCTGCCTCGTGGGCAATCTTCGCATATCGCTCAATGTCGAACACCGCGCCACCGGGGTTGGAGATGGTTTCGCCAAAAATGAATTTGGTGTTGGGCTGAATCAGTGCCTTCACCTCATCGTCGGTGAGTTTGTCGGGGTCGAAAAACGTGCAATCCACGCCCATTTTCTTCATCGTCACGCCAAACAGATTGTAGGCACCGCCATAGATATTGCAAGCCGAGAGAAAGTGTCCGCCAGCCTCGCAGATGTTGAACGCCGCGAAAAACACCGCCGCCATGCCGCTCGATGTGAGCATAGCCGCCACACCGCCTTCAAGCGCAGCGATTTTCGCCGCCACAGCATCGTTGGTGGGATTTTGCAACCTGCTGTAGAAATAGCCCGACTCCTCCAAGTCGAACAAACGAGCCATCTGATCCGAGTTCTCATACTTAAAAGTGGTTGACTGATATATTGGCAATGCACGAGGCTCACCTTTCGCTGGAGTCCATCCCGCCTGAACACATTCTGTAGCTTTCTTCATAATTTTCCTTGATTTTTAAATTTCACACCGCAAATTTACGACAATTTTCCATTTCTACAAATTATTATTCTTCAAAAACAATATTTATAAAGAATTTTTCAATCACACAAACCATTAATTACAGAAAAAAAAACACAAGATTCAGCGTTTTCATTCATCTATCTTTATTCGGTTTGGTGGTTTGGGCGGAATGGTGTAATTTTGTGGGCGAAAAACTTAAAATAATTGCAAAATGAAACTTAAATCAACTCTTGTGGTTGTATTATGTGCGTTTGTGGCGTATTTCTGCCAGGCACAAAAGGCAACTGTCAGCACCTTGGAAAGCGGGAAACTCCGCATGGAGGTGACATCAAACGCAGCCAATGGGCTGAAGGCTCTCGTCGATACCGCTCTTGTGAAATACAATGCCGCCAATGGCTCCACATTCACCTCTGCCGACATTGAGGAACTGAAGGTGGGTGGCAACATCGTGGCGTTTAATGCCGATTTCACGAAAGGGACAGTTAAAAATATCGTCGACTTGATTGTGGGCGACACTGGCGACGATGCTTCATACATTTGGAGCAATATGCGCAAAACGCTGAAACGGCTCGACCTGTCGGCTGCCAATTTCAATGCGCACTTTGCCGTCAAGAATGCCGATGGCGACACCATTAGCCTCAACATTCCCATCAATGTGATTCCACCAAAGGCATTTTGGCGTGGCGTGGACATCGACACCGACTTGCTGCCCACCGCCAGCGAGAAGTTGAAAAATGGTATGACCGCCCTCGAAGAGGTGAAGCTCCCCTCTTCGCTGATGGGGTTCGACAAAAAAACCATCAAAATGCTGGGCACAATGCTGAAAGGTTTCATCACCGACAGCAACATCGCCGACACGGTGATTAAATACATCACCGAAGACAATGCCGATGCGTTTTTGGGCATTGGCGACTATGCTTTCGCCCACGCCACATCGCTGAAGAGCATATCAATTCCCTACAGTGCCTTCTCACCAGTGAGGGGCATAGGCGCAAAGGCGTTCTACAACGACAAGTCTCTTGCAAGCGTCACCTTTGAGAAGGGCAATTCCTTCTTCTCGAAAGGAGGCACTGGCATCAACTACATTTGCTCCAAGGCTTTCGCTTTGACCGCACTCACCGAGGTGAATCTGCCACAGGAAACCGACAGCATTGCGCAAGGTGCGTTTCTCAACTGCGCCAACCTCGCCACCGTGAATTTTGAAGGCACAAACGCCGTTCGCTATATTGGCGACTACGCATTCATGGGCACGGCCATCAGCGGCATCAAGTTGCCATCAAAAGTGGCATACATTGGCGACGAGGCACTCCGCGATTGCAAAAGCCTCAACAGCGTGGAAATTCTCGGCACCGACTCGCTGACAATGGGTGAAAAGGTGTTCTACAACACTCCCAATATGAAAAATGGCACTATCACCTGCTCACGAACAGTGGTGCCTACCGCTCACGAGCTGAAAAAGAAATCTATCTTCAATGCCTACGACGGCACTTTCGCAGGACTTGGCAGCAGCAAAACGGCTACCGCTGTGCAGCACGGCACACTCATCATCAACGCCGAAAAACCTGTGTCGGAAATAGATGGCGCACTCAATATCACCATTCCAGAGGATCTGCGCAAGGCATACTGCAAGGCTCCAGGCTGGTGCGACCTGCTCATTTCGCCTACAAGCACACTGGGCGATGTGAATGAGGACGGCAATGTGGACGCAAGCGACGCTACAGCCCTTATCAACAAGATTTTGGGCCTCCTGAACCTCGATGACACCGCGTGCGACATCAACGCCGACGGCACTGTGGACGTGAGCGACGTCACTTCACTCATCACCCTTATCCTCAACCAATAGTCCCATCACCCATCCACAAAGATAATTCGTGGAAATTTGTGCAAATCCGTAGCAGAATCATGCGAACACGGACAACACAGATTTCCACGAATTATTTTTTTGTTGAATCTGTGCGAGCCTTCTAACATCTAACTTCTAATCTCTAACATCTGATTTTTGTTGAATCTGTGTGAACCTTCCAGGGGCTTTTGGTGGAATTTGAGGGTGTGGGTGAGGGATTTGGGAGAGGATTTTAACGATTTGGGAATTATTATTTACAGTATGGGGGTGATGTGGACTTTTGTTTGGTTAATTTTGCAATGTGAAAGAAAAACATAAACAAGTTACAAACGAGCAACTGTTTTCTTCATTCCGTTTCTATAAATTTATCTTATTGGCCTTTTAATCGACATGAATAAACATCAATCTGTGTTTTTAGAGGAGTAGTTATCAACCAATCGCCGACAGAGAATGTTAGCGGTTGGTTTTTTTATGGGGGGATGTGTTTTTAGAGATTTGGGGATTCGGTGGCGGCGGCTGTTGCCACTACTTGCTCATAGAACACCTGGTCGGATTTAAGGCGTTCGAGCGCTTTTTTCGATGCTCCCTGATGCGATTCCTTTTTGCTGTAGCCTGTAGCGTCGGCAGCGTAGATGCCACCCAGCAGCACTGCTGTGCGGAACACGGGATTGTTTTCGGTGTCGCAATAGGTGTCCACGAGTTCGTATTCAATCACCACATGATACTTCTGCGTCCACTCAATGAGGCGGCTCTTGAAGTTCTTCTCGGTGTTGACGAGGCTCACGATGTCGATATTGTCGCGAATAATCTTCTTTTCGATGAATTTCTGAGCGCAGCCGTAGCCACGGTCAAGGTAGATGGCTCCCACAAACGCCTCCACGGCATTGCCGCTAATGTAGCTGTTGTGCGACGACGAGTGCGACGAGGCCTTCACATGCTGGTCGAGATGGAAGAGCTTGCCGATGCGATTGAGGCTTTCGCGTTGCACGATTTTGGCACGAGTGCTGGTCAGGAATCCTTCGTGCTTGTCGGGGTAATGGTGGTAGAGATATGCCGCCACCACGAGGTCGAGCACAGCGTCGCCGAGGTATTCCAGTCGCTCATTGTTCACCCAGTTGCCGTTGGCGTCTTTCACGGGCATGGAGCGGTGCACGAATGCCAATTTGTAGAGTTCAATGTTTTTCGGGTAGAATCCTGTAAGGTCATGTATAAAGACATAAAGCCCCTTATCCTTAGAGGAAAGGAGCTTTATGAATGATATGATACCGTTAAACACAGGGATTAACCTTTGTACTTCTTAACGATGATAGTAGCGTTGTGACCACCGAAGCCGAAGGTGTTAGAAAGAGCTACATTAACTGTGCGCTTTTGAGCCTTGCCAAAAGTGAAGTTGAGGTTGTAGTCGATCTTTTCGTCGCGGTCGTCGTCTTCGTGGTTGATAGTTGGAGGAACGATGTCTTCCTGTACCGACTTCACACAGAACATCGCTTCCATAGCACCGGTAGCACCGAGCATGTGACCAGTCATCGACTTGGTGGAGCTGATGTTGAGTTCGTAAGCGTGCTTACCGAAGAGGTCAACGATAGCTTGTGCTTCGCTGAGGTCGCCCACAGGGGTAGAAGTTCCGTGTACGTTGATGTAGTCCACATCGTCAACGCTGAGTCCAGCATCTTCAACCGCACGCTTCATCACCAAGTGAGCACCGAGGCCCTCCGGGTGAGTGGCAGTGATGTGGTAAGCGTCGGCACTGGTGCCACCGCCCACTACTTCAGCATAAATCTTGGCACCGCGAGCCAAAGCGTGTTCGAGTTCCTCGAAAATGAGGCAAACACCACCTTCGCCCATCACGAAGCCATCGCGTGAGCCGCTGAATGGACGTGATGCGGTTTCAGGGCTTTCGTTGCGAGTAGAGAGTGCGTGCATAGCGTTAAAGCCACCCACACCCACTGGGCAGATAGCGGCTTCAGCGCCACCGGTAACGATGGCAACAGCCTTGCCCAAACGCACTTGGTCGAAAGCCTCGATCATGCCGTTGGTTGATGATGCGCAAGCAGATACCACACCGAAGTTAGGACCACGGAAACCATACTTGATGGAGATGCGGCCAGCTGCGATGTCGGCAATCATAGAGGGAATCAAGAAAGGACTATACTTAGGACCCTGATCTTTATGAGTGGCATAATATCCCACTTCTTCCTCGAAGGTGTGAATACCACCGATGCCAGAAGAGAAAATCACGCCCACCTCATTGCGGTCGGTGTCGCTTTCAAGAAGTTTCGAGTCCTCCAATGCTTGCTTGGCAGAAGCCAGAGCGTACTGAGTGTAGAGGTCGTTCTTCTTGAAGTCGCGTAGTTCCTTGCGGTCGCCTTCAGCCACATAAAGTTCAGGCTTGAAATCCTTTACTTCACATGCAAACTGAGTCTTGAAAAGGCTTGCGTCGAAATGAGTAATAGGCCCTGCACCGCTCACACCATTAAGGGCATTGTTCCATGTAGTTTCTACATCGTTACCCAATGGAGTGATTGCTCCAAGACCTGTTACCACTACTCTTTTTAATTCCATAACGAAATATTATGTAGCGGAAATGAAAAGATTATGCTTTTGCTTCTTCGATGAACTTGATAGCGTCGCCTACAGTTTGGATACCTTCTGACTTTTCGTCTGGAATAGAGATACCAAATTCCTTTTCAAATTCCATGATGAGCTCTACAGTGTCGAGTGAGTCAGCACCGAGGTCCTGTTGGAAAGTTGCTTCTGGGGTTACTTCTGCTTCGCTAACGCCTAATTTGTCAACGATAATTGCTTTTACTCTTTCAGAAATTTCAGACATAATGTTTAAATTTAAGAATGTTATTAATATTTATTTTTTGTTGTTTTCAAACAAATTCCTTGCAAAGTAAGTAATTATTTACCAAATATTAAAGAAAAAAATCCATAAATTGTGCGTCGTTGCACTTTTTTAGTTTTCGTGTGCAACGAATATTGATTTTTTTTCAAAATTTAACACTTATTGCACACTCGCTCGTCATTTTCTCTTATTTATTGGTCAAATACGAACACGGCTTTTACTTTTTAGCGCCTTTTCTCGATTCGGCAGGGAGTGGCTGCACTTCGTCTTTGTTCATGTAATAGTTGATGCGCACAATGCCGTTCTTGTAGCCAAGTGCCACAGCGGTTCCGTTTTCGCTCTCAAACACATTGTTGCCTGCGCTCACAAAACCGTTCTTGCCCATGTTGGCGGCCATGAATGCCACGAGGTCGTCTTCAGTGCCATCGGCGTAAGAAACCACAGGGAAGTCGAAGCCCACAAGGCGAACTTGCGTGTTCACGTTGAAATTAACCTGGCCGTCGGCACCTTTTGATGCGATAGGACCGGCAAACGAGACAAGGGTTGAGCCCACAGCCAACGCGTCTTGACCAACGTAGGCTTCAGGGTGAGAGGTGTCGATGGCTTGGAGCATGTGGCCCACGGTGGTGCCCTTTGCCACAGGCACGAAGCCCTGCTCGTTGAACATGCTCATCAAATTGCTGCCAGTGATAGCCAAGTCGATGAAACCGCGAGTGGCGATGGCGCTTGGGTTGCCATTGGCGTGCGCAATCTTGGCGTTGCCCACAGGCTTGCCGTTTTCATCTACGAGGAAGTAAACACCCGCCTTTTCGCTTACCAAGTAGCGGTTAGCGCACACGTCGATGATGTCGAGATACTTGATAGGCACCACCACTGTGCCGTTGGCGTCGATAGCGCCAAACTTGTCGCCCTTCATCACGATGAAGCCGCCCTTGCCGGTGGCAGAGTGCTGGTCGTAGCCGTCTTTCTTGATTTTATCCGACACTTGGAATGGATTGGGGGCCTCCTTGCCTTCAGGATTGAGGCAAATCACGGTGTCGCGCTTCGCCATGTTCACCACAGGAATCACGCCCTGGTTGAAGTTGGGGGTGAGAGGGTTGTACATGGTGGAATTGGTCTTGAAAGTCTCTTCGCCCTTCTTGTCAATGAAGCAGATGTCCACGATTGAGTCGTTGTCGCGTTGGCGTGCCACCGTTGCGTGGTCCTCAAACATGAATGGGTGAGCTTGGTCGTACTTTGGCGCAATCGCGGTCTTGCCCTCGGTGTCGATGTAGCCGTATTTTGAGTTGATGAAACGAGCCACGGCAAGTCCGCGGTTAAACATCGAGCATTCAGCCACGCTGTCGCTCAACTCCTTCACCACCTCGCACTTTTCGTTGATGATGCTGATGGGCTTGCCCTTGAGGCTTGCCAAAGCCAAACCTTCCACGCCAAACTCGGTGGCGCTGCCGAAGTGCTCCTTGTTGACAGGCTTTTTAGGGTCAGCCACATTATAATAGTCGAAGGTGCCTTCGTCGTTCATCACAAAATACATATCGTTCACCACAGCCGATGGCATGGCTTTGTACACATCTTTCACCACCACATCGCCAGATTCGAGGTCAAGAATACTCCACATCTTGGAGCCTTCGAGCTGCACAGGCAAATACTTCATGGGCAATGGATATGCCTCGTTGGTTTTGCTACCGTTACAAGCCACCATAAGCAGCAGCATAGCCGCAGCAAAAACTGATTTCAATAAATTCTTCATATTGCGTAATTAATTAGTTTTCAGTCAAAATAAAGGGCGATGTGGCAGAAAAAAGCCCACAATCGTCCATATATAATGCAAAACTACAAATAATTTTCCACATTTCCCCCATTTTCCCCACCAGAATTGCCACCCCACCCCCACTCCACCCCACCATCAAAAGAACCGTTCCTTTGATGATATTTTATTATATATCATTGGATTACAAATAGTTACAAAACAACAAAAGCACACCAAAACGCACCAAAAATTCAAATGAATGCCAAAGCATATA
>OCQZ01000512.1_pt1 | contig 11902 bp, 8 predicted proteins | sample 1538921 | NCBI WGS metagenome assembly OCQZ01 (sample SAMN03418269, study PRJEB22391) | human gut metagenome | biome: human-gut; feature: organic feature; material: feces | host: Homo sapiens | place: Tanzania | collected 2013-01 | reverse complement strand
GCTAATTTAGCAATAAACAAGCGATCCGCAATGAAAAATGTACTTGTGATAGGTTCGACCGGCCAGATCGGTTCGGAACTGACAATGAAAATCAGGAATATGTACCCGGAGGGCAATGTTGTCGCCGGCTACATCAAAGGTGCTGAGCCAAAGGGTGTTCTGCTTGAAAGCGGCCCTGCCGAGGAGGCTGACGTCTGCAATGGTGAACAGCTTCTGGGCATCGTGAAGAAATACAACATCGACACAATCTACAATCTGGCGGCCCTGCTCTCCGCTGTCGCTGAAAGGAAGCCGCAACTGGCATGGCACATCCAGATAGACGGGCTCATGAATATTCTTGAGATCGCCCGCGAGAACAATGTCGCCGTGTTCACTCCTTCATCAATCGGTTCGTTCGGCCCGGAGACCCCACACCAGAACACGCCTCAAGACACCCTGCAGAGACCTCGTTCGATGTACGGAGTGACAAAGGTGGCCACGGAACTGCTCAGCGACTACTATCACACCAAGTACGGGGTTGACACGCGCTCTGTGAGATTTCCCGGATTGATCTCCAATGTGACGCTTCCAGGCGGAGGCACAACAGACTACGCTGTCGAAATCTATTACGCCGCTGTCAAAGGCGAGGAATTCGTCTGCCCTATCGCGGCGGGCACTTTCATGGACATGATGTACATGCCTGATGCCCTGAAAGCGGCGGTGGACATCATGAATGCGGATCCTTCCAAGCTGAAGCACCGCAACTCATTCAACATCGCATCCATGAGTTTTGATCCGGAGATCATCTACCACAAGATTCAGGAACATATTCCTGAATTCAAGATGCGCTATGAGGTGGATCCTGTTCGTCAGGCGATCGCTGATTCGTGGCCGGACAAGATGGATGATTCCTGCGCCCGCGAGGAGTGGGGCTGGACTCCATCATACGATCTGGAGACCATGACGGTGGACATGATTGACGCTCTCAAGAAGAAACTTCTCTAAAATTGTTTGAAATGTTCTTTGAGGTGAAAAAACTTCAAACAAACAATTCAAAACAGATTCTAAGAAGAGACTCTATTATAAAGGATAAAAGGACTGGCCTTCAGGTCAGTCCTTATTCTTTTGACTTGGAGCTTCGACAATCTAAGCGACAGGAAATATCATGGTCACTGAGCCTGTCGAAGTGACCCTTTACCGGATTTCCGAGCGGCCTTGGCTTCTTTTCTGGCCTTCTGCTTTTCGTACTGAACCTTGTATCGTTCCAAAATCCGTTCTTCTTTTTGACGACGTTTCTCCATGGCTTCCAGGGTCTTGAGAGTTTTCCGGCGTTTCTTCTTCAAGGCTTTTTCCTCCTTGGCCTTCGCCTTGGCGGCGTCACGGGCGTCAAGTTCCGCCCAGCGTGCCTCCTTGGCGGCGATCCGGTCCTGACGAGCCTTTTCCCTCTCGGCTTTCTTTCTGGCCTGCTCAGCTTTCTTCAATGCGGTAGGATCCTGTGACAGAGAATCTGATTTCATGGCGGCGACAGAATCCGTTCCCGCCTTCAGGCTGTCAGTCAAAGCAAGGCTGTCCTTTTTCGCAAGGCTGTCACGGAGTGCCAGACTGTCTTTAACTGCAAGGCTGTCTCTCAATGCCAGACTGTCCCTTAAAGCCAGACTGTCAGCCGCCACCTTCAGGCTGTCAGCGATTCTGGCCGCCTCAGCCTCACGCTCGGCCTCCAGACGCTTTCTTTCAGCGTTGCGGACGCGCTTCAAGGAGTCCTGACTTGCCAACATCTTATAAACACTGTTCATGTAGCCGGGGAAATAGGTGTCCGTCTGAACGAATTCCGCTCTGGGGATATCTTCGTAAATCTTTCGCTGAGACTCCCGTGGCTTATAGGAGGTGATGTCTTCCGGCCCTTTCGGACGCTTCTCCGGACGCCAGTCAAAACCCTTGAGGATTTTCTCGTCCTTCTTCATCTGGACAACAGGATAGGCGTCACTCTTTGCCGCATCAAAATAGTTAAGATCCTGAACGTTACCGTCCTTCAATGTGGCAGTCAACATCTTGGATTCAAACTTGTTGACAGTCGCAAGGGTTCCGTTCTCCTCAATGAAGAAAAGACCCGAAGCGCCTCCCATGGAATCGAATCTCCTCAAGGTGCCTGTGCTGTCAAAATAGGCCATCATCTCAGTTCCCCTGATCTGGTCGTAGGACAAGGTGTCCTCCTGCACGATGATGAATGCGTTGGACATGAGGCTTGCCCGGTCGAGGGATTGGTTCTTCACGATGACAGTTATGCTGTCAGCAGTGTACTGATGCTTTGTCTCGTTCCAGACAATAGGGGTCTTGTAAAGACGGATAAGAGAGTCCAAGTCCGTGTAGGCCAAGGAGTCGCACACAACCTGCATGTCATTCCGGAAGACCTTTACGTTGTGGATTCCGTAGATGAAGCTTATCTTGGTGGAATCTTTGGGGGTCATGGCAAGAGAATCGGCCGCAGCCAGTGAGTCGGTCGGCATCGCAAGGGAATCTGTCGGAACGGACAGAGAGTCTGTAGGGACAGTCAAAGAGTCTGTAGGAACAGTCAAAGAGTAGGCAGGAACGGACAGAGAGTCTTTGGGAGCGGTCACTTCGACAGGCTCAGTGACCGGATTGTGCACTTTGGTCGTGTCCTGTACTACCACAAGGGCATTTGCTTTGGTCGTGTCGGGTATGACCGCGATCGTCTTCGACCGGGTAGTGTCAATGGCGGAGAACGACCAGAGAGGTGGTTCATATTCAATGACATCATCCCACGGTGCGGGAAGATTCTGCTTGCTCAGGCCACGTTTTCCGACAGCTGCGCCGGCAGCATTAGGGTCTTCCTCCTCCATCTTCTTCCGGGCTTCTTCGGCAGCGGCACGGGCAGCCTCGGCAGCCTTGCGGCGATATTCTGTGATCGGATCGACATTTATCTCTTTCAGACGCGCCTGAGAATTGGCGACCTCGGAGGAATCCACCTCACATTTCGGGATTGTCCTGATGATCAACGTGTCGGCTCCGATGTAGGCGGTGTCTCTCTTTTCACCTTGTTCACTGATGGCGATCACAGCAGGGTCTCTCGTCATCTTGATGAATGACAGGGAGTCAATATACTGCATGTAGCCAGCCACTGCCGCCACATTGCGGGTTGTGTCCAGCAGTTCCACGTTACCGAACATCTCGACATTGTTCGGAGTTCTATAGTAAACAAGGGTGTCAGCCCAGGCCTCCTGATTCTCGGTGAGAAGATGGACATTGCGGGTGAACGTGAACTTCTCCAGATTCCGTTCATAGACGCCGGCCATCGAGGAAAGCATATTGTTGTCCCGCCACGCGTTGGTGCCTGTTCCGAAAACAGCGATGTTGGTACCTGTGTTGTAGTTCAAGTCATCAGTCTTCACGAAGATGGAGTCCGTGTACATGTTGACATTGTTCGTGAAAGTGAATGTCTTGAGTTTGGAGTAATAGCAACCGTCATCGCTCTCGATGATCTGTCCGTCTTTGTCCCGCAAGGCTCCACCGCCACGGAACACGGCCACACTGTCTTTGGTGTTATAGTCCAGATCCGTGGTTCTCAGCGTGTTGCCGTCCTTGTCGCGAAGCTGGACCAACGCGCCTCGGAACTGCGCCAGACTCTGATCGATAAGGTAATCCAGGCTCTCGCTGCTCAGCACGGTGTTGTTCTGGATGATCTGGACGTTGCCGAATGCGTTGATCACGTTCTGGTTCACATTCCACAATGCGGTGTCACAGATCAGCAGGGTAGAATTGTGCTCGAAACGGGCATGCCCCAAAGCCTTTCTGTAGCTTTGGCCATATTCCTCAACCTGCTGCAGCTCGTCACAGCCAAGAAGACGCACAAGACTGTCTCGCCGCTCAGAGTTCTGGGCGGAAAGGCTGAACGACATCAGCAGAAGCAGTAATGAATATGCCAGACGTCTCGCGAGCATCAGTCTTCAGCGAACTTTGCCGCCCATCCCGGACGACGGAACTCGCAGTCCTTGAACATAGGGTCGATGACTATGTGGGTCTCTTTGATCTTGCCGGCAAGGAATTCATCAATAGCCTTCATTTGCTTGTCCTGACGGACCTGCTCCTGAAGCTGGCTGAAATCCTCGTCAAACGAAGCAGTGTGTGCGGGAATGATCTTATCTACACGGAGGATCTTGTAGATGGTCTTGCCGACAACATAGTCCTTGACCTGATCCTGACGTCCGTCATTGTCCGTGGATTCCACCGGCTCGGAGATCTCTCCCTCCTTCAAATCCTTGATGGCCAGATAGTCTTCCGGCTTTAGCTGGTCGATCTCGAAGTAGGCGGAACCGGTGTTCGGATCGGACATCTGACCGCCGTTGGTCTTGGTGGCAGGATCCTGAGAGTAAAAATTGGCCGCCATCCTGAAAGACACGGCGTTGTTGTTGATCTCGGTGCGGAGACTGTCCAGCGTCTTGAAGGCTTTCTCTCTGTCCTCATCCGTGTACTTAGGCTTCATGAGAATGTGGCGGGCGTTGAACATGTCGCCCTTCTTCTCAATGACTTCGATGATGTGGAATCCGTCCGGAGTCTCGACAATCTGCGAGATCACACCCGGCTTAAGAGACATAGCCGCATCTGAAAATACTGGCCAGAAGATTGATTTTGAAGCCATTCCAAGCTCACCACCTTTACGAGCACTAACGGGATCCTCTGAATATATACGCGCGAGCGTCGAGAATTTCTCCCCGTTGATGATCCTCTCGCGGAGATCCAGCAGCTTCTCACGCACGGCCAGGTTGGCCGCCTCCCGGTCCGGGTAACGGCAGATCTGGCTGAGCTGGTACTTGATAGGGACAATCGGAAGATTCTTGGCGTCAACCGTGTCAAGATATTCCTTGACATCATAAGGTGTCATCTCCGGGATCTTCTTCATGATCTCTTGCTGCGCCTGCTGAGTAAGGCTCATATCCTCGTACTGCTTGCGCCATTCCTGACGAAGACGGTAGAGAGGTTTCCCGAAATATTCCTCAACCTTGTCTTCGCCTCCCAAATAGGTCAGCATCCTGTCCGCCTGCTGGGAGAGGCTGCTTTCAACCATGTCCTGATTGACCGTGAGAGAGTCGATCCTCGCCTGCATCAGGAACAGTTTGGACTCAAGAATAGCCTCCAACACCTCACAACGGACATTCCGGTCCGAAGACATACCCTGGGCGTTGCGGTCTTTTACGGCATTCTCGATGTCTGAGATCATGACCGCCTCGTTGCCGACGACGGCGATGGTCTTGTCAACGTACTTGTATTTCTGAGCGAAAGCCATCGCGCAGGTCGCTGCGAGGGCGAAGATGGTGATTGCTGTTTTCCTTATCATTTCGAATATATTACAAAATTCTCCTTAACCTTGGCGTCTTCTATCAAGTCCCGTTCCAAACCGGCAAGGAGTTCATGCTTTCTTCCACTGATGATGATGTCCCTTATCCTGTCGTCACAGTATTCCACCGGAGCGACCTCCCCTGCCTTCCGGTAGTCCACGATGAACGCCACGGAGACCCTGTCCTCTCCGTCAGGCATCTGGATGAACTGGCCGCTTCGCTGGGAAAGCATCTGGACATAGTCCACGCCGAAATCGGCCGCGAGCTTCACCGCATCGATCCATCCGCTGGAGTAATCGTGGTAACGCTGGGTCGAGTTGAACGCGATGCTGTCCGCGGCGATCACGTCCTCCACCTTGTCTGAGGACATCAACTTCTTGATCTTTGCCAGATTAGGAGAATCTTTAGAAATATTCAAGAACCTGGCTTTCATGATCGGACGCTCCAGTTTGAAAGACTCCTGATGTGAGTCGTAGTACTCCTCTATCTGCTTCCGAGAGACTGTCGTGTCCAGTCTTTCATTGATGTAGCGTTGCTCGTAGCGATAGCGCAGAAGTGACTGACGGTAGGCCTCAAGTTCCTTTGACACATCCTTTTCCCCCTTGGAGAGGCGCTGCTGCGCGATGTCCACGAACGCCTTGTCCCTGGCCCATGAATTTATGTAGATACCGGCCAGTTTCACACTGTCCTCAGGGGACGTGCCCTTGGGGATCATGTCGTCCAGTTCGGATCGGTAAAGCTTGTGGTCTCCCAACCTGGCGACAACCTCCCCGTCATGTATGAGGGAAGAGATGGCCTTGCAGGAAGGAAGAACGGCGAAGAGCGCCGCCATCAGGAATATGCGGAACTTTCCGGACATCGCTTTCTAACGGGAGTAGTTAGGGGCCTCCTTGGTGATGGTCACATCGTGAGGGTGGCTCTCAAGGAACCCTGCGTTGGTGATGCGGACAAACCGGGCGTCGCGAAGTCCCTCCACATTGTGAGCTCCGCAGTAGCCCATTCCGGCCCTCAAGCCGCCGACCAACTGATAGACGACCTCGGAGACTGTCCCCTTGTAAGGCACCTGAGCCACGATTCCTTCCGGAACGAGTTTCTTGATGTCGGATTCCATGTCCTGGAAGTATCTGTCCTTCGAGCCCTGTTCCATGGCTTCGAGCGAACCCATACCACGATAGGACTTGAAGCGGCGGCCGTTCATGATGATGGTCTCGCCCGGTGACTCTTCGGTTCCGGCGAGCAGAGAGCCGGCCATGATGGTGCTGGCACCTGCCGCAAGAGCCTTGACAATGTCTCCCGAATATCTTATACCTCCGTCGGCGATGACAGGAACTCCCGTTCCCTTAAGCGCGTACGAGGCCTCCATCACAGCGGTGAGCTGAGGGACTCCGATTCCTGCAATGATTCTGGTCGTGCAGATTGAACCCGGCCCGATGCCGACTTTCACGGCCTTCACTCCGGCCTCGGCAAGAGCCTTGGCACCTGCGGCTGTGGCGACGTTTCCGGCGACAATCTGGAAATCCTTGTAGGCGCCACAAGCCTTCTTGATCATCTGGAGGACACCCTCTGAATGACCGTGAGCCGTGTCAAGAACCACAGCGTCGGCTCCGGCGTCGATCAACATGCCTATCCTCTCAACGGTGTCAGACTTGATCCCAGCGGCGGCAGCGACCAGAAGACGGCCCTTGCTGTCCTTGGACGCGATAGGGTTGTCCTTGATCTTCATGAGATCCTTGTAGGTGATAAGGCCCACAAGCTTGCCGTCATTGTCAACCACAGGAAGTTTCTCAACCTTGCTGTGCTGTAATATTTTCGTGGCGTCGGCCAGGGTTATGCCTTTAGGGGCCGTCACGAGGTTCTCCTTCGTCATCACCCGGGCGATCGGCAGTTGCATGTCCTCCTGGAATCTCAGGTCACGGTTAGTGACAATTCCGATGAGGAAGCCATTGGCGTCCACAACCGGGATTCCTCCGATGTGATGTTTCTTCATCATCGCCAAGGCATTGCCCACAGTGGCGTCAGGGCTGATCGTCACAGGATCGTAGATCATGCCGTTCTCGGCTCTTTTCACACGGCGCACCTGCTCGCACTGTTTCTCGATGGTCATGTTCTTATGGATCACACCGATGCCTCCGGCCCTTGCCATAGCGATGGCAAGATCGGCCTCCGTCACAGTGTCCATAGCGGCGGACACGATCGGAGTGTGGAGCTTGATGTCGGTCGTGAAATTTGTGGTGACGTCAACGTCACGAGGAAGTACATCGGAATGTGCCGGAACCAGCAAAACGTCATCGAAGGTGAGGCCTTCAGGAATCTCTCGGTTTACAAACTTCGCCATTGTAATCAAATAAATTTGACAAATATAAGAATTTTCACGAATAGTTGTCGTGGAGGAAGGGGTTTCGACTCCACAAAAAACGATGTTTTTTCAATATGTCCGTGAATATAGGAACATGAAAAAAAATAAGTTGGTGATCTTTTAAGGATTACATAACCGTCCCTGCCATGTGTCACGAGCCTCCAGACGCTTGTCAAGCATGCGGAGAATCTCAAAATTGCGCACCAATCCCCATGGGGTTTCGTTCACGAAACGTGGAGGGACCTCACCGGCGACACGCTCTATGTAAAGGTCAGGACGCAGACGTTCGAGGATGTCGGTGACGAGGTCAAGATATTCATCAAGCCCTGGACGGTAGAAGGCTGAGGGGTCGGCTGCATATTCCTTTTCCATCGAGGTGCCTTTGACGATCTGGAGCTGATGGAACTTGACGGAGCGCAATGGGAGGGATGAGATGAGATCACTCTGTTCGATGAGCATGTCACGGGTCTCGCCGGGAAGGCCGAGGATGAAGTGGGCTCCGGTGCCGAGGCCTCTGGAGGCTGTCATCTCCACGGCTTTGCGGGCGCAGGCGAAATCGTGGCCACGATTGATGTGGCGGAGGGTAGTGTCGCGACAGGACTCTATGCCGTACTCTACCACGACTATCGGGGCGGTGAGGGTGGTTTCGGACGCTTCGGCAGGCTCAGCGACCGGCATGTTCGGTCCATGAGCCTGTCGAAGGGACTGGCGCCAATTCTTAAGCACTCGTCCGGAAGCGAGATCAGCGAGATAGTCCAACTTTTCCTCATCAACACAGTCCGGACGCGTGCCTATCACGATGCCCACCACCTCCGGATGACCCAGAACCTCCTCATAAAGAGCCTTCAATCTTTCAAGGGTCCCGTACGTGTTTGAATATACTTGGAAATATGCCAGATAGTGCCTAGCCCGTGGATAGCGAACCCTTTGGAATTCAATTCCTTCGTCAATCTGGGTCATCAACGGTTTGCCCGGTGTGCTGTAGCTTGGATGAAAGGCCGCATTGTCACAGTACGTGCAGCCTCCGCGACCAACGGTACCGTCCCTGTTGGGACATGAGAACCCTGCGTCCAGAACCAGTTTCTGAAGCCGTTCGCCGTACTTGCGGCGGTAGTAACCGACAAACGAATTGTATCTTTTGCCTTCCGGAAAGTCAAACATATTGCAAGTCATCTTCTTAACTGCCGCATTTTTGGGGGCCGACCTCGGAAAAACACGACATATCACTTGCAAAACTAATGAATTGTGAATATTTTTACAAGCCGGAATCCGGGCATCCGTGACCCGGCCTGATTCATTTTTCAGAAAAAGAGAATTGAATAAAAACAAATTTGTCATGAATATATTCCTGAAATCCTTATCCGCCACCGCCGTACTGCTGGCGGTCAGTCTCTCTTCATTCGCACAGGGAGGTCAGAAGAACTGGGCCGTTGTCGAATTTTCCGCCAATCTCATGCGGGAGGCTCCGGACTATGCCGCAGAGCTTGGAGACCAGGCTCTGATGGGAACGGTCGTTGAAGTCTTGGACAAGTCAGGTTACTGGGTGAAGATCAAGAGTCCGGAGCCTTACACGGCATGGGTCAACGAAATGGGACTTGTTCCGATGGATGAGAAAGAACTTCAAGACTATATAGAGGCTCCGAAGTACATCTGCACAGCCTCATTCTCACACATTTACGAAGAGCCTTCGCCTGATTCACGGATTGTTTCCGATCTTGTGCTCGGAGACATTGTCCGGATCATGTACAGTGTGAAGACCCACACGAGCGGCCGTTACAACGGCTATGAGGAAGGCCGCGCCGTGCTAAAAAAGCGTTTCGCCGGAGTCGTCTTGCCTTCCGGAAAGACCGGCTATGTGCCAGCCAAGGATGTTGCCGTATTCCACAAATGGGCGAAAGACCGCAAAGGCAGGGCCTCGGACGAGTCCGCTTTCCGTCAGGATCTTCTGGCAACCGGGTACAGATTCCTCGGGGTTCCGTACATGTGGGGCGGCACCTCCATCAAGAATGTGGACTGCAGCGGTTTCACACGCAGCGCCTACTTCGCCAACGGGGTGCTGCTTCCGCGCAACGCATCACAGCAGGCAAGGGTCGGAGAGGATGTAAGAATATTCAAGGACAACGGTGAAGTCGATTGGAGCGGACTTCTTCCGGGGGATCTTCTGTTCTGGGGCAAGGCCGCGACAGACAGCACCAAGGAGAGGGTCACGCATGTGGGGATGTACATCGGTGAGGGCAGGTTCATACATTCCGCCCAAGTCGTGCGCATTAATTCCCTCGACTCCACAGCCTCGGACTTTTACGACCGCAAGCCAGTCCGTGCCCGCCGCGTCGTCGGGCACATCGACGAGGGTGGGTCCGGGATTGTCTCTACCTTCAGTAGTCCGTTCTATTTTCCGCAGGACTAATCAGAGCAGTCACTTCGACAGGCTCAGTGACCGGTCATCAGTTTTGGTCGCTGAGCCTGTCGAAGCTACAGGGAATTCGAATACTATCTTGTAGAAAACAATCAGTTTTCAATCGCCAGCAGAGCGATGAAGCGGTCGATCAAGGGATCAATGCGTGAAGCCGGAACGAGAGAATTGTTGGTCATGATGGAGAAGATGATGGTCTCTGCCTTGGAACCGGCCGAAGGCTCGATGTAGCCGCTGAAGCAACGGACACCGTTCATCGAGCCGCTCTTGAGGTGGACTCTCGATTTGACCGAGGACGGGGCATCCTTCAAACGGGACTCATAGTGACGGTCACCGGGCTGCCCTATTGTCTGGATGTAATCACCGAAGGACGGGCTGTCCATCATCGCGGAAAGGAATCGGACCAAAAAATCAGGTGAGATGTAGTTGTGGCGCGCAAGACCGCTGCCATCGACAATACGGACACCGTCCGCATTGACACCAAGGCTCTTCATCACCTCAGAAACAGCCACATAGCTGGAGTCGTAAGAGGCCGAGTGATGCAGTCTTCGGCCAAGGGTACGGAACAAAGTCTCGGCGTAAAAGTTGTCACTCTTCAGGTTCGTCTCACGCGCGATGCGCTTCAATGACGGGGAATATGTCATGCCGACCATCGTGAGGTCATCCACCTTGGCGGCGTAAGAGCCTCGTTCATAAGATGAAATGTCCGCACGGACACGTCCATGCCGCACATCAGCCGGACCTTTTGAAGCGATGATGCCTTGGGATTTCAGAAACTCGCAGAAATAATACGCGCAGGTGTAGGCCCCGAATTTGTTGCTGAACTCTTCAGTCTTGGCTTTGCGGTCTATGGCAAACGAGCCACGGATTTCGGCATAGGGGGCGAACTCGGTATTGAACAAGTACAGTTCATCTCCGGTGCCGGCCGGAGCGGTCTTGCAGGGATATTCATAAGTCATCCACGGCAGGACCGGAAAGACAGGGGAGACATCCACTGGCGAGCCGACGGTCGGTCCGGCGGAGACCTTGAAGTCTTGGGCGTTCCCGTAGAAGCAAAGACCGTCACCGCCGGTGCCATAGGCTGTTCCTATGTCCTGATAGCTCCATGAGTCCTTTTCCAACGGGCCGTCGAAATAGCGGCCGTCGCCTATGACATGACCGGTGACAGCGCGGATCCCGGCCTTGTCAAGAAAAGATTTCCACTGGGTGAACAATTCCTGTCTTGAAAGCGCTATTGAGTCTTTGGAAGCGATGGTCGGGTCGCCGCCACCTACGATATAGAGGTCGCCGTTCAGGATTCCATCCTTGACGGCTCCGTTGTAACCTATCCGGGTAACATACTTGTAATCAGGACCAAGAAGGTGGATGGACATGCCGGTGGTGATAAGCTTCATCGTGGATGCGGGGAGCATCCGCTGGCCGCTGTTCCATGAGGCCAAGGTGTCGCCGCCTTCGGTGACGGCAAAGACTCCAAAGACGGAGGATTTCAGGGATTCGCTCCGTGAGATTGACTCAACGTACCGCTGGGCCTTGGTCTTGGCCTGTTTTTTTTTTGATGCGGGATTCTGGGCGGACGGCTCTTCGACAGGCTCAGCGACCGAAGAGTGTGGAGCAGCTACAAGGAGAGCAGATCCAACGGAAGGGCCCTGAGCCTGTCGAAGAGCCGCCGCAGCGGGACAGGCAACGGCGAACATTGCCAGCGCGCCGACAAAGGCATATTCAAATATTCCGAATCTCATAAGTACAAAGTAACCTTCAAAAAATAACCTGCATCATCTTAAGGAATCTTTTCGGTCTATATCT
>OCQZ01000510.1_pt1 | contig 11911 bp, 10 predicted proteins | sample 1538921 | NCBI WGS metagenome assembly OCQZ01 (sample SAMN03418269, study PRJEB22391) | human gut metagenome | biome: human-gut; feature: organic feature; material: feces | host: Homo sapiens | place: Tanzania | collected 2013-01 | reverse complement strand
GTCGGGAGCGGCGGTGGCTATGCAGCTCTCGGTCTCGGGGGGGTTGAAGTTGATTTCAGGGATGTTGACCTGGGGATAGTCGGTCACCATCGACTGGTCCATGCGGTAGAAGGCCAGGCGCGTACCGTCGGGGCTCCAGAAGGTGCCCTTGTGTATGCCAAACTCATCGCGGTGTACGCTCTGTCCGTAGACGATGTTGCGCGAACCGTCGGCAGAGAGCTGCCACTCCTTCACGCCGCGCTGCACATAGAGGTTGTTGTCCTTGAGATATGCCACAGCCTCGCTGGCGGCACAGGTCTCGAGGATATCGCCATCTATCTGGCGCTCGCTGAGCAGTGCCTTCTTCTTGAAGTCAAAGGTGTATATCGTGTGTCCTTCGCGGATGACCACGATGCTCTTGTCGGCATAGGGGAACTGCGCGTTGTAGAGCGAGTGTACCTTGCGGCTCTTGGTGGGACCAGCCCACTGGTTTACCTCATTGATGGCAAAGAGACGGCGCTCCTTGCCGCTCTTCTTGTCTACGACGAAGCAGGCCTCGGCATCCTGACACACCAGCTGGTTGCCCCACCAGGTGCACCAGCGGTTCTGCACACGCATGTTGTGGAAGTTTCTGCCGCCAAAGTTGATGTCTTCAAGGGTGAGCCCCTTGTCGCACGTCTGCTCCTTGACCATACCTACCTGCTGTGCGGTCTGTGCCTGCACGCCCATTGATAACATTGCTGCCATAGCGATGAATGATGTCTTGATATTCATGACCTCTACCTTATTATATATATATTATACTGACAGCCCCGATGCCTCCCCCGCTGCGGTGCATAGGGATGGAAGCACCCTGGCTGCTGTCCTGATAATTAGTCTTCTGATTCGGCGTCGTATGTCTTGAAGGGATTGCGCTTACCACCCTTGCTGCCGCCCTTGCCGCCACGGCTGTCCTTGCCACGACGGTCATTGTCGGTGAAGCGGGTACGGGGACGGTCCTGACGGTCGCCGAAACGGTCGTCCTTGCCACGACGGGCAGGACGCTGCTTGTCGTCAAACGAGTGGAACTTGAATGAGCGGATGTCGCCTTCCTCGTTTTCCTCGTGCTCGTCCAGACGGCGCTTGAACTCACGCTCCTTGCGGAAGCGGTGCTTCTGTGCCATCTCGCGCTTCTCGTCTTCGGTCTTCACCACACCACCCTCAGAGCGGAAGTCGCGCATCTTGCCGTCGAAGATGGCATACTTGCGGAACTCGCACTCCAGACTACCATTGTAGACGGGTATCTTGATCGAGGGCTTCAGACCTATCTGGTCGAAGCATTCCTCGCGGTAAGAGAGCACCCAAGCCTCGTTGCCCATGAACTGGTGCTTGAGACGCTCGCCTATCATCTTGTAGGTGGCGAGCAGGTTGGGGGTAGAGATACGTTCGCCGTAAGGAGGATTGGTCACCATGATGCTTTTGTTGGCAGGCTTGGTGAAGTTCTTGAAGTCGGCATTCTCTATGGTGATGTCCTTGGTGAGTCCGGCGGCACGCACGTTCAGACGCGCGGTGTTCACCGCCTTCATATCCACATCATAACCATAGATGTGGTGTTCGAACTCGCGCTCGCGAGAGTCATCATTGTAGATGCTGTCGAAGAGGTCGGCGTCGAAGTCAGGCCACTTCTCAAAAGCAAACTCCTTGCGGAAGACACCAGGGCTGATGTTGCGGGCTATCAGTGCAGCCTCGACCAGCAGCGTGCCCGACCCACACATGGGGTCTATGAAGTCACACTCGCCCTTCCAGCCTGTCATGAGTATCATGCCGGCTGCCAACACCTCGTTCAGCGGTGCCTCTACGCTCTCCTGACGGTAGCCACGGCGGTGCAGAGACTCGCCGCTCGAGTCGAGGCAGAGGGTTGCGTTGTCTTCGGCGATATGGATATGCAGACGGATATCAGGGTTGGTCACAGAGATATTGGGGCGGTTGCCGGTCTGTTCTCTGAACTGGTCGACAATGGCATCTTTGACCTTATAGGTTACGAAGCGGGAGTTGCGGAATTCCTCTGAGTAGACCACCGAGTCAACGGCGAAAGTCTTGCCATCAAGGATATACTTCTGCCATTCTATCTGCTTTACGGCCTCATAGACGTCCTCGGCAGAGCGGGCCTTGAAGTGTTTGATGGTTTTGAGGATACGGATGGCGGTGTGCAGCTGGAAGTTGGCGCGATACATCAGCTCCTTATTGCCGGTAAACGACACCATGCGGCGTCCTATCTGTACGTTGTTAGCACCCAATTGGGTCAGCTCTTGTGCCAAAATGGGCTCCAGGCCCATGAAGGTTTTGGCGATGAGTTCAAATTCCATTGTTATTATCGTCTTTGTTCTTTATGTATTTGCTTGTCTGAGGGGCCATGTCGTGCATCACCCAAGTATTGGCGCCCACCACACAGCCTTCGCCGATAGTGATGCGACCCAGGATGGTGGCATTGGCGTAGACCACCACGTTGTCTTCGAGGATGGGATGGCGGTCGATACCCTTGATGGGGTTGCCCTGGTCATCGAGGGGGAAACTGCGGGCGCCCAGCGTCACTCCCTGATAGAGCTTCACGTTGCGGCCTATGCGGCAGGTCTCGCCGATTACCACACCCGTGCCGTGGTCTATGGCGAAGTGGTCGCCAATCGTGGCGCCGGGGTGTATGTCGATGCCGGTCTCCGAGTGGGCCATCTCTGTCATCATCCTGGGGATGAGGGGAACGCCAAGGAGGTATAGCTCATGCGCTATACGATAGTTGGACAGGGCCTTGATGGTGGGATAGCAGCTGATAATCTCGGCAAAGCTCTTGGCGGCAGGGTCGCCCAGATAGGCGGCGTCGACATCGGTGGCAAGCCGGCGGCGCAGCTCGGGCAGACGCGCTATCAGCTGCGTAGCCTTGTCCTTGGCCTCACGCCGCAAAGCCGACACGGCATCATCGGGGCGCGCTGCGCAGAGCACGTCACGTATCTGCTGTTCGAGCAGGTGGTGCAACTGTTCGACAGTGACACCGATATGGAAGCGTAAGGTGTTGGGGTCGACCGATGATTTGCCGTAGTAGCCTGGAAATATAACCGCTCTTGCCAACTGGACGATCTCTTCGAGGACGGGCCACGAGGGAAATGAGCGCCCACAGATAAGCCCCTCTAACGAAGAGGGGTCGGCAAGGGCATCGATGGTTTGTGTCAATATTTGTTCGGTAGAGCTATTACTCATCTGTCGTATCAGCATGTTGCTATTAAGATGCAAAATTACAAATAATTATTGATTTTCCGACAACGCCGGAGGCAAAATCACACATATTTATATTTATTATGACTAAACTCGAGCCAGAAAGGGGCGATTTGGCCGACAGCCTCCATGCTTACGCCATCGCCCAGTGGCCATAGATGGGTACCCAGACCACTGTCGGCGGACCACTGACCATCATCGGCAGACCACTGACCATCGTCGTCGGCTCGTATCAAATGATACGTGAGCACGTGCCAATTGTCACGTGACCGCGTGACATACGATACGGGCTCACGTGACTTATGATACGAGCCAGCAAAAGTCATCAGCACGGCGACATCGCAGCCTCAACAATCGCTATATCAATGCTTTACAAGAACCACGGCAAAGTCTGTCGCGCTGGGCACAAACACAAACGCAAAAGAGGAAGCCTACCCTATCTCGGTGACTTCCTCTTTCATCGTAGTGACTCCGTTGGGATTCAAACCCAAGACCTTCAGAACCGGAATCTGACGCTCTATTCAGCTAAGCTACGGAGCCATAACTGTGATGCAAAGTTACAGCTTTCTTTTGACATGTGCAAAATTCCTATCATTTATTTGCAGCGGCGCACAGATTGTCAATACATTTCCCACAATTATCGACAGAATGACAAAATATAACGCAATTTAGTTTGCAGTTTATAAGAAATTATCTACCTTTGCAAGCAATTTAACACGAAATCATGAGTAAACTTATCATCAATAAAGAATACAAGCGTGTACTTGACCGCCGTCAGACCGAACATGGCATCAAGCTGGTCAAGGACTTCTTCCAGCAGAACCTCTCGACCGAACTGCGGTTGCAACGAGTTACTGCACCGCTCTTTGTGCTCAAAGGACTGGGCATCAACGACGACTTGAACGGCACCGAGCGCCCCGTGACGTTCCCCATCCTCGACCTGGGCGACGCCAAAGCCGAAGTGGTGCACTCGCTGGCCAAGTGGAAGCGGCTCACGTTGGCTGAATACGAGATTGAACCGGGCTACGGCATCTATACCGACATGAACGCCATACGCGCCGATGAAGAACTGGACAATCTGCACTCGCTCTACGTGGACCAGTGGGACTGGGAAGCGGTGATAACCAATGAGGAGCGCACCGTGAGTCATCTCAAGAACGTGGTAGAGCGCATCTACGCCGCCATTCTACGCACCGAGTATCTGGCGTGTGAGACTTATCCGCAACTGAAGGCATTTCTGCCACGACAGATACACTTCATACACAGCGAAGAACTGCTCCAGATGTACCCCGACCTCACCCCCAAGGAGCGCGAAGACGCCATCTGCCGCAAGTGGGGCGCCGTGTTTATCATCGGAATTGGTGGCCGGCTGAGCGACGGCAAGAAGCACGACGGCCGCGCTCCCGACTACGACGACTGGACGACCATGGGCGAGAACGGGAGGGCCGGACTCAATGGCGACATACTGATTTGGTACCCCATACTCAACCGTTCGTTTGAGCTGTCGTCCATGGGCATCCGCGTAGACAAGGAAGCCCTGCTGCGCCAGTTGGCCCTCGAGGGCAAGGAAGACCGCAAGGAGCTCTACTTCCACCGTCAGCTGCTCGACGGAAAGCTGCCGCTGAGCATCGGAGGCGGTATCGGGCAGAGCCGACTGTGCATGGTGCTGCTCCACAAGGCACATATCGGCGAAATCCAGGCGAGTATCTGGCCCGAAGACATGCGCCGCGAGTGTGCCGAGGCTGGCATGCCTCTGATATGAAACCATTTTTCACTTTATATTTATCAGAAAAGGGACGCAGGAAGACCCCAGCCTTCCGCGTCCCTTTTCGCATTTCTCTCGGTGGTGACTGCGCGCGCTCAGTCAAACCTGCACCGCGGGTTCATCTCCTGCGGACTCTGCCAGTCGATGCCCATTGCGGCGAGGATATCCCTCTTGATGCTCCAATACTTGAAGCAGAAGCCCATACCTCGCCACGACAGCCGTGTCTTGTTGTAACAGCGGCGCTCTACCTCATAGATAACCTCTTCCCACTGCTCTGTGCGCTCGACAGGACAGAAGCGGAGCGTGGCGTGGTAACGCTCCATCCACTCGTCGTCGCTCATGGCGGGGTCGATATAGTCTGCCAGCTTCTGGCGGGCACGCTCCACATCGTCGAAGACATCCAGCTGGCGAAGGTAGCCGGCTGCGTCGCCCTCATAGTCGTCGAAGGAGGTGTCGGTGGCAAGGTCCTGCGCGTCGTCGATAAGGGCGCGCATCGACAACTGGTACTCGCGCACCTTGAGCGCAAATCGGGGCACATCGAGTTCGTCCACACACTCCATCATCATGTCGAGCAGACGCACACGGGTGTAAGGCGACAGCTCGCCCTCGACCCGCAACGGCAGGCGGGTGGTCATAAACTCAAACGCCTCGTGTGCCAGGGGGATATTGCGCCACCGCTTGGGCGTAGAGGCAAACCCATCTATCTTGGAGAACAGCTTGCCCAGTCTCTTGATGTCCTTTTCCATATCAGTCTTCTTCTATAATCTGTTCGGGAGGCCATATCATGTCCATGATGGTCTCTGCGTCATAGTTGCCATGCTCAAGGGCGGTCATGAGCAGGTCGTAATAGCGCTCCATGTCGTCCATAAACTCCTCGGGGTCGTTGTTTTCGGCAGCCAGAGTCATCCATGTCCATGCTTCATCGTGGTCTGGGGCCAGACATCCACGGTCGATGCCCTCGAGGAGTATCTGTCTGAAGAGCTCGGGACGGACGAGGCGGAACGTACTCCAGTCGTCGGCAGCGGAGAGGAGCGCTTTCATGGGATAGGCTTGCACATAACCGCCGTCGACAGCCTGGTCGAGCAGCCCCAACACCTCTTGCTGGCGTAGGAGGGTATCGTGGTGGGCGCAGTCGGGAGTGAGGGCGTGTATCTCGCCGATGTCGTAGGCCATATCGGCGGCTTTAAGATAATTGTTCAGTGCTGGGTCCATAGCATAAGGGGTTATTAGTCTACAGATACATAAAGTTCAAAACGGCAGTAGTCATGGCCGTCGGTGTCGCAGTGATGACCGCCGCCATAACAGATATGGGTGACGCTGTCGCCATAACGGATGTCGATGCCGTCGTCATCGGCGCCGACAAAGACGAGTGGTTTCCACCGTCCGCCTTCACCACGCCACTTGAGGGCATCACCCGGGCGGAGGGCAGCAAGGTCGTAGGTTTCCACTTCGGCATGGTCACAATTGGGGCCACCCATCATGGCTGGATAGAAAGAGTGGAACACTCTCACGCAGTGGGTCGCGGGCTGTCTGTCTGTTTGCATATCAGTAATTAGAATGGTTTCTCAAAATGCTGGTAGTCCTTGAGCGAGCGCCAGGCACCACCCCAGCTGAAGCCGTGCTGGAGGAAAAGGCGGTGGCAGAGGTCGCCGCGCTCTATCTTGTAGTCGAAGCGGCGCTCGCGATGGATATAGGGTTCGGCGTTGGCTGGCTGGATGAACAGCCTGCCATTGGCACGCCGCTTTACATAGGGATTGTACAGCGGATTGATGTCTACAGCCATCCCCATGGCGTGGGCAGAGACCTTGCGGCTGCCAGCCACGGTGCGGTAGCAGAAGCAGGAGGTGTTGTTGGCCCGCATGGAGGTCTCGTCGTCAGCCCGATACTCGTCGACCAGCACCATGCGCGCGATGGGATAATGGGCGTCGTAGAGCTTACGGAAGATAGCCACCAGGTCGGCAGCGATGCGGCGATGGCAGACCATCTCGCCGAGCACGATGCGGTCGTGGGCGTCGCGGTGGAGCAGCCGCAGATAGCGCAGGTCGGCTCGGGCTATGTGGGGATTGGGCATATAGGAGTAGCGCATACGGGCAAATACCGCATCGCTTATCTCCTCGATGGCGAAGCAGCGGTCTACGCCATGGCGTGCCACCTCCTGGGCACTGACCACAGTGCCGGCGCGCCACGAGTCCAGGTCGGCAGCGCTGGCAGCAGTCACCGCCAGCACCATCACCACCGCCACACAGACCGTCTTCATCAGCCTGTCGGCCTTCGTCATCATCGTTGTCATATTCATACCTTCCTTTGCGCCCTCGGCCCGTTGTCCCACTCCCCTATCGGTCATGGTCATTGTCCGGCGGACATATATAATATATATAGGTGTACAAATTTAGCCAAAATATCGTTTGGAGTGGCATTACAAATGTTAAAATCATTAAAAACATCATCACTGCGGTAGGGAAGATAAGGGTAAGCGTTGTTATGGTAGTAGTAAGTTATAAAGTTATACTCTGTGAGAGAGTGCAATACTAAAAATAAAACCTTATGTAGATTATTGTACACTAACAGCCCACGCCTGCACAATAGCGTTTGTCAGCACGGGCTGTTTTTTTATGCCCTTCGGCCAAGCGATGGTCATCACGGCAACTTCCCCGACACCGACAGCCGTCCTGGCGGTTCAACCCATACTTGAGGAAGATAAAAAAAACACGCTAAAGATGAAAATAATAATCATTTCGTGAACGTATATGACTTTTTTGGAGTATTTTTGCAGATACAACGGGTTGCTGCATGGCAACACGCTAACTGCCATCAATGACAGAGAACCCATATACGACACACCAACATAATAAACACGCACGATATAATGGCAAAGAAGAAAACAGAGAAAAAGCCAAAATCAATGGGCGAGGCCGTGGGCTTCGTCAACATACTGAGCAACGAGAAGGTCGACTTCATCCTGGGACTACTGGTGCTCTGCTTCGTGATATACATGGTCATCGCCATGGTATCCTACTTCAACACGGGGCAGGCAGACCAGAGCATACTCGACGACATGCGCCCGGGCGAATGGCTGAATTTCTCCCGACAGTTTACCAATTACTGCGGGTCGCTGGGAGCTATGCTCAGCTACTGGCTCATTACCGTCAACTTCGGCTTTGCCGCATTCTTCATCCCCGTATTCCTGCTCATGGTAGCACTGTGGCTGATGCGCGCCTACAAGGTGAGCATGCTCAAGTGGTTTGCCTGCATCACGGTGGTTATGGTATGGTGCTCGGTGACGCTGGCCAAGTTTCTCACGCCTTTCGCCGGAGACCTGGTGTTCAACCCTGGCGGCAGACACGGTCAGTACTGCGTGGACTTTCTGGAGAACCTCATCGGCCCGCCCGGACTGGTGGTGGTGCTGGCCATTACCGCCATCACCTTCCTTACCTATCTGAGCGCCGAGACCATCACCATCATCCGCAAGATGCTCAATCCCGTGGGCTATTTTACGTCCAAAATCCAGTTTACCATCAATACCCCCATCACCAACGTCAATGCCGGCGATGATGAGGACACAAGCGATGACAGCACCGAGGACAACTCTGAAGACGAGGTGAGAGAAGAGTCACGGGCTATGGTTGTGAACCTTTCGCCCGACGAGCCGACGGTCGCCACGCCCGTACCCGATATAGAAATTGAGCCTGCCGCCAACGACGAGCCCAAGGGCAGCACCCTGACCATCGAGGTGCCCAAGGGCGACGAGACCACCCAGGCGAAGACGCTCACTGCCGAAGAGATCCGCAAGACTCCCATTGACCCCCGCGAGCCTTTCACGCGATACAAGTTCCCTACACTCAGTCTGCTCAAAGACCACAACGCCGGCAAGGGTAACGCCGTGGATATGGAGGAAATCAAGGTCAACAATGCCCACATCGTCGAGGTGCTGCGCTATTTCGACGTGAGCATCGACAAGATTAACGCCACCGTTGGCCCCACCGTGACCCTCTATGAGATTACGCCCACGCCAGGGACCCGAATTGCCAAGATACGCAACCTGGAAGACGACATAGCCATGAGCCTTGCCGCCGAGGGCATACGTATCATCGCGCCTATCCCCGGCAAGGGCACGATAGGTATCGAGGTGCCCAACAAGAAGAAGTCGACCGTGTCGCTGGAGAGCGTGCTGGGCGTCAAGAAATTCAAGGAGACCAAGATGGAGCTGCCGATGGCTCTGGGCAAGACCATCACCAACGAGGTGTTCATGGTAGACCTTGCCAAGCTGCCCCACCTGCTTGTGGCTGGTGCCACGGGTATGGGTAAGTCGGTAGGACTCAACGTTATCATCAACTCACTGCTCTACAAGAAGCACCCCAATGAACTGAAGTTTGTGCTGGTAGACCCCAAGAAGGTGGAGTTTACCCCCTACAACAAGATAGCCCAGCACTTCATGGCCTGTCTGCCCGAGAACGACGACGAGCCCATCATCACCAACGTGCAGAAGGTGGTGCGCACGCTCAACTCGCTCTGCACACTGATGGACCATCGCTACGACCTGCTCAAGGCCGCAGGTGTGAACAAGATAAAGGACTATAACGCCCTTTACCTTAACCACAGGCTCAACCCGAACAACGGTCACGAGTATATGCCATACATTGTGGTAATCATCGACGAGTTCGGCGACCTCATTATGACTGCCGGCAAGGAGGTCGAGCTGCCTATCGCACGCATAGCCCAGCTTGCGCGCGCCGTGGGCATACACATGATTATCGCCACGCAGCGTCCTACCACCTCTATCATCACCGGTAACATCAAAGCCAACTTCCCTGGCCGTATGGCGTTCCGCGTAGGAGCCCAGATAGACTCGCGCACCATCCTCGACCGCAAGGGCGCCGACCAGCTCATAGGTATGGGCGACATGCTGTTCCTCAACGGCTCTGAGCCAGTGCGCGTGCAGTGTGCCTTCATCGACACCGAGGAGATAAACGCCATCAACACCTATATCGAAGACCAGCCAGGCCCCGTGGAGCCTATGGAGCTGCCCGAGCCTGTCGACGTGTCGCAGAGCGAAGGCGCCAGCACACCCCGCGAGCCCATTGCCGACAAGGACCCGATGCTCAACGAGGTGGCACGATACGTGGTACTCAACCAGCAAGGCTCTACCAGCAGCATCCAGCGCAAGTTCAGCATCGGCTACAACCGCGCCGGACGCATCATGGACCTCCTCGAGCAATACGGCATCGTGGGTGCAGCCCAGGGCTCCAAGCCGAGACAGGTGCTGGTCAACGACGAGAACCAACTTAACAGTATTTTGTCAGATAAATGATGAAAAAGACTATTTTAATCACACTGATGGTGATGCTCACCCTCACCATCGGCGCACAGAACGCCGCCCAAGCCCGCAAGGTGCTTGACAAGACGGCTGCCGTGGTGAGCAACAAGAACGGCGCAACAGCCCAATTCACCCTTTCCAGCGCCAAGACAGGCACCGTGAGCGGACGGCTGTCGCTCAAGGGCAACAAGTTTCAGGTGACGACACCCCACTCGATAATATGGTACAACGGCAAGACACAGTGGTCTTACCTCAAGTCGACCGAAGAGGTCAACGTGAGCACCCCCACCGCCGCCCAGCAGTTGCAGATGAACCCCTACAGATTTATCAATATGTATAAGACCGGCTACAACCTCGGTCTTACCGATAAAGGCAAGGCCTACTGGGTACATCTCACTGCCCGGAATCCCAAAAACAGCGTGCCCGAAATCTATATCCTTATCGACAAGAAGACCTCGCACCCCGAGACCATCAAGATGCGCCGCGGCAAAGAGTGGACTACCGTCACCGTGCGCAACTTCAAGGCCGGCCGTCTGGCCGACAGCGTCTTCACCTTCAACGCCAAGGAATTTCCCCACGCCGAGGTCGTCGACCTGAGATAGTCATTTATCCCCATCCTCAACCAGACCACGCTTGTTATGAACAGATACCAGATATTCAAGGCGCTTCGCCATCACCGCAAACTGGCAGACCGTCGCGCCTTGAATTATGAGCAGAACCGCGCCGCCAAATACATCATTTGGTTCTCCATGAGTTTCGGTTTCCTCTACATGTTGTTCCTTGCGGTGATGCTTTCGCTTATCGCCAACAACAGCCGAGGCACCACCCCGCTCGAATTCTGCTTCGGTCTTGCCCCGTTTCTGCTGTTGCTCGACTTCGCGTCACGCTTCATGGCCCAGCAGACACCAGCCCAGATAGTAAAGCCATACTATCTGCTGCCGCTGTCACGCTATGACTGCATCGACACGTTTGTCGCCACATCCATACTGACCCGCTACAATTTCACCTGGTTTGTCATCCTGGTGCCCTTCACGCTCATGTCGCTCGTCTTCAGCTACGGCGTGTGGATGTCGCTGGCGTTTCTGATGGTGTGGTGGTTGCTCATAGCCGCCAACAGCCAGTGGTATCTCATCGTCAAGACCCTCACCACCGACACGCTGTGGTGGTGGCTCATGCCCGTGGGTGTCTATGGCACCATGGCGCTGCCCATCCTGCTCAAGTGGGGCAAGCTCAAGGGTTGGGAAAACTTCTTTGACCTCTACGCCACCATCGGCACGCTGTTGGAGCGTGGCAACATACTTATATATATAGGTGTGATAGCCCTGCTGGTGGTGCTCACGCTCATCAACCGCCGTCTGCAGTACACCCATGTACGCAGCGAGCTGTTGAGGAAGGAAACGGTGAAGACCCACAACGTGTCGCAGATGAAGTATCTCGACAAGTATGGCGAAATAGGTATGTACGCCAAGATGGAGCTGCGGCTGCTGATGCGCAACAAGAACCCCCGCAAGGGTCTGATAACGGCATTCTTCATGGTGGCGGTATTATGCATGATCATCGTCTTTACCGATATCTACGACGGCAACTTCTACTCATCATTCTGGGGCATC
>OCQZ01000507.1_pt1 | contig 11975 bp, 10 predicted proteins | sample 1538921 | NCBI WGS metagenome assembly OCQZ01 (sample SAMN03418269, study PRJEB22391) | human gut metagenome | biome: human-gut; feature: organic feature; material: feces | host: Homo sapiens | place: Tanzania | collected 2013-01 | reverse complement strand
TCTATGAAATCATGAAAACATACTAAAAATGATACGCCCTATTCGATTGTTTTTGTAACTTTGCAGTAAGAAAACGCAAAAAAAACATTATAAATTATGATGATAAAACAAATTCCTGTTCTACTGATTACAGGCTATCTTGGCAGTGGCAAGACCACTCTTCTCAACAGAATTTTGAACAACAAGCGTGGCATTAAGTTTGCCGTGATTGTAAACGATATTGGCGAAGTGAACATTGATGCCAACTTGATTGAACAAGGAGGCGTGGTGGGCAAAAAAGACGATAGTCTTGTAGCTCTACAAAATGGTTGCATCTGCTGCACGCTGAAAATGGATCTCGTGGAGCAACTTCACGACATCACTTGCATGGATAAGTTCGACTACATCGCGATTGAGGCAAGCGGCATTTGCGAACCCGAACCTATTGCTCAAACCATCTGCTCTATTCCTCAAATGGGCAAGAAATATCTTGAAAACGGATTGGCACGCCTCGATTGCATCGTGACCGTGGTCGATGCGCTGCGTATGCGTGATGAGTTTGGCTGTGGCGACGACTTGATGAAGAAGCATATCGGTGAGGAAGATATCGAAAATCTCGTTATCCAGCAAGTGGAATTTTGCAACAAGATTCTCTTGAATAAGGTGGATGAAGTTTCACCTGAAGAACTTGACCGCATCAAGAAGATTATCCGTGCGCTCCAGCCCAAAGCAGAGATTTTGGAATGCAATTATGGCGATGTGGATTTCGACAAGATTCTCCACACAGGCTTGTTCGATTTTGAAAAGGTGGTTACTTCTGCCACATGGATTCGTGAACTCGAAGGTCATCACGACGAAGATGAGCATGAGCACGAAGAACACGAGCATGAACATGAACACGAAGACGAAGACGAAGACCACGAACATCATCACCACGACCATGACCACGAGGAAGATGAAGAAGGTCATCACCATCACGGGCATCACCACCATCATCACCACGATGAGGGCGAAGCTGAGGAATATGGTATCGGTACATTCGTGTACTACCGTCGCCCAGCGTTCAACTTGGAGAACTTCGACCACTTCGTGGCTACCAAATGGCCAAAGAATGTGATTCGTGCAAAGGGCGTGTGCTATTTCACTGACGAACCCGACATGTGTTACCTCTTTGAGCAAGCAGGTAAGCAAAAAACGATTCGTCAGGCAGGTAAATTCTATGCTACAATGCCTGAAAACGAACTGCAACGAATGCTCGACACCGACCCAACTTTGCGCCGTGATTGGGACGAAACCTACGGCGACCGTATGCAAAAAATCGTATTCATCGGCCAAAACCTCGACAAGGAAGAAATCACACGCCTCCTCGACGAGTGCCTCGAATACACTTTCTGATTTTGATGAATAGGCGGCGGAGAATTAAGATTTCGCCTCGTTATAACTAAAAAGAACCCCGAAAGTCCGTTGTTTGACTTTCGGGGTTCGAACTTGTATATTCAGAAATTAGATTTATTTCTACGCTATATGCTTCTTTTAGCGCACTACCACTTTGCGCGCTGTCGTGGCACCACTGCGATGCTTTTCGCTTACGATATAGATGCCGGCACTTTGTGGACGCTTTGAGCCAAGAAGTGCGCCTCTCATATCGTAGTATGTTGCGCTTGTCACATCATCAGCAGTTTTTGTGTCGTTGATGCCTGTTTGTTGAACAATCGTCAAGTTGAATGAGCGGCTTGCTGCTCCACAAGTGGCTGTAAGGGTAAGTTCGCCATCGTAGCCTTCTGGCAAGCGTACTTCGTTGTTGTTGACAGAAGCACCTGCCACCGAAGCACTCCAGACCACGCCATTAGGTTGACCTACGTTGATGCTGTGAGCCACATTCTCAAATGTGTCGCCCTCGGCAAGCACTACAGCTGCCGCATATACCTTGGCAAAATCATCGTTAACGCGAGTGACGAGCACGGGCAATGAATATTTGTCAGGAGCAACGAATGCATCGCCAAGCACCTTGCTGCCTGCAAGAGCCTTAACGGTCAGTCCTGTGCCGTAAGCTGTGCCGACAGCATTTGTGCCATAATCGGTTACATAATATGTGTTTTCAATTGTTGTGTTGGTACTGTCAGCATCCACGCCAATCAGATTGCCATAATTCTCGGTGAGTGTACATTCCACTTTAGTGCCGTTGTAGCAGTTGACAAGTTTTGCTGGGCGCAACTTCGACACGTTGCCAATCAAGCCACCTGTCAGGTTGTTGCCAGTTACATTACCCATATTGTAGCAGTTGGTGTAAGTGGAGCTTCCTTCACCTGCCAAACCACCGATAGAGTAGCTCGTTTCTCTGCCAGAGTGGTCGGTGATGTTTTGTGAATTGGTTGCCACGGCGCCAGTGTTGTAACTGTTGTAAACGCGGTTTTCCCCATTGTCGCAGCCAATCAAACCACCCACACGGTTGGCACCAGTCACAGAACCTGAATTCCAACAATTTTTCACTTGGTTGCTTGGACCTTTTAAAGTGGCGACAATGCCACCAACCATGAACAAACCTTTAATGTCACCAGTGTTGTAGCAACTGTCGATTGTGATTGCGTCGTCGAAAAGTGAGCCGCCAATGCCACCCACCACGCTGAATGGAGCAGAAATATTACCAGTGTTGTAACAGCGTTTGATGGTTACTACAGCAGTTGTGTCGTTGGCACCTGTTTTGAAGTTGCCTACCACACCAGCAATTTCGCCACACACTTTAGCTTCCACGTTACCAGTGTTGTAGCAGTCGGTGTAAGAGTCGCCTGGAATGTAGTAGGCACTCACACCAGCCGATGGCAGAAGGTTGGTTTTGCTTGTGGTGCAAACCGTGATGTTACCTGTGTTGTAGCAACCTTCCATCACCTTCTTTGAGTTGATTGATACATCAGCTAAAATGCCTGATAGCACGGCTTTACCTTCAAGATCTGAAGTGTTGTAGCAATTCTTGAAGTAGCTTGGCTGGCTGTTTTCGCCTTCGCAGAACAATTGTGCGGTAATACCAGCCAAAGCTGATACTTTAGTAGAATCGCTTGCTAAGATTTTACCAGTATTGCGACACTCGATGAATTGAGCTTGTTTACTGTATGCCACGATGCCAGCCACGCACTGCACTGTGGTTGTGCCGTTGTTGAGAATTGTGCCTTCGTTTGCACACTGGTTATATACCACGCCATCAGCCACAGCTTGTGCAACAATACCTGCGGCATAATTGTTCTTTGCAGTGATGTTGCCACGGTTCACACAATTTAGCAGACGGGCTGTAGCAGTGGCTTGACCAACGAAACCTGCCACATAACCGCCACTGGTAGATTTCAAATCCACGAGATTCACACAGTTTTTAAGTGTGCTTTTAAGCCCACCAGAAAAACCGCCTGTGTAGGCAAATTTAGTGGTTATTTTGCCTGTGATGGTCAGGTCTTGAACCGTACCTCTCGCACCAATTACACGGAACACGCCTTGGTTCACTGTGGTGGTTGCGAAACTGATATTTTTCAGCGACTTGCCGTTGCCCAAAAATGTGCCTTGGAAATCCGACACTCCACCGTTGCACATTGGCACGAATGTTTTTCCTTCAAAGTCGATGTCGTTGGTGAGTTTTACGAATTGTCCATCAAATGTTGATTGTGTTTCCTCAATATACGAAGCCATATTTTCCCAGTTGGCAACACTACTGATTAAATATGGACTTTCTTCAGTACCATCACCCTTTAATGGGTTGGGCTCAAATCTTGTGATTGGAAATTGCTTTTCGAAGCGTCCAATTGTTGCCACCAAAGTGTCGGTTGTGAATTTTTCAACAGAGGTAGGGGCTACAAGTGTGTTGCCGTTGATTGAAAAAGCAGAGCCTTGCTTCAGTGTCCACTTACAGCCATTGTCGGAACTGAGTGTGGAGTTTACTTTCAGATTGCTTGCGGAGTTGCCAGTAGGGATTGACAAAATCACCTTGCGGGCTGCTTCCACAATCTGGTCGTCGGCAAATGCTTTGAGCACAGGATATTTGCCTGCCTCAAACGACCATATTTCGCTTGAATAGTTGGCTAATACAGTTCCACTTGTCAGTACCGATGTTTCTACACCTGTAGTGTTTTCATGACTGTTGAGTGCCATTGCGTTGAGTGGCGCTATTTGCGCGTCCCAATACACATCTTCGGTTTTGCCGAGTGTGCCATCGATACCTGCAATACCACCCTCTTGTGCACGGTTGCCACACAGCACAGTGCCTGCGCTGATGGCACGATACATATCATTATAGCCCGATCCGGTGGTTTCCTTGTAAGGTTTTTCCCAACTGCCCACAATGCCACCAGCTTTGTAGGCTGCCACCACAGTGCCGAGGTTTACCACATCGCGCACGATAGCGCCATATCCGCTACCTACGATGCCACCTACAATACCAGTTTTGTTTGAGGCTTTGAATGTGGATATAACGCTACTTTCCACGCGTCCCACGTTCATGCATCGCTCTACCGTGCCGCTGCTTTTCCCCACAATACCGCCATTTTCCACAAAACCAGTGCTGATATAGCCAGCGTTGAAGCAGTCTGTAATTACCGATCCTTTCTCCGATTGACCTACAATGCCACCGATGTCGGCTGAGTAGCCGATGATGTCGGCATAGTTGCGGCAGCCAGTCACCGTGCCATAGTTACGGCCAACGAATGCGCCGCCATAACCAAAAAAGACGAATTTGTTGTCGCTGGCAATGGTAAGATTTTTTAGCGTGCCCTTTGCTCCCAAATAGCCTATAAAGCCAACATTGCTGGTGCTTTTGGTGCCGTCAGGTGTCCCGAGAGCGTTTTCTGTTGGGGCTGTTTTCCATACCACAGTGTTCATATTGATGCCATGGATAGTGTGTCCGTCGCCATCAAATGTCGCACCAAAGCGCTTACTGTTGTTTTTCGAAGTGGTGGCAATACCTGTGAATTGCTCATCGCCTTCAACATCAATGTCGGCGGTCATCTTGAAAAAATTGCCGTCGTAGGTTTGCAACGCAGTGTTGGTCTGCGTGCAAAGCTCAATCAAGTCGGCCTTCGTTTTAATCAGATAAGGACTCGACTTCGTGCCTTCCCCGTCCCATGCTTTCGCAGTGAGAACTGACAAGGTAATGAATAGGAACAGATAAAACTTTTTTTCCATAAGCTAATTATTTTTTGATTTAGTTATGATTGGCAATAGGATTTCCCCATTTATGGAAAATGTGGCAATTTGTTGCTGATATATATGCAAATGTTATACAACATTTAATAAATAGACGGATGCCTTATATTTTGACGTTGCAAATATACAAAAACTTTTAATTAGTTGAATCATTAATGGCTTTTTTGTGGCTGTTGGTATCATAAAAAAAGTGCGCCTGTTTTTGTAGGCGCACCCTTTTGTAGTGCTTATGTGTGTGGAGATTATTTTGAGGTGGCCATGATTATGCATTTTGGCTCTACACCTGTGGTTGATTGCTTTTTGGCTTCTTCGGCATATTTTTTGAAGTCGGCATTATTTTTGTCCTTTATTACCTTAACGGTTGACAACGCAAATGGCTTCAATGAAGTAAACTCCGACACCGAAACCAGTTTTCCATCGAGCACAAATACTGCTTCACCAGAAAGGTAGTGGCTTGCATCTTCTGAAGAAGTGATGCTTTCGCCGTCTTTTAAGGGGCGGACAGACTGAAACACGCTCACCTTCTTCACGGCCTTGCCTGCTACATAGTCAACTGTGAGAATCAAGTGCACGTTGGTGCCCTCATCAATGGTGTAATTGGCTATGGTTTTGCCTTTGAGTTGAGAGCCGTCAAAGTTTTCCACTTTTTTGCCGTTGATGATGTAAGTGGGGGCTTTTACATTTTCTGCGGCAAGACTTGCTACGCTAATGATAGCTATCGCCAAAAATAAAACTGTTCTTTTCATAATGATAAGAGTTTAGTTATTAATTAATTGAGTTGTTAATTTCAAAGAAGTGCCATCACTGCTTCGCTGAAGTAAAAATGAACTGGCTTCACCATCAGTGCACATCACATTCACCAAAAATCCATTTTTGTACGGCTTGGCAGTGATTGACGCATATTCTGCGTCCATCGTGGTGAGCACACTCACCGTTTCGAGCAGTTCGGCGGTGCTGACTTCATCGGTGGTTGGAGTTTGAACCTCTTTCTCGGCAATGCGCTTTGCCTTTTTGCGATGCTTCATTGCTGGCTGCTGCTCCTTGTGTGCCAAAAGTGTGGGGCTTTCTATTTTTTCTCGCATTGTAACTTTTTTATCCTCTCCGTTTTTTTCTGCCACTTTTTTTACCTCATTTTGGGTAATGACAGGCTTTTGTGATATTGTAGGAGATGGTGCGATGTCCTTATAATACAGCCACGCTCCTGCCAGCACGGCTATTATCGCACAAGCCACTGCACTCCAGCGCAGCAAGCTCACCACAATCCCCTTTCTTGAAGGAGTGGGTGCAAGCATGGCGTTGATTTCCTCATCGCTGAAATCATAAGCACCGGTCGTAAAGCTACGAAACAGCTCTTGATACGCAGCCCATTCAGCAGGCACATCGTCGGCTCTGTCAAAGTATTCCGAAAGCGTTTGCTCTTCGGCTTCCGTGCTCTGCCCTTCAAGAAACTTTTCAAGAAGCAATGCTTTATATTCGTTTTGTTTCATAACTTGACTCCTTTCATTTGATTTAGTAGTTGCATTCTTGCTTTACTTATCATACCGCGCACTGATGATTCCGTGGTGCCTATAATTTTTGCGATGTCGGCATACGACAAGTTTTCCACATTGCGCATACGGATGATGGCTCGTTGCTTATCGCTCAGCAAGCGAATGCCTTGTTGCAAATTCTGCAAATTCTCCTGCTCCACCAGTTGCTTTTCCGGGTTCCCTGTCCCAGCAACTGATTCTGCCCTATCGATGCCGACGCAGGATTTGGCATCGCGCAATATGTTGAGGGAAACGTTTTTGCAAACCACCGATGCCATATTCCTCATTTTTGTGGCATCGGGTATCCGGTCTTTTGCCAACCATAGTCTGACAAGAGTTTCTTGCGCAGCATCTTCAGCACTGTCAGCATCGCCCAGATAGTGCTTTGCCTGACTGAGCAAGTGGCTCCGCAGATGCTCTGCTTCTGTGATAAACTCTTGTATCTCCATCGTCGTTTATTTTGCGTTTCTATTATAATAACACGAAACGCGCCCTTTCGCTACGCAAAAACTAAACTTTTATCAAAAAAAAGATGCCACCAACAGTGTGGCGGCATCTTTAATATAAAGTGTTTTAATTATTTCGCTGTGAAAGATTATTCAGCAGGTGCTTCTTCTGGAGCAGCTGCGAGGAAATCAGCGAGGTCTTCTGCCTTAATTTCCTTGATGTAAGCATAGTGGCCAGCAACAGTGCCTTCAGCGTAGCGAACATATACGTTAGCGCTCTTAGCGAAGAGTTCTGGAGCACGGGTAGCGTCGTCGAGGATAAGGAGCGACATGATGATTTCTGCTGTCATTTCGTAGAGGCGGCGTGCCAAGAAGTCGTGGAGGTCGTTGTTGCCAGCTGCCTTCACATAGTTGATAGCGTCTTCATACTTTTCTACCATCTTAGCCACACGGTCTTTCAATGCTTGCAGTTCAGGAGCCACTTCTTTTTCGAGCATTTCCTTGATGATGCCAAGGTAAGTGCCGTTGGTCACATAGCGAATAGCCGCAACCACTTGAAGTTGGGTAGTACCTTCGTAGATAGAGAAGATACGAGCGTCGCGGAACAAGCGTTGGCACTTGTATTCCATGATGAAGCCCGAACCACCGTGAACCGAAATAGCATCGTAAGCGTTTTGGTTGGCGTATTCAGAGTTCATACCCTTTGCCAGTGGAGTGAACGCATCGGCAAGGCGAGAATAAAGCTTCATTTCCTTGCGCTCTTCTGGAGTGAGCGTGCGGTCGCGAGCGATGTCTTCGAGTGCCTTGTAGATATCAACGTAGCGAGCGGTTTGGTAAAGAATTGAACGGCCTGCGTCGAGTTTTGCCTTCATGCGGCTGAGCATGTCGTAAACGGCTGGGAAGTTGATAATCTTCTTACCGAATTGAGCGCGTTCTTTAGCGTAAGCGAGAGCTTCGTTGTAAGCTTCTTGCTCCACACCCACTGATTGAGCAGCGATACCGAGGCGAGCACCGTTCATCAATGCCATCACATATTTGATAAGGCCGAGGCGAGTGCTACCGCAGAGTTCTGCCTTTGCGTTCTTATAGGTAAGTTCGCATGTTGGTGAACCGTGAATACCGAGCTTGTGCTCAATGTGGCGAACATCTACGCCGCCGTCACGCTTGTCGTAGATAAACATTGACAAGCCACGACCGTCCTTAGTGCCTTCTTCAGAGCGAGCGAGCACCAAGTGAATATCAGAGTCGCCGTTGGTGATGAAACGCTTCACACCGTTCAAGCGCCAGCAGTTGTTTTCTTCATCGAAAGTGGCTTTGAGCATCACGCGTTGGAGGTCGGAACCTGCATCAGGTTCGGTCAAGTCCATCGACATGGTTTCGCCAGCAGAGATGCGAGGAATGTATTTTTGGCGTTGTTCTTCGCTACCAAATTCGTAGAGTGTGTCGATACAGCTTTGGAGGCTCCACACATTTTGGAAACCAGCGTCGGCAGCTGAAATGATTTCACTCAACATTGAGAATGTGGTGTTAGGAAGATTCAAACCACCGTAGCGGCGAGGCATCGACACGCCCCAAAGGCCAGCCTTGCGGGTAGCGTCGAGGTTCTCGTAAGTTTTGCTTGCATAGATCATGCGACCGTTTTCCAAGTGAGGACCTTCGAGGTCAACATCTTCAGAGTTTGGTTCGATGGCAGCAACATCGCCTGTGATGTCGAGAATACGCTTGTAGTTTTCGATAGCGTCCTCATAGCATACAGGAGCATCGGCAAACTTGTCTTTATCTTCGTAATTACGTTCCTTGAGATCAACAATTCGCTTCATGAGCGGATGGCTCAAGTGGAATTCAATTTCAGGATGATCAGTATAGTAATTAGCCATAACTGTAATATTAAGCTTTAGTTCTTTATTAAATGTTTAAATCTTAAGAAGCTGGAAGTTAATTTTGAAGTTAAGAAGTTATGAAGTTAAGAAGTTAAGACGAATGTCTTTTTGCTTGTAACTTCAACACCTGTTGCTTGTTATAAATCATCTTGGCTTGTCGCAACATTATTTATAATTGCTTTACAATAGCCATTGAGCAGTTTACTTGTTTCTTCAATCAGTGAGCGCATCTTATCAAAATCATTTGGTTTGAGAAACTCCAAATCCCTTGAGAGAATATGATAATCTCTACATTCTTCCAAACTTCCTTGAGCGATATTGAAGAATCGCAATTTATCGGATTTCCCGATTTTCTTGTACCCTTCCGCAATATTCGCTTCTATTGAAACTGCGGCTCTACGAAATTGAGAAGTAAGACCATATTTCTCGTCTGTTGGAAATTGGCGTGTAACCTTATATACGAAAAGCACAAAAGCATGGGCTTTTTGCCAAACTTGAAGATTTTCGAAACTGTAAGTGACAGCCATAATCAAAAGGTATTGTCTTAACTTCTTTAACTTCTTAACTTCTTAACTTCTGATTCAAGTATTACTTTGAATTTTGCTTGTAATACTTGATGAGTTTTGGAACCACTTCTTCCACAGTGCCATTGATCACGTAGTCGGCAATCTTGTTGATTGGAGCATCTGGGTCGTTGTTGATTGAGATGATGATACCAGCCTCTTGCATACCAGCGATGTGCTGAATCTGGCCAGAGATACCGCAAGCGATATACACCTTTGGGTGAACGGTAACACCAGTTTGACCCACTTGGCGATCAGCTGCCACCCAGCCAGCATCAACTGCAGCACGAGATGCGCCCACTTCGCCGTGGAGTTCTTTTGCGAGGGTGAAGAGTTGGTCGAAACCTTCCTTGCTGCCCACGCCGTAGCCACCAGCCACTACGATTGCCGCACCTTTGAGGTTGTGCTTAGCGGCTTCCACGTGGCGGTCGATAACCTTAACCACGAAGTCGGTGGTTGGAACATATTTTGCTACTTCTGGGTAAACCACCTCGCCCTTAGCCTTGCCTTCGTAAATTGCTTTCTGCATTACGCCAGAGCGTACGGTTGCCATTTGTGGACGGTTTTCGGGGTTGACGATAGTAGCCACAATATTGCCGCCAAAAGCAGGACGAATCTGATAGAGCAGATTGTCGTAGTGCTTCTTGGTCTTGATGTCATCGTATTCGCCGATTTCAAGTTCGGTACAGTCGGCGGTAAGACCGCTGAAAAGTGAAGAAGAAACGCGTGGACCGAGGTCACGGCCAATCACAGTTGCGCCCATGAGGCAGATTTGTGGCTTTTCTTCCTTAAAGAGGTTCACCAGCACTGAGGTGTGAGGGGCTGAAGTGTAGGGGAACAAGCCTTCAGCATCGAAAACGTGGAGTTTGTCAACACCGTAAGGGAGAATTTGGTCTTCCACCTTACCCTTAATATCAGTACCAGCTACAACAGCTTCGAGCTCCACACCAAGTTCGTTAGCCAATTTGCGGCCCTTGGTGAGTAATTCTTGAGATACTTCGGCAACAGTAGTGCCTTCAATCTCGCAATATACAAATACGTTATTCATTGTCGTTGTGTACTACTATTAACCAATAATTTTTTCTTCCAATAATTCTTCAATCAAGCCAGCAATGTCTTCATCGCTGCTGGTGAGTGTCTTGCTTTCCTTGGCTTGGAACACGATGTTCTTCACGGTCTTCACCTTTGTAGGCGAACCGCTCAAACCGCACTGTTGTGGGTCGCCGTCCACGTCAGCCACGCTCCATTCGTTGAGTGTGAGGTATGGACGCTCGTTGTAAAGTTCTTTCCAAGGTTCTTCGCCAGTGCGCTCCATTGGGCAAGTGGCGTATTTGTATTTCATCACCAGCTTAGCGTTGCATGGGCGGCAAGGAGCTGCGCTACCGTTCACTGTGATTACAACTGGAAGTGGAGCTTCCACTGTTTCCACACCACCATCAATCATGCGGCGAATAGTGGCAACGCCATTTTCCACCTTGAGGATTTCTTCGGCGTAGGTCACTTGGTTCAAACCGAGCTTTTGAGCCACCTGTGGACCCACTTGGGCAGTGTCGCCGTCGATAGCCTGACGGCCACCAATCACGATATCAACAGGCTTTTCAGTGCTAATTTTCTTGATGGCTGTGGCAAGGGCGTAGCTGGTTGCCAATGTGTCGGCACCAGCGAAAAGGCGGTCGGTAAGCAACCAGCCTGTGTCGGCACCGCGGTACAAACCTTGACGAATAATTTCACCTGCACGTGGAGGACCCATGGTGAGCATACCGATAGTGGAACCAGGATGCTGCTCCTTCAAGCGAAGGGCTTGCTCCAATGCGTTTAAATCTTCAGGGTTGAAGATAGCAGGAAGTGCCGCACGGTTGATAGTGCCGTCGGCCTTCATAGCATCTTTGCCAACATTGCGGGTATCGGGCACCTGCTTAGCCAGCACAATGATATTCAAACTCATAATTTGTTGTTTAGTATAATTTTAATTTGTTATTTCAGAGTTGCAGTATCGCTTTGAGAGGAAATAGCTCCCAAAACGGCACAAAAACTATGCAAAATTACACAAAAACGAGCAGAATACCAAAGCATTAATCGCTATTAAAATTTATTAATAAACCATTCAGATTACGCAAAAGAAAAATACATTTATGACAACTTCCCCACAAATAATAACATTCCTTAACAAAATCACGCGGGCTTATCACTCAATTTTGCTTGAAATTACAGGAGTTGGATTGGTGCGAAGAACTCTGGTAAGTGGAAGTTTGGCTTTTCTGATTTGATTGGTGCCCATGAAAGGTAATGTGGGTGGGCGGCTTTTCCTGCGCATTTGTAGAAATTTCCAGAAATGTGCGAGGGCCTGACTTCGTCACTCAAAAAACACGTATTTTATAACTGATTGATAAACAATAT
>OCQZ01000506.1_pt1 | contig 11983 bp, 10 predicted proteins | sample 1538921 | NCBI WGS metagenome assembly OCQZ01 (sample SAMN03418269, study PRJEB22391) | human gut metagenome | biome: human-gut; feature: organic feature; material: feces | host: Homo sapiens | place: Tanzania | collected 2013-01 | reverse complement strand
ATGTAAAAATAATGCTCTTGGCACATATATAAAAATAATTTTGACCACCTACTTACCGCCTTGAAGAAAACCAGCTTGTCTTAAACTGACAGAAGCAAGGAACAACTGGTTGATGTTTTCTCTGTCAACTCAAGGCAAGCTGGTCTATGAGCAAATGGTTGGATTATATTCTCTTTGCAAGTAATGGTGAAAGTGGTCAGTATTATCGAGCTGAAGGGATGTGCTGCACGGATTCTTGTCCTGTCAAGCAAACATTTCTGATTGTCTGAGAGGAACATTTAAAGCCGACACAATTATCCCCACAATCAATAGGGCTGGCCTTCTGTAAATTCAAACCCTTCTGGGTCAAAATCATCGCTGTTGAAACCGCTGTCGCCATAGAAGAGGTCATCTTCTTCCTCATCGACTGGTTCGGCCCCAGCTTTCGCTCCTTTCACTGGCGTCGGAACGGGGTCAACATCCAGCTGCGCCAACTGTTCGGGAGCATCGCCGGCGGAACGCAACAACTTTGGAGCATCAAGGTGCTGGCCTGGAATGATTTCCTTGACCTGCAAATAAAACGAGCGCTCAGAGAATGGGTCGAAGACAAATTCAAAACGCTGGCCCTTGTCGTCAATGAAGTCGCTCAGCGACGTCTTCTCCATCAGATAGAGGTCGTTTTCCTCATCGCCGGGATAGCTCATATCCTCGCGCGTGATTTGCTGGCCACGCTCCCATTCGCGATTGCAAACATAAAACGAGGTCATCTGGTCGTCGGGATAGTTGCAATAACCAAGCACGGCCTTGTTGAGGTCAAGGAACGTGGAGTCGCTGTCAATTTCAAATTCACGGAAAAACCCGTCGACTTCTTCTGAAATGAACTTTATTTTGTATAACATGGTTGTCTGTGTGTTTTACGGATGGGCCTTTGGCGGTTGTCTTGACGACTGCCCCGAAACACGGACTCATCCCTGCCGCGTGACAAACAGCGGAAACTGACGTCACGACACAAAAAAATAGACAGTCTGAATTATTTGATGATGCCTCGCTTGGAACTATGAACAAACTCGAGGATGTATTCAATCTCCGGGCTCATCGGCACCTGCTCGCGGATTTCAGCGAGACATTCTTCACGCAACTTGCCGCGCTGATAGAGCAGGCGGTAGGTGTTGTGGATATTTTCAATCAATTCGGGCGTGAAGCCGCGACGGCGCAAGCCAACCAAGTTGAGACCGCAATAGGCCACTGGTTCGCGTGCCGCCATGGTGAAAGGAGGAATGTCTTGACCTGTGCGCGTACCGCCACCAACCATTACATAGCTACCGATATGGCAGAACTGATGCACCAAAACATTGGCGCTGATGATGGCGAAATCGTCCACCACAACCTCACCGGCAATCTTGGTGGAATTACCAATGATACAGCCGCTGCCCACACATACGTCGTGGGCCACGTGCATACCTTCCATCAAAAGGTTGTTGCTGCCAACGATGGTGCAACCCTTGGCGGCAGTGCCTCGATTGATGGTAACGTTCTCACGGATGGTGTTGTTGTCGCCGATTTCTGCCGTGGTTTCTTCGCCACGGAATTTCAAATCCTGAGGGATGGCACCAATGACCGCTCCTGGGAAGATCACGTTGTTTTTCCCCATACGAGTTCCCGACAGAAGCGTCACACTGTTCATCAGGCGGTTTCCACTGCCGATTTCAACGTTCTTGTCGATGAAGCAAAACGGACCGATTTCACAATTATCGCCGAGTTTCGCCTCGGGGTCTACAAAGGCTAAAGGGCTTATTTTGTTCATAAGTAAATGTTCAGTAAAGATTTTAAGTATGAAGTAGGTGCCCATTTGAACACCTACTTTTATAGAAGAGAACAACTCCCTAACGGGTAGGATGTTCTTCCGTTATTTGTTTTTCACTATTTGCGCGGTAAAGGTGGCTTCCATCACAATGGTTTCCCCAACAAAAGCAAAGCCGTGCATGGTTGAAATGCCATGACGAATGGGGGCAATGAGTTCCACCCTGAAAATCAGCGTGTCGCCCGGAACCACTTTCTTGCGGAATTTCACATTGTCAAGGCGCAAGAAATAAGTGCTCCAACGCTCAGGTTCTTCAACCGAATTGAGCACCATCAATCCGCCGGCCTGGGCCATGGCTTCAACCTGCAAAACGCCTGGCATCACGGGCTCCTGCGGGAAGTGTCCCTGGAAGAAAGCCTCGTTGGCTGTCACGTTCTTGATGGCTACGATGTAGTTGGAACCCGTCTCTACGACCTTGTCGACCAACTGCATCGGGTAGCGGTGCGGAAGGAGTTCGCGGATACGGTTAACATCCATCAGCGGCGTGTCGTTCGGATCATAGTTTGGCGCCTGAATTTCATGTGCGCGAATTTCGCGACGCATCTGGCGGGCAAACTTGTTGTTGATGGTGTGTCCAGGACGAGTGGCAATGATGCGTCCCTTGATGGGGCGACCGATAAGCGCCATGTCGCCGATGATGTCAAGAAGTTTGTGGCGGGCCGGCTCGTTGCGCCAAACAAGTGGCTGGTCGTTGAGGTATCCCAACTTCGTTGCATCCTTGTGCTCAACTTTCATATAATCGGCCAACTCATCGAGACTTTCCTGAGAAATCTGCTTTTCGTAAATCACGATGGCATTGTCGAGGTCTCCACCCTTGATCAGACCAGCTTTCAACAGGGGCTGGATTTCACGGACGAACACGAATGTGCGGGCTGAGGCAATTTCCTCAGAGAAGTCTTCCATGCTGTCGAGCGTGGCAAACTGGCTGTTGATGAACTGCGAGTCGAAAGAAATCATGGCCGTGATGGAGAACTGCTCATCTGGCAAAATGATGATGGAAGAGCCTGTTTCCTCATCACGAAATTCGATTTTCTTCTTGATGACATAAAAGTCCTTTGGCGCATTCTGCACTTCGATACCAACCCGGCGGATGTTTTCAACATACATCTTTGAACTACCGTCGAGGATTGGAAATTCTGGGCCGTTCACCTGAATAAGACAGTTGTCAATGCCCATAGCATAAAGGGCAGCCATACCATGCTCGATGGTGCTGCAACGGGCATCGCCCTTGGCAACAACAGTGCCGCGCGATGTGTCGACAACATTTTCAGCAATGGCTTCAATGATTGGCTGTCCATCGAGGTCGATGCGCTGTATTTTATATCCGTGGTTTTCGGGAGCCGGATTGAAAGTCACCGTAAGATTCAATCCAGTATGTAGTCCTTTTCCAAACAGGGAGAAACTACCTCCCAAGGTTTTTTGTTTTGACATAAAATTGCTTATTTGAATAATGACAGAACTCTCTGCGTCAGGTATAAACCCGCCTGTATTTTCAAAGAAACAGAAGACCGCACTTTTCCCAATGGGTTTCCCTTCCGCTTTCTTCCGCGCTGTTTGCCACACGCACAACAGAATGGCCACTAAGCCGATTCAATTGCGCACCATTACTAAAAGGCTTTCATGCCTGGAGCGCCAACAAACACAGACTGGCTCATAGTTCTGAAGCCGCCATTACATATTCAACTTCTTCTTTAATTCTTCTATTTCCTCCTTCATGCGGTTGAAATCACGGTACATCTCCGGCAGATTCTTATAAACGACACTGGCGCGGGCAAATACCTTGGCATCAACTGCGGGCGAACCCTGAACCGTCACGTTGCCCTTGCGGATGCTGCCAGCAATGCCGGCCTGAGCTCCACTGAGAACGCGGTCGCCAATGACGGCATGTCCAGCAATGCCGACCTGGCCTCCAAACATACACCACTGCCCGATTTTCGTTGAACCGGCCACGCCGACCTGAGCCGACATGACGGTGTTTTCGCCAACCTCGCAATTGTGGGCAATCTGCACCAGGTTGTCGAGCTTCACGCCGCGATGAATGCGGGTGGCGCCCATTGTTGAACGGTCAACACAACTGTTGGCACCGATTTCCACATTGTCTTCGATGATGACCTTGCCGATCTGAGGAATCTTTTCGTAGCCGTCGGCAGCAGGGGCAAAACCGAAGCCGTCGGCACCAATGACGCAACCGCTGTGGAGAGTCACGCGATTGCCGATTTCACAGTCGTGATAAACCGACACATTGGGATAGAACAAGCAGTCGCTGCCCACCTTCGCGTTTTTCTCGATAACGGTGTGGGCATAAATCTGCGAACCATTGCCAACGATAGCGCCTTCACCGATATATACGAAAGGACCGATGTAGCAATTCTCGCCAACTGTTGCCGATGGATCAATGCAAGCCGTCGGGTGAATGCCCGAACGCTTGGCAATTTGGCTCTCATAAAAAGCCAACAGACGCGCAATGGCCTCGTAAGCATTTGGCACACGAATCAACGTGGCGCTTACAGGCTGCGAGGGGGCAAAATCCTGGTTGACAAGCACAACCGATGATTTCGTGTCATATATATAATGCTCATAATGAGGGTTTGCCAAGAAAGAAATGGCACCTTCAACGCCTTCTTCAATCTTGGCAAAGGTTTGCACAGACGCCTGCGGGTCACCCTCAATGGTTCCCTGCAAAAGGTCTGCTATTTGCTTTGCAGTAAATTTCATATCGTATGCTTTGTCTTATTTTATAAGGCAAATATCGTAAAAATAAACGAAACCACACGTGTTTAAGACATAAATTTTTGCATACCACTCATTTTATTGGCTATAAGCAGGTGGTTTTATGCAAATCCCCTCTGCTTATGGCACGGGACAGGTTTCTTACGAACGCAACCGACGATTTGCCTGAAACAGAAGCAAACGACACGTCCCGATAATTCAAGACCTATACCTTTTGCCGAACCTGGGAGCAGAGGCGGTCGTCGCTGGGAGCTGATACGTTCGCATCTGGGAGCAGAGACGGTCGTCGCTGGGAGCTGAGGCGGTCGCGTCTGGGACGAGACACACTTGAACGCGGGGCGGCGTTCGCTGACAAGTCGTATCTTTATTAAAACAGTATTGAAGCGATGAATGTCAGTCCGCATCAGTTCAAACGGGCATTGCACTGGAAGGGATATAGAAAACGGATGCTCAAAACATGGTTTTGAACATCCGTTAATGGGTTATGGGCGTTTGTTGTTTAAGGAGAATTCTTGATTCACCATTACTAAAGGCGAAAGTTTTCGCGCAACAAACTATGCTATTATTCTGAAGCTTCGATGTTTGTGATGCCGCCCGTGACGGGAGACAGATGAACGTGGGTTGTCATTTTCTTATTGAACAACTCGGCACCGAGATGCTCCACGCGACCAAACTGGCTCATTGGGAAGGAACCCGAATAGAACACACGTTGGCCATTGGCGATGCTGATGTTTCCCTTGCCAGGGACGATATAGCGCAAATCTTCGATGGGTTTCTTGGATTTCCCTTCCGCAGGCTCTTCATCAGGAAGGGCGTGCAGGTCGGCAACGGAGATATAATAGGGCGCTCCGGCCAAGTCGTCCTTGTCCACCAAGCCAAGATGCTTGGAGAAGCGGAACAGGATTTCCTTGTTGGTTACGCCAGAAGGCACGTAGTCTAACGTGAAGACGTGGGTTTCCTTGCTGACTGTTCCTTTGAACAACTGGAGCAGGCCTTCTTCCTGCGTATCCAGTTGGGCCAACATCAAGCGCAACTGCTCGCCGTCCTTTGGCATGAAATCGGCCTGTCCTTTGGTGAGGAGCGAACGGTTTTCACGGATGTCATAGATCTCGTTGGCTGTGAGTTCGGCCATTTTCGAAACACTTCCTGCTGCCAGTATTTCCTCCGTTTTGAAGTCGGCTGGATTTTGATGGCGCGTGGTGTCGAGCTGCACATAAGGAGAGGACAACTGCGGTTCGGCAGGCGTGCTGTTGGTGTTGACGGCCAAAAGGCGGCCGTCGGCAGAAAGGCGTACCAACGGTGCAGAGGTTTTGCTCTTCAGTTTGATGGTGTAAGCCTGGGTTTTATCGGCCACGCCGTAAGAAGCCACTTCCACCTTTGAAATGGCCCACTCTTCATATTGCTGCTGCGGCACATCGCGCAAGCGCAAATAGCGCTCAGCGTATTGGCAATATTCTCCCGGATGGTGCACAACGCGCTGCGCCGTGACGGTCACATGGAAAGCCGTTTTAGGCAGGAAATAGGTAATGCCCTCAGCGGTCACCCCTGGACGGTAATCGGTCACCTCTGTCTGGGCGAAAAGTGCCGTACAAAATGTGGCGGCCAATATTGCTGTGAATATCTTTTTCATAAATGTTTCGTTTTGGAAAATCGATAATGGTTTGACCCTATTTGACTGGGTTTCCCGTCTTCTACATCAGCAAGACGAGGACTATCCCTGTCGCAGTTTCTTGAACGCAGCTGGCAGATAAGCGATGATGTCCGACGCAACGACGCCTTCTTCCGACAAAGCTTCTGCCGCCAAATCTCCTGCCAGTCCGTGAACGTAAACACCGAGCATGGCTGCCGACAACGGAGAATAATGCTGCGCGAGCAAAGAGGTGATGATACCGCTCAAGACATCGCCACTTCCTGCGGTTGCCATTCCGGAATTGCCCGTTGAATTAAAATAGACATGGCCTTCTGGCGTGCAAACGGCTGTGTGGTGTCCTTTCAAGACAATATAAATATTGCGTTCTATTGCCAGGCTCAAGGCTGCCGACACCGCACTGCTGCTGGTCACTCTGCGATGTATGATGCGCGAGAGTTCGAGTGGATGTGGCGTCAGAATACTGTTGGGCGGCACTTGGTTGATCCATCCCGGATGCTCTCCTAACACATTGAGTGCATCGGCATCAATCACCAACGGTTTGTTGCTACGCGTGATTTGCTCCAAGAGCGCCACGGCCGTCATCTGCTCTGTGCCGATGCCGGGACCGACGCAAACGGCGTCAAATGGATTGGCAGGAAGCGAGGTGGTGAAGATGGTGTCTGAAACATCATGGCTCATGATGGCTTCGGGAACCGCCACCTGCAAGATGCTGTTGTTCATCTGCGGCGTATGGATGGTACATTTCCCCACCCCACTGCGCAGGCATGCCTTCGCTGCAAGGATGGCAGCGCCTGCCATGCCATATTTCCCAGCCACAATCAACGCGTGTCCGAAAGTGCCTTTGTTGCCATAGGCGGCACGGGGCATGAGCAGTTTGCAGATATCCTTATGCTCCGTCAGAAAACTTTGAGATGCCAGTTCGTCGAGACCTTTTCTTGAAAGACCGATGTCAAGAGTTTCTGTCTCTCCCCAATATTCCGCTGTATCATCAAGAAGCATGAGCATCTTCGGCAGCTGGAAAGTAAAGGTGTATCGCGCTCTGACAACCGGACAGCGGTCTGACTCCAAAGAGGGTTCGAGCAAAAGGCCGGAAGGGATGTCAATGGATATGACGGTTGCCGGAGAATCGTTGATGAATTTCACCAGTGACGCGAAACCGCCCATCAAGGGTTCTTTGAGCCCTGTACCAAACAAGCCGTCAATAACGAGTTTGCCGGCTGTCAGCGTCGGCGGTTCAAAACGATTGCTCACTTCCGAGAAGCGAACGCGGTCGTTGTTCTTCAAGCGTTCTTTGCTTTCCGAGCATTCCGCACTCAGCCGTCCGCGGGTGTTAATCAAAAAAGCTTCAACATCGTAAGCGTTCTCCGCCAAAATGCGGGCAACGACCAGGGCGTCGCCGCCGTTGTTTCCCGGTCCTGCAAACACGACAACGGGCACCGTCGACGGCCAACGCTTCATGATGGCGCCTGCAACTGTTCCTGCGGCACGTTCCATCAAGGCCAACGACGTGATATTTTCTTCTTCAATGGTGAAAGCGTCAAGTTCACGTATCTGACTTACACTTGGTATCTTTATCATTTATTCTCCGTATATATAAAAGGGTGATTGGTAAGATTGCAATGTTTGAAGGGCATCAAAAAGACAATTCTGGCTGCTTTCTGAATGCGATTAAAACTGCCACCACTTTTTCTTCCTCACAGGTTCGTCCTGCAAACTGTTTAGATAATCCAGATAGCTCATGCGGCGATGTACGAGTGTATAGATAACGCCCCAGTCTGGCAAGCCGCCGACATTGCGGTCGTCAATAAAAAGATCGGCTTTGATTTTACGGCTGAAATTACGGCTTTTTTCTGGTGTGTCTTCATCAAAATCCTTATTGACAGCGTAAAAATGTACGCCGCGCTTTTCACACCACGCCACGGCCTCATCCAGCAATTTTCCTTCACGCACGCTCCAGAGAATGAGCTTGTGTCCTTCATCAATGAGTTTGCGCAAAGTGACGGTTGCAAAAGGCACTTCTTTTCCTATCTCAGGATAACGATGCTCCACAATGGTACCATCGAAATCTACTGCTATCTTCATATCGTTGTATATTATTTTTCGTTTGTATGGGGCATCCCTACGAATGCTGCGGTTGCCTTAGTAATGGTTCCTTAGCGGCAATAGATTTTCTTACCTCCTATTATATAGATGCCGCGTTTGAGCATCTGGCGTTTCTCACCACGATATTCCCTTCCTTCAAGACCGTACGTCTTTGTATTTTGCTTTCCAGCTTCTGGTCTCTGAGAAAGAGAGGTGACGGGGTCTCCAGCAAGCCGAACTATGTAAGACTTTTTCGCGACGCCCAACTTCAAGTAGGAACGAAACGGGAGGAGATAACTTCCAGCGTCTGCCAAGACGAAATGCTGGCCTGAGGCATCAAGCATATAGATATGCTCCTGGCGGGAATCAACGAGCAACGTGTCTAACACGCCTGCCATGCCAAGAGACGAAACGGATGGCAGATTGGCAGGAACGACACAATCTTCCGCAACGATGTTCAAGTCCTTCGTTCCTTCACTCGGAGCATCGGTGCTTCTGATTAGCAAGGGCACACAAGAACCGATTTTCTTCTGATTGCCAAACCTGAGTTCGTCTCCAGAAACCGACTCCAGCTGCGCCACTTGGTACCCCTCAGGCACTGGAGCGGCGAACGGCAAGAAAAGGGTTTCCCAATTTCCGTCACAGTAGGCTTTTCTGTGGTACGAAAGTCGGCCTTTCCTTACGGCAAAAGAACGGCTACAGCGAAAGGCGCATTTGTCGTGCAACACGGTGTTGGTGAGCAATTCGTTTTCGCCAGAAGAAGTTTTCACGACGAAAGGCCACGAGGGAGGAATGATTTTGCTCTGCTCAGCGTTTACATATATAATGGTGTTCCGAGCACTCGGACGGCCTTCAAAGGACTTCAATCCGACTGGCACACTTGCTGAAGACATGTCAAGTTCGTCAATGCCCTCCCATCCAAGGCAGGCCAAGGCATCAGCCGTCCAGCCTCCCTTCAATGTCAAGCAGCCATTCGAGCGTTCTTCACTTGCGACCTCTGCGGCCACAAGCAAGCAGGCTTTGTCTTCCTGCCGAAGCACTTCCTTCTGGTTCTTCAAGCAGAAGGCACCATTGTCGATGACGACGATCTTGTTTGGAACCCCACTCAAAGAAATCCCGCCGTTCACGAGTTTCCAAAGCGTGGGAGTTTCATGCAAATTCAAGTCTGCCCCCAAATAAGCGCCGGAAGCGGATGTCATGAAGAAACAACTGTCTGGCTGACGCACACACGTCAATGCTTCAACATTATCGTCTTCTGCCACGGTGCCGTCTTGCAGCAAATAATGCTCTGCCGCCAAGGAAGCCGCATTTTTTCCCAACACGGCCTGCTCATTTCCAAGCACAACACGCGCACCATCCTCGGGCCATTCAACGGTTTGCGGTGCGTTTCTCAAGGCATCACGTTTATAGATTCGGAGGTCTTGGGAATCACAGTTGGCATAATTTCCGAACAAGAAATTTTCCGTGTCGCTCCACAAACCAATGCTTCTTGAAGGCTCACTGCAATTTCTGAAACGGAAAACGCCGGCACTCCCCGACATTTCCCACTTCGTTTGGGGAGTTGCGCTCAGCGCGAGGCTCGTCTGCTTGGGTTTGTTCACGTAGAGATACTGATTGCCAGAACCCGATTGTAGCACGCAGGTGCCATCGCTCTGACGAACGATTTTCCAAAGTTCCGCATCGGCAACGCCTGTCAGCGACTTTTCAGTTTCAGCGGCCGAACCGAGGCGGCGTGCCACACACCGCTTGTTCTTGACGACACTGCTCAACGCATAAAAACATTGGTCGGCAGGAAGCACTGCGCCTATCACATAGAGGGAATCGGACTGGATTTCTGCCATGTCGTTCACACGCACAAACTGCCAATCCTCCACACTCTGGGCGCAGAGACGACCAGCCGTTGCACACGACAAAACGGTGCAAAGCAAGCCAACCCATATTTTAATATATTGATACACGTGATGCGGGAGACAAGATTTCTATCACTTCATATTTTCGTGAGCCAGCTTGATGAGATACTGCCCATATTGGTTTTTCTTCATCGGCTCAGCCAGTTCAATCAGGCGTTCGGGAGTGATCCATCCTTTCTTCAATGCGATGCCCTCCAAGCAAGCCACCTTTAATCCGGTACGTTTTTCAAGCACTTCGATATAGGTGGAGGCTTCGCTCAAACTGTCGTGCGTTCCCGTATCGAGCCAGGCAAAACCGATGCCGAGCGTCTGCACCATCAATTCCTTGTCATCCAAAAACTGCTGGTTAACCGTGGTGATTTCAAGTTCGCCACGCTTCGAGGGCTTGATGTGTTTTGCCACGTCAACAACCTTATTGGGATAGAAATACAATCCGACAACGGCATAGTTTGACTTGGGATGCTCTGGTTTCTCTTCGATGCTCTTGCAACTGCCATCTTCGGCAAACTCAACAACGCCGTAGCGTTCTGGGTCGTTCACGCGATAGCCAAACACGGTTGCCTTAGCGTCTTTCTCCGCCGTCTCAACCGCCGCCTGAAGCATGGCGCTGAAACCGCTTCCGTGGAAGATATTGTCGCCAAGCACCAGGCATACACTATCGTCACCGATAAATTCCTCTCCGATGATGAAAGCCTGCGCCAAACCGTCGGGCGAGGGCTGCTCTGCGTATGAAAAATTCACGCCGAAGTCGGAACCGTCGCCAAGCAAGCGTTTGAATCCCGGCAAATCCTGCGGAGTTGAAATAATCAGTATGTCACGAATGCCCGCCAACATCAACACAGATATCGGATAATAGACCATCGGTTTGTCGAAGATGGGGATGAGCTGCTTGCTCACACCTTTCGTTATGGGATAGAGGCGGGTTCCAGAGCCTCCGGCTAATACGATTCCTTTCATGATTATAAGATTAAGTGCAGAGGACATCCTCTGCAGTGTTAGGTATTTCAGTTGTTTGGATAAGAACTCTTCACCAATGGTGCAGAGTGTCAAGCTCGCTTGAACGCTATGCCGAGGCGAAGCTTATCTTTTGCAAAGATAGGATAAATCAAACACAACACAAAATGTGAGGCAAAGTATTGTTTCCAGATACGTTTCATTCAGCGTGTGATTTTTCAAAAGCACTTCCATTCCACTTATAAAAAAGGGGATGCAGGCACTTTCCCGCAACGTCATCCAAGTCCTTGCCGAGCGACGGAAACGACAATGCGACCTTCAAAACGGGCGCACTGCCTTCGCGTTCATCCTCCCAGCTCAGCGTGTAATGGGAATAGGCCGACAATTCTTTGAGCTTTTCCAATTGTTCGCTCCGTACATCATCAGCCGGCACGAAGAAATTCTCCGCAGAGAAATCTGGCAAAACAATGTCGTTTACCAATTTCCAGTTGGCATCATAAACACGCCAACGACTTGAAGGCAATGCCGACGTGAGGGAATGGATGCAGACACAACGGTAGGTGTCGCCGAAAGGCAAGCGCATCATCTCCCACCGACTGACGTCGCTCAAATCAATCACGAGATGATTGGCCGTTTTCTTCACCATGACAGAACTGCCACCGAAGATATTCTCTCCCTTTGCTGCCATCTGACAATTAAACAGGTCGAGCATGTCAAGCCTGGCATTCAGCTCAAGCATTGACAGTTCCTCTTGTGGCACATGTCTGAACAAAGTGTCAATGCTCTGAGCATGCATCCCCACGCTCACGAGCATAA
>OCQZ01000501.1_pt1 | contig 12028 bp, 12 predicted proteins | sample 1538921 | NCBI WGS metagenome assembly OCQZ01 (sample SAMN03418269, study PRJEB22391) | human gut metagenome | biome: human-gut; feature: organic feature; material: feces | host: Homo sapiens | place: Tanzania | collected 2013-01 | reverse complement strand
GAAGTACTTCCCTCACCCGCAAAATAAAGCAAGACCCCAAGCCGTTGTGTTAAAACGGCTTGGGGTCTTTTTCGGCCGGAAGCGGCGAAAGGCACGGAGTTCTTCGGATAGTTTCGCTCTGTGTTTCAGCGCTGCAATATTCCGCCTTCAAAGGCAGCGCGGCGTTACTCTCCATCCGCAATATCCTGGAATGATTTAATATAATAGTTCCCGTCTTTCTCCTGAAGTGTCAAGAGTTCTCCGGAACCCTCACTGTCTGCGCTAGACCACAAGTGAACAATATTCCCGTCTTTTTTACCGCCCGCACACTCAAACAGGCCCGGTCCAAAATCACTGGTGAAATTATAATAGGCATCATACTCAGATAGATAGCACACACCCTCAGTATTTTTCAGGTCAGCGGTAGTGATGCCTGCGTATTTTTGTAAGGTTTCATCCACGGAAGTGCGCAATATGCGATGCGTAGGCGTAGGCAAGTCGTTCACTGTCAGCGTTTCCTTCCCGAAATCCCCCGCATTCCAAGGAAAGTTCGGGTCTTTCGTCAACGCCTCGAATTCCGAGACGTCTTCCTCCTCTAAGGTTCCATCATCTGGATAATAGCGAAGGAACTCAGCAAAATCAAGTTCGGTCACATCATCATAGCGGCTGGTAAAAAAGCCATTGACCGGCAAAAAATAACTGATGTCAGCCTGGGCCGCAAATACATCATTGAATCGGGTTAATTCTTCGGTAGATAAAGGCGTACCGGGAATCATATCTATTGCCTTTACCCCCTGCTCCGGCTGATTGCGTTCACTCTCTTGATCGGTTCCGGTCTTTTCCGCTTCGGCGGGGCGTCTGGCACACCCGGCAAGCGCTGATACAAATAACAGCACAAGCGTTGCTGACAGCATCGCTTTTGTAATAATTCTTTTCATCAGAAGCCTCCTTTGATACCATTTATAATAGTATAGACGAAGCAGAAGGGAAATAGTTCCTCACATTTGTCAGATTCTCGCGAACAATTCATATGGTCAATGAGGCGGGCGCCTCGCTGAGCGCAGCATCCGGATATCAGGCCTTCCGCAAGCGCAGCTGCCGGAAGCTCCAGCCATATCACAAGTCCGATATAAGGATGCGATCCGCAGCGGCTGGAATTACCATCGTCGGCCCCGGCTATTCCTCTCCTTGCCGGACGCCTTCGGCTACATCCTGCGCCATGACAGGAAGCTGTATGATTCCACAGGGCGCAAAGTATTCAGAACCCAACGAGGCAACCGGCTGAAGGCAACGGATCAAGGCCCCGCTCATGGAACGATGAGCGGGACCTTTTTGCGTGCAATCGATGGCAACTGAGTGTGTGCAAAAATCGGAATTTTGCAGAGGTGCAACAATGGATACAGTCGTTCCGGACGCCCGCGAAAGCAAACAATACGGACGGCAATCACGCAGGTTTCCGACTCCACGTTTATCCGGATCACGGCAATGACCGCGTGGATTTCACCTGCTGCGGCACGGGCAAGGCGCTCATTGACGGCCTTGTCCGGTGCATCGGCTATTGGGGCGACCGCGCAGAGCTTGGCATGATGGCAGAGCTTGCGGCGGGATTGGAAAAATAGCTTATCAGAGGAAGAATATCCAAACAGGAAGGCCGCTTTTCGAACAATGTCCGAAAAGCGGCCTTCTTTCTTCTCACAGACGGAAGTGCTTCTTGAGTTTTTGGTTTTCGCCCAGCACCAGCAGCGTCATATCAGCGTCCAGCACGGTTTCCGGTGAGATGTTCACATCGGTTTTGCCGTTCCGCTTTACGCCGAGGATGTTGACGCCGTATTTCCTGCGGATGTCCAGCTCGCCGATGCTGCGCCCGCGCCAGTCCTCCGGCACGGCAACCTCGATGATGGCGTGCTGCTCGTCCAGCTCAATGTAGCTGAAGATATGGTTGGCGGTATAGCGGATCGCCGCCCACTTCGCCACCTGTTTTTCCGGGTAGGCGACTGCGTCCGCGCCGTTTCGCAGCAGGAACTTCGCCTGCACGTCACGCTCCGCGCGGGATACCACATACTTTGCGCCCAGCTCCTTGAGCAGTGACGTCGTTTCCAGCGAGTTCTGGAAATTCCCGCTGATGGTGACATAGCAGACGCCGTAATTCCCAACGCCCAGCGAGCGCAGGAAGTCCACGCGCGTGCTGTCGCCGATCTGCGCGTTGGTGACGAAGGGCATACACTCGTTCACGCGCTCTTCGTCCTTGTCCACTGCCATCACCTGATGGCCCAGCTCACTGAGCTGCATGGCTAGATGCCGCCCGAAGCGGCCCAGTCCGATCAACAATACAGATTTCATCGTGCGCTCCTTTCAGCCTACGGTGATTTTTCCTTCGGATACCGGGCGCAGCTTAGATCGCGCCCGGAGAACTCAGTACGGCAAGCGAGGGATCGCGCCCCCTGCCGGACATTGCCGCAGAGGAGCATTGCAGCGCAAGGAGCAGGCAAAGGCCGATGCCCTTTCCGACCGGTACGCCCCATATCGTGCGGCTTTTTACTGCACGCGATATCCGCTCGCGCACTTTTCAAAAGCGTATGCAAGCCGTTCGGCTGCGGCGCTTTGTCCCTCGCGCAGCTCACAGCGCGCAAATTCCGTCGTCTGCGGCAGCAGCAGGTCAAAGCGCCCGATCCGGTTGATCTTCAGATGCAGCCGCTCCGCCGATAGGTCGAGGACATGCCCGCCCTGCGTTTTGTCGCTGCTCAGATAATGAAAATGCCAATCCGGCATGCAAATGCCGCCCACATACCGTGGGCACCAGACGGCGATCACATTACCGCGGGTGTTTTCAAAGCGAAATTCGTTCCAGCTTTTTGCCGCCTCAGAAAGCACCGGGTAGGGCTTCCGGCAGCTGTTCCAGCTTTGCGTATGCATAGTCTTGAAAACACCGCCGGCCTTGATCATATAAAAGAGATTGGGATTTCCCTGCACAAACGGCGCAAGCATCTGCTTGAGCGAGGTAAGATCATCGATGCCGTTCAGCGCTATCTCCGGGGCGTTTTCGTCAAACACCATGGCTGCGGCAAACGCCATGCCGTCCTCCGGCCTCATAACGGTGACCTTGCCGTCCGGCGCTGTCTTGTAGGCTGCGCCGTTTTCAAAAGTTATCACGCCGTCCAATGCTGTGCCGATGCCGACCCCGGTATCGGCACAGCGCAGAAGTTCCCGCACGCTGACAGCCCCATCGAAGCTGCCAGCCTCCAACGCGTTCCATGTAGACGCCTGAAACAGTGTTTTCACCATACTGCCATATCCTCCTCGCGAAAGGAAAAGGCGGTCTGCCTTTCCTCTTGCGGAAGGCAGGCCGCCTTTTCTATTGACTTACTCGATGGCGATCTTGCCGGAGGAGGTGCGCTTTCATCATCGATGCTGCAAACCATAATCATTCCTCCATTCAAGGCAAAATCCGGGAATTGCGATCTATGTGAAGCACGGCGGCGTGGGATCAGCCGCGCCGCAGCGGCGCTTGCCGGTCAAATATCCTTCGTTCTGGAAATGCAGGCGCAGACAATGGAACTCACGCCCTCCAGCAGAAATACGATGCCGACCGTCATGCCCATGGCCGCCACGCTGACCCACGGGTCCATCAGGCAAATGAACCCGGCAAGCGTCAGAAGAATGCCGACTGCAAGAATCCACCCCCACGCGCGGACGCCGAGGGCGCGCAGATCAAACGAGCTGACGCACTGCGACACGCCGGAAAACAGCAGCCACAGTGTGAACAAAAACGGCAGCGACAGCATCGTGAACCACTGGTTGAAGAGCAGGAACAGCGACATGATCACCGTCAGAACACCGTCGAGCAGCAGCCAGCCGGAGCCGAGCATCACGCCGCTTGCCGCGGCAAACACCACGATCTCCGCAATGCCGGACAGCAGCAGAAACACGCCAAGCAGCACTCCTGCGGAAAGCACTGCCACATCCTGATTGCACAAGCAATAGATGCCCGCGGCGATCAGCAGCACACCGGCTGCAACATTCAGGATACGCATGGACTTTGTACTCATAACGCCATCTTCTTTCTTTTTCCTCTTTCTGCTGTATAGTTTAGCTTTTTCCGCGGTAAAGACAATACGCCGCCGGTACAACAAAAAGGAAGCCTCTTGTGCTATAAGCACAAGAGGCTTCCAGAACGACCGCGCCGCAAAAAAGCAGCTTTACTCCGTATAATACTGCGCCTGTGCGTTCCAGAGCGCGTAGTATTTTCCGCCCCGATCGGCGAGCAATTCGGCGTGACTACCCTGCTGAATGACCGCGCCCTCGTGGAACACGGCGATCTCGTCGCAGAATTTGCAGGAGGACAGGCGGTGGGAGATATAGATGGCAGTCTTATTGCCTGCGATCTCATCGAACTTACTGTAGATCTCCGCCTCGGCGATGGGGTCCAGCGCCGCCGTTGGCTCGTCGAGGATGATGAAGGGCGCGTCCTTATAGAGCGCGCGGGCAATGGCGATCTTCTGCGCCTCGCCGCCGGAGATGTTTATGCCGGCAGGATCGAGGTCCGTATATAGCGATGTGTCCAGCCCTGCCGGCAGATGCTCGAGCCGGGCGGCAAATCCCGCTTTTTGCAGACATTTTTCGGCCAGCGCCGCGTCATAATCCCTTGCGCCCGCAACGTTTTGTCCCAAGGGCAGGGCCAGCAGCCTGAAGTCCTGAAACACCACGGAAAACAGCGCGAGATAATCCTCATACCGGTATTTGCGGATGTTGATGCCGTTCAACAGGATCTCGCCCTCGGTCGGATCGTACAGGCGGCAGAGAAGCTTAATAAAGGTGGTTTTGCCGCTGCCGTTTTCCCCTACGACCGCCAGGCGGCGGCCGACCCTGAACTTCATGCTGACATGGCGGAGAGCGTATTGATCGGAGCCGGGGTAGCGGAAAGACACGTCCCGGAACTCCACATGATATTGGTGATCGGAACGCTTTTCCGTCGTGAGCGACCCCTGATACATCGTATTGGGGATATCAAGAAATTCCATCACCAGCTTGAGATTCGGCACGTTGTTGCGCATATCGCCCAAGGTCCGGACGCAATCGGAAAGACCGCCCGAGAGCGCGGAGATCGCGCCGACATACTGCGTGATATAGCCGACGCCGAAGGCGCCGCCGAGCGCTTTGAGGCAAACAAAAAGGTATACGACGCCGTTCAGGATGCGGGTGACCGCCTCGGCTGCCGCTTTGTAAAGCCCCAGCGGGCCCCATGCGTAGCGCGCCATCCGGCATTTTTCCGTGAGAAGTGTGGGAAGGATCGATTCCAGCTTCTGATGGAAAAAGTGCTCCTGCTCATAGATTCGGATATCCTGCGCGCGCTCCGGCTCATCTGCCGCAATATAATTAAAAAAGGAAAAAAGGCGGTTGCCGAGCTTTACATCCTCACCGGCCTTTGTCCAGTACGCTGCGCCTTTATTGAAAAGGAATGGGGAGAGCCATGTTGCGAAAAGCAGCGAGGCAAGCACAAGCAGAACCCAGGCGGGATGATTGATCCACACAATGGGAGAATCCGCCCTGACGGGCTTTAAAAACAGGCTGACAGAGAGCGCGGCGGAGCAGACGATTTTAATAAGCCCCCTGAGCAGGGCCTGATATTCCTCCGGCACACGAGGCAGGCCCCAGCTCGACCACGTTTCGTTTTGGCGGATCTGGGAGAGCAGGTCGTGCGTCTTGGCATCGTCCACTGCGCAGAAATCCATTTGCAGGAGTTTTGTAAAGAACTGCTGCGCTTCTCTGTAAGAATTTGTCTCCTGCTCGGCGGCGCACCAGTGCTTGCAGGCCGCTGCGAGCAGCAGTGTGAGGGTGCTGATGGAAAGCAGCAGGACGCACAGCATTGTCAGTCGCGCAGGGTCGCGCGCTCCTGCGATCTCATCCAGCAGCCGCGCGGTAAAAACCAGAGGGATATACGGCGCAAGAGCCTCCAGCGCGGTGCTGAGTGTGAGGGCGAGGAGAAACCGCCCCGCCATTTTCCTCCACAGCCCGAGCGCGCGGTAATTGATGGAAAAGGTCTCTTTCCATGTTGCTTCGTCAGTCCGCTTCATTCTGCCGCGCCTCCTCCTGATAATATTTGCTCTGCACCGCAAATAGCGCTGCATATGCTCCGCCTTGCGCCATCAGCGCCTCGTGCGTTCCTTCCTCCGCGATCTTCCCGCCTTCCACAAGGATGATCCTGTCGCAAAAGCGGGTGGACGCCAGGCGATGCGAGATATAGATGGCGGTGCAGCCTTTCGTCATTTCATTGTATTGCCGGTACAATGCGCTCTCGGTGATGGCGTCGAGCGCCGCCGTCGGTTCATCCAGCACCAGAATGGGAGCGTTCTTATAGAGCGCTCTTGCCAGCAGCAAGCGCTGCATTTCGCCCCCGGAAAGTTCGACGGCATTTTCATAGACATTGCGGTTCAGAAGCGATGCTTCCCCATCGGGAAGGGAGCGCACCTTGTCCGCCAATCCGGCCTGCGCAAGACAGCGCCTTACCCGCGCAGCGTCGATCCCGTCGGTGACCTGCGCCACATTTTCGGCGATCGTCCCCGCAAGAACGGAGGATTGCTGGAATACTGCCGCAATGAGACGGTAATAGTCCCGGCGGTTGTACCGGCGGATATCCTCTCCGTCCAGAAGGACCGTTCCGCCTGTGGGGTCGAGAAAGCCGCAGAGGAGCCGGAGCATGGTGGTCTTGCCCGCGCCGTTCAGACCGACCAGCGCGATCTTCTCCCCGGCGGCGATTTTCAGGTTCACATGGGACAGCACCTCCGATTCGGCGTTGGGGTAGCGGAAGGATACGTCGCGCAGCTCCAGGGTATAGCGGTGATTCGGCTTAACGGTCAGGGGCTCTCCTTCGTCAAAGAGGAAGGGCTCGGGCGTGTCAAGGTATTCCCGGACAAAGGAGATGTCGCTGCTCTGCTTGTTCAGGGTCTCAAGATTGCGCAGGAGTCCCGTCGTCCAGCTGCCGAGGCCTGTGACCGCGGAAAAGAGCAGCACAAACTCCGGCGCGTTCAATTCGCCGCGCAGCGTCACGCGGAGAAGATACGCGTAGGCCGCGCCATTGCGAAGGAGCGTTGCAAGGATGTCCACCGTATCTGCCAGCAGATGCCGCTTCTCCGCCTTTTTGCAAAAATCGTGGTACAGCGCGAGGCTTTGCCCCCACAGCGTCTGAAGCCATGCCTCCAGTCCGAAAATGCGGATATCCTTTGCAAGCTCTCTGCTTCTGGCGCGCTTGGCGATGTACGAAAGCCTCTGCCGGTATGCAGCCTCTTCGTCCTGATGCTGATATCTCCACAGGCGGATGCGCTTGCCGGCAGAATAGCTGAAAACAGCCGCGACCAGCGTGATCGCCAGAATGACCGGATTGGCAGAGCCGAGCAGCAGCAGATAAACGACAAAGCTGATCGCATTGGTGCACAGCTCGACCAGAGTATCCCAGATGGCTTCCGTTGCATCTGTATTGCCCTGCGTGGCCAGCTGCGCTTTGTTGCTCCGCTCGATATACGCAGTGTCCAGAAGATGCGCGTAGGACGTTGTGCAAAATTTGCTGTGCAGCTGAGAGCTGATGTTGATTCTTAAATGCACCTGTCCGAACAGCGCGTTTTCCCAGAGATAGGTCCGCCCGGAACAGGCGAGCAGCATGGCCGCCGTCAACGCGGCGATCATCCGGAGCAGTGAAGCGATCGGCACATTGCGCTCCACGGCGTCGAGAATCGCAGGCGCTGTAACCAGCTCCAGAATGTTGACGACCGCGCCCGCGACGATCATACCCGCCGCGACCGGGAGAATGACCGGCGCTTCGCGGTATGCCCTGCGGATCATGTAGCTTATGTTTTGAAACGGACGATATGTTGGCCTTTTCATCTGTGCCCCCTCCTTTTGCCCGCATTCTATCAAGAAAAAATCGTCCCCGGTCGACTCCGGGGACGAATCGCTTTTTCCGGGGGATGAATTGCAGCTCTCACTCCTGCGGAAGCAGTATTTCAGTGGTGAATGCACCGTCCTCGCTGTTGCGGCTGATGTATCCGTCCAGCCGCTCCACGATGGCGTCGATGCGAACAAGGCCAAAGCCATGCCCCTCGCCCTTGGTGCTGCGGAACAGCCCTCCCTCCTTCTGCATTTTCTTCCCGGCGGTAAAATTGGTGAAGGAGATGTAGAGCTGGGTGTTTTTCATATCCATATAGACCCGGATGAGGCGCTTATCCTCCGGCAGCTTCATGCTGGCCTCAATGGCGTTGTCGAAGAGATTGCCGAGGATGCAGCAGAGATCGATCTCCGAGGACTTCAGCCGGACGGGGATGTGGGCATCCGCCACTACCTCGATGCCCTTTGCCTTTGCAAGGGAGATTTTGGAGTTCAAGATGGCGTCGGTCATGGGATTGCCGGTCTTGATGACCGTGTCCACGGTTTGCAGGTCGGTGTCCAGCAGGTCGAGGTAGTTTTGGATGGCGTCCCAGTCCTGCGCGGCGGCGTAAGCCTTCATGGTCTGGATATGGTTGCGGTAGTCGTGCCGCCAGCCGCGGATCTGGCGGTACATATTGTCTACTTCGCGATAATGCGTTTCGATCAGCTCCTGCTGATAGGAGGCGATCTGCTTTTCGATTTTCTTTGCAAACAAGCCCATACGCCTTACCTCATGTGGATAATGGCACGGTTGACGCCCTCATATGCGCCCCGCGGCAGCGGGATGGCGGTTCCGTCACTCAGCCGGATCTCCGTCTTGGTGACGCGGCTGATCTGCGTCAGATTCACGAGCGCAGAGCGCCCCACGCGGTAGAAGCACTCGTCGAGCTGCTTTTCAAGCTCGCCCAATGTCATTTTCACCGTCACATCCGTTCGCGCGTGAACGGTCACATAGTTGCCGAGCACATCTGCATATCGAATCTGATAAATCGGCACACGCACCATTTCTCCGCCGGCCTCGAAATGCAAGACCCGTTCGTTTTTCGTTATCTTTTCCGTGGCGCGGTCCAGCACTGAACGGAGCTTTTCCTCCTTCACGGGCTTCATCAGATAGTGGAGCGCCGCCACCTCGTAGCCCTCTGAAATATAATCGGAATAGCCGGTGATGAAAATGATCTGCACCGTGTCGTTGCTCCTGCGAAGCTCTTTTGCCATCGTGACGCCGTCCATCGCGCCCATTTCGATGTCCAGCAGGAGAATGTCGTAGTCGCTTTCTCCGGCGTAACGGAACAGGAAGCTCTCGGCGGAGGGAAAATCGTCGATATGCACCGTGTGACCGGCGGACGAGGCCCAGGCGCGCACCATATTCAAAATAAACTGTCTGTCCGCACCGGAGTCATCGCAAATCGCAATTTTGTACTTCATACCCTCACCGTTCCTTTAATGATTAAGGCATCCGCCTCAAATCATCCCAAAGTGCCGTAATGCCTCCGTAATTGTCTTTTCCTTCTCCGGCGGGCATTGGGGCTGCTTGGCGTTTTCGGATTTCGGTTTATTGTAGTTCTCACGCTCAATAATGCCGTATTTCTGCTTCACCTGTGCGATATAGAGGTGGCTGACCTTCAATCCGGTATGTTCCAGAACATACGCCATGATTTCATCATAAGTAGCCTTGCTTTCAGCCGAAGTCAAATCCAACTCGTCCATCTTCACTTCGATCTCGATATGTTCCTTGCTTTGAAGTTTGGACAATAAGCATACCGTCTCGACAGTTGTTTCAGTTTCCAAGGGAAGTTCTTTCACTTCCTCACCATCAACAGGCACAGGAAAATTGAATACGATCTTCTTTATCCAGCTTCCGTCTTTCCTTTTCTCCGGGAACATCTCAATTCGCTCGATAAAGGCCTTCATAAACTCCTTCTGCTCCGCTTCCGTTGCGGAATGGTAGACTTCATCAAATGCCAGCAACAAGCGATAGATATTGTCTCCGGAAATCTTCTCCTGCTGGATGCTGCGGATCTGACTTTGCAATTCGCCAATCTGAACTTCGATTTCCTCTATGGTGTCATACTGCTCATCATAGCGGCGCTGCAAGTCCAAAATCTTTCTGTCATAGTGGGCATCATTGATGTCCAAGGTATCCATCTGACGCTCCAAGCGGCTTTTCGTTCCAAAGGCTTGCTTTAGCCGCCCTTGTAGGACAGCAATCTGCCGTTCCATATCTTCTGTATCAACTGCTGTTCCGATTTTCGCCTGAATCGCTTCTACAAACCGTGGATTGTTGACCATAGCGGAGATAACCTTCGCCACAAATTTGTTGATTTCCGTCTGCTCGATATTCAGACGGAAACTGCACTCATGCCCGGTAGGTGTAACCGTATTTTTGCAGTAGTAATAATACCGTGTTTTTTTGTCCTTGCTGTGCGCCTTGGCGATATTGCCGTACATACTCTTACCGCAGCATGGGCATTTCAAGATACCGGACAGGATGTGTGCGTGGTCTGGATTGTTAACCTTTTCCCGCTTAAAAGAATTGATCTTGCGCTTTTCCTGTGCCAGATACCAATCCTCTTCGGAAATGATAGCTTCGTGTTGTCCTTCATAAACCGGGAACTCCGACTGCTCAACCACGTGCATCTCGTTTCTTGTACCCTGTTTCTTTTCTGTTCTTCGTCTGCCGTAAGCAATCTTTCCCATATAAACAGGATTGTACAATACATTTTTCACAAAATCTCTTGAAAATCCCGGAATGGTATTATTCTGTCTTAGTTTCTTTACATAACCATTGCGGTTCAGATATTTTGCAACTCCTGTAACACCCTCGTTTGTATGAATATAACGATCATAGATTACTCGGATAACTTCCACTTCATCCTCTGCAATGACAAGGTTTCCATTTTCCAGTTTGTATCCATATGGAGCGAAACCGCCGTTCCATTTGCCCTCACGAGCCTTTTGCTCACGTCCTGCCATTGTCTGTGTGCGGATATTTTCTCGCTCAATCTCTGCCACCGCAGACAGCACAGAGATCATCAGCTTTCCTGCATCCTTGGAGCTGTCAATGCCATCCTCCACGCAGATCAGATTGACACCGAAATCCTGCATGAGTTGCAAAGAGTTCAGAACGTCCGCTGCATTTCTGCCAAATCGGGACAGCTTAAAGACCAACACATAAGAAACATCATCTTTGCCGTCCTGGATGTCATTCAGCATCCGTTGAAACTCCTGCCGCCCTTGAATGTTCTTTCCGGAAAAGCCCTCGTCAGAATACTCCCCGGCAACGATCATATCCTCGTATGCCGCATACTTCCGCAGCTTGTCACGCTGGGCATCCAAACTGTATCCGTCAACCTGCATCGAGGTGGACACTCTTGTATAAAGATAGCATTTAAGTTGTTTCTTTTTCAGAATCTCCACCTCCCTCATTCCTTCCTTTTACCATAAGTCCCTCGTTGCGGATATAATACTCCAAAAGCCACAGCACATAATCCGGTGCATGGCGGTTGTCCAATTCCCATTCAGTCATAGTCCGGTAAGGAATATGGACGAGCTTGCAAAAATCTTTCCGATTCAGTCCTGTGCTTTCACGCAACTTTATAATTCTGTTTTTACAATCCATCCGTCTTTTCTCCACAAAAGCAAAAAAATACACGTTGCGTAATCATTATAGCATAGCCATAGCGAATACGCAACGTGTAAATTGCAAATTTTATGCAGCCTTATCCGTCAGAAGCTGCGCTTGATTACTTTCCTCGGAATGCTCCACTCCCTGCGGTGCGTCCTGTTCCAATTTATCCAAAACCTGATGTCCATATTTCTGGAGCATCTGGCTCATAACATCCACACAGCGGTCAAATGCCGCATTATATTTCGCTTCCTCATAATATTTCTTCAATAGGCGATTCCTCCATCAAAGTTCCATATCCTGTCCACGCTTCCGGGCAGGGTGTTCGTGTTCCTGTGTTTCCTTTCCTCTGATGAGGATAGAATTGATAAAAGCCCGAACCTTTTCGGATGCGATTTCCAGTGCATCCAGAAAGGGTTGGGCTTTCTGTTTGAGTTCCATATATTTTTCGTTTACCGCTTCATACCGCTGCTTCCAGATGGAAACCGTCTTTTCTGCGGAAGCCAGTTT
>OCQZ01000496.1_pt1 | contig 12059 bp, 14 predicted proteins | sample 1538921 | NCBI WGS metagenome assembly OCQZ01 (sample SAMN03418269, study PRJEB22391) | human gut metagenome | biome: human-gut; feature: organic feature; material: feces | host: Homo sapiens | place: Tanzania | collected 2013-01 | reverse complement strand
TTCCGTCGAATCATAGGGCGAAAAGCTACATTTACGGAAAGAAGAACCCTCTGCTTTGATGCAGAGGGTTCTTCTTTCCTGTTTTTACCGCGATTTATCTCACACGATCTGCGTTTTGGCTGCATTGTGTGTCCGCCCGCTTTGAGAGGGAGCTAAGGGATAACGGATTTCCTTCATAGATGAGGTCTCCTTGATGCAGGTATCACTCGCCGGCCCGAAGGAGGATCTCCGCAACGAGCGCTTTATCGAGTTGGGGAAAGGGAATGACCGGCGCGGGAGTTTCCGGGGGATCGCACAGCAGCTTTTCTGCCCACGACATATCGTACCAGCGGCCGAACTTGTAGCCGCTGCGCGTAAAAACGCCGATGCGGCGAAACCCCAGATGCTCGTGGAAGCGAATGCTGTTGTCCGTCAGGTATTCGTCGCCTTCGCCCTGCGGCTCGCCGATGCAGGCATAGAGGTTATAGATGTTCTGCGCGAGTGAGAATTCCTCCAGTGCGCGGTAGAGGCGCTTGCCGAGCCCCTGATGGCGCGCATCAAGGGCGAGATAGATCGTCGTCTCTGCACAGTGGTCGTAAGCGGCACGGGGGATAAAGGTGTGCGTGTAGGCATAGCCGAGAAGCGAGCCGTCCGCCGCTTCGGCAACGAGATAGGGATAGCTTTTCCGTACCCCTTCGATCCTGCTGCGGAATTCCTCGACCGACGGGACGGCGTATTCAAACGAGATGGCAGTGTTTTCAACATACGGCGCGTAGATCGCAAGCAGCGCCGGCGCGTCGTCCGGCGTTGCGATGCGGAAACGGAAGGAAGCGTCTGTCATCGGCCTCACCTCTCAAAGCCATGCACCCAGTCGGAGCGCAGATAGTAAATGAGGTAAATGGTGGAGCTGATGGCCCAGGTGAGGGGATAGGCCCAGTAAATGTAACCGATCTCGCCGATGAAATGGACAACGAGCATGATGTAGATGATGCGGATGACGCACCACACCGAGAGCATGATCATCATCGGCACGACCGCACGGCCCGCGCCGCGGCAGACGGCGGCGATGGAGTGCGAGAAGGCGAGCAGACAGTAGAAGAGCGACACCGTGCGCGCCTGCTGCACGCCGAGGGCGACAACGCCGGGCGTACCGTCGAAGAGCGTGATGAGCTCGCTCGCCCAGAGGTAGTAGCACAGGCCGATCAGCTCGGCCATGATGACGGCGAGAAGGATGCAGAAGCGTGCGCCGCGCTTGGCACGGTCGTACTGCTTGGCGCCGAGGTTCTGCCCGACGAAGGTGGTGCAGGCCATCGTGAAGCTCGTGATGGGCAGGAAGGCAAAGCCCTCGATCTTGCAGTGCGCGCCGTAGGCGGCCATGGCAAGCATACCGAAGGAGTTGATCTGCGACTGGACGATGACGTTGGCAAGGCCGATGACGCAGTTCTGCACGCCGGAGGGGAGACCGTAGCGGATGATCTCGCTGAGCATGGCGCTGTGGAAGCGGATGTTGCGCGGCGTGACGGTGTAGACCTCACCCTTTTTGAGCAGGTGGATGAGGCAGAGCACGCAGCTCGTGCCCTGAGAGATGACGGTCGCCACGGCGGCGGACCACACGCCCCAGCGGAACACGCCGATAAAGAGAATGTCGAGGGCGATGTTGATGAGCGAGGAAACGATGAGGTAGTGCAGCGGGCGGCGGCTGTCGCCAAGGGCGTTCAGGATGCTCGTGCACATATTGTAAAGCACCGTTGCCAGCACGCCGAGGAAGTAGTAGCGGAAGTATTCGACCGCCTGCGGCATGACCTGCGCGTCCGTGTTCATCCAGACGAGAAATGTCGGCGTGAAAAGAACGCCGATGACCGTCAGAAGCGCGCCCGAGACAATGCCGAAGGCAAGGTTCGTATGGATGGCGCGCGAGACGTTTTCATAGTCGCCCGCGCCAAAGTACTTGGAGATCGCAACGCCCGCGCCCATGGCTGTGCCGATAAAAAGGCTCGTGAGCAGCATGATGAGCGTGCCGGACGAGCTGACGGCGGCGAAGGCGTTCGTGCCGAGGTATTTTCCCACGATGAAGGCGTCGGCCGTGCTGTAAAGCTGCTGAAAGACCTGACTGATAAAGATGGGCAGCGCAAAGCGCAGGATCAGGGGAACGGGACTTCCCTCGGTCATGTTCTGGACGGTCCGTTTTCCGACAGCGGCAGGCTGAGCCATGGCATCCTCTCTTTCCCGTCCCGGCAGCGGGACGACTGTGCACTCCTTTGATGCGGCGACGATCGGTGAAAAAGGAAAAGCGCCGCGGACGCGGTGCTTTTCCCCAAGTCCTGAAGGAACGGCAGACAAAATGCTGCGATATCCGACAGGTTCATTATATCGATGTAGGATGCGAAAGTCAACCGTTGGCGGTCACATCACAAGGCGCAAAAGCGCGGGCGTGACATATGCCTCGATGAGCGCGGCAAGGGCGAGCAGCGGCACGACAGCGAAGAGAAAAACGCGCAGACAGTCCTGAAGGCGCGGCCAGAGGGGGACGGCCTCCTTTTTGCGGCGGAGACGGTCGGTTCCCGTGCGGCAGAGGAGAAGTCCCAGCGTGCAGGCGAGGATGAGCGCCGTGAGCTCGAAGACGCCGTGCGGCAGGATGCCGATGAGGTAAACGCCGAGGCCGTAGCCCTGCGCAAGATACAGCGCGGCAAACGCGCCGAGCAAAAGCGCATTCGTGCCGATCGCAAGCGCGCTGAGCGGCACAAAGGGGATGAGCCCGTAGAGCATCGAGAGAAGCGCCGCCGTGACGTTATTGAAAAAGAGCGTCGCAAAAAGCTCTGCCTGCGGCACATCGTCCGTGAGGCCGAGCTGCTCAAGCTGCGCGGTGAAGCGCTCGAGCACGCCCTGCGCAAGCGCCGGGCGGAGCATCGACACGGCAAAGCCCAGCAGCACCAGCACGCCGAACGCGGCGGCGGTGCTGAAAAACTCGCGCTTGAGCAGGCCGCGCGAGAGCGTGGGGCAGCGGAAATCGATCATGAAAGCTTGGCGATACCGGCCTTGACGCGCGCGATCGTTTCCTCGCGGCCGAGGATGCGGCAGATCTCCACCGCGCCGCCGGGCGTGACGAGCTTGCCCGCCGCGGCGATGCGCAGCGGCCACATGAGCGTCGCGTTCTTCACGCCGAGCTCCTCGGCGAAGGAAACGAGCATATCGTGGATCGCGTCGTTCGTCCACTCGGGAAGCGCCTCGAGCTTGGGAAGGACCTTCGTAAGCATTTCAAGCGAGACCTCGCTCGTGGTCTTGGACTTCTTGTTCGTGTAGAACTCGACGCTGTAATCGGGAAGGGAATCGAAGAAGTCGACCTTCTCGGGAATGTCGGTGAGCTTTTCGCAGCGGGCCTGCAAAAGAGCTGCGATCTCGGAAGCGGAATACGCCGGATTCTTCACGCTCTCGCGGATGTAAGGCTCTGCAACTTTACAGAACTCCTCGGGCGGGAGGCTGCGCAGATAGTTGGCGTTGAAATAGGTGAGCTTTTCAATGTCGAAGATGGCGGGGGACTTGGAGATGCCGCCGATATCGAAGGCGTCCACAAGCTCCTCGAGCGTGAAGAACTCCTGCTCGCTCTGCTCGCCGCGCGGCGACCAGCCGAGAAGGGCAACATAGTTGAGGATGGCGGGCGTCAGGTAGCCCTGCGCCTTGAGATCCTCGTAGCTCGGGTCGCCGTTGCGCTTGCTCATCTTGTGCTGCGCGTCGCGCATGACGGGGGAGCAGTGCACATAGGTCGGAATCTCCCAGCCGAAGCCCTCGTAAAGAAGGTTATACTTCGGCGCGGAGGAGAGGTACTCGCTGCCGCGCACAACATGGGTGATGCCCATGAGGTGGTCGTCGATGACGTTGGCGAAGTTGTAGGTCGGAAGCCCGTCGCGCTTCAAGAGAACCTGGTCGTCGAGCGTCTTATTCTCCACCGTGATGTCGCCAAAGCTTGCATCGTGGAAGGTCGTGGTGCCCTCCTTCGGGATGCGCTGGCGGATGACATAGGGCTCGCCTGCGGCAACGCGCGCCTTGGCCTCTTCAAGGGAAAGAGCGCGGCAGGGATCGTCCGCGCGGCCGAATTCGCCGCTGTCCTCCTCGCTCTCGGCCTTCTCGCAGAAGCAGTAGTAGGCGTGGCCGCGCTCGACCAGAAGCTCTGCATACTTGCCGTAGGTGTCGCGGCGCTCGCTCTGGATGTACGGGGCGACGGGACCGCCGACGTCCGGGCCTTCGTCGTGGGAGAGGCCGCACTCGGCCATCGTGCGGTAGATCACGTCCGTCGCGCCTTCAACGAGACGGCCCTGATCGGTATCCTCGATGCGCAGGATGAAGGTGCCGTCGGCGTGGCGGGCGATGAGATAGGTGTAGAGCGCGGTGCGCAGGTTGCCAACGTGCATATAGCCCGTGGGGGAGGGGGCGAAGCGCGTGCGCACCTTGCCGTGCGGGATCTTCGCTTCCATTTCCTCAAAATACTTCATGTCGATGGACATAGGTGACCTCCTGAAGTGAGTTTAGAATACAGATATAGTATTACATCATATTTTGAGCGAAAAGTCAACGAAAGGCGCGGCAATTTTATGCCCGCCGGGGCGCGCCGCGGCCTTTTTTCCTTGCACAGAGCCGTTGCATTTCCGCGCGCGATATGGTAACATAACAAATTGGGTCGATAGCTGCGCCAAAAGCGGCGCATTGGAGATATATCGAAACAGAAAACAAGAGATCGGAGAATACAATCATGGAAAACATGGAACAAGCGGCGCGCAAAAAAGTGATGCTGTCTGGCATCCAGCCCAGCGGCGATCTGACGCTGGGGTCCTACCTCGGCGCGATCAAGAACTGGTCGGACCGCGCGGAGGAATTTGACAACTATTATTTCATGGCCGATATGCACTCGATCACGGTGCGTCAGGACCCCGCGGCGCTGCGCCGCCGCACGCTCGAGCAGCTCGCGCAGTACATCGCCTGCGGCCTCGATCCCGAGAAGAACACGCTCTTCATCCAGTCCCACGTGCCCCAGCACGCGGAGCTTGGCTGGATCCTCAACTGCTACACGATGTTCGGCGAGCTTTCCCGCATGACGCAGTTCAAGGATAAGTCCGCCAAGAACAGCGAGAACATCAACGGCGGCCTTTTCACCTATCCTGCGCTCATGGCGGCGGATATCCTGCTCTACCAGCCCGATTTTGTCCCCGTGGGCGAGGATCAGAAGCAGCACGTCGAGCTCTGCCGCAACATCGTCCAGCGCTTCAACGGCGTTTACGGCGATGTCTTCAAGATGCCCGAGCCGTATATCCCCAAGGTCGGCGCGCGCGTGATGAGCCTGAGCGACCCCGGCGCAAAGATGTCCAAGTCCGACAAGGACCCCAACGGCTCCATCTACCTCATGGAAAAGCCCGAGGATATCCGCCGCAAGTTCAAGCGCGCCGTGACCGACAGCGACAAGGAGAACTGCGTGCGATATGACCCCGAGCATAAGCCCGGCGTTGCGAACCTGATGACCATCTACTCCGCCGTGACGGGCAAGAACTTTGATGAGATCGAGCAGGAGTTCGCCGGACAGGGCTACGGCGCGTTCAAACCCGCCGTGGGCGACGCCGTCATCGAGACGCTGCGTCCCATCCGCGAGGAAGCCACTCGCATCCTTGCCGACAAGGCCTATCTTGAATCCGTTTACCGCGAGGGCGCGCAGAAGGCGTCCTATGTGGCGGAAAAAACGCTGCGCAAGGTCTGCAAGAAGGTCGGCTTCGTGGCGCGCTGAAAAGGTGAGAGAGAATGAATGAGATCCCGAAAGAGTTGCTGCTGAGCGTGGGCGCGGCGCTGCTTTGCGCCTTCGTCGTCAGCTTTCTGATGTGCCCGATGGTCAAGTCCTTCGCCTACAAGATCGGCGCGATCGACGTGCCGAAGGACAACCGCCGGATGCACAAAAAGCCCGTGCCGCGCCTCGGCGGCCTTGCCATCTTCCTTGGCTTTATCGTGAGTATGCTCCTGTTCGTCAGGATCGACCATCAGATGCAGGGCATTCTGCTCGGCGCATCGATCATCGTCGTGCTGGGCGTGGTGGACGATATGTCCCCGCTGCGGGCATACTTTAAGTTCTGCGTGCAGATCTTCGCGGCGCTCGTCGCCGTGTTTCACGGCGTCGTGGTCCAGACGCTTTCAAACCCCAACGTCTTTGCCGATAGCCCGTATTGGGATCTTGGCTGGCTGGCGATCCCCATCACGGTGCTGTGGATCGTGGGCATCACAAATGCCGTCAACCTTATCGACGGACTTGACGGCCTTGCCTGCGGCGTTTCCACGATCAGCGCCATTTCGATGCTTGTCATCGCGCTTCTGGTATCCGAAGGGGACGTGGCGCTCGTCATGGCCTCGCTCGTGGGCGCGTGCCTCGGCTTTCTGCCCTTCAACAAGAATCCCGCAAAGATGTTCATGGGCGACACGGGCTCTACCTTCCTTGGCTACATCCTTGCGACCATCTCCATCCAGGGCCTCTTTAAGTATTACGCCATCGTGTCGTTCGCGGTGCCGTTCCTGATTCTGGGCCTTCCGATGTTCGACACGCTCTTTGCCATCATCCGCCGCCTTGCCCACGGGCAGAACCCCATGGCGCCGGATCGCGGCCACATCCATCACCGCCTCATCGACATGGGCCTCAACCAGAAGCAGGCGGTCGCGGCGCTGTATGTCATCAGCAGCATTCTGGGTCTTTCCGCCGTGGTGCTCACCTCGAGCGGCGCGATCAAGGCAATGCTCTTTCTGATGGCGCTGGCGGTCGCGGCGTTCCTTGCCTCGCGCGTCATCTTCCACCGCGATATCGACAAGGCATTGCAGGCAGAAAAGGCCGCAGCGGCAGCAAAGGACGAAAAGCCCGCCGCCCCGGCGGAAAACGAGTCGGCAGCGGAAGCACCGGAAGAAACCAACAACGAGAAAAAAGAGGGAGCATAAATGGAAAAACTGCGCATTATGAGCGTATTCGGCACGCGGCCCGAGGCCATCAAGATGGCCCCACTCGTCAAGGAGCTTGCCTCGCGCGAGGAGATCGAGAGCCTTTGCTGCGTCACCGCGCAGCACCGCGAGATGCTCGACAGCGTCATGGAGGTCTTCGACCTCAAGGCCGACTGCGACCTCGACATCATGACGGCGCGCCAGACGCTTTCGACCATCACGAGCAAGTGCCTGCTCGGCATGGACGACGCCATCGAGCAATTAAAGCCTGACATGATTTTAGTCCACGGCGATACGAGCACGACGTTTGCCGGTGCGCTCTCGGCCTTTTACCACAAGGTGCCCGTGGGGCACGTGGAGGCGGGCCTTCGCACCTACGATAAGTATTCCCCCTTCCCGGAGGAAATGAACCGCAAGCTCGTCACAGCCATCGCAGACCTCTATTTCTGCCCCACGAAGAACAACCGCGCCAACCTCTTGAAGGAGGGCGTGACAGAGGGCATCTTCATCACGGGCAATACGGTCATCGACGCACTGGGAACAACGGTGCGCAAGGATTATCACTTTACAACAGAAGCGCTCAACGAGCTGGACTATTCGCGCAAGGTCGTGCTCGTTACCTGCCACCGCCGCGAGAATTACGGCGAGCCCATGGAGCATATCATGACCGCGCTGCGCGACATTGCCCTCCAGAACGAGGACTGCGAGCTCGTCTATCCCGTGCACCTCAGCCCCGTTGTGCGCGAGAACGCGCAGAAGTTCCTCGCCGGCACGCCGCGCGTGCACCTCATCGACCCGCTGAGCGCGGACGAGATGCACAACCTCATGGCGCGCTGCTACATGGTGATGACCGACAGCGGCGGACTGCAGGAGGAAGCGCCCGCGCTCGGAAAGCCCGTGCTCGTGATGAGAAAAGAGACCGAGCGCCCCGAGGCGGTCGCCGCCGGAACGGTGAAGCTCTGCGGCGTTGAGTATGACGATGTGCTGCGCATGGGCAACGAGCTGCTGCGCAGCAAGGAGGCCTACGATGCGATGGCGCACGCCGTCAACCCCTATGGCGACGGTCACGCCTGCGCGCGCATTGCTGACGCGATCCTCTGGCACTTTGGCCGGAGGGCGGAGCGTCCCGACGACTTTAACGCCTGATCGGACAAAAAGGAAGGGAGTGAGGCAGGATGAGAAAATGGAGAGTGACGCCCATCGGCGCTGCCTTTGTCGCGCTCGTTTTGCTTGTGCTCCTCTTTGTGCTGCGCGGCGCGCTGCACCGCCCCGAACGCGTGGTGCTGCAGCAGGAAACGGCGAGCGGCGAGGACAGCGGCCTTTCGCTCGACGACAGCAGCGCCGGCCGCGTGACGGTGCGGCCGGACACGGTGCAAAGCGCCGTTGCAACGCTGGCGCGCCCCGCGCGCTACACGCGCGCAATCACCATTGAGCGCTACTATGCGCTCGGCAGCGGCGTGGACAGCATCACTGTCTCCGTGGACGGCGCGTGGACGCGCGCGGACATTGAAACGGCGGGCGGCGAGCTGAGCCATACCGTGACGAACGGCGAAAAGACATGGCTGTGGTACGGAAGCGGTAAGGAATACTTTGAAAGCGCCGCCTCGTTCTCCGCCGATGAGGAGCAGGGCATCCCGACCTATGAGGACATATTGCGGCTCGACGAAAAGCGCATCGCCTCCGCCGATTACCGCCTGCTCGACACGGTGGATTGCATCTATGTGGAAACCGCCGCCGATGCGCTCGGCTATGTCGAGCGCTACTGGGTCAGCGTGAGCGACGGGCTTCTCTGCGCGGCGGAAAAGCTCAACGGCGGCGAGGTCGTCTACCGCATGGCGGGCATGACGGTCGATACCGCCGCGCCCGGCACGGACGCGTTCACGCTCCCGGACGGGACAAAGCTGCACACGGCAGGATAAAAACGCCCCAAAAACGATAAAAGGCCGTTCGGAGAAAAACTCCGGACGGCCTTTTGCCTACAGGATGAGCAGAAGCCCCAGCGCGATGAGCAGCTCGTCATCCGCCTTTTCTTCAAAGAGAAAAAAGAGGATGAGCAGCAGCAAAAGGTCTGATTTGTCCACGCCCTTGAGCGGGAGCTTGTCGAGAAGACGGGAAATGAGCTGCGAAGGGTCCTCCTTCGGCGCAGCGTCCTTCGGCGGCTTGGGTGGCGGAGGCGGCGCGTCGCCGCGCGGGGGAGGGGGCGGCTGCCGCTGCTTTTCCGGCGGGGGATCGGACATGGGCACACGGGTGTAAACGCCATCGTCGTTGCGAAGATACCGGTTATACATCCCTCAGCCCTCCTGCGACAGCAAAAATAGTTTGCCAAGGTGGATGAGCCGCGCGAGCTGCACGGCGCGCTCGACCTTGTCGCGCCGCTCCGGTTTCAGAAACGGGCGCAGCGCGAGAAGAAAGGCGCTCGTCTCGCTGCTCTCGGTGCGGTTGATCTGAGAGAGCAGCGGCAGAAGCCTTTGGATGAGCGCGGGGTCGACGCCGCCAAGGAGCGAGGAAAGCTCCTGCGGCGGCGGCGAATGTTCCGCCGCCGCAGTCGGATCGCCCGAAGAGGACGCCGTGCTGCCGGATGCGCCCATCTGCTGCGAGAGGCTCTGCGCCATCTGCATGACCTGCGCCATGGCGTTCGGGTCGGAGAGAAGCGTATTCAGTTTGTCCTCCCACTCGCTCACGGCCCTCGCCCCCTTCGCTGCCGCATCGATCGCTATTTCCGCGCCGCGTCGTTCAGCCGCCGCATCAGCTCCGCCCCCTGCGGGCTGTGCATGAGAGAGGAGAGCATGGCGGCAAGCTCCTTCGTGTCGCCGCGCGCGGCGCTTTGCGCGGCCTGTTCGAGCGCTGCGCCGCCATCCCGCGCGGTGAGCAGCTGCATGAGCCGCTGCCCGTCCCCCGATTGCAGCAGCGACTGTGCCGCTGCGGGGTCTTTCTTGAATTTTTCGATGACCTTCTGCGTTTTATTGTCCATTTGACGGCCTCCGCATCCATTGATCTCATGGCAGTATATGAGCGCGGCGGCGCGAGCGTGCCTGAAGAAAAGAGGAAATTTTGCGGTTTGCAAAAAAATGTGAAAGAAAACGCCGCGCTCGCGCACATACATGGTGTAAGGCCTTTGAGGAGAGAAACATATATGTTTTCAAACGAAGCATTTGCCCAAATTGCAGAAAAGTACATGGACACGGTCTTTCGCGTGGCGCTGAGTTATCTCAGAAATCCGGACGACGCCAACGATGTGACGCAGGACGTGTTGGTAGAGCTGTACAAAACGGACAAGGCGTTCGAATCCGACGCCCACTTGAAAAACTGGCTCATCCGCGTCACCGTCAATCGCTGTAAGATGCTCTTTCGCTCGCCGTGGCGCAGGCACGAGGATATCGACGACTACGCCGAAACGCTTTCTTTCGAGCAGCCGCGGGACGAAGAACTGTTCAAAGCTGTGATGGCACTCGACAAAAAATACCGCGTGCCGCTGCTGCTCTTTTACTACGAAGGTTACTCGACGGCGGAGATCGCCTCGATGCTTTCCATCGCGGAGAAGACCGTCAGCACAAGACTTTATCGCGCAAGGGCGAAGCTCAGAACGATTTTGGAGGAGGAGTAAAGCAATGACAGAAAAAGAGAGATTTCAACACGCGTTCGCGCCGCTGCACGCCTCCCCGGACACGATGACGGAGGTAATGAAGATGACAGAACAGAAAACGAAACGGCCCGCGCTGCGCCGCGCGGCGACCCTTGGCCTCGCGGCCGCGCTCGTGCTGGCGCTCGGCAGCGTCGCCTATGCCTCGGATCTCGGCGGCATCCAGCGCACGGTGCAGCTCTGGCTCAACGGTGAGATGACGGACGCAACGCTGACGGTGAAAAACGGTCACTATACCGTCAACTATACCGACAGCGAAGGAAACGAGCGCGAGCGAAGCGGCGGAGGCGTCGCCTTCGAGCCCGACGGCACGGAGCGGGCTCTGACGGAGGAAGAACTCTTTGAGCACCTCAACGAGCCCGAGGTCGAAGAGAGCGAGGACGGCACGGTCACGGTCTATTACCTCGACCAGTCGCTCGACGTCACGGACAAGTTTGACGAGGACGGCGTCTGCTATGTGCAGCTTGAGGACGGCGAGAAGACGATCTACATGACCATCAAGCGCGGCAACGGCTACGCAATGAGCACGGCAAAATACATCCTGCCCAGCGAATTCAACAACTAAAAGAGAGACAAGCCCCGCGCGGCGTGAACCGCGCGGGGCTTGCTTATTTTTTGCCTATTTTTGAGACTTTCCGTAGTCGCAGTCCTTTTTGAGCGGGCAGGAGCCGCAGTTTGCCTTGCGCGCGGTGCAGATGTCGCGCCCGAAGAGCACCATGCGGTGGCAGAAATCGCTCGATTCCTCCGGCGGGAGCACCTGACGAAGCTGCTTTTCCACGCTCAGCGGGTCCTTGCTGCCGTCGGTGAGGCCGAGGCGCCCCGTGATGCGGATGCAGTGCGTGTCGCAGACGTAGGCGGGCTGGCCGTAAATATCGCCGAGGATGAGGTTCGCCGTCTTGCGCCCGATGCCGGGCAGCGCCGTCAGCTCCTCCATCGTGCCGGGGACCCTGCCGCCGTGCTGTTCGAGCAGGATCTTCGCGCACTCAACAAGATCCTTCGACTTGGTGTTGTAAAATCCGCAGGAGCGGATGGCCTCGCCGACCTCTTCATAGCTGGCGTTTGCAAAGGCTTCGAGCGACGGGTATTTCTGAAAGAGCGCGGGCGTGACCATGTTCACGCGCGCGTCGGTGCACTGGGCGGAAAGACGCACGGCAAAAAGCAGCTCGTAGTCCTTTTGATAGTTGAGCGAGCAGCGCGCGTCGGGGTAGAGCGCTTTGAGCGCCTCCACGATGCGGCGGACGGCGGCTTTGGATTTCATGGTGAGACCTCCTGACATTTATCCATGTTGCTGACAGTATAGCACAGGGAAGCGGAAAAATCGACACAAAAAGGCTGTGCAAGGAAAGAAAAGCGTGATATAATCAAAGAACTTTCTTGCAAGGGAGGGCGCGTGATGAAATTACTGTTCAAGCAGCGCTTCTTTTCGTGGTTCGATAGCTACGATATCTACGATGAGGACGGCAACACTGTCTTTACGGTCGAGGGC
>OCQZ01000495.1_pt1 | contig 12076 bp, 10 predicted proteins | sample 1538921 | NCBI WGS metagenome assembly OCQZ01 (sample SAMN03418269, study PRJEB22391) | human gut metagenome | biome: human-gut; feature: organic feature; material: feces | host: Homo sapiens | place: Tanzania | collected 2013-01 | reverse complement strand
CGTGCCATATTTTAAACGGATTTTGAACACCCTACCTGAAAGGGCAGAAGCTCCTAGCCCAGGGCAACGCCCTGGGTAATAAAGGACGCAATCCTGTCGCCCTGTAAGGGCAAAAGCTTTAAAATTAACTCCAAACACAATAAAATATGGCAAAAGAAGAAATGAAATACGAGCAAGCCGTAAGAGAGCTTGAGCAGATTGTAGAAAGAATGGAGAATGATGAACTGGATATTGATCAGCTCTCCGAGCAGTTGAAGCGTGCCAAAACCTTGGTGAAGCTCTGCAAGGACAAGCTCACCAAGACCGATGAGGAAATCAAAAAGCTCCTCAGCGAGGATTGATTCCCCCGATTGTTTCGGCGGATTTGCAATCCGCCGCCTGTTCTGTGCCTTCTCCCTCTCTGTTTCGGCGGATTTGCAATCCGCTAAAAGGACCGGCGCAAGAACGAAAAACTACCCCTAAAATGGTAAAATAATGCCTCAAAATGGCAGAAATGCGTAAAATAATAACGTTTCTACTAAATTTATCGCAAAATAGTTGCAGATTAATAGAATATTTTGTACTTTTGCATTCAAAATATTAGTAGAACATTAAAAATATAGATGTTATGAAAGACTTAGATTGGTCTAATTTGTCATTTGGCTATCGCCAGACTGACTACAATGTTCGCTGTTACTATCGCGACGGCAAATGGGGCGAAATAGAAGTTTGCTCTGATGAGTATTTGAAATTGCACATGGCTGCCACCTGTCTGCACTATGGTCAGGAGGCTTTCGAGGGCCTGAAGGCTTATCGTTGCCCAGACGGTAAGGTGCGCGTGTTCCGTATGGACGAGAACGCTGCCCGTCTGCAGAGCACATGTCGTGGTATCCTGATGCCAGAGGTGCCAACAGAGTTGTTCGAGGAGATGGTGAAGAAGGTGGTTCGCCTCAACCAGGAGTGGATTCCTACCTACGAGAGCGGTGCTACACTCTATATCCGTCCGCTTCTCATTGGTACAAGCCCTCAGGTGGGTGTGCATCCTTCTAAGGAGTATTGCTTCCTCATCTTCGTAACCCCAGTGGGTCCATACTTCAAGGGTGGATTCTCTACCAACCCATACGTCATCATTCGTGATTTCGACCGCTCTGCTCCTCTCGGAACAGGTATCTATAAGGTAGGTGGTAACTACGCTGCTTCCCTCAGAGCCAACCATATCGCTCACGAGAAGGGTTATGCATGCGAGTTCTATCTCGACGCCAAGGAGAAAAAATACATGGATGAGTGTGGTGCTGCCAACTTCTTCGGTATCAAGAACAATACATATGTTACTCCTAAGAGTACCTCTATCCTCCCATCTATCACCAACAAGAGCTTGATGCAGTTGGCTGAGGATCTCGGTATGAAGGTAGAGCGCCGTCAGATTCCTGAGGATGAGTTGGAGACCTTCGAGGAGGCTGGTGCTTGCGGTACTGCTGCCGTAATCAGCCCTATCAGCTACATCGATGACCTGGATACTGGCAAGCGTTACAACTTCGGCGAGAAGCCAGGACCTGTCTCTAAGCACCTGTATGATACCCTCCGTGGCATTCAGTATGGTACTGTAGAGGACAAGCACGGTTGGACAACCGTAGTTATTGAGTAATAGGTGGTTTCATCACCTGCCTATCAATGACTTCTTTATTGAGTAAAAACCAATAAGAGATAATATTAAGTTCAGAGCACTTTAGGGAGTTTTCGCTCCTTGGAGTGCTTTTTTTATGCATTTTCCCTTGGAGTTTCACAAAAATATCGTATCTTTGTCCTCAGAAAATATAACTTCTTAAAAGAAAGAGGATATGAGTCCTAAATTCAAAGAAATAAATGGGTTTGTGTTCAAGATTTATTCCAATGAGGAAAAGAGAATGCATATTCATGTCATTAAGGCCGAAAATGAAGCTAAGTATTGGCTTGAGCCAGAAATCGCACTAGCAGAAAACTTCGGATTTAATAGTAAGGAATTAAGTTTTATAGAAAAAATACTTCAAGAATATGGAGACGATTTTAAAATCAAATTCGCAAGACACACAGGTAAGCGTCTTGATGATAAATGATAAAGGCATTATGCTTTCTGTGAAAGGAAACGATTATTTTATATCTTATAATCGCATTCCTTGGATGAAGAATGCGTGTATTTCTGATGCTCTTGATGTACAGATGAGCGGAAGAAATGCTATTGAGTGGCCTAAACTTGATGTCGATTTAGAAATTGAGAGTTTAAAACATCCTGAGCGTTATCCTCTTATCATGAAGAGAAATGAACTGGAAGTTTTATAGTGGAGGTTAACAGGGTTAACAGTTAACAGTCGATTTTTCGATAGTCCCCCTCGCGTACCTTATTATATAATAATATATATATATACTTCTTTTTATAGATAGGGGGTGGGGGACCATGCATTTTTCAGCTGTTAACTGTTAACCTGTTAACCCTGTCCGCTTTTTCAAGCCATCTCTATGCTTTTCGATGGAGAACACATAGAGTTGGGGGATAAGAAACTATCACTTAGCTTCTTTAACACTTTCCGGGCTTCATAGATGGCAAGGCTCGGTCATCATTTAAGCCTCCTGCTTGCCATCTATTAAGCCTCTTTTTTAGTCGTATTTCCCTTTATTTCGTAACCGGGAATACGTAGTATTCTCTATCTACATCGAAATCAAGCACCCACTGGTCAACGATGATGTTGTCATCCAGCGCCTTGATTTCTACAGTATGATAGCCGTCGAGCAGGGTTACATAGAAGCTCTTGAGCACCTGACCGCGCCAATGATTCATCTTCCATTCCTTGGAGTTGTAATCCTCCTTCATCTGGCAGATTACCGGCTCTGCGCCGTCGATGCTTACGCTTACCCGCATATTCTTCTCGTATGGCAGATAGCTCGGGATGGTGGCGAGGGTGAATCTTGCATCTCCTATGCTGCTGCTTATGAATCTGTATCTCAGGATGGCTCCCTTTGGCAGCTTCACGGCGTTGTTGCTGTGACCCAGCAATGGCTTCAGCTGGATCTTCTCCGTAGTTTCACCCTTGGCTGCAGGCGCCTGGAAGGCATTCGTCCAGTCGTATGCATTCTTGGCGGTGATGTTCTTGGTGAATGTCACCAGCGGCTGGAGATCTTGATTTCTGTCGAAGGCATCCTGCATCAGAAGTCGGATGTCCTTGGCTGGTAGGGTGCCCGGCAACTGCGGAGCCTGCATTTCTGCCCCATCCGTAGTGATGATGCTGCTCCATTTGCCCTTACCCAGCTTCTGATAGTAGGCGTTGAGCTGCTTCAGGGTGTTGTAGGCATTGAGGCTCACGGCAGCCGAAGCCTTGGCTTCATCATCATTCGGAAACAGACCCGGACGGGCGATGTCTCTGGCTTCCTGTGCCTCCAGCTCCTTTTCGGCGATGAGGGCAGCAGAGAAGATTGGATATTTCACGATTTCGAAGAATCCGTCTCGCTGATCGGCAGGAAGAGTTCTTTCCAGATTGGCAGTCTTGGTCTTCAACAGGTCGTAGGCGTAGAGATAGCGCTCCAGTTCATTGCCGAATTCGCCCGAATGGAACTCCGTATCGCCGAAAGGCATGGCCATGAAGGCTGGCTGACGGATACTGGTCAGGCGATAGTATTCCTCCATCAGAGGCTTGATTTTCTTGGCTGCTACGTTGCCGAAAAGACTGCTGAGCCAGTTCTGCAGGTAACTGCTGATGCCTCCCTGCAGCGCTTCGCCGTTCCAGGCAAGGTCTGAAATCATGGCAAGCTGCAGCGGAACCATCTTCGGATTGGTTACGTTGGCAATCCATGCGCAGTCTTCATCATTATGCATTTCCGATCGATGGGATTTCTCCCGGTGCTCCGACTTGGTTTCCAGATAATCCCTGTTGTTGAGCATCTCGAGCACCAGGGCAGGAGAAACATTCTCCAGCTGCATCTGGTTGCCGGCGCAGATCATCTTCACGTTCTCCAGGGTCTTCTTATGCTTCTTCTTGTGCTTTTTGCCGGTGATTTCCGTCACCTTGTAGTTTTCGGCAATGCAGATGTCGAAGCTATCCACCACCGCCTTGTTGTAGGCAGCCTCGTGCTTGCCGTCCACCTGCCAGAGGGTGTTGGCTCTCAGGCGCAGCATCAGGCGCGCCAGCTGACTGTAGTTCTTCGGATTCATCCACTTGCTTCCGTTCAGGGCAAGACCTCTGAATTCGATTCTCGGGATTTCTATCTTCTCCGTTCCCATCTGGGTAGAGAGATTCTGGCGTGGCTGCGGCTTCAGGTCGTTCCATCCTGCCATAGGCGAAACGCCAGCCATACGGGAGAGTTCCATGATGGCGTAGGCAGTGCCTCGGGCGTCGCTTCCTATCACGATGATCTTTCCCTTTCGGGTTCCGATGTAGAAAGCATCCTTGGCTGTGATGAACTTGTGGAGCGGAGCGCCGAGCTTTTCTACGGCAGAAAACTCCTTGTTGGTGAGCAGGTTGAGCTGGTAAATCTGAATGTTGGCACCGGCTTTCTCCTTTGCCTCGTTGCCGGTTACAGCCTTCATGTCGTTGGAAAACATCCTGAGGGCAATCTTCACTATAGGCGAAGTGGTGGCGTTGGTAGAGTAGCTTACCTTGCCCGAAGCATCCGCCCAGTTGATGCTGGTAGCTGCAGCCACATTCTCTTTCTTCTTACTCTTGCTGAAGGTTTCTGCACCCGCCTGCTGCACAGAAAGACAAGCCAGAGAAAGGGCGAAACCTACTATGATTTTCTTATAATTCATTTTTATTCAGTTTTGTCGTTCTTGAAAGTGGAGAGGGAATCAGAAGTCCCTGATGCCGCTTCATCGTCTTCTCCAATCTGCAAAGATACATAAAAGTGTTTAATAACTGAAATTATTTAGTTTTTATTTGCTTATTACATTATTTATTGTTACTTTTGCACCAAATTCAAAAATAATTATGACATTATATCCAAAATTAATTGAAGAGGCTCTTGCTACCGTCATCTATCCCGGTACCAAGAAGAACCTTATAGAGAGTGAGATGCTGGCAGATACGCCTAGCATCAATGGTATGAAGGTGAAGGTGGTTCTGCTCTTCCCTAGAGATACCGATCCTTTCCTGAAGAGTACGGTGAAGGCGGCTGAGGCTGCCATCCATTATCATATCTCCAAGGAGGTAGAGGTGGAGATCGTTACTGAGTTCAAGTCGGCTCCTCGTCCTGAAGTGGGAAAAATGCTTCCTCAGGTGAAGAACGTCATCGCTGTAAGCTCTGGTAAGGGTGGAGTAGGCAAGAGTACGGTTTCTGCCAATCTCGCCATCGCACTTGCCAAGTTGGGTTACAAGGTGGGCTTGCTCGATACCGATATCTTCGGTCCTTCCATGCCTAAGATGTTCGGCGTAGAGGAGGAGCGTCCTTATTCAGTTCACAAGGATGGCAGAGATTTGATTGAGGCGCTTTATCGTTTCTTTGTAAGTCCTACCACGGCTACTCTGTGGCGTGGAGGTATGGCTTGCTCTGCCCTGAAGCAGCTGATTGCGGATGCTGACTGGGGTGAGTTGGATTATTTCATCCTCGATACTCCTCCTGGCACCAGCGACATTCATCTTACCCTGCTCCAGACACTCTCCATTACGGGTGCAGTGATCGTAAGTACTCCTCAGCAGGTGGCGCTTGCCGATGCGAGAAAGGGTATTGATATGTATCAGAATGACAAGGTAAATGTGCCTATCCTCGGTCTTATCGAGAACATGGCTTACTTTACTCCTGCCGAGTTGCCGGAGAACAAGTATTATATTTTCGGTAAGGAGGGTTGTAAGAACCTCGCCAAGGAGATGAATGTGCCATTGCTCGCCCAGATTCCTATCGTGCAGAGCATCTGCGAGGGTGGTGATGATGGTGCGCCTGCTGCAACCAAGGTAGATTCCATCACCGGTCAGGCTTTCCTCAGCCTCGCCCAGAGTATCGTTACTGTGGTGAACCGCAGAAATGCGGAGAAGGCTCCAACCAAGATTGTTAGTACGCATAAGTAAATAACCTATTCGATAAGGTTATAAAATAAAAAAGCTAGGATTGCCCGCAAGCAGTCCTAGCTTTATTTTTTTTATCAGGGGTTAACAGGTTAACAGTTAACAGCTGTTTTTTGCATGGTTGCCCCATTATTCTTTATTATTCATGAGCTCTTCTGCCTCATCCTCTTCTTCTGCCACTTCGGCAGTACGATTAGCCTTGAGTCTTGCTGAGCGCAACTGCTGCCTGAAAACCAGGCAGGTGGCGAGGAAATACACGCCCGTCTGTATCCAGAGCGCTCTGAACTCCGGCAGAATATCGGCAAGAGATGCCCCCATGCTGCTGATTCTCAGGAATCCTCTGATACCGAAGGTTGATGGGAAAACCCACGCAAATCCCTGCCAGAAGGCTGGAATATTGCTCTGTGGCCACGAAATACCTGTCATGAAAAGTAATGGAACGGAGGTAAATACCACCAGAAGCATCACATTCTCACGGTATCTTACCAGGCACGATAGCATCAATCCGAAGAATACGCACGACAGAATATAAGGCAGGAGGAAACCCAGAATGGTGGTCCAGGTTACCATACTTACAAAGCCGAAAAGTTTCGGAACCACCAGCGTCAGGTACATTCCCATCACGGCGTAAACCATGAAATAAACCAGCGCCTTGCCGAATACGATTCGGAAAATACCCCCATAATGCTTGCTTACCGGTATGAGTTCGCGGTTTCTGTTCAACTCTCTCGATGTTCCTGCCGCCATTCCGATGCCCAGCAGCATGGTTTGCTGCAGGATGAGCACCAGTACGCCTGGAAGAATCGCATTACCATATCCTCCGGTGGTATTGAATATCGGAACTTCATCGAATTCCAACGGATGGGCGGTGATTTCATCATCCCGATCCGTGAATCCTCCTCCCTTCGAAATCTGGATTCCCGAGTTGATCTGGCTCGCCACACCCTGTGCAGTCTGGAAAATCGCCTTGTAGGTAAGCATCAGACTCATATCGCAATATACGCCTACATGCGCCTGTTCGCCACGGTTCAGCTTGGTGTCGAAATCGGCAGGAATATAGACGATTCCGTGCACCGCCTGCTTCTGCACCAGCTGCTTTGCCTCGTCGAGACTGTTGCAGTAATAGGTAGCCTTGACATCCGGAGAAGCATCGTAATCGCGGATAAACTCGCGGGAAGTATGGCTGTGGCTCAGGTCAACAATCGCCGTATCCACCTCTCTCACCACCTCGTTGTTGTAAATCCACGAGTAGAGCAGCGGATAGCCCAGCGGTACCAGGATGCAGAAGATGAGCACACCCTCATCGCGGAACACATTGCGCATCTCCGTCTTCCAGATGTAGCACATATCCCAGATTCCATTGATGATCTTATATAATAAACTACTTTTTAACATTGAACTCTTTAACTTTGAACTTTGAACATTGAACTTTGAACTTTATGATTAGTAAAGTTGTTGAGTTCTTTACTCTTCATATTCCTATGGCAAATACTTGTAAACCAGCATTGCCTTCTTGATGTTCCAGATTGTGAGCATTGGCAGGGCACAGAAGAGTACCATTGCGCCCCAGTGGAGCACAGCATCGCTCATCGGGAAACCATTGAAGATGTTCATCTGGTAAATCATATAATAGTGGCGCATTGGGAAGAGCTGTCCGATTGCCTGGATTGGCGAATCCATGGAGAAGAGTGGATAGGTGGCTCCGCAGATGGAGAAACTCACCACGCCCCAAAGCGAACAGATACTCATCGACATGCGCAGGGAAGGCATCAGTCCGAAGGCAAAGATACCGAAGCACTGGCAGGACAATACGCTCAGAATGCCCAGCAGGATGATTGGCGCTGCACCTCCCGGATGCGGGAATCCCAATACATAATAGATGTAGAACTCGAAGAGCAGGAAGATGCTCAGGAAGATGAGCGTCTGAGGCAACATCTTACCCGCAATGGCGAGATAAGGATTGTTGTTCGCCATTCGCATCCAGTCTCTGGCTCTGTTGAATTTCAGTTCCGTACCGATGGAATAAGGGGTGATCAGGAAGATGAACAGCATGATGAGTCCCGGCACCATCACGCTCGACAGATAATAGTTGTAGTTGGCGTAAGGGTTGCCTATCATGTGCAGATCCACGGCGATGGGCTGCAGGAAGGTCATGATTTCATCGTTCGTCTTTCCCAGTGCCGACAGCTTCGCCATACCTGCTGCTGCGCCTCCCAGGGTGGAAATGGTCTTCAGGTCGCGGAAGAGCAGGGAGCCTGCTGCCAGCGAAACACTGCTGTAGTAGAAGGAAATCTTCGGCTGGCGGGAAGCCATCAGTCCTGCCTCTGTTCCGTTGGGAATCACCAGGAAGGCATAGATCTCGTTCTTCTGGATAGCGTGTCTTGCCTCGGCTATGTTCTCATAGTGAGCCACCACCTTGGTGGTCTGGAAAGCGTCGAGCTTGTGCACCAGCTGGCGGGAAGTATGAGAATTGTCCTGGTCAACGATGCCCACAGGCATATCCGTAGGCACACCTCCCTGCATCAGGGTAGTGAAGAAGATCACCACCACGATGGGGAAGATGACCATGCAGAAGAGATAGATGGGATTCTTCCGCATGATGCCGCACTCTCTACGGGCAATATGATATAATTTCTTGAACATTGAAAATCTCAAAGTTATTTAATGATGAGTGACATTCCCGGGCGCAATCCTTCGAGCTTGGTGATAGGACGGGCCTTCACCTCGAAAGTCTTGCGGTCGTAGTCGCCATTATCCTTGGTTGCCTTCCAGGTAGCATAGGAGCCCTGGTCTTTCAGGTAGTAAACCTTCATCTTGATTTCCTTGTTGAAGGCAGGAACGAAAGCGGTGAACTCATCGCCCTTGTTCAATCCCTGAAGATGATCCTCGCGGACATTGAAGGTTCCCCACATATCGCTCATGATAGAGATGCTCATGATAGGAGAACCGAGACCCACCAACTCGCCTACCTTAGGATAGACATTGCTGACCTCGCCTTCGCACTGGGCCACCTGAACGGTCTCCTTCAGGAGATTCTTCACTACATCTACAGCGCTCTTGGAAGCCTGTGTGTTGTTGGCTGCCATGCGCTTCTCCTGCTCGCGGGCACCATTCTTCGCCATCTCATACTGGCTCTTGGCTGCTGCCACCTGAGCCTCTGTAGCCTTATAGGCAGCAAATGCTTCGTCGCGCTTCTGACCACTGATCACACCGTCGTTATAGAGGTTCTGCATGCGGTCGTAAGTCTTCTTGGCAATGGTTGCTGCAGCTTCTGCCTGCTGAACCAGCTGGAAGGCACCCTGAATCTGCTCCTTGCGCGCACCGGCATCGGTCAAATCCTTCATCGCCTCGGCTGCCGCATTGGTAGCTTGGAGCATCTGCTCCTGCGATTTCATCTCTGGAACTTCGAGGATAGCGAGGGTGTCGCCCACATGGACGTAGTCGCCCTCCTTGACTCTCAGTTCTACGATGCGGCCTGGCAACTTGCAGGATACTCTGTATTCTGATACTTCTACCTCGCCCTGGATGGTGTCGTCCTTCTGTTCAAGCGTGAAGAAGCCGATGATTCCCACGAGTATGACTACTGCCGTAAAACCGATAACGGCAAGCAGTATATTGTTATGCTGTGATTTCTTAGACATGTTTTTATCTGAATTTGAATTTTTAATTGTTTCTATTGTTACTGCAGAATACCGAGAGCCTTGTTAAGCCCTACCTGTGTCAGCTTCACGTCGATTTCTGCATCGATCTTCTGGCTCTGAGCCTGCTGCCAGGCTGTCTGTGCAGCCATCACATCGGTTACCTCCATCACTCCTTCTTTGAATCCGAGGTTGGCGCAGCGCAGGTTCTCGTTGGCGCTGTCTATGTTCTTGATGGCCATGTTGAGCTTCTTCTCAGCTTCCCTTACCTTGAACTGGCTCTGGGTAATCTGGAGATGAATCTTCTCGCGGGTATCGTCGAGGTTCATCTGGGCAATGTTGGTGGCAGCCTTGGATGCACGCACCTTATAGGCACCGTCAAACCAGTTCCATACCGGAACCTGAACGATGACACCAATATTCCATACGCCGGTAAACTTCTTCTGGAAACCATTGAATACATTTGGATTCGAAATGGTGTAGCCGCCGGTCAGTGCCACATGTGGCAGATAGACGGCGCGAACCAGCTGGGTGGCTTGCTTGGAAATATCGACCGTATTCTGGAGCATGCGCAACTCCGGACGGGTATTCATCGCAGAATCTGAAGCGGCTACCCGCTGCTGCTCTGTATCCACAGGAGTTCCCGAAAGAGCCAGCGTCTCCTTGTCTTCATCGGCAAGCGTCACTTCCTGGTTCATCGGAATTCCGCAAAGCTGACAGAGAAGCATCTTGGAGAGTACCAGACCGTCTTCTGCCTGGGTAATCTTCATCTCAGCCTCGTTCACCTTTACATCTACCTTCAGGCCATCTGTCTTAGTGGCTACGCCCTGCTGAATCATCTTGTGAACATCATCATTGAGCTTTTTCACCAGGTCTCGGTAGCTGGTGGCGAGCTTGTATTTCTGCTTCAGTGAAACGGCAAGCCAGTAAGCCTGGTCTATGCTGTAGAGGGTCTTCTGGGTCTGCATGTCAAGATCGTTGTCGGCAATCTGCTCACCGATGTCTGCAATCTTGTTGGCAGCCAGGATGGCGCCACCCATATAGATAGGCTGGCGGAGCATCACGCTACCAGCCCACATGTTGCGGGTGTCGGTGCGGAAAGCATCCACCACGCTCTGACCGATGGCATTGCCCTGCTGCTGGATAACGCTTCCTTTCTCGTTGAGCAATCCTCCGATTTTCTGTGCCTGTTCAGGGGTGAGCATTCCCTTGCTTACCAGATCAGCCATCACGTCGTTGGCACTTCCTGTGATTCCACCTACGATATTGGAACCTAAATTGCTGAATGCTGACTTCTGACCATCATTGAGCAAAGAGATCTCCTTGCTGAACCATTCATATCCGCCCATGGCATCTACCTTTGGCAAATATTTCGTGCGCGCCGATTTCTTCAGGTTGGTCGCCACGTCCTTCTTGAGCTTAGAGGCATTGATCTGCTTGTTGTTACGTAGCGCCATCGCACGGCAACTGTCGAGGTTCAGAACCATCGTTTGAGCCTCGGCTGCAGTCATTGCTCCCATCAGCATGATAAGAGTTAATATTTTTTTCATTCCTTTACTATAATATTATAATATCGGTGCAAATTTATGGAAATATTCGCAAACCACAAAGGATTTTTTATTATCAAATCTTTAAGAATCGAAAAATACCTTACATTATGGAAAAATGGAACATTCTTCTATTCAAATTCAACAACGATTTCTCCATCCCAGTCGGGATTTACGGTGAATCCCAATCCTCCTTTCCCGGAATCATCATTTTCTTTCTGGTTAGGGTCGGAGATGGTATGGTCTTGGATGCTGATATTGGTCTGGGTGATGTTGTTGCATTTCACCGGGATGCCTTCCTTGGAATATTCCTTGATGCTCTGAGCATCTGCATCCAGGATATTGATGGTCATTTTCAATCCCTTGTTCTCTTCGCGAGGGAAGGTATAGACCGAAAAGTCCCTTATGCCTTCCTGGAACTTGAAGGTTTCGGTCTGCCGGCTCTGCACGCATCCATAACCCGTTACGGCGTCAAGGGTGCTGCTGCCTCCCGTATAGTAAAACTTGATGCTGTGCGCCTCGGCGGGGAGGGTGGCGTCGGTGATATGGACCTTAAACTGTGCCACGGCTCTTTTCAACAGGATGTAATCGTCCGTATCCTCTCCATCTATCACATTGAAAGTGCCGTAATAGAAGAAGGTATCGGTCATCTTGTTCTTGTAGAATTTCACTTTCTCGGGGGAACTGATCGTACAGTTGCCGTTTCCGTTATGGCCGATGGCAACCATTCGGTATTTTCCCGCATCCAGATTCATCCCGATATCCTCGTAGCCGTCTTCTGCTTTCAGATTCAGGGTCTTCACCTTTTCCTCTCCATCAAAAATGGCGATGGATAGGCGGGAGCAGTAATCTTCCAGAGGCTTTCCCTCTACTTCCTCATCTCCTTCAT
>OCQZ01000492.1_pt1 | contig 12169 bp, 9 predicted proteins | sample 1538921 | NCBI WGS metagenome assembly OCQZ01 (sample SAMN03418269, study PRJEB22391) | human gut metagenome | biome: human-gut; feature: organic feature; material: feces | host: Homo sapiens | place: Tanzania | collected 2013-01 | reverse complement strand
TTTATGATTTCTCCTTTTATGATGTAGATGATAAACGGCTATATTGTACGGATATCAGTTGTCTTTTGTAAAAACCAAATTTGGTGCTTGGCGGATGGCGCACAAGCCGTCTTTTCCGCAGAGCAAGCTTTTTCAGGTTGTTTGCATTTAAAATCGCGGCCCCTTTTGAAACAAAAAGAGCCCACACAACACATTTTATTGTATCATGCAGGCTGTGTTTATGCAAGCCCTTCGGCAGACACAGGGGGTGTGCTGCTTATCCGACAACCCTTCAAATTTTTTCACCCGATGCGCTTTCTGGCCTTCACGAATACAGCGGATCTGCCGCCATCCTGCAAGGCAGGCCGGAAAATGCGGTTTTGCCCTGCGCCACAAACAGGCAGCAGATCCTTGAGGGATGTTTTGGTGGGGCACACGAACCGTCATAAAGACCGGAACGATCAAAGACGGCGCAAACAAATTAGACCCACCAGATCAGCTGGTGGGTCTAATTGCTTTTTACCTTCTTATTTTACACCTTTTGGCTATCCAGTACGGAATGGAACGTTAGTCTTTTATCCAGCAGGCTGCCGATAAGGGCGATGCCCTTGCCCATGGTGCGCACGGTGCAAACTCCGATACGGAGGAGCTTGTGTGATAGCAATGCTCATTCCTCCAGGTCGGCGCCGTTGGTGCGGATCACTTTCTGGTACCAAGAGAAGGAGTCTTTCTTATAGCGGTCTAGGCTGCCGCCGTTTTCGTCACGGTCCACATAAACAAGGCCGTACCGCTTTTTAAAGCCTTCACTGGTGCTCAGCACATCCTGAAAGGTCCAGACATGGTAGCCGATCACGGGAATGCCCTCTTCCACAGCGGCTTTCAGCTGTTCGATGTGATCATGCAGATAATGGATACGGTAGGGGTCGTGGATCACATTGCCGGCTTCCAGAGCATCCGGTGCTCCAAAACCGTTCTCGCACAGCATCAAAGGCAGATGGCAGCGCTCGTAAACATTGCGGAAAGCAACGTGGAGACCGATGGGATCGACCTTCCATTTGTTCAGCGGGTCTGCTTCCACGCGGGGGTTGTCCAGACAGCGGCAGATGCCCGGCAGGATGCGGCGGCGGGCGTCCACGCGGTAGCGCTCCACCAGAGCCGGGTCAACATCCACAGGGCAGGCCTCCGCACAGCTGGAACGGTAGTAGTTGAAGGCAAAGAAGTCCGGGCAGCCCGCCTTGAGGATGGCTTTGTCCTCGTCTGTCAGCGGGAAATCCCAGTGGTTATCCCGCAGCCACTTGAGGTAGTAGCCCGGATACTCACCGCGTACATGTACATCGATCATGTAGTGAAAATAGAGGTCATCGGCATTTTTGGCCGCCAGAACATTGGCGGGGGTGCTGTCCACAGGAAACTGCGGGCAGTAGGCCATAACGGGCGCAATCTTTGCGTCCGGGTCGATATGGTGACAGGCGGCAATGGCCTTGGCGCAGGCAAGGAACATATGGTGGTTGCACAGATGGCGCAGCTGCTCGCGTTTGAGGATGTCCTTTTCGGTGATGCCAAGGTAACCATCCCGGCGGATCATGGCATTCTGCTCGTTGTTCACCAGCCAATACTTCACACGGCCCTTGAAGTGCGCAAACAAGGTGGAAGCGTAGCGGGTAAAATCCTCCACCGACTGCCGGTTTGCCCAGCCGCCGTATTTCTGCTGCAGGCCGCAGGGAAAATCGAAGTGGTAGATGGTGACCACCGGTTCAATGCCGTATTCCCGCAGGCGGTCGATCACGTGGTCGTAAAATTCCAAACCTTTGGCGTTAGGTTGAGTTTCGTCGCCATTGGGGAAGACACGGGTCCACGCAATGGAAAAGCGGTAGGACTTGAGCCCCAGCTCCTTCATCAGGCGCAGGTCCTCTTCCCAGCGGTGGTAGAAATCGCTGGCAACGCGGCTGTCGGCAAGGGTATCGCCCACATTGGCCAGAGCCTTGGTGGGCTCTTCGGCCGGGTCGATGGCCATACTGCGCAGGTCGGCAAGGGAAAGTCCTTTGCCATCTTCATTGTAGGCACCCTCTACCTGAAAAGCAGAGGTGGCACAGCCCCAGAGAAAATCGTGCGGAAAAACGGTGGAAACCATATGTGTGTTGCTCCTTTTGCTCAAGAATAATTACATGCCCATTTCACGCAGGACGGCCTTCTGGGCCTCGCTGACTTCCTTCAACTCCTCGTCACGGTAAAGGACCATGGTAACGACGAACGAAACACCGATGGCAATGGCAAAACCCACACAGGCCCAGATAAAGTTGGCAGGGTTGGCTTCGTCCACGAACTGCGGCATACCGATCAGGCAGGTGCTCATCAGGGTGAAGGACTTGACACCGACAATGCCCATGACCAGCGCAGAGATAAAGCTGCCGGTCACAACGCCGACCATGGCACGCTTGTTCTGCAGAGTCACACCGTAAAGGGCCGGCTCGCTGATGCCGAACAGGGCGGAAATGGCGGCGGACAGGGCAACGGATTTGGTATCCGGGTTCTTGCTCTTGAGGGCGACGGCAAAGCAGGCGCCGCATTCGGAGATGTTGTGGGCAGTCTTGGCGGGGGCGTTGAGCATATCGTAGCCGGGGTCAACATAGGTGGCAGTGATGTAGGGAAGCAGAGCCTTATGCATACCAACGGCGGTCATAAAAGGCAGCACAGCGGCCAGCACGGCAACCACGACCCAGCCCACAGAACCATAGAGCGCCAGCAGGAAGCTGGTAAAGGCGACGCCCACGTTGTAGCCCAGAGGTCCAAGGAAGAGCAGCTCAAGAGGTACAACCACCAGGAAACAGACCACCGGTACAAAAATGACGCGCACAGGCTTCGGGCAGATTTTGGTGAAATACTTTTCCACAAAGTACAGAGCGAATACGGAAAGGATGGCCGGGAAAATCTGAGAAGTGTAAGAAACGTTCGGCACGGTCAGGCCAAAGATGGTCAGGCCGTCGCCGATCAGGCCGGAAAGCTTGGGCAGCAGGGGCACGGCGGCAATGATCACCGCGTACATCTTATTGCACTTCAATTTGGTGGCGCTGGTATAGGCAATCATGACCGGCAGGAAATAGAAGGTAGCGTCGGCAATGTTGAACATGACCTGATATAGGTCGCTGCTTTTGTCCATCCAGCCCGCCATGGTCAGCAGGGTGAGCATGGTCTTGATCAGGCCGCCGCCGGTAATCACGCCGATCAGCGGCTGGAAAGTGCCAATCAGGAAATCGAGCACAAGGTCGCTGACCTTCTTTTTGGGGGCAGGTGCATCGTCGTCCGGGACGGTGCCTGCACCCTCCAGTTGACCGGCCTTCTGCAGGGCTTCGTACATTTCGACCACATTGTTGCCGATGATCACCTGCAACTGGCCCTTCAGCACGACGCCCATCACACCGGGCACCTTTTTCAGTGCGTCAAGGTTGGCTTTGCTGTTGTCCTTCAGGGTAAAGCGCAGACGGGTGGAGCAGTGTGCAAACTGCGTAATATTTGTTTTGCCGCCAACAAGATCCAGAATCTGTTCGGCAGAGCTCTTGTAATCCAGCATGTTGTTCTCCTTTCATTCGGGCGCGGCACCGTGCAAAGGCTGCCTGTGCACCCAAACCGCATGAGTGTTCCGGATGGCCATTCCGTCTGTTTGTTCGGTGGTTTCAGTATAGCCGCAACATCCACTACAATCAATTGGCACAACAAGACAAAATGTGCGGGCCGAAAACGATCAGAATCCACAATGAAAGTTCGTTTTGGCGGGCTTTTCGCGGAAAAATGGCTTGCAGAAACTACTTTTTTGTAGTAAAATATAAGAAAACAGACTTCATTTTAGCGCGGAGGAAGGGCCATGGAAAAAGAGCTGGCATATCAGATCGCCCATGCGGAGCTGACCAAAGGCCAGGTGCGGCTGGCAGGCTACATTTTAAAGAATCAGAAGCGTGTGCTTGGCATGACGGCGCTGGAAGTAGGCCGAGAAGTGGGCATGAGCGATGCCTCGGTCATCCGCTTCTGCAGGGCCGTTGGCTACAGCGGCTTTGCCAATCTCAAGGTGCAGCTGCAAAAGGAGCTCTCCCTGCACAGCGAAAAGATCGGCAAGCATTCCCTGTATGACCGGTTCGTGATGCAGGAAGAAAAATACAGCAAGGATGAGCTGGACCTTTCGGAAATGCTGACTCTGATGGGCGGCAACCTGGAGAACTCGCTGCGGCAGAACCCGGCAGCTACCTTCCACACCGTGGCCGATAAGCTGCTCTCGGCGCGGAAAAAGATCATCATTGGTCTGCGGGGTGGCAAGGGCTGTGCCGTGCGTTTTGCCCGGCTGCTGCAGTTTTTGAGCAGCGATGTGGCCTGCATTTCCGATGAAGGGCAGGACGAGCTGTGCTCGCTGGCAGAGCTCACCGGGCAGGATGCTGTGCTGGTGCTGAATTTTTCGCGTTTTTACCGGATCGACGAAAAAATGGCGGAGATGCTTGCGGCGCAGCAGGTGCCGTACTTTGTCATTACGGACAGCATGGCATCGCCGTTTGTAAAGGGCGCGCAGGCGGTTTTGCTGGCGGATACCGAGCACTGCGGCTTTTTCCATTCCATGATCGGGGTGGAGGGTATTCTGGAATACCTGCTGATTTTGATGTGCTGGGCACAGCCGGAGAGCTTCCGTGCAAAGCTCCAGCAGCGGGACGCCATTCTGGCGGAATACCGCGAAGATAAAAACTGAACGCTTATCAATAAGAAAAAAGACGCAAAAGAAGGATAAGCACACTACAATTTTGTAGTGTGCTCGCCTTCTTTTTCTGCAAATTTGATTTCAGAGCGCAGGATCCTGACAAGAATCACCAAAACGCACCGGAAGCTTTTCTCTTCTTTTCCCAATATCATGTAGTGGATGTTGCCGCTATACTAGGGCCAGACAACATAACAGAGAGGAAGATTCTGGTGGATGGATTTTCGATCGCAGCCAAAGCAGTCATTCCGTTTGTGGTGTACATTGGTTTTGGCATGGGCGTGCGCAGAGCCGGCTTTGTGGATGAACCATTTTTAAGAAAGCTCAATTCGGTTATTTTTTACTGCTTTTATCCAATCGTGTCCTTCTGCAATATTTATGGTGCCGGCGGCGACGGCATCCGGCTGCAGTTCCTTGCACTGGTGGCGGCAAGCATGCTGGTGTGCATTGGGCTGTGTATGCTGGCGGTGCCGCGGTTCATAAAAGCCCCCGCGCAGCAGGGAGTGGTGGTACAGGCGCTGTACCGCAGCAATATTCTGCTGTTTGCGCTGCCGCTGGTGCAGAGCCTGTTTGGCGAGTATGCTTCGGCAGCCGCCGGTGTGATGGTGACCATCGTGGTGCCGCTGTATAACGTCATGGCGGTGATCGTGCTGGAATACTACCGCGGCTGCCGGCCAAAGCTGGTGCCGCTGCTCAAAAAGATCTTCACCAATCCCCTGATCCTGGGGGCACTGGCAGGCGGCGCGTTCACGCTGCTGGGCGTCCGGATCCCTTCCGTGCTGGAAGCGCCCATCCGTCAGCTTTCGGCGCTCACGACGCCGCTGGCGCTGTTCGTACTGGGCGGTACGCTGCAGTTCTCTTCCATCCGGGAACATCTGAGCTGCCTTACGGCCACACTGGCATGCAAGCTGCTGGTGTTCCCGGCGGTTACTCTGTGGCTGTCCGGGTTGCTGGGCCTGCAGCCGGTAGAGCGCTTTTTGCTGCTGTCGGTGTTTGCAACGCCGGTGGCCACCGCATCCTACCCCATGGCTGAAGCCATGGACGGTGATGGAAAGCTTGCGGCCGAGTTTGTGGCCATCAGCACCGTGACCAGCGTGGTGACGCTGTTCTTCTGGCTCACATTCTTTGTGCGTTATCTATAAAAACTCTGGCTTGTACTGTACATTCCGCCAAGTCGAGGAAAGCATGCCAAAAAGAATGGCCGCTTATGGAAAGAGAAATCTTCTCTTGATCCATGAGCGGCGTTGGGAGTTGAGCTTATCTGCAGATGGCAAGGGTGCCGGACGCGGTCTCCTCAAAATGGCTGGCGTAGAATTCCTCCATCAGCCGGATGAGAGAAACGGTGTCCCGGGCACCGGCGGTCTCGTAGCAGGAGTGCATGGCCAGCTGCGGCAGGCCGATGTCCACGCAGTTCATGGATACCTGCGCCATGGCAAGGTTGCCCAGAGTGCTGCCGCCGACCTTGTCGGAACGGTTGGCAAAATACTGCAGCGGGACACCGGCGCGGGCGGCAAGCTCCTTTGCCACGGCCATGCTCATGCCGTCGCTGGTGTACTTCTGGCCGGCGTGGACCTTGACCACAACGCCCTCGTTCATGTAGGTGCAGTTGTTCACATCGGTGTATTCCGGGTGGTTGGGGTGCACGGCGTGGGCGTTGTCGGCGCTGAACATGAAGCTGGACGCCACCGCACGGTGGAAGTCCTCATCGCCGGGGCAGACGTTTTGTGCGATGCGGTGCAGCACATCGTACAGGAAGGTGGAAGCAGCGCCCTGCTTGGTGCCGGAACCCACTTCTTCGTTGTCGAAAAAGGCGGCAACATTGATGGACCGGGCGCAGTGCGCGTTCAGAAAGCCTTTCAGAATGCCGAACACGCACTGCTGGTCGTCCAGACGGCCGGAGGAGATGAACTCCTCATTGCAGCCCCAGACGGCGGCCTTTTCGCGGATGCAGAGGAACAGGTCGCTGCCAAGGATCTGCTCTTGTGCCACCTGCAGCTCGGCGGCGATCAGCTTTTTCAGCACACCTTCCTCGGCGGCACCGCCCAGCAAAGGCAGCATATCCACCTGCTTGTTGTAGGAAGCCCTGTCGTTGACCTCGCGGTCCATGTGGATGGCTACGCTGGGGATCATCAGCAGATCGCGGTCCAGCGTGAGCAGGCGGGAGGTGATGGCATCGTTCTCCTTGATCAGCACGCGGCCTGCCACCGACAGCGGCCTGTCCATCCATGTGGAGCAGATCATGCCGCCGTAGCCCTCGGTGTTCAGCTTGGTGTACTTTTGGCCCATGTGGATCTCGGCGTTTTCCTTGATGCGGAAGCAGGGGGAATCCGTGTGGGCAGCAGCCACGTTGAAGCTGTAGTTTTCCAGCTGCTCTCCCATGCGGAACGCAAGGATGCTGGAGCCGTTGCGGCAGACAAAATAGCTCCTGCCGGGTTCCAGCTGCCACCGGCGGCTCTCCAGCAGCTCGGAAAAGCCCGCGTTCAGCAGGATGTTCCGGACGGATGCAGTGGTGTGGTATGCGGTGGGATTGCCGTCAATGAAGGACAGCAGCTCCTGTACTTCTTTTTCGATCATTGGAAGACCCTCCATGGATTTATCGGTTTGGATGCTCCTATTCTACTTCTGCGGTTTGCGCTTTGCAATAGCCGGTCCTGCGGGCGGGGAAGAATTTGTTTTACATTGTGCGGGTTCTATAGTATACTACTCCTGTCGGTAAATGTAGAATCAACAGGAAAGGCAGGGACCCGTCATGGAACGCAGTGATCCGCGCTATCAGGCGTATGTAGAAATATTAAAAGAGGAGCTCATCCCGGCAATGGGCTGCACAGAGCCCATTGCACTGGCTTACGCTGCCGCCCGGGCACGCGAGGTGCTGGGCGCACTGCCCGAGAGCGTGCAGCTGCAGGTGAGCGGCAGCATCATCAAAAACGTGAAGAGCGTCATCGTGCCCAACACCGGCCACCTGAAAGGCATGGAAGCCGCTGTGGCAGCGGGCATCATCGCCGGCTCGGCAGAAAAGGAGCTGGAAGTGATCTCGGAGGTCAGCGAGGACAAGAAAACGGCCATCCGGGACTATCTGCAGACGGTGCCTATCTCCATTGAACACATCGAGCAGGGGCATGTGTTCGATATCATCGTTACCGAGCGCAGCGGGGATTCCTACGCAAAGGTGCGCATTGCGGATTTTCACACCAACATCTGCCTGATCGAAAAGAATGGCCGGGTGCTCTACGAAAAGCCGCTGCTGAACGAGGAGGCCCGGCAGGACAGCCGGGCCGACCGCAGCCTGCTGAACATGAAGGACATCTGGGACTTTGCCGAGACCGCCGACCTGCAGGATGTGGCAGATCTGCTGGAACGCCAGATCCGCTACAACAATGCCATTGCAGAGGAGGGACTTCTGGGCGACTATGGCGCGAACATCGGCCGGGTGCTGCTTTCTACTTACGGCAATGATGTGTCCATCCGGGCCAAGGCCAAGGCGGCCGCCGGTTCGGACGCCCGCATGAACGGCTGTGAGCTGCCGGTCATCATCAACTCCGGCAGCGGCAATCAGGGCATCACCTGCTCGGTGCCGCTCATTGAATATGCCAAGGAGCTGCACAGCGGCAAGGAAAAGCTTTACCGTGCCCTCATCATTTCCAATCTGGTGGCCATCCACGAAAAGACCGGCATCGGCACCCTGTCCGCCTACTGCGGCGCAGTCAGCGCCGGTGCGGGTGCAGGCGCGGGCATCGTATATCTGTGCGGCGACGGCTATCAGGCCGCCATCCACACGGTGGTCAATGCGCTGGCCATCGTGTCCGGCATCGTGTGCGACGGCGCAAAGGCCTCCTGCGCGGCAAAGATCGCATCCTCGGTGGACGCGGCGCTGCTGGGCTACAACATGTACAAGTGCCATCAGGAGTTCAAGGGCGGCGACGGCATCGTGATGAAGGACATCGAGACCACCATCAAGGGCATCGGACGTCTGGGCAAGGACGGCATGAAGGAGACCAATGAGGAGATCATCCGGCTGATGATCGAGTAAAAGCAGAGACCCCGCAATTTTGAATTGCGGGGTCTCTGTGTTTGGAAAGGAAGGTTAACTGACGAAGTACAGCGATGCGAAGTAAGCACCCAAGCGCTGTGCTTCTTCTTTTGTGATGTTCTTAGGGATCTCAAAGGTGACCGCGAAATCAGACCGAAGGGGGTAGGAAACAGAAACGGTCTCGGTTTTTTCGGGAGCGGTTTCGTGCCGTTTACCGTTGGCAAGGGCTTCGATCTCTGCCGCGTGCTTGTCCAGATGTGCGGCAGTGCTTTGCGCCTTCAAAGAGGAACGGAGTTCGAGGGAAAGTTCATTCCGCCGGTCGCAGCTGTTGAGCCATTCAACCTTGCGTTGATGGGGATAACCCTCACTGTCGACTGCTTTTGAGGCGTCAAAATAGTAGTCGCTTGTAATGCGGCAAAAGTAGATGTCGTCGATATTGGGGACAAGAACCAGATCGCCGATCTCCATCTGGTTTACAAAAATATCGACGGTAGCGTAGGCGCGTCCCAGCGCATAATGATTTAGGGAATAAGGCGGCTGACTCATCAGGTGCTTGATTTCTTCGCGGGACAACTGTTCCAGATTGCCAAGAGCGGGCCAGCCGATGGCAATGATGTTCTGCGAACGAAATTCATTGATCCGAAGGATATTGTGAGGAGACGGACGAAGGAGCCAATACTTTTTCATAAAAAGACCTCCTGTCAAACACAAAACTGCTAGATATCATCGGTAACTACTTGATATCTTCTCGATGTCTACATTTTAGCACGGGAAATGATGAAAGTCAATAGATGATAGAAGAAAATGCATAGAAAACTTCAAGATATCTTCTTTTGAGCAAACGAGGCTGAAAGGACGTGTGGTGAAAAAATCATACAAATCCTTCTTTATTTTGTCATAACTCTTCCGTATAATAAGAAGTGGAATACTTTGCTGCTCTGCCCGCCCCGGCGGGCATCCGATAAAATGGGAGGAAATCATTATGGCCAACGAAAAGATCCTCGTTGTGGACGACGATACCAATATCTGCGAGCTGCTGCGGCTGTACCTGACCAAGGAGGGCTATCAGGTCACGGTGGCAAACGATGGCGAAGAAGGTCTGGAAAAGTTCAATCAGGTCAAGCCCGATATGGTGCTGCTGGACGTGATGATGCCCAAGATGGACGGTCTGGAGGTCTGCCGCCGCATCCGCAAGGCGGGCAACACCCCGGTGATGATGCTTACCGCCAAGGGCGAGACCTTTGATAAGGTGCTGGGGCTGGAACTGGGCGCAGACGATTACATGGTGAAGCCCTTTGACGCCAAGGAAGTGGTGGCCCGCATCAAGGCGGTGCTGCGCCGCTGCCAGACCACCACCGCCGCTGCCGAGAGCACCGAGGGCGTGATCGAATTCGACAACCTGCGTCTGGACATGAACAGCTACGAGCTGCGGGTCAAGGGCAAGGTGGTGGAGGCTCCCCCCAAGGAGCTGGAACTGCTGAACTGTCTGGCTTCCCACCCGAACCGCGTCTACACCCGCGACCAGCTGCTGGACGAGGTGTGGGGCTTTGAGTATTACGGCGACAGCCGCACCATTGATGTGCATGTCAAGCGCCTGCGCGAAAAGCTGGCCGGTGCTTCCGACAAATGGGAACTGAAGACCGTATGGGGCGTTGGTTATAAGTTCGAGGTGCGTCAGTAATGCGCAAAAGTATCTCGGTGGCGTTCTTTTCGCTGGTGTCCACCCTGATGGTGCTGGGCATCGTGCTGATGGGAGCTTCGGAGTGGGTGCTGTTCAAGAACTACTTCGCCAAGGACCGCTACGAAACACTGGATCAGGTGGTGGGCGTCACCCAGCGCACGGCCCAGTATCTGGTCCAGCAGGCGGCGCTGCCGGAAGGCGATGAGCTGGACGCACTGAGCACCAAGCTGGAGATCATCGGCGAGAGCGCAGAGGCCTATCTGTTCTTTACCGACAACGACGGCCGGGTGATGATCGCCTCCAGCCCGGACAAGCTGGAAAGCCTGACCGTGCCGGAAGAAATGATGGAGAAGATCGACACCTCCGATGCGGACTATTACCATGTGTTCGGTACGCTGGACGGCATGCTGGACGGAAAAAGCTATATCACGGTCAGCGAAATGCGCAATGAGCACGGCCAGCCCAGCGGCTACCTGTTCCTGTGCTCTTCCGGCGAGCAGCTGACCCAGTTCAAGCAGCAGTTCTGGTCCAACTTTCTGCTGTCGGCCTGCGTGATGCTGCTGTGTGCCAGCATCCTGACCAAGATCCTGATGCGCCAGCTCACAGACCCGCTGCAGAAGGTGACGGACGCCGCCCAGCGCTTTGGCGGCGGAGACCTTTCGGTCCGTGTGGAAGGCGTAGAGGGCGAAGGCGAGGTGGCAGACCTTGCCCGCACCTTCAACCGCATGGCAGACAACATCCAGATGAACGACAACTCCCGGGGCCAGTTCATGGGCAACATCGCCCACGAGCTGCGCACCCCCATGACCACCATCAAGGGCTTTGTGGACGGCATTCTGGACGGCACCATCCCGCCGGATATGCAGAACCACTACCTGCAGCTGGTCAGCGAGGAAACGGGCCGTCTGGCACGGCTCATCCAGAACATGCTGGATCTCTCCAAGCTGGAAAGCGGCGAATATCAGGTGAATGCCCGAATGTTCAATATCTGGGAGACTATCACCGGCGTGGCGCTGTCGGCAGAGCAGCGCATCAACGACGGCATGATCGACATCGACGGCCTGACCATGGACGAAAAGGTGCTGGTCTACGCTGACCCCGACCTGATCCATCAGGTGGTGTATAACCTGCTGGACAACGCCATCAAGTTCACCCCGGCAGGGGGAACCATCCGCTTCAGGGTGGAAAAGCTGGGCCCGGAAGCCGAGATCTCCATCTGGAACTCCGGTCAGGGCATCAGCCCGGAGGCGCTGCCCTACGTGTTCCAGCGGTTCTACAAGGAGGACCGCTCCCGCGGCCTGCACGCCCGGGGCGCGGGTCTGGGCCTGAACATCTGCAAGGTGCTGGTGAACCTTTCCGGCGGACAGATCCGGGTGGAGAGCCAGCAGGGCGAGTGGTGCCGGTTCGTGTTCACTTTACCCACCGTGGCACCGAACCCCGGCGGAATGAAGCGCCTGCCGGATGAGGCCGGCGGAGAGCCCGTTGTGGAAGACCCCGCCAGCATGAAGCCCGTAGAATGAACTTCCAGCCAGACTGTCCCATGGAGCGGGGCGGTCTGGCTGTTTTGGCGCTGGGGAAACTTTGCCACCGATGAAACTCCCCCAGTCATCTCGCTGCGCTCAATGCCAGCCCCCCCCCCCGCAAGCGTCCTCGCCCTCTCCGTCTGCTCACTACGTTCGCATCCACCTCTCCCAAAGGGAGAGGCCTTGGCAAAGAGATGAAGTTTGCGTGGACTGCCAAGGGCTCC
>OCQZ01000483.1_pt1 | contig 12251 bp, 7 predicted proteins | sample 1538921 | NCBI WGS metagenome assembly OCQZ01 (sample SAMN03418269, study PRJEB22391) | human gut metagenome | biome: human-gut; feature: organic feature; material: feces | host: Homo sapiens | place: Tanzania | collected 2013-01 | reverse complement strand
CCATCGGCTCGCTTCAGGGTTCTCTGGAGGAGAAACTTGCGGCTGTCGAGAAGGCGGTGAGGGATCAGACGACGGATCTTAGCGCGAAGCTGGTTCTTATAGAGGGGACGGTCAAGGCCGGATTTGCCGACAACGCGAAGGCTATCGATCTCGTCAGGACAGCCATCGGCTCGCTTCAGGGTTCTCTGGAGGAGAAACTTGCGGCTGTCGAGAAGGCTGTGAAGGATCAGACGACGGATCTTAGCGCCAAGCTGGTTCTTATAGAGGGGACGGTCAAGACTGGTCTTGCGGACAATGCTGAGGCGATTAAACTTGTGAAACAGGCGGTAGAGTCTCTTGAAGGAACTGTCGAAGAAAAACTTAAGACTATCAATGAGACAATAGAAAGCCAGACCAATACTCTGTCCGGGAAACTTGCCGCGATTCAGGGTTCGTTGGATGCCGGTCTTGTGGGAGAAGACAGCACGCTCGGCCTTGTGAAGAAGGCGATTGATGCCTTGAACGCTACTGCCGGGACAGCCAATGATAAGCTGGACGCTATCAAGGATGCGATTGAATCACCTACTTCTGGGCTTAACGTTAAGCTTGAGGCTATAGAAGAGGCTTTGTCTCAGGGGCTGATTGATGTGACAAAGAAGCAGGATTTGATTCTGGCTGCGATCAACAGTACATCGACATACCATTTCACTGATGATGAACTTCTTGAGACTGGTGAGGATTATTTGTTGGTTGATGCCGCTTTCTGGAATGCCAATCACGAGAATTATGAGGTGGTAAGGGCGCTTAAGGAGTTGATTAAGTTATCTGTGCCGCATAAATATAAGTTTTGGTGGCAACAAACTTCCGGTAAGTACGCATTCTCGGGCTACGAGCCCACAAGTTTTTATGGACCTCTTTGGTCGGAAGGTGGAATTCTGAAAGGCATCGCTGGCTCATCTGGGGTGATTCTTGCGGCTGACCTTGGGCAGACGGGTGCTTCTCCTTCTTTAGATAGAAAGAATGGTCATACGTGTTACTATCTTAAGAAAGTCCATAAAAGTTGCCAATATTACTTCCATGTGAAAGTAGGCGACAGGGCTGACGGCAAGAACCTTAAAGTAAAGGACATGAATGATCGTGATACATTCAGAGTACTTCCACTTGGGGATGGAAATTATCTTGAATATGTGCATTGGACGGAAGCGGTGAGATCTACTACAGGGGTTTGGGGCTTTAATAATTTGAAGTATTTAGCGAATCTTATCCCGGATAATTCCGTAGAGTTTATAATAGTCGAAGATAATTAGTACCATCCGCTACTTATGAAAAGATATTTGACAATCATAATGTTGGCCTTGTCCTCGTGCCTCTTCGCAGATGTTGTGGCGCAGGAGCGGGGGAACAGTGCCTACCGCACCTCCACCTGGAGCCTTTATGCGGAGGGCGGCGCAACGATGGTGCACGGACTGGGGATGTCAAGCGTGGACGCTCCACCGGGTATGAATATCTTCCCGGAGATAGGAGCTGGTCTCTCGTTCAACATCCGTCCTTGGATCCGGCTTGGTTTGAACTACGATTTCTCTAAATATGCCCGTGAACAGCGGTTCTCCGAGTTCCAGCCTTTGGATGTTCCAACCGGTGATGGAACGCTTTCAGAGCAATACGGTGGCCTTGCATATTCAAAGATGTGGACTCATTATAATGCGGCTGACGTCACTGTAGAGTTCAATTTGATGGAATTATGGCGGAATCGTGAGGACAGGCGCTTCAACCTTTATGCGGGAGCCGGTTTCGGCTGGCTCTTCGCCAAAGGGAACACTTATGACATCACGATGGGACATGAGCGCTGGAGCGGGTCGTACAAGGAGACGATCAACACTTGGCTGGACGCGGTGAACTCCAGGCATAAGTACGATGTCGGTTATGTTCCGATGCTGCTGTCCGCCGAGTTTGACGTGAGTCCCGTGGTGACTGTGGGCGTTCAGGGCAACTACAAGCGGCTTCTCAGTCGCGACAACGCTCCCAAAGGAATTGGCACAGCCTCTGTTGTCTTGAGACTGAATATTTTAGGCTCAAAATCCGGCTACAGGAGCACCGGGCGCAAGTTGCGTGAATCCGAGCTTGCCTTGGCCGCGATGACCGTGGCCGGGGCGGCGGCCAAGGCGGACTGTGAGGCTTCCGGCAAAGCCAAGGATGAGGCTCTCGCATCTGCCAAGACCGAGAACGCCGCGCTGAAGTCCCGGGTGGAGGCCCTTGAGAAAGAAAACGCAGGGCTTAAGGCGCGCCGCACCAATGAGGTTCTTCAGGATCTTACCGTACAGTTCTCCAATGACAGTTTCAAACTTCTTCCAGAGGCGAAGGCCAGTCTTGACGCTTTCGCGGAACGTTTGAAGACCATGAAAGAAACTGAGCTTGTTGTTGTCGGAGAGGCTTCCGCAACAGGCTCCAGCGGACATAACCAGCGGCTCAGCGAGCTTCGCATCGAGACCGTTCTTGACTACTTGAGAAAGCAAGGAGTTGATTGCAGCCGGGCTTTCCGCCAGCCTCTCGGCGATTCCGGCAAGGACACTTCTGACGCGGCTCGCCGCGCGACAATTCTTGTTGTCTCCCGTGGGGAATAAATAACAGATAATCAACGTGATAAAAGGACGTCCTCCCACCATGTAGGAGGATGTCCTTGTTAATGTAAAGATATTCAGACGATTGGCTTCCACAGTGCCACCATACCCCTGCTAACTATTCCCTGAAGCCTTTGGAGGCGCGGAGGAGGTGGCGGAGGGAACTGGTGAGCTCGCGGGTCTCCTGCAGGAGGTTCAGGTAGAGGTAGGCGACGGTGATGTTCTCCTTGGATGACTGCATCCGCTGCATCTGAGCCTCACGGGCCTTCTCAAGACAATCCTTCAGTTCCTCGGCCTCGCGGCGAACCTCATCGACCTCATCGTAGGAATCTGTCTGGAGAATCTTCTCGGTGCGTCTCAGGAGGAACAGTACCGTGTCCCTCAATGGGATATATTCCTTGACCTGCTCCTTGCTCAGCGGCACGAAGTTGTTGTCCACGTGCTCCTCGCAAGGGTCGGCGATACGCCTCAGGCAGTATAGGATCTCTTCACAGGAGTTCCTTCCGAGGTGGAACCAGGTGTTCTTCTCCATCGCGACCTCCGGGTCAATTTTACGGAACCCGATCATCTCCTTACGTCTGCTGTTCTTCAGCTCCTCCCTCTTGCGTCTCATGGTGCTCTCAGCCTTGTGCAGCATCCCGAGATCCTCCTTGATGAAGCCATCGGTGATCTGGCGGAAGGTTGTGTTGACATATTCAAGGAAATCAGACTGGCTGTCGGCTATGTGCTTGCTCAGAAGCGTAAGGATCTCGCTCTTGTCGGTGCTGAGCATCATCTGGTTGAAGGTCACGTCTCCGTTCTCTTCCTCCGCCTTTTTCTTGTAGCGGATGTTGCTGCGGACGAGCAGGAAGATCGCGAGCGCCATCATGATGCAGGCGGCTACGAAGCCTCCGACGTGCATCAGCATCGCCACGAGGAAGCAGAGAATGAAGGCCGCTCCGGCTGTGATGAACCAGCCTCCGATGACGGAGACGACACCAGTCACTCTATAGACAGCGCTCTCACGGCCCCACGCGCGGTCGGCCAGAGAGGAGCCCATGGCTACCATGAATGTGACGTAAGTTGTTGAAAGAGGTAGTTTAAGGGATGTTCCGAGGGCTATCAGCAGACCTGCCACAACCAGATTGACCGTGGCCCTGACCTCATCGAATGCCGCTCCTTCCGGAAGTCTGGCCTCGTCGGTGTTGAAACGCTTCTCGCACCAGGCCTTGACGTTGTCCGGAACGACATCCTGGAAGAAATTGGCGGTGTTGTTGGAGAATCTGACCAGAACCCGGGCTATCTTCGATGAGCCGAACATCTCGTCACCCTCGCTCTGTCTGGAAAGGTCCACGGAGGTCTTGATCACGTTGTGGGCTTTCTTAGATGTCGCGAGCGAGAACACCATCACCGCGCCTGCCGCCACAAGGAATATCATCGGACTTTTGGCCGGTCCCTCAAGGGATGACATCATGAAGGTGGAAGGGTCCGAGGCTCCGCTTGCGGCAAAGTCAGTGTAGGCGGAATATCCCGCCAGAGGCACTCCGATGAAGTTGACGAGGTCGTTGCCGGCGAATGCCATCGCAAGGGCGAAAGTTCCCATCAGCACCAGGATCTTGAACACATTGACTTTCAAGAAATAGAGAAACTGCATGATGGCTGTTGACGCGAGGAAGCATATTCCCAGAATGGCAAGGGTGTGATTTTGGATATATTCGTAGATTTCCGGCGTGACGAAAGACATGCTTTTGATGCCTTTGAACAGCATGAAGTAGAAGATGGCTGTCGTGGCGACACCCCCGAATATTCCTATCTTCCACTTGAGGTTCTTCTTGTAGGTGAATGTGAAGACAAGACGGGAGATGTACTGCAGGACGATTCCGAAGAAGAACGCTATGGCGACGGAAACGAATATGGCCATGATCATGCCGAGCGCCTTCTCCGTGTTCATCAGGTCGCCTATCGTAAGTCCGGTTGTGTCGTTCGCAAGTTTCAGCAACACAAACGCAGTCGTGCCTCCAAGCAACTCAAACACAAGGGAAACCGTTGTCGAGGTCGGAAGCCCGAGGTTGTTGAATATGTCAAGCAGGATCACGTCAGAGATCATCACGGCGAGGAAGATGAACATCAGCTCCTTCAGGGAGAACATCGCCGGATGGAATACTCCATTCCTTGCGACTTCCATCATTCCGTTGCTCATCGTCGCTCCCATAAACACTCCGACAGCGGCCACGATGATGATTGTCCTGAACTTGGCCACTTTGGCGCCTATCGCTGAGTTCAGGAAGTTGACAGCGTCGTTGCTGACTCCGACCATCAGGTCGAACACCGCCAGCACGAACAGGAACACCACAAACACAAGGTAAATCTCACTCATAAATCTTTTCTCTCTATTACGAGTGCAAAATTCACCATAAAATGTTACCGGACGATTGCAACCGTGTTACATTTCGGTTACAATCGTCCGGTAACGGACTGTTTCTTTATGGTAAGCCCTCGGAGCGAAGCGACCGAAGGGGTTCGGGGAAACCTTTCCCCGTGCCCCACCGGGGCTGTCACGAAGTGACTGGGGGTAGAAGGTCCTGTAAGGCTAAATAATTGAAAATTATTTAGCCTTACCCTGCTTGGCCACGGCCTCCTGCTTGCGCTTGAGCTCCTCAGGATCAGCGAGATAGTAATCCTTCACGAGATTGAGGTCGTCATCGAACTCGAACACGTAAGGAGTCGCTGTCGGGATGTTCAGGCCGACGATGTCAGCGTCTGAGATTCCCTTGAGGTGCTTTACGACACCACGGAGGCTGTTGCCGTGAGCCACAACCACGATGTTGTCGTGCTGCTTGAGGGCAGGGAAGATCTCGCACTCCCAGTAAGGCATAACACGCTCGATGCAGTTCTTAAGAGCTTCTGTGCGAGGAATGTACTGGTCTGGAACGAGAGCGTAGCGAGGATCCTTGGTAGCGCTGTTAGGATCGTCCTCAGGAAGGTTGTGAGGAGCCACGTCGAAGCTGCGGCGCCAGATGAGCACCTGCTCGTCACCGTACTTCTGGGCGGTCTCGGCCTTGTTCAGACCCTGAAGCATTCCGTAATGCTTCTCGTTGAGCCTCCAGGTCTTCTTTACAGGGATCCAGTCGAGATCCATAGCGTCGAGGACGTTGTTGAGGGTCTTGATGGCTCTCTTAAGATAAGAGGTGTAGGCCACTTCGAAGGTGATTCCGGCCTCTTTGAGGGCCTTTCCGGCGTCGAGGGCTTCCTGAACGCCCTTCTCGCTGAGGTCAACGTTGGTCCAGCCTGTGAACCTGTTCTCCTTGTTCCACTGGCTTTCGCCGTGACGGATAAGTACTATTCTTTTCATATTCCTAAAAATTTTGGTTTATTCCAATTGCCCGGTCACTGAGCATGTCGAAGTGACCGGGCTGCAAATTTACATCATTATTCCGATTCGTCAAATTGGTTGCCCATAATCATAAGCAGCTTGTCGCCGACCTTGAGCTTGACTGATCCGTCAGGAACAATCAACTCACCGTCCCTCTTTATCATCACAACACGGGTCCCCTCCGGTAATGCGACTTCCTTAAGTGTGTCACCGGCAGCGAGATCCGTCTCCGTCAGCCTGTGGTCCATCAGCTTGCCGGCCTCCTCCGGGATCTCGATTCCGAATGTCTCCGGAGCCTTCTCCTGAGGCAGGGCAAGGTTCAGCTTGCGCGCCACCGCAGGAATGCTCATGCCTTGGATCAGCATGGAAACCATCGTGATGAAGAATACGATGTTGAAGATCTGTCCGGAGCCCGGAATGTCAGCCACGACAGTGAATATGGCGAAGATGATCGGAGTGGCTCCTTTCAGACCTACCCAGGAGATGAGCACCCTTGCCCTGAACGAGAGCTTCCTGAAAGGCAGGAGCGAGATGAACACCGCCAACGGTCGGCCTATAAAAGTAAGGAATATTCCGATGAGAAGTGCCACGGGAGCCACGGACAGCATCTCCTTAGGGTTCACGAGAAGCCCAAGCGTGAGGAACATTCCCATCTGCATCAGCCAGGTGACCGTGTCGCTGAACCTGAAGACCTCTCTCTTGTGGGCCATCGGCTTGTTGCCTATGATCACACCGGCGAGGTAGATGGCGAGGAATCCGTTGCCGTTGACGAGTCCGGTGATCGAGTAGATGAAGAACCCGATGCTCAGCACGAGGATGGCATAGAGTGAGGCTCCGTTCAGTTTCAGTTTCCCGAGAGCCCAAGAGAAAGCCCTGCCGAGACCCACACCCATAATAGCTCCGATTCCAAGCTGCATCGTGAATGTCAGCAAGGCGTTGCCGATCATCCTGGTGTAGTTGATGTCAATCCCCGAGGCAGGCTCGAAAAGCTGCTGGGCGCACTGGATCAGCACGATGGTGATCACATAGGCCATCGGGTCGTTGGAGCCGGACTCCAGCTCAAGGACCGGCTGGAGGTTCTCCTTCAGCTTCATCTTTGCGTTCCTCAGGATGTTGAACACTGACGCTGAGTCGGTTGACGACATCACGGCCGCAAGCAGAAAGCACATCACGGTGGACATTCCCTCGGAGAGGTGTCCCACCCTTGTCAACAGATAAATGAATCCGCCCGTGAACAAGGCCGTCAGGAACACCCCGACGGTGGACAGCACGATTCCTTCTTTTAGTACGGGTTTTATTGTGTCGAACTTCGTCTCAAGACCGCCGCAGTATAGGATTACACATAGCGCTATGGTACCGATGAACTGTGCGATGTGGAAATTGTCGAACGCGAGTCCTAATCCATCGACACCGAACGCCATTCCGACGACGATGAACAGGAGCAGGACCGGGATTCCGAACTTGAAACCGGCCCGGCTGATGAGTATCGCCGTGAAAATCAGGATGGATCCGATGAGGAGTATATTCTCAGGGGAAAACTGTATCATAATATTCTGTGTTTCTGTTCATAGTCGCGGCACCAGTCCCGCAGCGGGCAATCGTCGCATTTCGGGTTTCGGGCCGTGCACGTGTACCGTCCATGGAGGATCAGCCAATGATGTGCCCTTGCCCTCAGTTCCGCCGGGATGTACGACTCCAGTTCCTTCTCGACAGCCTCGACTGTCTTTCCGTCCGACAGTCCCATCCTGTGGGATACACGGAAAACGTGCGTGTCAACAGCGATGACCGGTTTGTCATAGATCACGGAGGCAAGCACGTTGGCCGTCTTGCGTCCGACTCCCGGGAGTGTCATAAGCTGGTCTATATCCGACGGGACTTCGCCGGCATATTCCCGCAACAATTTTTGAGCCATTCCGATGAGGTGCGCGGCCTTGCTGTTGGGGTAGGAGATGCTTTTTATAACCGCCAGCACGTCCTCGAACGACGCGAAGGCCAGATCCTCGGGCTTCGGAAACCTTCTGAACAGTTCCGGTGCGACCATATTCACCCTTTTGTCCGTGCATTGCGCGCTTAAAATCACCGCCACAAGCAGCTGGAAAGGGGATTCGTAGTGCAGTTCGGTCCTGACTTCCGGTTGGTTGGCCTGGAACCAGGAAAGTATGTGATGGTATCTGTCTTTTTTCAGCATAGGTCTAAATGGTCAGAGCCAGATCAATAACCTCGTCGTTAAGGTTCTCCTTGCATCTCTCGTCCTTGCAGACGAAGACCCTTCCCGGGTACTTCTCGAAAATGGTCCTGTTGTGGGTCACTATCACGACGGCCGTGCCGTCCTCCTTGTTGATTCCGGTCAGCAGGCGCAGGATTCCGTCGGCTGTCTCGTTGTCAAGGTTGCCGGTCGGCTCGTCGGCTATGATGAGCCTTGGCCTGTTCAGCAGGGAACGGGCTATGGCGATGCGCTGCTGCTCGCCTCCGGAGAGCTGGTGGGGCATCTTGTGCGCCTTGTTCTCCATCCCGACATCGGCCAGGACCTCGACGATCCGTTTGTCGATCTCGTTCCGGTCCTTCCATCCGGTGGCCTTCAATACAAACTCCAGATTGCTCTCGACCGTCCTGTCCATCAGCAGCTGGAAATCCTGGAACACGACTCCGATCCTGCGGCGGAGATAAGGAATATCCTTGTCTCTCAAGCCGTTGAGCTTGAAGCCGCAGACCTCTCCGGAGCCCTTCTCAAGAGGGTTCTCGCCAATCATCGTGCGGATGATCGAAGTCTTGCCGGTTCCGACCTTGCCGACGATGTAGATGAAGTCTCCCGGAAATATGTCCATATCAAGCCCGTAGATCACGGTGCTCTCTCCGTTCACGATGTCCGCGTCCTTGAATGAGACCAGCGGCTCGCTTTTTGATGCTGATAGCGCGTTCACTTCCATAGTAACGCAAATATACTTTATTTTTCGGGTATATTTAGGAAATATGTATGTTATTTTTCATTTTCCTTAAGTAAATTTGTAGAATATTTTTCGCTGATGAAAATGATTGGAAACTATATGAAAAGCAAACTTGCCGCAGCGTTTCTGACGGCGCTCTCACTTGGCGCGGGGACGGCCGTGTCGGCTCAGGAGGCCGGACAGGACCAGTACCGTCTCGCCACCGAACTCTACGGACACGGGATGTTCGAGAGGGCGGGAAGCATATTCGGAGAAATCTATGCCGGAACCGGGGATGTGACCGCAGGCGGCTATGAGGCCCTTTGCTCCGTCCGGCTGCAGGAGGTCGGGAACGAGACCTTGGCCGATGAATATATCGCCGCGCACCCGTATTCTATCCTCGTGCCGCAGATTCATTTCTACAAGGCTCTGAATCTGTTTGACAGACAGGATTATAAGGCTGCCGCCGCCGAGTTCGACAAGGTGCCGGAGAAAAGGCTGCCGTCTGACCTGGTCGCTGAATATGCTTTCAAACAGGCATATTCATACTTCGAGATCGGGGATCTGGCGAAGGCCAAGTCTTTGTTTGAGAAGTCGGAGAAGAGGGTGCAGTCGGACTACACCGCGCCGTCGAGATATTCATTGGGCTACATTAACTATTCGGAGAAGAATTTCGACGAGGCGTTTGATTGGTTTGAGAAGGCGGCGAGAGACCCTCGTTTCACCGAGATGTCCAATTCCTATATGGTCGAATGCCGCTTTATGAGGAAGGATTATTCATACGTCCTGAAAAATGGTGTCAAGGTGTATGAGAACGCGCCGAAGGAGCGTCAGAGGCATCTCGCGAGGATAATCTCCGAGTCCTACCTGGCCAAGGGCAACACCGCCAAGGCCAAGGAATATTACGATGTGGCGCGGAGCGGGGATAACGATATGGACCGCAACGATTATTTCTACGCCGGCTCGCTTCTCTACGCCACCGAGGACTACAAGGGAGCCATCGAGAACTACTCGCTGATGCGGAACAGGACCGACTCGATCGGGCAGATAGCGAACTACAATCTGGCCTACAGCTACATCCAGACGGGTAACAAGGTCGCCGCGCTCGACGCATTCAAGGCCGCCTCGGAACGGTCGTTCAATCCGGACATCCAGGAAGACGCGCATTTCAACTATGCCAAGCTGTCTTTTGACCTGAACCACAACCCTTCGGTCTTCAACGACTATCTTACCAAATATTCCGACAAGAAGAAGGGAGAGAGGATCTACAGCTATATGGCGCTGGCCTCGCTCTACAGCCACGATTACGCCGGAGCCGTGGAGGCATATTCCAACATAGATATGCTGGACAAGGACCAGAAAGCCAACTATATGAAGGCCAATTACCTGCGTGCGGAGCAGCTTGTGGAGACCGGCTCCTGGAGGGACGCTGTTCCTTTCCTCAGGGCCTCCTCGTTCTATTCGGACAAGCGCTCTCCGTTCTCGCAGCTTTCGAGGTACTGGCTCGGCGAGTCCTACTACCGCAGCGACCAGTTCGACAAGGCTCTGGAGACTTTCAAGGACCTGTACAACAACTCGGCGCTTGAGGGCAAGACGGAAGGCCGGCTGATTCCTTACGATCTGGCTTACTGCTACTTCCGCCTCGGCGACTACGACAACGCCGCCAAATGGTTTGATGAATATCTCCAAGGCCGCAACCTGACCGAGGGGGAGGATGCCGCCGTGCGCCGCGCGGACTGCGATTTCATCCGCAAGGACTACAAGACAGCCGTCACTGAATATGAGAACGCCTTGAAGCGTTTCCCTTACAAGGACAATCTCTACCCGAACTACCGCGCCGGCATAGCCTACGGACTTATGGGGAATATGAACGGCAAGATCGGAGCGCTTTCCAAGGCTCTGAACACAAATCCGTCAGTGGAATATTACTCTGACGCTATGTTCGAGCTCGGAAGGGCCTACGTCGCCGCCGGCAGGATCGATGACGCTGTCTCCGCTTTCACGAAACTCCGCTCCTCCACCAAAGACAAGACCATTGTCGCCCGCTCCCTCATCGAGCTTGGAATGATTTCAAGGAATATGTCCGAGTACGACCAGTCCCTTGGCTACTACAAGCAAGTGATCACCGAGATGCCCGGCACTGAATATGCCCAGGACGCTCTTCTGGCCATCGAGTCGATCTACCAGTCGCAGGGACGTACGGACGAGTACATTGATTTCGCCGACAAGGCCGGTGTGATCAAGGACAAGTCTGACAGCGAGAAGGAGACTATGTACTTCAACGCGGCCGAGCAGGTGTTCCTCACGGAGAACTACAATAAGGCTTTGGCCTCTCTCCAGACATATCTTGAACGTTATCCGTCCGGTCAGAAAGTACCTGAGGCTGAGTTCTATGTCGCTGAGTGCTACAGGAATATAGGCAAGAAGGAACAGGCTTGCGATTGGTATAGGAAGTCTATGGAGAAAGGTGACGGATCGGCGTTCGCCGAGACGGCCATCCTGAACTTCTCAAGGCTGTCCTATGACCTGCAACGCTACAAGGATGCGTTCGGTGGCTATTCCTCACTGCTTCAGGAGGCCAGGATAGAGAACAACAAGCACACGGCCAGAGTCGGGATGATGCGTTCCGCCTACAAGGCCGGAGACTGGACTTCGGCACAGTCCTGCGCGGACAAGGTGAAGGCTGACGGAAAGAGCACGGCGGCGGAGATCCGTGAGGCTGACTACTTCAAGGCCAAGTCGTTGCTTTCGGTGAACGAGCGCGAGGCTGCGTTTGAGATATTCGCAGGCCTCAGTTCCGCTCCGTCCACCGCCGAAGGTGCGGAGGCTGCCTATATGATCATTCAGGATGCCTGCGACCAGGGTAAGTATGACACCGTCGAGAAGAAGGTCTATGCGTTCGCCGAGAAGGCCGGGGACCAGAGCTATTGGCTTGCGAAGGCGTTCATCACCCTTGGTGACTCGTTCGCCGAGCAGGATAATCTCGCTCAGGCCAAGGCCACGTTCGAGAGCGTCCAGAACGGCTACAAACCTGCCGAGGGTACGTCAGATGATGTGCTTGACAATGTCAGGATGCGTCTTGAGAAACTTAAAACCATGATGTAGTGGAAATGAATATGAGAAAGATATATCTGGTTTCCGCGGCAATGCTGATGACCGCCGCGGTCTCTTTCGGACAGAATTTCAATCCGACCGTCGAGGTCACCAACACCTATCAAGGCAACGCTTCGGAGGTTCACAAGCCTTTGCTCGGGATGAACGTGCCGGACTCGCTGCTCCGCTTCGAACTGGACTTTGACTATGAGGTGTTTGAGAAGCCATATCAGGGAGCCTACAGCTTCAAGCCTTATATGCTGAATATGAGGCCGGCCAAGGATG
>OCQZ01000478.1_pt1 | contig 12319 bp, 10 predicted proteins | sample 1538921 | NCBI WGS metagenome assembly OCQZ01 (sample SAMN03418269, study PRJEB22391) | human gut metagenome | biome: human-gut; feature: organic feature; material: feces | host: Homo sapiens | place: Tanzania | collected 2013-01 | reverse complement strand
GGCAGTGATCGGAGGGCTGCTCCTGGAACTGACCCTGACGGTTTATCGTCCAGCTCACGAGCCAGCTTGAGTCACGGCAGGTGACGATGCCGCCGGTGACTACCTTGCCCGACAGAGGATCACGCTTGCAGATCTTCTGAATTGCATCGAGTATCTGCTTGTTTGCGGTGTCGACCGTCCAGGATTCCCACGAGGTCTCCTTGATACCCGCAAAGAACTTTTCGGGACGTCCGAACGCCGGATCCTGCGCTGCGATCTTCTTCCACATCTCGATGGAAGGGCCTTCGCCGTTCTTGACGGTGACGACGGGTGCGTGGGTGTTGTCGCCGTATGCGGAAGCGTCGCCCTGGCAGCCGTTGGTGCAAATGACGAGGTCATTTTCGGTCAGGTCTATGACCTTCTCAACGCCGCCCTGCGTGTACTCTATCTTCTTTGCGACCTTCTTTTCGGGAGTGCAGTCGCAGACTATGTTCGTAACGGTCGTATCGTAAAGGATCTTGCCGCCGTGGTCGGTTATGTACTTGCACATGGGCAGGATCATGGATTCGTACTGGTTGTAGCGGGTAAAGCGAAGTGCGCTCAGATCGGGCAGACCGTCGATGTGGTGGATGTAGCGCTGCAGGTACAGCTTCATCTCAAGTGCGGAGTGCCACTTTTCAAAGGCAAACATAGTCTGCCAGTAGGTCCAGAAATTCGTCGCATAAAATTCGTCGTCAAATATATCGTCGATCTTCTTATCCTCAAGCGACTTGTTGGTGGACATGAACAGCTTGAGAAGCTGCATTCCTGCGCCGGGGGTAAGTCCGTACTTTCTGTCGGTGTGCGCATCCTGACCCTGCTTTTCGGTCACACGGCACAGCGAGAAGTTCGGGTCCTCCTTGTTGAGGTGGTAGTATTCGGAGAAAACGGTCTCACCGGGGTTCACGATGGAGGGGATGGATTTGAACAGATCCCACATACACTCGAAGTGGTTATCCATCTCACGTCCGCCGCGCATGATAAAGCCCTTGGTCGCATCGTAAATGCCGTCGCAGGAGCCGCCCGCAAGGGGCAGATGCTCAAACAGGGTGATGTGATCTCCGGGCATCTGTGCATCTCGGATGAGGAAGCATGCCGCCGCCAGACCCGCAAGCCCGGTGCCTACTATGTAGGCGGATTTCTCGTCAATGCCCTCAGGCTTCTTCGGGGTCGCAAAAGCTTCATAGTTGCCGCTGCTGTAATACATTGTGGTTCCTCCTAATTTTATTTTTTCCGCACGTTGTGCAGCAAATCACGGATCGTCTCAGCGTTTCACAATGGCTCTTATCGGGCAGGCAAAATAGCATGCACCGCAGTGCGTACATTTTTCCTGCTCTATAACCATCGGCTTTTTCGCAGCGTCGATGCATTTTACGGGGCATCTTGATCGGCAGCCCCCGCAGCCGACGCATTTTGTGCTGATAAAGTATTGTTCCACAGTGTTGTCCTTCCGGCAAACTTCACCGCCGCAGCTCCCACACTCGCAGTGAATTTTCAATATTCTATATTTTGCTTAAGTCCTCAAGTCCTTTTCTGTCAAGAATGTATATCCTGCCTCTCCCCGTTTTGAGGAGCCCCTCGTCACGCAGTCTGTCGATCTCACGGCTCACGACGACCCGTGTCGTGCCGAGGTTGTTTGCGATCTCCTCGTGCGTAACGCTTATCGTTCCGCAGCCGCCGCAGAGCGCATCCTTTATGACAAGCTCTCTTGCGATGCAGCTTCTGACGCTGTTGAAGATGCAGAATGAAATGTTGTTCAGTATCTCCTGAGCAGTCTTTGCACATGTCTCATAAACGAACTTCGCAAACAGCGGCTCCTCGTATGCGACCGGCGCCATATCGCAGCGCTGCAAATACGCAAGGCTTGTCGGCGAAAGCGCCTGCAGCGACGGAACAACGTCCGTCTCCTTTGCGTTGTCGACGGTCATGATACTGAAGGCGTCGCCCTCGTTGAGCTGAAACAGCGTCACCTCACGTCCGGTGTCCGACGCAAGATATACCCTCAGCGCCCCGCCGAGGACAAAGATTATTCCGTCCTTTTTGACGGTCTTAAAAATAACATTCTCCCCCTGCCGATACGTTCGGAAGATCGTGTTGCTCTCAAGCAAGGTCCTGTGCTTCTCTCCGAGACTTTCCCAAAAGGGAACGCAGTCGGCTATGCCGTGCTTCATATTTATCACTCCACCAAATTTTTTCTCCCACGGAATTATGTGCCGCAGTGATCGGTACATATTCCAAAAATATTTGTGCGGAAGCATCTCTTTGTCTATAGATTATCAAACTTTGAAAACTTCTCCGCAACTTTTGATACCTAACAAGGCAAATATCTTGTCATTTTTTGAACTTTGTTTAAATCGCATAAGGACAAGTGTTTGTTTTTGGGCAGGTTGCTTAAAAACTTTTAATCATCTTTGAGGGCAGAAAAAAGACTTCCCGCGAGGGAAGTCTTTTTTTATAAAATGTTGAGCTTATGCTTCCGCCTTGCCTCTGGTGAAGAAGAACAGGATCGCTGCAACCGCAAGCACGATCAGTGCGATCATGGGAAGCTGCTGCTCGGAGTAGGTGCGGATGAGTCCGACGACGTTGCCCGCAACCGCAAGCACCAGTGCAATTGCGCCGAAGACCTTGCACTTGGGCAGCTTAACGAAGGCTGCGATAAGTCCGAACAGTGCGCCGAGCATACCGAGTCCGATGTAGACCGCTCTGCCGACGAGGTCGGCGGTGGTGATCTCGCTCTCCTCATCAACGACGGCATAGCCTGCGTCGAGAGCGTCCATGCCGTTTTCGACCTTGGCTGCTATCTTCTCGTTTTCCATGAGCGTTGCGTAGCCTGCGTCGATCTGCTTCTGACCCGCTTCAAAGGTTTCAAGCTGAGTCTTGCCCTCGGCAAGCTGATCTTCCGCTGCGCTGAGCTTATCCTTGCCCTCTGCAAGCTGCTTTTCAGCCGCCGCAAGAGCCGCCTCGCCCGCACGAAGCTCCGCCTTGGACTTGTCGAGCTTTGCCTTGCCTGCCGCAAGCTTTACCTTTGCGTCCGCAATTCCTGCGTCGACCTGTGCTGCGACCTGCTCACGGATGCCCGCCTTGACCTGTGCCTCAACGCCGGCACGGATCTTTGCCATCGCTTCGTCGTTCGCCATGATGCCTGCCTTTATCGCATCGTGCTGTGCTTTAACGGCTGCTCTGATCTGAGCCTCGGCTGCCTTCATCGTCGCTTCGTCCTTTGCGGCTTCGGGATTTGCCGCCTTGAACTTGGCAAGCTCCTGCTGGACCATTGCCTCGGACTGCTGCTTTACGGCAGCCTCGACACCGGTGTCAAGGTTCTTCTCAATGAGTCCGTTGACGACTGCGGGGTTAGCCTTGATGTACTCCTCGGTCTTCTGGTCGATGACCGTATCCCTGTTGTTCACGGTGTAGTTATACTGTGCAAGGCTCGTGTCATATTCCTTCTGTCCGGCAGCGAGTGCGACCTTGCCGTTTGCTATCTTGGTCTTGCCTGCTTCGTAATCAGCCTCGCCCGCTTCGAGATCCTTCTGCCCCTGCTCATACTCGGCAGTACCGTCCTCGTAAGCCTTGAGTCCTTCTTCGTATGCCGCTCTGTTTTTCTCCAGCTCGGCAACGCCCGCCTTGAGCGTGTCCAGCTTTTCGAGCGTTTCGGCCTTGTTCTTTTCGCCGTCGCTCTTTTCCTGCAGGATGTCCTTAATGCCGAAGGCTCCCGCAACAAGCATGAACAGGCAGGCCAGGATCAGAACGATGCTGAATACCTTTTTTACCATTATTTTGTCCTCCTTATGTTATTATCTGTACATCTTACGCAAATTAGTATAAACCATCGTTAACAATTTCGCAACACATTTTGTCAGAAAATAAACAAAAGGGGGTTTTTTTGTTATAATGCATGAAACAAATTTTTAAATTTGTTCAAAATGTCGAAGTTTTTAGGCAAGCATGGTGATGCTTCTGCCCTTTGAATCTATGATCCCCTCGTCCTTCATCATGCGCAGCTCACGCATAAGGCTCGTGCGGTCAATGCAAAGGTAGTTGGCAAGCCCCGACAGCGAAAGCTCGGTCTCGAAGCTGTTGCCGTATTTTTCCTGCATATATTCAAAGTAGCTCATAAGCTTCTGACGCACGGTCTTTTTACTTATCATGTTTATGCGCAGCGCAAGCATCTGCGCCTTCTTTGCCGTGAGCTTGAACAGATTGCTGTTGAGCTTCGTGTGATGCTCACAGGCGTTGGGGCATCTGCCGTAGATGCAGGTCATTTTTATAAACAGCACCCGGCAGTCGGCGTCCGCCTCCACGACGTAGCCCAAGCCGCTGTACGGCAGAGCGAAGACCTCGCCGAAGATGTCGTTCGGACGGTAGTTTTCGAGCAGGGTGTACTCGCCGTCGGAATCGACGCAGTAAAGGTGCGCCTTGCCGCTGAGGAGTACGCAGAGATTTTTAAGCTCCGTTTCGTAGACGAGTATCGTGTCGCCCTTGCGGAAGCTGCGTTCCTCGGGCTTAAAGCAGCGGATCATCGCATCAATGCTGTCGTTCGTTATGTCCTTAAACAGCTCTACGTTTGTAAGTTCCATGAAATCGCCTCCCATGATTTGATATTAGCACATTTTTGTTGTATTTGCTACAATCACTTTGTCAAAAGTGTGATAATATAAGTTTGAAAGTGTTTAAAAGGAGGCTTTACCATGTATTGCACGAGAAAAGTTACCGACGACCTCACATGGGTGGGTGCCGACGACAGGCGGCTTGCCTGCTTTGAAGGCGTTTACGGCGTTCCCGACGGCGTTTCCTACAACTCATACCTGCTTCTGGACGAAAAGACCGTCCTGTTCGACACCGTCGATAAGGCGGTGAGCCGCAGCTTTTTCGAGAACATTGCGCACACGCTCGGCGGCAGAGGGCTTGACTACCTCGTGATCTCGCACATGGAGCCGGATCACGCCGCAACGGTCGAGGAGCTGACGCTCAGATACCCCGACCTCACCGTCATTTGCAACGCAAAGATCAAGACCATGCTCGGTCAGTTCTTTGAGCTGTCCGATTCTCTCAACTACCACATCGTCGCCGAGGGCGACACCTTCTCCAGCGGCAAGCACAGCTTCACCTTCGTCATGGCGCCCATGGTGCATTGGCCGGAGGTCATGATGACCTACGACCTCACCGACAAGATCCTGTTCTCCGCCGACGCCTTCGGTACCTTCGGAGCGTTAAACGGTCACCTCTTTAACGACGAGGTGGACTTCTTTTCCGACTACCTCTCCGAGGCACGGCGCTACTACACCAACATCGTCGGCAAGTACGGCGCTCAGGTGCAGGCGGTGCTCAAAAAGGCTGCCGGGCTGGAGCTTAACTACGTCTGCCCGCTGCACGGCTTTGTCTGGCGCAGTCACTTCGGCGACTTCCTTGAAAAGTACCTTCAGTGGAGCTCCTACACCCCCGAAGTCAAGGGCGTTATGATCGCCTACGCCTCCGTTTACGGTCACACCGAAAACACCGTGAACATCCTCGCCTGCAAGCTCGCAGAGCGTGGGGTCCCCGTTCGGGTGTACGACACCTCGGTCACTCCGGCAAGCTACATCGTGTCCGATGCCTTCCGCTACAGCCACCTCGTGTTTGCCTCCACCACATATAACGCCGGCATTTTCGTGACGATGGAAAACCTCATCCACGACATCGTAAACCACAATCTCTGCGGCAGAAAGATCGCACTTCTGGAAAACGGCTCGTGGGCAGCGACCTCCGGCAAGCTCATGCGTGAGCAGCTTTCAAAGCTCAAAAACACCGAGTTTATCGGCGAGACCTTCTCCATAAAGTCCGACATCAAGGAGTCGCAGCTTACCGAGCTTTGCGCCCTTGCCGACGCCATCGCCGCCGATGTTCGCCCCGAAGTCAAGGTCACCGAGAGCGCAAAGACCGCAAGCGAGGTCGATAACGATGTATTTACAAAGTTCAGCTACGGCGTTGAGATCCTCACCACCCGCACCGACGGCGTCGACTACGGCTGCATCATAAACACCGCAGGTCAGGTCGCAGCGGGCGACCCGAAGAAGCTCACCATCTCCGTTATCAAGAAGAACAACACCTGCGACATGATAATGAAGTCCGGCAAGTTCAACCTCTCCATCCTCACCGAGGACGCACCCTACGACGTATTTAAGCACTTCGGCTTCCAATCCGGCAGAGACGTTGACAAGTTTGCGGACGTCGGCTATGACAGCCGCACCGAAAACGGCATACGCTACGTCCCCGAATACACGAACGCCGTCCTGTCCTGTGAGGTCATCGACTGCCGTGACCTCGAAACGCAGATGCTCTTCATCGCAAACGTGGTCGAGGCAAAGGTGCTTTCCGACGCAAAGAGCTGCACCTATGCATACTACCATGCGCACATCAAGCCCAAGAAGAACCCGGCGCCGGAGCAGCGTGAGGGCTACGTCTGCAAGGTCTGCGGCTACTTCCACGAGGGCGAGCTGCCCGACGGCTTCGTGTGTCCGCTGTGCAAGCACGGTCCCGAAGATTTCGAACACGTCGTTCCCGAAAAGAAGAAACCCGTAAAGGGCTACGTCTGCAAGATATGCGGTCACTTTGAGCCTTGCGAGGGTGAGCTTCCGAAGGACTACACCTGTCCCCTGTGCCACCACGGTCCCGAAGACTTTGAACCCGCAGTACAGTGAAATAAAAATTGCACATAGGCTAAGCCTATGTGCAATTTTATAAAAAGAGCCAAATGGAGAATTCTACACGGAATCTCTCCCTTTGGCTCTTTTTATACCGCTTACGGAAACAAGGATCAGATAAGACCCTTGAGCTTCTTGATGCAGTCGGGGCAGATGTTCTTGCCCTTGTAGTTGATTATATTGCGGCTGTTGTCACAGAATATGCAGGCAGGCTGATACTTGTGCAGAATAATATTGTCGCCTTCAACAAATATTTCAAGAGCATCTCTTTCGGCGATATCCAGGGTGCGGCGAAGCTCGATGGGCAGAACGATACGCCCCAGCTCGTCAACTTTTCTAACAATTCCGGTGGACTTCATTGTAATTCCTCCTATGATTAGCATATTCTAACAGAATTTACGTTACTATTATATCAAAACAAATCGTAATGTCAACAAAAATCGCAAAAAATACAGAAATATTTCTTGTCCAAAAAACACGGCAAAAAATAATCATAAAAATTGCACTTAAATGAATACAATGTACAAACATTAAGGAGGTGTTTGCCATGTTAATGGGTGCAATTTGGACAAGTATGGTAGTAATTTCAATTTTCTTCGCCTGTGCAAACGGAACGGCTTCCGAGCTGGGAAACGCCGCTCTTGAGGGTGCGGAGGCGTCTTTGGAGTTCTGCATCTCCGTCGGCGGCGCAATTTGCCTCTGGTGCGGGGTCATGGAGCTTATGAAGCGCTGCGGGCTTTCCGCCGCTTTGGGACGCATACTGCGACCACCGCTCAAACGGCTTTTCCCCGAAAGCGCAGGCAGGGAGGAGATCATGGAGCCGCTTGCGGCCAATGTCAGCGCAAACCTCCTCGGTCTCGGCAATGCGGCAACGCCGATGGGCATACGGGCGGCAAAGGGGATGGCGAAGCTCTCCGGCGGCAACGCCTCGGACGAGCTGTGCAGGCTCGTCGTGCTGAACACCGCCTCAATCCAGCTCGTGCCGACGACGGTTGCGGCGATCCGTGCCTCCTGCGGAAGTCAAACGCCGTTCGACATCCTGCCCTCGGTGTGGATAAGCTCCACGCTCTCCGTCGTGTGCGGGCTTTGCGCAGCGGCGATGTTTTCGAGGCTCAAAAAATGAAGCTCGTCTGCGACCTCATCGTACCACTCATTCTTGCGGCGGTCGGCATCTGCGCCGTCGTGCGAAAGACCGACGTCTTTCCGGCGCTCACGCAGGGCGCCGCCGACGGACTGAAAACGCTGTGCGAAATGCTGCCCTCGCTCGCCGTGCTGTTTCCGGCGATATATATGCTCAGAGCCTCCGGCGCACTGAACGCCATAGCCGAGGCTCTGTCGCCCGTGCTGTCGCTGCTCGGCATACCGCCGGAGCTTGGCGTGCTTGCGCTGCTGCGCCCGATAAGCGGCGGTGCAGCCACCGCAGTCGGGGCAGAGCTTATCGCATCGAGCGGAGCCGACTCCCTCGTCGGGCGCACCGCCGCCGTGATGCTCGGCTCAAGCGAGACGACCTTCTACGTCATTGCGGTGTACTTCGGCGCAGCGGGGGTCAAAAAGACCCGCTGGGCGATACCGGCTGCGCTGTGCGCAGACCTTGCCGTGTTCGTGTTCTCGGCGCTGTGCGTGCGCCTTTTGTACTGAACTATGACAGTCTCGACCTCCGACGCATAGAATAAAGGGATCATGTGTTGGAGGATGTAAGCTTTGGACTATGTGCTGATAACCGCTCTGGCGATAGCGCTTTGCTGCGCTTTCGGCGCCGTGATCGGTTTTTTGTTTAAGGATATCAGCCCCACGGTCGAGGATGCGGTAAACGGGCTTGCGGCGGGGATCATGCTCTGCGCCGCAGCGCTCGGACTCGTGCTGCCGTCCGTGGAGTTTTCGGGCGACAGGGCGGCATGGCTGCCCGGACTTGGGATAATATGCGGTGCGGTGTTCCTGACGCTCATCTCCCGTGCGGGACCGGCGCTCACCCGTCGCATGGGCATGAACGGGGGAAGCGACCTCTCACGCAACCGTGCGCTCGTGTTCGTCGCTGCGATAGCGATACACCACTTCCCGGAGGGCATCGCCGCCGGGGTCAGCTTCGGCACCGGGGATCTCGGCGACGCAATACCCGTCGCAGCGGGAATCGCATTTCAGAACATACCGGAGGCAATGATAATCATCCCTCCGCTGCTGTCAAACGGTGCGGGGAAGCGGCGTGCGGTCGTCGTGTCGGTCATATCGGGGATGGTCGAGGTCATCGGCGTGTTCTTCGGATACTTTGCCGTGAGCCTGTCGAGGGCGATACTGCCCTTTGCGTTGGCGTTCGCCGCCGGGACGATGCTGTACGTCATCGTGGACGACATCGTGCCGCAGACGCACGAGCGCAGCGCCGGACGCCTTGCGTCGTATGCGGCGCTCCTCGGCTTCTGCATCATGCTCACCGCAAGACAGTTTTTGTGACGCAGCAAGCGGAAAAGAGGCGTACAGGTTCCCTGTACGCCTCGGTTTTTTAGCTTATATCACTTCATGTCACGGTACATGAACAGGACGACTGCCCAGCGGGGGCATACAGCGTTGGGACGGAAGGTGCCGTCATTGTAGCCCGTGGTGACGCCCTTCTCGACCGCCCATGCGACCGCATCCCTGTAAGGGGCTGCAATCTCGGCGGCGTCCTCAAAGCCGGCAACGCTTCCGGAGCTGCCCGGTCTCCCCTCGTACCTCCACAGGAAGGTGACAAACTGCGCTCTCGTTACGCTGTCGTTTGGACGGAAGGTGCTGTCCTCATAGCCCGTGGTGATGCCCTTCTCGACCGCCCATGCGACCGCCTTGCGGTAGGGCGAGGCTATGTCGGCAGCGTCCTTGAATATGCCGACGGAGCCCGTCGGTTCGGGGCAGCCTGCGGCACGCCACAGGAAGGTCACGACCTGCGCTCTCGTGCAGGCTTTCTGCGGCCCGAAGTGCGTTGCGTCAAAGCCGCTCGTTATCTGCTCCGGCTCGTGGTAGTACGCCCACAGGACGGCGTCATAGTACACCGCATCCTCCGCCACGTCGACAAAGGGGTTTTCGTAGGTACCCTCGTTTTGTATGGTGAGCGATGCGTTGTTTTCCTCCGCCGAATCGGACAGCTTGAACTCGCCCTTTGTTTCATCGTTTATCTTGCCGAAGCTGTATTCCTCGTCAAGGTAGGTGAAGGTCGCATTATCCACATGCGGCGTAATTGTTGCCGTCTCACAGCCTTCGGGGATCTCAAACACCACATACTCGCTTTCGGTGTCGCCTGCTATAAACAGGTACTCGGTTGCACCGGAGACGGATATGGCTCCCTTTTCGGCATAGATCGCATGCGACAGGTATTTTCCCTGCATGGCTCTGTCGTTTGAATCGAAATAATTGCCTACTATGCTGAAATACTTCTCAACACTTCTTAAATCTATGCTTATAATGCCGTCAGCAAAAGTTGAGGAAGGCGCCTGATATACTTTCCCGTCCAAGCCTTTGTAGAGATAGGTTTCCGTATCGGGGAAGTTGTTGTCATAGACGTATATCCGCTCCTGTCCGTTGACCACGCTGTATCTGAGGAAGTTGACCGCATGAGCGCCATACTTATCATCTTTGCTTTTCCACGATATGGTGGCGACTTGCAAGGTGCCCTTATCGTCAAAGCTGTGATCCTTAACGTAATTTACAACCTCTGACCAATCTGAGGAAATGTCGAATTTTTTGTTCAAATAGTACGACCCGCCCGCAACTATGGCAGCTTTAGCTTTAGAACCTTGCAGTTTCTGATAGTAGCAAATCGGTGCTTTAACCGTGTTTGTTTTGCTCAGGGCATATACATTTCCGTTTACGGCGCCGACCTGACCCTCGTCCAAAATGCCCATGTAATAAGCCGAGCTTGTCATTGACATTCCGAAGCAGTGACCATGACCTTCGCATTCAACATCAGTGAAATTTCTAAAGCTGTAAGTTTCCTCTCCGAGATTGTAGGGATTAAAGTGCTTGGTTGCGCCGTCTATCCCTCCGTTGTGGCTTTCAAAGTGGATCTGATTCCACTCTTGTTCGGTTCCGTCGTAGTACACGTCCGTCAGACTGCTGCAGCCGTGAAAAGCATATGAATCAATGGTTTTTACGCTGCGCGGAATATTGATGCTTGTCAGACTGGTGCAGCAGAAAAATGAGGAATCGCCAATGACAGTAACCGAATCGGGTATCTTCACTTCTTTCAGGCTGCTGCATCCGTAAAACATTGCATAACTTATTTTTTCTATGCCGTTTGGAAGTGTCACTTTCGTCAATTCGGTGCAGGCATTGAACAGACCCCACTCCATACTCTTAACGCTGTCGGGTATGTCCGAACTGGAGAGATTTGTGCAGCCGGCAAAAGCAAAGCGCCCGATACTTGTGACGCTGTCGGGTATGAGTATAACAGCCAATGCATCATTGCCCGAAAATGCCCATGCACCTATGCTCGTAACGCCGTCGGGGATCTGATAGATGATCTCATATTGATGGACTTCACTGCGCAAAAGGCAGGTCTTGTCTTTATTAAACAGTGCCCCGTTATCTACGCAGTAGTTGGGGTTGTCTTCCGCAACATCTATCTTCCACAGTTTGCCGCAACCACCAAATGCTCCGTCACCGATATGCGTCACGCTTGCAGGTATACTTACGCTATTCAAAGCGTCGCAACCACCAAATGCAAGTTCTCCAATGCTTGTAACGCTGTTCGGTATTATAATTTGCTCCAGCTTGTTACAGCCCGAAAATGCGCCCTCTCCAATGCTTATAAGGCTTGCGGGAAGCGTTATATCGGTCAAAACCCAGCAGGAGTCAAATGCCCAATCGCCGATACTCGTTAAACCGTTGCGCAGAACGACATTCGCCAAGCCCCAACAGTTGTAGAACGCACAAGCGCCTATGCTTCTCACAGTGTCGGCTATATCTACTTGCGTCAAAGCCTTGCATTCAAAGAACGCATAAGTGCCTATGCTCGTTACACCGCTCTTTACGATAACGGTTTTGATCTGCTCGTTATAGTCAACCCATGGCGTTCGGTTGTCTAAATTATAATAGTTATAGTCATGCATCTCTCCTGTTCCGCTGATGGTGAGAGTGCCGTCGCTGTCTAAGGTCCATGCGAGGTTGTCGCCCTGCGCACCGCAGGTGCCGCTTGCAACAATGTCTGCCGCAAAGACGAACGTCGGCAGCAGCGTACATATCAGCAGTACCGCCAAAATAAATGAAACAATACGCTTTTTCATCTCTGTCTCCTCAATTAAATTATAACATTAACCGATATTGGTTAATGTTAGCATACATCATTTTCGGTTAACATTCAAGTGTGAAGTGAGGCGGAAATGATGATTTCTTACGAAAAGCTTTGGAAAACGATGAGGAAAAAGGGCGTGACGCAGTATGCGCTCATTAAAACGCACGGTGTAAGCCCCGCTCAGATAACGAGGCTCAAGCGCAACGAAAGCGTCAGCACGCACACGATAGACGTGTTTTGCCGCATCCTCGACTGCAATGTCGAGGACATAATGCAGTATATAAAAGATTAAAGATTGAGGCGTACAGGGAACCTGTACGCCTCGGTTTTTTAGCTTATATCACTTCATGTCACGGTACATGAACAG
>OCQZ01000469.1_pt1 | contig 12413 bp, 10 predicted proteins | sample 1538921 | NCBI WGS metagenome assembly OCQZ01 (sample SAMN03418269, study PRJEB22391) | human gut metagenome | biome: human-gut; feature: organic feature; material: feces | host: Homo sapiens | place: Tanzania | collected 2013-01 | reverse complement strand
GGCACAGGATCCGCGATGATTCCGATAGCGGCACCAGCAGCTGCAGCGGAGGCGGCGGCAGCGGCCGCAGCGGCAAGTTCTGAGAAAGGAGGCCGCAGCATGAAGCATTTGTACCTGCGGCGTTTCGTTCCGGCGCTTTTGTGCCTTGCGCTGCTGCTGAGTCTGAGCGCCTGCGGCAAGCAGGACGAGGAAATCAAAAAGGACGGCGAAAATGGCGGCATTCCATCGCTTTCTGGCGGCAAGGGCGGCGCGAGCGCGCCAAAGGACGGCGCAGAGGAGGCCGCAGCCTCCCTTGCGCGGCTGCGCGGCGACCTTGCCTGCAGCGATGCGCTCGCCGGTGCGGTGGCCTATCTCGGCCGGCGCGAGCAGCGCGACCGTTCTCCGATGGCGGACTGGCTGAGCGAGCACTGCGGCGGCCTTGCCGCCGAGCTGCCCTTCCTTCCGGACATTCCGGATGAGCGCATCCTCGGCGCAGGCTTCGGCGATCTCTACTGCATCGTGCCGCGCGATGAACAAACCAGCCTCGCCGTGAACCACATCACATGGCAGCAGCGCGGCAACGGTCTTCATCCCGTCTCGGACGAGGTGCTTTACCGCGAGGAATGCGCCCAGCCCGTTCTGGTGTTCGTCGGCCCCGGCGAGCCGGACATTGAGATCACCCTTGTGACGAACGAGGGCGTGGTGCTCAGCTGGACGCCGCAGATCGACGAATATGAAATTCCCATCCTGCCGACCGATGACGACGGAATGCCGCTGCTGATGGACTTTGCCATCTACGACTATACGACCGGTCTCGACTACGGCGGCGACTGGGATGGCGGCGACTGGGACGACGGCGAGCCGGCGGGCGACGACTGGTGGCTGCCGCCGACGAACGAAGGCCTTCAAAACACCCGTTGGGTATGCGGGGCATGGGCCATTGAGTTCCTTGCCGACGACAGCGAGCCGGGCTACGCAGGCTCCGCCTACGTCTACTTCCAGCCGCAGGAGGATCAGGAATACGAGCTTGTCCGCGCCGGCATCTGGCGCATGGAGGATGACTGCGTGCGCTTAAAGCTCACCGCGCCCGTCATTGACGGCGACGTGGACGCCGCCTTTCCCATCCTCATCGCCCCCTCGGGCGAGGAGATGCACTTCCAGCGCGCACGCACCGGCGAGGGCCTGCCCTTCCTTCCCGACGGGCTGGATTCCATCGACCTGACGCTGCGCTATGATATCTGAGGCATCCAAAAAACAACAATCGCAGTCCCGACAGTCAATGAACTGCCGGGACTGCGATATTTCTTACTCTCTAAGCCTATGTGCAAGGCTGAGGGAACAGGAAAGGCGGCCGCAGACATACAGTCTACAGCCGCCCTTCCCGAGACATGAAAACCGGGAATATCAGAAAATCATTGCGGACAGAATGGACAATCCGATCACGTCCATATCGCCCGGATTGTAGAGTCTGTGGCGCACACCTTCCGTTAAGTACAGGCTGTCGCCTTCAAAAAGGTGCACATCCTCATTTTCCATCTCCACAACGATCTCGCCCTTGAGCACCACGAAGCACTCGTCCGCTTCATGGGCGGAAAGCGTATCATCGCCGTAGGTTTTGGCGCCAAGTGTGACCATGACCACCTCGACCTTCGGTTCGATTCCGCTCGTCTTCTGCGTGGGGGTTAGGAATTCATAGGAGTAGGTATCGCAAAAGTTGGCCTTCTGCCGCTTTCCGTTGCGGGAAATGAAGCTCCCGCTCTCTTCGCTGAACATCACATACAGAGGAAGCTGAAGCGCTTTGGATATGCGCCGCAGCACAGCCAGAGAGGGGTCCACCTCTCCCCGTTCGATCTGCGACAGCCCTCCCGCCGTGATGCCCACCTGCTCAGAGAGTTCTTTCAGCGTGACGTTCATTTTCTTTCTCTGCGTCCTGATAATGTTACCTAACATGTTGCCTCCTTTAATAAAGAATACTGACAAGGCAGCATTTCAAAGGCGTCTACTCGCCGCTTTCATTTTACCGCATTTCTTATTTAATAACAACTTAGTTTGTCACTTTTTCGGAATTTCTTTTTTCTGCCCAAGGACAATCCCACGCAGCTGCTTTACCAGCATGAATCCAAGCAATACGAATCCCAGATATCCGATCAGTACATACACAACATTTACAAGCTTACTGAAGGGGATGAGCAGGCCCACCGCAGTGCCGGCCACAGCCAGCACAAAGGTGATTGTCCTGAACTTGGGCGTTCCGTCCGTTGCCAGCCGGGAGGTCACGGTCCACAACAGGGGAACTGCGGCCGTGTAGATGCCCGTGGTAACGATCAGCGTAAAGGCGCCCGCCAGCAGGGGGCTGATCCCCTCGGCCAGCACCAGAGACGGAATCTGTGTTCCCGCTGCCAGATCAATGTGGAGCATCAGGGCGACATCCATGATCAGCATACCGAAGCAGAAGGCGGTCACGCCCAATCCTGCGCCGATGCTTGCATCTCGGCCGTTCTCTGCGCTGCCGCCCAGCGCCGTCATAAAGGAGGCCAGCCACACAACGGAAATGCCTACATAGGAGAAGGCGGAAAGGACCCAGTTGGAGGACGCCCGCATCAAATCCATTTCCTGTATCCGGACAGCGGTCGTCCCAAGGCTTCCAAGATTGCCCTGAAGAATCGCCCCCACGCCAAGAATCATGACCAGCGCAATGATCACAGGTCCGATCTTGCCGATGACATCTACCATATGCTTCAATCCGAGCATTACGGTGCCGCCAGCCAGAACGCCGATTGTAAGAGCGCCCACAGCCGTTGGCAGCTCAAAATACTGCTGCATCGTAGCACCGGCTCCAGCAATCATGACCGTAAAGCAAAGATAGATCGCAACCACCGTGAAATAGTCAAAAAAGCTTCCGATGTGCTTCCCGCAGTAATAGGTGTAAATGAGGCTGGGACGGGAGAATTTCTCCCGAAAACCCACCTGCACATAGTTGACGGAAACATACATGAGCAGCACAAAGCATATCAGGATTCCACCCAGCCCCCAAAGGCCATAGGAGGAAAAATACTGCAAGGTCTCCTGCCCCGTGGAAAAACCGGAGCCGATCATAAAGGCAATAAACGCACCGGCCGTACTCAGGATACGCTTTGGATTTCGTCTCTGTTCTGGCATGTCCTGCTCCTTCAAGCATAAGAATATAAGAATCGGAGGCCTCCCGCTCCGCCGCGCGCAGCAGCTTTACAGCCGCCTGAGCTCGCTGTTCGAGGGCGTCAGCAACTCCGCTCCGTGCTCGGTGATCACAAGATTTTCCTCGATCCCCAGACTTCCCACATTCTGCTGGAAGATATAGGGCTCGATGGCAAAGACCATACCGGGCGCCAGCTCCGTGTCTGTAGAGGAATCCAGCATAGGATATTCGTGGACGCCTACGCCAATGCTGTGACCGCACCAATGGCGGTAAACATTGACCTCAGCAAATTTGCTGTTGTCCATAAAGTCATCCACTACCTTGACAACCTCACGGATGGGACGTCCCGGCTTCATGGCCTCGATTCCCCGGTAACACGCCTCTCTGGCTACATCGAACATTTCCTGCTGATACTCCGTAGGCTTTCCGATCACTGCCTCGCGGATGATGTCTGACACGTAGCCATCGTAGGACGGGCCGCCGTCCACTAGAATGATCTCCCCCTCCCGGATCGGGCGGCGGGAAGGCGGACAGTTACCCTGAGAGTAGCGGTCTGCGCCCGCGCGCACGCCCAACGTCGGTGAGAACTCCGCTCCAAGGCGGTAGTATTCCTCGATAATCATGGCGTTCAGTTCCAGTTCGGTCGTGCCGGAATGGACCTGATCAAAGCCGCGCTCTATCCCCATGGTGTTGATCTCACAGGCCTTGCGGAGCGCCGCAATCTCCAGCGGCGACTTGATCGACCTCACCTTCCAGAGTATCTCCGCGGCGTCGACCATTTCAGCACCGCGCAGCTCATGAAAAAGCTGCTGCGTCATGTCATAATTCAGGTGCATTTTATGCCCCGTGCCAAACTCCATGCCCACGCGGCCCTGAAGCTTTCCCTTTTCGGCCAGCAGCGAGACAATGGCCTTAGCATAGCTCGGATACTCATCTGTACCGTAGCAGCGGATATCTTCTACGGAGGCTGTCGCTCTAGCGGTTTCCGCGCCCCCCTTTGCCGTGGCGATAGCCGTACTGCCATCGTCCGTAATCACCATAACGCCCGGCGTGGAAACCTTGCTGTCCCAGACGATGCTGCGAAGGCCGGAGAAATAGTAGGTGTTCTCATCGCTCGTCAGGATCAGTGCATCGATCCCGCGCTCGTGCATCTGTGCAACGATTCTTTCAAGGCGTCGCTCGTACTCCGCCGCGGGAAACAGGCTCAGCAGTGAATCTTTCATACTCGTTCCTCCTCAGTCCGATGATTTCATGCAGCGATGGCAAGCCACAAAATGTCCCGGCTTCACTTCTGTCAGGGCAGGCTTCCTCTCCGCGCACTCTGCCGTAGCATATTTGCAGCGCGTGTGGAAGCAGCAGCCAGGGGGCGGATTCAGGGGACTGGGGACATCCCCGCTCAAGCTTCCAGACATACTCTTCACATCGGGGTCCGGGATGGGGATCGCATCCAGCAGCGCCTGGGTATAAGGATGCATGGGCTCGTCAAAAAGTCCTTCCTTGTCGGCCAGCTCCACAATGTTGCCCAGATACATCACCGCGATTCGATCGCAGATGTGCTTGACAACGCTCAGGTTGTGGGAGATGAACAGATAGGTCAGGTTATACTCCTTCTGAAGCTCTGCCATCAGGTTGAGGATCTGTGCCTGAATGGACACATCCAGCGCGGAAACCGGCTCATCGCAGACGATCAGTTTGGGATTGAGCGCAAGCGAACGCGCAACGCCGATGCGCTGGCGCTGGCCGCCGGAGAATTCGTGGGGATAACGATTGTAAAAATCCTCGCGGATGCCGACCTGCTTCAAAAGCTCCATGACCCGTTCCTTCCGCTCTGCGGACGGTACGCCATGAGCAAGCAGCGGCTCACCCACAATGCGTCCCACCGTGAACTTGGGGTCGAGCGAAGAATAAGGGTCCTGAAAGATGATCTGAATTTCCTTCTTGAGTTCCTTATCCTCTTCCTTTGTAACCTTGAAAATATCCTTCCCCTTGTATTCAATGGTTCCCTCGGTCGGCGTCAGCAGTTTCACGATCATCTTGCCCGTGGTGGATTTTCCGCAGCCGGATTCACCCACCAGGCCGAAGGTCTCGCCCTCGTACACATCAAAGCTGATTCCGTCCACTGCCTTTACAAATCCCTTCTGTGGGAAAAGCTTTTTACTGTCGATCTTCACAGGATAGTACTGTTTCAGATTTTTAACGGAAAGCAGAACATCAGGCATGCTTTTCACCTCCTGTGCAATTCCAGCAGCGGAGTTTCCGACCCTCGCCGATATCTACGAGAGGCGGGCGCTCCTGCAAACAGCGCTCGGTGGCATATTCGCACCGCGGCGCAAACAAACAGCCCTTGGGCAGATTCTTCGGGCTCGGAACCATTCCCTTGATAGTATAAAGCTCATCCTGCGTTTCATGGATGCTCGGGATGGACTTGAGCAGGCCAATGGTATAGGGATGCCTGGGATCTTTGAAGATACTTCTGACATCGGCGTATTCCACCGCCTCGCCTGCATACATGACCATCACGTTTCGAGCGATCTGCGCCACGATGCCAAGGTCGTGCGTAATCAGGATGATACCCGTCTCCGTCTTCTTTTGCAGCTCCGCCATGAGCTTGAGGATCTGCGCCTGAATGGTCACGTCCAGAGCGGTCGTGGGCTCGTCCGCAATCAGCACCTTAGGGTTGCAAGCCAGCGCCATGGCGATCATCACTCTCTGGCGCATACCGCCGGAGAGGTTATGGGGATAATTGTTGATGCATTTTTCCGGATTCGGAATATCCACCAGACGGAGCATTTCGATCGCGCGCTCCCGCGCCTGCTCCTTGGTCATATTCTGGTGGTAGATCAGGGACTCCATAATCTGCTTTCCCACGGTGAACACCGGGTTCAGGGAGGTCATAGGCTCCTGAAAGATCATGCTGATGTCATTGCCTCGAACGGAACGCATCTCCTTCTCGCTGAGCTTGAGAAGATCCCTTCCGTTATACAGGATCTCGCCGTCAACGATCTTTCCGGGAGGCGTGGCGATCAGGCGCAGGATAGACAGCGAGGTCACGCTCTTTCCGCAGCCGGACTCGCCCACGATTGCCAGCGTTTCGCCGCGCTCCAAGGAGAAGTCCACGCCGTCCACAGCAGGGATCTCACCCTCGTCCGTATAGAAGTAGGTTTTGAGGTTCTTGACCTCCAGTACTTTCTCGTTCACAGAGTCGCCCCCCTTAACCGTTTTTCAGCCGCGGATCCAAGGCATCCCGCAGGCCGTCGCCCACAATGCTGAAGCTCAGCACCACCAGCGTGATGGCCGTGCCGGGGATCATCGCCGCCAGAGGATAGCTGCGGATCACATCGCGCGCGGTAGAAAGCATCGCGCCCCACTCCGGGTTTGGCGGCGTAACGCCGAGGCCGAGGAAGGACAGCGAGGACGCGGTCAGGATCGCAGTGCCTAGGTCCAACGTGATGTTGACAATGATCTGAGATACGGAGTTCGGGACAATATGCGTCAGGATAATCCGGGCATTGGAAACGCCCATAACCTTACAGGCCTGTACATACTCCGAATTTTTCAGCGACAGCACCTCGCTGCGTACCATACGGGCTATGTATGGAATGGAGTAGAATGCAATGGCAACCATGGTGTTGATCAGGCCGTTGCCCAGGATTGCCACCACCACGATGGCCAGCAGCAGACCAGGGAATGCCAGCAGAAACTCAATGAATCTGGAGATCACAGAGTCAAGCCACTTACCGTAGTATCCCGCCAGAATGCCCAGCGCAGCGCCGATGGTAGAGCCCACAAGGGTACCGGCAAAGCTGACCAGCAGAGAGACGCGGGCGCCGTAGACCATGCGCGCGAGCATATCGCGGCCCAGATTATCCGTGCCAAGAAGGTGCTCCATGCTGGGTGGCTGGTACTTATTGGGGATGTCCTGAAGGTTGGGGTCATAACGGCAGAGATAGGGGCCAACAAGCGCCATCAGCAAAAACAGCAGCAGGATCACTGCGCAGACTATGGAAACCTTTCTCTTGGCAAAACGCCTCATGATATCGCTTTTCACAGTTGTTCGCCCCCCTTATTCATATCTGATTTTCGAATCGACAACCGCATAGAGCAGGTCAACGACCAGGTTTACAAGCACAAACGTGGTGGCCAGAACCAGAATGGTTCCCTGAACCACGGGGAAGTCACGCTTGAGCACCGCGTTTACCATATAGCGGCCGATGCCGGGAATGGAGAACACGGTTTCCACCAGCATAGAGCCGGCCAGCAGACCGCCAAAACGGAGGCCCACGATGGTGATCACGGGGATCATGGCATTCTTGAATGCGTGGGAGTAGCGGATCACCCGCTCCGGAATACCTCTCGAGCGAGAGGTGCGGATATAGTCCTGTCCCAGCACGTCCAGCATGGAAGAGCGGGTCGTTCTTGCAATCGTACCGACGGACTGCATACCCAACGTGATAATGGGAAGAACATAGTGCAGCGGCGTTTTAAGGCCCATACTGGGCAGCCAGCCCAGCCGCAGTGAAAACAGCAGCAGCATGATCATCGCAAGGAAGAACGATGGCGTGGACACTGCCAGAAGCGAGAGCACCATCAGGATGTTATCTGTCATCTTGTTTCGCTTTACCGCTGATATAATTCCGACCAAAACACCCAGAACGCTTGCGAAAATGGTAGCGCCCAAGGCGAGCTTAACGGTGACAGGGAATCGATCCTTGATCTCCTCCGTCACAGATTCTTTCGTAAAAATAGATGTACCGAGGTCTCCTTGAACAACGCCTTTTATAAACCGTCCATACTGGACATACAGGGGGTCATTGAGGCCCAGACGTTCACGTTCGGCTTCCACAGCCTCTTTCGTTGCATCTTTGCCCATCATGTTTCGCACAGGATCGCCAGGGACCAGATGCATGATCATAAATGCTGCAAAGGAAATGGCAATCAGCAGAGGGATTGTCTGTATCAACCGCCTGATTACATATTTGAGCATACGCTTATCTCTCCTCTGTTTCGGGGTCCGGCAGAGGCGTTTCGCCTCTGCCGGAAATGTTGCTTACTTTCTCACGGTCGCATTCTCAAAGGTGATGGTGCTGATGGGGCTCAGCGTCACGTTCTCCACCTTGGAGGAGGTGACGAGCAGGCCGTAGGAGTCATAAATCCAGATGCCGGCAGGATCTTCTCTGTAGAGGATTTCCATTGCTTCCTTGTAGATCTCAATACGCTTGGCAGAATCGGTCTCATGCATACCTTCATCCACCAGCTCATCCACACGGGCGTTGGAATAGAAGCCGGCATTACGGTCGTTGAGACCGTTTCTGCTGGTGGTGTAGAGGCCGCGAAGGCCACCGTCAGCATCACGCATGGAGGGGCCGGCGCCCATGATGAAGATGGGCTGGTCGAACTCGTCCGGCGTTACGCCGTCCCAGCTGTCGTTCAGCGCGCTCCACTCCCAGACCTCAATGGCGGCGTTGATACCGACCTTGGCCAACTGCTGGGAAAGGATCTCCGCCATCTGCGTGCCCTTGGCATAGCGCTCGCAGGTGACGATCTTGGTGTCAAAGCCGTTGGGATAGCCCGCCTCGGCCAGCAGTTCCTTGGCCTTGTTCAGATCCTGCTTGATCTCGCCGAGGTTGCTGTAGCCAAAGGTAACGGGAGACAGAGGAGCGGTAGAGGGATAGGCAATGCCCTCGAAGAGCGCGGAAATGATCTCATCGCGGTCGATTGCGTAGGTCACAGCCTGACGGACCTTGACGTTGCTCATGATGGGATCGTTGCAGCCGAAGAGGAACAGGCGCTGGCTGATCGTTTCCTTGCGGGTCACGGAGTAGTTCTCACTGTCATCCTCGAGGTACTTAAGGTCCTCCACGGAGGGTCTGTCGATGACGTCCACCTCGCCGGTCTCCAGCGCGATCGTGCGGGAAGCGGCTTCAGGGATCACGGTATAGACTACTTTCTTAAGCTTTGCGGGCGTTCCGAAATAGTCGTCAAAGCGCTCCACAACGATTTCGGAATCACGGTCCCAGCTCACCAGCTTGAAGCAGCCGGTGCCGTTTTCGGCCTCCGGATTCGTGCTGATCTCCAGGCCGTACTTTTCAATGTAATCCGCGTCCATGATGGCAAGTGACATATTGCACAGCAGGGACTCCATCGGGCCGTAGGGCTCGTCCGTGGTGATGGACACGGTGTAGGTGTCCACAACGTCCACGCTGGTGAACATCTTGACGATCTCCGTAACGCAGAGGCCGGATTCCGTATACATGGCGCGCTCGAAGGTAGCCTTGACGTCCTCGGCAGTCATTTCCTTGCCGTTGTGGAACTTCACGCCCTCTTTCAGCTTGAAGGTCCACGTGAGCTGGTCTTCCGAAACCGACCAGTCCTCCGCCAGTTCGCCAACGACGGTACCGTTGTCCTCAAAGCGGAGCAGCGTGTTGTAAAGGGCCTTCACCACCGTCTCAGAGGTGGTGTCAACCTGTGCCTGCGGGTCCATGTGCTGGACATCCGCGCTGATTGCGTAGACCAGCGTGTCCTTGTACTCTCCGCCTTCGTCGTTGGCTCCATTCGAGCAGCCCACGCTTGTCAAAAGCATCATGACACACAGCGCGATACACCATAACTTCTTCTTCATAACGTGATCTCCTTATCGTTTTGAATTTTATGTCTATGTGCAAAACCCGCACACAGCTTCTCGGTCTTGCGTCTATGGGGCAAAGCTTCTACTCGCAGTATGTTTCAGGTGAAAATGGGGTTACTTCCAGTTTGCTTTCAGCACGCGGATGAAGTTTCCGCCGGTAAACTTGCCAATATCCTGATCGGAGTAACCGCGCTTTCTCATAGCCTCGATCACATTGCCGATCTCCCAGGAGCCGCGAACGCCCACCGCATGGCGCACTGCCGGGTCCACACCCACGCAACGGTTGTAATCCTCCACCACAGGGGCGTACAGCGTGGCCTGCTCCACAATTCCGCTCTTGTCCTCGTTATCGTCCAGCGTGCTGTCTCCGCCGAAGCCAATGTGGTCAATGCCGATCAGATTTGCGATATAGTCCACATGGTCGAGATAGTCGGACATCTCGGGGCGCTTGCCGGTTTCCTTCTTCCAGCATAGAGGACCCCAAGGGGAAACGCCAATGACGCCGCCGTTGTCTCTGAGCGCGCGCAGCATCTCGTCGCTCTTGTTGCGAACATTCTCCGTCACGCCATAGGCGCCGGCATGAGAGATCACCACCGGCTTTTCGCTGCAGCGGATGATGTCCAGTGTCGTCTGCGGGCCGCAGTGGGATGCATCTGCCACGATGCCGTAGCGGTTCATCGCCTTGAGCGCCTTCCGGCCAAAATCGGTAAGGCCGCTGTCATGGCTTTCAAGGCAGCCACAGCCGATGTAATTTGCCTTGTTGTAGGTCATCTGGACGACGCGGATGCCAAGCTCATACAGGGCGCGCAGCTGGTCCAGCGAGTCTTCGATGCAGCGAGGGTCCTGAAAGGCCAGAATGATGCCGATCTTTCCCTCCGCCTTAGCAGCCTCCAGGTCAGCGATGGTACGAACGACCTTCAGCCCCGAGGCCGGATCATCCGCCAGATTGTATACGCCGCCAATCTTGCTGACGCAGGAGTGGAGGTTCTCATTTTCTCCGGGGGATGTAAGAAAGAATGCCGTCAGTGGAGATTCTCTGACCTCCTTCGTCACACCTGTAAAATCGCTCTCGCAGAAGGCGCAGCCGTCGATTACATAGAAATCCTCATACATTGCGTTCTACCTCCGCTTAATTTTGATGGTCGAGTACCCGTCCGCCCAGCTGGCCTGTAAAGCCGCTGTCATCTACCTCCACACAGCCGTTTACAATGACCATGTCGATTCCCTCGGGATACACACGGGGCTCAATATAGTTTTCGTTGGTCTTCAGATTTTCGTAGTCCATGACCACGATGTCTGCAAAGTTTCCTTCCTTCAGTTCTCCGCGGCCGGTGATGCCCATAAAGTTGGCCACAGCGCCGGTCATCTTGTGGATGGTCTCCTCCAGCGTGGCCGCCGGATAGCGTTGAATGACCTTGGGGAACGCGCAGTAGGTGTGGGGATGCGGCAGAATCTCCGGCACCTCCATCCCGCGGCCGTAGGTTCCCTCCAGATCGAAGGCGTAGGTGTCCGTGCAGGCGAAGCCTCTCGGATGGGACAGGAGCGTACGTATCTCCTCGTCCGTCTTTTTGAATTCTTCCACCATCATCCGGGGATCTTCGATCAGCAAGTCCATCATCGTCTCCAGAGAGCTCTGTCCCCGCTCTCTGGCAATCTGTCGGATGGATTTGCCCAGATAGGAGCGGTTCTCGCTGCGAAGCACCACGATCGTCACATCCCAAAGCGGATTGGCCTGCGCGCTGAGCGGATACCATTCCCCTCTTTCCAGCAGGTCGATCAGCTTGCGCCGGAAGTCGCTTGCGCGCAGATTCCTGACAAGTCCTGCCAGCGACCCGGCCTGCCGCAGCCAAGGCATCAGCCACGACACCAGATAGGGCTGAATGGGAATTCCGCCATTGTGGCCCGGGATCACATCGAAGCCTGCATCCACGCCGCGCGCCAGATAGCTGTCGAAGATATCCAGCGTGACCTTGGCTGCATAAGCGTCCATCTGCGGGTTGGGCGGATAGATGTCAAAGCCAGTGGAGATGTGGGATATCTGCGTTTTGGCGCCTGTCGCCAGTCCGATCTCCAGCGCCTCTGTAATCCCTGCCAGCTTGTTGGGCTTTTCCGGCGTTCCGATCCGGACGCCCGTTCGCTTCCAATGGGTGAAATACATGCCGTTGTAGTTCTGCTTGGCATAGTTGACCAGTTCGATGATTTCCTCGGTCGTTGCATAGGCGCTCGGGGGATAGTCACGTCCTGTGGAAATACCCCACGCTCCGCAGCTCATAGCCTCATCAATGCACGCCTTCATTTCCTCCATTTCTCTGGGAGCAGGGGCGCGCTTCTGATCTGTGCCCATCACATCTGCCCGGACCTGACTGTGACCCAGCAGGGCAACCATGTTGCAGCCAAGGCCCTGTTTCTTTACCTTATTGATGTATTCCGGGAAGGTGCGCCAGTCGATCACGATCCCGGCCTTGCGGTAGAGTCCCTCAACCACCCGCTCAACAGGCTGAATGGTGGTCTGGTCATAGATGAAGGGGTCGATTTCGTCCCACATATCATATTCCCAGTACTTGCGCATCCAGTAACGGCGGATCGGTGCGTTGGAATCTCCGCACTGGCCGCCCACGAAGGTGGTGATGCCCT
>OCQZ01000467.1_pt1 | contig 12425 bp, 9 predicted proteins | sample 1538921 | NCBI WGS metagenome assembly OCQZ01 (sample SAMN03418269, study PRJEB22391) | human gut metagenome | biome: human-gut; feature: organic feature; material: feces | host: Homo sapiens | place: Tanzania | collected 2013-01 | reverse complement strand
CTGCCGCATTCCCCTGCGCACACGGTTCGGGCTGGGAGAAGTCGCTCCTCGTGACGGCGGACGCGGCGTTCGCCGAGGAGGTGAGGCGGGAGATGTTCGCGCAGACGGAAACGCTGTCGCGCAAGGCCCTCATCCAGCGCGTCTTCGACCGCGACGGCGTCCTCTTCTGCGTGACGCCGACCGTGGAGGAGGGTCTGGAGCTCGTGAACCGTTTCGCGCCCGAACACTTCGAGATCATGTGCCGGGACGCGACGCGGCTCATGAAGGGCGTGCGCGCGGCGGGCGCGGTGTTCGCGGGCGCCTGGACGCCCGAGTCGGCCGGCGACTTCGTGGCGGGCCCGTCGCACGTCCTCCCGACGGGCGGCGCGGCGAACATGTTCAATGGGCTCACGCCGGACGACTTCCGCCGCCGCCATTCGTTCGTCGCCTTCACGCGGGGCGACCTCGCCGAGACGAAGGCGACGATCGAGGCGTTCGCGCAGGTGGAGGGGCTGGACGCGCACGGGCGCGCCGCTTCCATCCGTTTCGAATAAATGGTATACTCGCTTTCCCGGTTGATTTTAGTGGAGGTTTTCGTTGAACGCAGATGTTTCACATACGCAGAATGGGGCGAAAAGGCATGTGGCTACGACGGCGACGGGCGTCGCCTACGCCACAATGCCTGTTCGCCCGGATTTGGCGATTATAACGCGGTACAGGATGCAAGCGTTCCATTGAGAACCAGGACGAATCCATTTAAAGGAGAAGAACACGATGAATCTCGAAGAACAGGTCAAGGCCAAGCTCGAAGAACTCCGCCCCATGCTCCAGCAGGACGGCGGCGATCTCGAATTCGTGAAGATGGAGGGCAAGGTCGTCACCCTCAAGCTCGTCGGGCACTGCGGCAGCTGCCCCTACGCGCTCATGACGCTCAAGCAGGGCATCGAGTCCCGGCTCCAGGAGCTGGATCCCGAACTGACCGTCGCGCGCGCCGAGTAAGGAAGCTTTCCATGAAGACCATCAACGTTTCCCTCGTCGGCGTCGGCGGGCAGGGCATCCTGCTCACGGCGAACATGCTCGCGCGCACGGCGACGATCGCCGGCATGGACGTGAAGAAGAGCGAGATCCACGGCATGGCCCAGCGCGGCGGCAGCGTGATCTCGAGCGTGCGGTTCGGCACGGAGGTCCACTCGCCGATCATTCCGGAAGGGCAGAGCGACATCCTCGTCGCGTTCGACCGTCTGGAGGCCCTGCGCTGGAAGCATTTCCTCGCGAAGGACGGCAAGGTGCTGATGAACAACGTCGACCTCGTGCCCGTCACGGTGTCGAGCGGACTCCAGCAGCCCGTCACGGACTTCGAGACGCGCCTCGCGAAGGCGTTCCCCGATGCGCTCGTCGTCGACGCCGCGAAGATCGCCGAGGAGGTCGGCAACGCCCGCACGATGAACATGGTCATCGCCGGCGCCCTCTCCGCCCTCACGCCGTTCCGGGAGTCGCAGTGGGTGAAGGCGATGGAGGAGAGTTTCACGGGTCCCAAGGCCAAGCTGCTGGACCTCAACCGCAAGGCGTTCGACCTCGGTCGCGCCGCCGTGGCGCAGTGATGCGGACGAAGGAGCAGACGATGCAGTTCTGGAATCGTGAAGCCGAAACGATGTCGCGCGACCAGCTCGCGGACGTGCAGCTCAAGGGCCTGCAGAAGTCGCTGAGGCGCGTGTGGTCGAACGAGTGGAGCCGGCGGCTGCTGCTGAGCCGGGGCTTCGGAAACCCCGAGGACGTGAAGTCGCTCGACGATCTGAAGCGGATTCCGTTCCTGACAAAGGACGACTTCCGCGACGCCTATCCGCTGCAGATGTGTACGGTGCCGCGCCAGGAACTGTTGGAGTTCCACATGTCGTCCGGCTCCACCGGCACGCCCGTCGTGATGGCCTACACGAAGAACGACCTCAACCAGTGGGCGGACTGCATGGCGCGCTGCTACACGATGGCGGGCCTGGAGGCGGGCGATGCCTTCCAGATCATGCCGACGTTCGGTCTCTTCAACGGCGGCTTCGGCTGCTACCACGGCTGCCGCAAGGCCGGGCTCTTCTGCGTGCCCGCCTCCAGCGGCAACACGGAACGGCAGATCAAGCTCATGCGCGACTTCCGCGTGAAGGGCTTTTGCTCCGTTGTCTCCTACGTGCCGCGCATCATCGAGAAGCTGGACGCGGAACCGACGGGCGACCACGACATCCCCTCCCTGCGCGTGGGCATCTTCGGCTCGGAAACCTTCTCGGACGAGATGCGCAGCAAGATCGAGAAGCGCCTCCACATCGAGTGCTTCGACATCTACGGCATGACCGAGACGGGCGGCATCGGCACGACGGGCCAGGACTGCCGCTGCCACTGCGGCCTCCACGTGTTCGAGGACCAGTACATCACGGAGGTCATCGACCCCGTGACGGGCGACGTCCTGCCCGACGGCCAGTACGGCGAGCTCGTCTTCACGTCCCTCACGCGCGAGGCGATGCCGATCATCCGCTACCGCACGCACGACATCTGCCGCATCCTCACGCGCGAAAAGTGCGCGTGCGGGCGTACCTCGCTCCGGATCGACCGCATCACGGGCCGCACGGACGACATGCTCATCGTCAAGGGCGTCAACTTCTACCCCCGCCAGGTCGAACAGGCCCTCATGGAGATCCCCGGCGTCAAGGACGAGTTCCAGATCATCCTCGAAGAACGCCACGGCATGACGGACGTCACGGTCAATGTCGAGGCCGAGCCCGGCGTCTCCGGGCACACGGTCGCGAAGCACCTGAAGGAGCGCCTCGGCTTCCTCCCGAAGGGCGAGGTCTACCCCGTCGGCTCGCTCCCCCGCACCGAGGGCAAGGCCAAGCGCGTTATCCGGCGGAAGCTGGATGATTAAGTGGTTAAGTGGTTAAGTAGTTGAGTGGTTAAGTAGTTGAGCCATAGAATGATTCCAACTTAACTACTTAACCACTTAAAGCGAAGCGACTTAATCCCCGACAACGGAGTCGTCATGTGCGTGCGCGAGCCAACTTAACTACTTAATTACTTAACTACTTAAAGCGAAGCGACTTAATAAAGAGACTGGAGGGTCCATGAAGTTCACACGAAGAGGCTTTCTCGGCGGGCTTGTCGCCGTCTCGGCGCTGCCGGCGATCGGCAAGGACGATCCGACCGTCTTTCCCGCGCGCGGCAAGTTCGAACGTCTTGTCCTTGCCTACCAGCACGTCCACATCGGCCTGGAGAAGCCGTTTTCCGTGCTGCACATCTCCGACACGCACTTCACGGCCGCGTATCCGGACGAGGATGCGAAGAAGCAGAAGCTGCGCGAGGTCCGCACGAAGACCTTCGGCGGGCGCCAGGAGGAGGCGTTGTGCGATTCGCTTGCCTGGGCGAAGGAGAACGTCGACTATGTCGTCCACACCGGCGACCTCATCGACTGGCAGAGCCGCGCGAACTTCGACCTCGTGAAGAAACACTTCGGCGCGGGCCTGTGCGGCGCGGTCGGCAACCACGAGTTCTCGCCGGACATGTGGCTCGGGAAGGACGAGAACAGCGAGGCGCACAAGGCGAAGACGCGCGCGCCGGTTGCGGCCGCCTACCCCTTCGACATCGAACTCGCATCCACCGTCGTGAACGGCGTCAACTTTGTCACGCTCGACGACGTGTACGGCTACGTGACCGCCGCCGAGGTGAAGAAGGGGTTGCCGATCGTCCTCTGTATGCACGTGCCGTTCTTCTCGGAACACATCTGGCGGGCGCACGAGAAGTTCTGGCGCGCCGGACGCAAGTTCGCGTCCGCCGTCCTGCCGGACGCGCGCGGCGACTACCGCAAGCAGCGGACCGACGTCGTGACGCGCGATTTCATCGCCTCCCTCAGGCGCGAACCGCTTCTGAAGGCCATTCTCGCCGGACATCTGCACATCACGGTGCAGGACCGCTTCTCGCCCACCGCGATGCAGTATGTCGTGGGCGGCAACTTCATGTTCCACGGCCAAGAGGTCCTGTTCACGTGAACCTGCGCAAGGTCTTCGTTGTCGCGATGGACAACGAGGCGGCCGCCGTCACGGCGCACTTCGCCGCCGTCGCGGAGGAGTCTGTGTTCGGGCGCCGCATCGTGACGGGTACGCTCGCGGGCGAACCGACCGCCGTCGTCGTCTCCGGCGTCGGCAAGGTGAACGCCGCCGCCGCCGCGCAGCTTGCGCTCGCGCGCTTCAACCCCGAAGTTCTGCTGAACGTCGGCGTCGCGGGGGCCCTCCACGCGCCGATGCAGGTCGCGGAGGTCTACCGCGTGCGTGCGGCCGTGCAGTACGACTTCGACCTCGCCGCGATCAACGGCACGTCCGTCGGCACGCTCAACGAGTACACGGCGCGCGAGCTGCCGTTGGACCGCGCGGGCAACGCCTTCCCCGAGGCCCTGCTCGCGACGGGCGACCGCTTCAACGATTCGCCGGTGGACTACCGCTTCCTCGTCGAGGACGTCCAGGCCGACCTCCGCGACATGGAGGGCGCCGCGATCGCGCACGTCGCCCGCCGCGCCAACGTGCCCCTTCGTGCCCTCAAGGCCGTTTCGGACGTGGCCGGTTCGGGTTCCACGGCCGACCAGTACCACGCCAACCTCACCCATGCCCTCAAGGCCCTCTCCGATGCAATCCCCGCCTTCTTCGGGATTAAGTCGCCTTCGGCTTTAGGTAATTAAGTGGTTAAGTGACTAAGTAGTTAAGTCTGTACTCGTTACGGTCCTTCATTGTCACGGCCCAACTACTTATTAGACGGTCACATGTTCGCCCATCCATTTGCAAACGAAACCGTTAAACCTCTTAACCAGGTAACAATCTAATTACTTAACTACTTAACCGCTAAACCACTTAATCATTTAATCATTTAATCACTTAATCACTTAATCACTTAACTACTTAACTACTTAACTACTTAACCACTTAACCACTTAATCACTCATGGACCTCATTCCCTCCTTTCAGGTTGACCACACGCGCATCAAGCCCGGCATTTATGTGTCCCGTACGGACGTGCTGGGGGCCGAGACGGTGACGACGTACGACATCCGCATGAAGTTCCCGAACACCGAGCCGGCGATCCATCCGAACGCGATGCACACCATCGAGCACGTGGTGGCGACGTTTCTGCGCAATGATCCGCAGTGGAAGGACCGGGTGGTCTACTGGGGGCCGATGGGGTGCCTCACGGGGTGCTATCTCATCATGAAGGGCGCGCCGCGTCCGGAGGAAGACCTTCTGCCGCTCATGCTCGCGGCGTTCCGCCATCTGCGCGACGATGAGGGGGAGATTCCCGGCGCGTCTGCGGTCAACTGCGGGAACTTCCGCCTCCACGACCTCGCGATGGCGAAGTGGGAGGCGGCGCAGTTTGTCTCGCGCCTTGAACAGGCCCCCTGCTTCGCCTACCCCGTCGCCGAACGCATCGTGACGGACAAGGGCGCGGTCTTCTACGATTCGTGACGGCGCCCTCGCCCCGTTTTTGATATACTTACCGTCTCTTTGGACGATTAGCTCAGTTGGTTAGAGCAGGACCTTTACACGGTCAAGGTCGGGGGTCCGAGTCCCTCATCGTCCACCATTTGAGTGCACACGGCGTCTGAAGGGGCCTGGCGCGGGTACTTCGCGTGCCAGGCCTCCGTGGGGTACAATCGCTAAAACTTGGAACCTAAAACCTAACTCGCTTCAAACCTACCCGCCTGAAAACCGTTTTGTCTGAGTGATGTGCCGCAGTTTTGAGAACTTCTGTGTGCGCACAGGGGTGATTGGCGGTGAGGGGAATTGTTTGTGGTGCATATAAATGAATCAACGGTGTATAAAGATAGATTTTTGGTCTTAGAGATTGCTGTGAAGTTCAGAAAAATGGTATTATGTCAGCATAAATAATTGAGGGTATAATGTCATGACATTAAGTTACGATAGCCTCTGGCATCTTTTGATAGATCGGCACATGTCGAAATCTGAACTTCGGCGCGCGACCGGCATGTCGTCCGGAACATTCGCGAAGCTTTCCAAAGGCGAGCCGGTTACGACATCTACGCTTGCGAAGATATGCGATGTGTTGAAGTGCGACATAGGCGACATAATCAGCTATGTTCCAAGGAATGGGAATGAGATGGATGGACGCAGGCGAGAGGAGATTGGCGGTTAGATGAACATGCCGACAGCGACGAAGCGCAAGGCAGCATGCGCTGTTGACGCAGTTGACCTCTTCTGCGGCGGCGGGGGATTGACCTGCGGCCTGCGTCAGGCTGGGGTGAACGTGAAGATGGGGGTTGAAATCGACCCCTTCTGCCGCTATGCGTATGAACACAACAACGGCGGTGCCAAGTTCTTTGAGAAGTCGGTGGTCGAGCTAAAGGTTGACGAGATTCGCAATTGCTTTGAAGAAGGCCATGTGTCGTTGCTGGCCGGCTGCCCGCCGTGTCAGACTTTTTCGAGCTACAACCAAAAGGCAAAGCACCAAGACCCTCGGTACAGACTTCCAAACGAGTTCGGTCGGCTTGTGCGCGAGGTAATGCCGGACATTGTATCTCTTGAGAATGTGCCTCTCCTGACCAAGCGCCCGATATTCGCCAAGCTTGTCAAGGAGATGAAGAGACTTGGCTATCATGTCGATTGGAAAATCGTCTTTTGTCCGGATTACGGATGGCCTCAACGACGCAAACGCCTTGTGCTGCTGGCATCACGTCTTGGTCCGATAGAAGTTCCAACACCGACACGCGCCAAGCCGCCAACCGTGCGCGAGATGATAGGCGATCTCCCCAAACTGCGACATGGCAAATGCGATCCGAAAGACAGGCTTCATTTCTGTGCGGCGCTGTCCCCTTTGAATCTTGAAAGGATCAGGTATTCCAAACAAGGCGGCACATGGCGTGATTGGCCTAAGAAGTTGATCGCCGAATGCCACAAGAAGAAATCCGGCAAGACTTACCCTGGCGTCTATGGGCGTATGTCATGGGACAAGCCGGCCCCGACGATGACGACGCAGTTCTACGGATTCGGGAACGGGCGCTTTGGCCATCCCGAGCAGAATCGAGCCATCTCAATACGCGAAGGCGCGATATTCCAGGGATTCCCCACGGACTACCAGTTTCTTCCCGAAGGCGCACGGCACAACATCTCGCTTCTCGGAAAGATGATCGGCAATGCAGTTCCTGTCCAGCTTGGCGAGATGGTTGGACGGACGATAATGAATCATGTTCGCAAGTACAGGGGGGTGTCAAAGTGACTGCCGTAAACATTGCCAAAGACCCCCTGCGCATACCCGAACAGGGAGAACTCGTCGAAGTTCGTCGCAGACAGTGGCTTGTCTCCGATGTCGAGCCCTATCATCCAGAAGGCGACCGATACCGAGAACAGCACGCTGTCACCCTCGAGTCCATTGAGGAGGATGCCAACGGCGAGCAGATAACGGTAATCTGGCAGATAGAGCCAGGTGCTCGAATATTGGAAAAGGCCGGGCTGCCAGAGATTAAAGGCCATGATGAGAACGGCTGCCTTGACGCTTTTCTGAATGCCGTCCGCTGGGGCATCGCGACAAACGTTGACAGGAACAATCTCCTTTCTCCTTTCCGAAGCGGCATAACCATAGAGGATTACCAGCTCGACCCCCTCGTTCGTGCCATTGACATGGCGCGCGTCAATCTGCTTGTTGCTGACGACACGGGGCTTGGAAAGACCATTGAAACCGGTCTTGTGATTCAGGAACTTATCATCCGCCACAGGGCGAGAACGGTGTTGATCGTTGCCCCAGCTTCCGATCTGACCAACTGGCAGCGCGAGATGCAGGAGAAGTTCGGGCTCCCGTTCCGAATCCTGAATAGCGAGGCCGTCCGGGACTTCCGCCGTGACCGTGGCATTCATGCGAACCCGTGGACGTCGTTCCCCTATCTGATCGCATCGATGGACTGGATCAAGCAGGGAGAGGGATTCCGGCTTCTCAAGGAGGCATTGCCGACGGAAGTTTCCTATCCGAGGAAGTTCGACATCCTTGTTGTTGACGAAGCGCACAACATCGCCCCCGGAGGGAGCGGCAACTATGCGAAGGCGAGCCTGCGCACCCGCGCGATCCAGCGCCTTGCGCCACATTGTACGCACCATCTCTTCCTTTCGGCGACGCCGCACAACGGCTACAAGGAGTCATTCACTTCGCTGCTGGAACTTCTCGACAACCAGCGTTTCGCCAGAACTGTGGAGCCTAATCCTCAGCAGCTTCATCAGGTGATGGTTCGTCGCCTGAAGCGGGACATTACCGACAAGGACGGCAATCGCGTGTTCCCCAAGCGCGAACTTCTGCCGCTTGAAGTCGACTACACGCCTGAAGAGCGGCACATCCACGAACTGCTCAAGCGATTCATGGACTCCCGCATCGCATCCGTCGGGAAGAATGGCGGCAAGTTCGGTACCGCCTTTGTGATGATGCTACTCAAAAAGAGGCTTTTTTCGTCCCCGGCCGCGTTCTGCAGGACGTTGGAGAAATACGTTTCCTATCTTTCCGAAGGCAAGCGTCGCAAATTCGACAAACGAGATGAACAGTCCCTATACGACGCAATCCAGAAGGCGACGGAGGACGCGGCTGACGAGCAGGAGGTCGAAGACGCCGAAGACGAGGTGATGGAGAAGAATGCGGGGCTCGCCGAGGCGCTTTCACGCGAGGAGTCCGTCATGCTGGACGAGCTGCTTGCGTGGGCGAAGGCGAATTCCGGCAAGAAGGACTCCAAGGCCGAGGCCATACTCAAGTGGCTTGGCGAGTATCTCAAGCCGGGCGGAGAGTTTAACGACGAGCGCGTCATCCTGTTCACCGAGTTCATGGACACGCACACATGGCTCAAGACTATCCTCGCCACGAGCGGATACGGCGGGAAGCACCTTATGGAGCTGCACGGATCGCTCACGATGGAAGAGCGCGATGCCGTGATAAATGCGTTCCAAACCAAGCCGGGCGTGGATTCCCCCGTGAGAATACTCCTTGCGACGGATGCAGCGTCCGAGGGCATCAATCTCCACAACTGGTGCAAGTACATGATCCACGTCGAGATTCCGTGGAATCCTGTCGTGATGGAGCAGCGGAACGGGCGCATCGACCGCCACGGACAGCGTTCGCCTTCGGTCTATATCTGGCATCCCGTCGGAAAAGGCTTCAGCATGGACGAGACACGCCAGCTAATGCCTGGCGACATTGTCGGCGACGGCGAGTATCTGCTTCGTGCCGCCAAGAAGGTCGATGCCATCCGCGAAGACCTCGGCAGCGTTGGCGGCGTATTGAGCGCACAGATTCAGGATGCGATGCTCGGGCGGTCAAGCCGTCTCGATGCGGACGCGCAAAGCGTCCGCAAGGAGCTTGCCAAGCGAATTCTCGCGGGGGAAAAGGAACTCAAGACGCGCATAGCGAAACTGCACGACAACCTCATGCTTTCGCGCAAGAACGCAAACATCACCCCGGATAATGTCCGCAAGGCCGTGTCCGCGGCCCTTGCGCTCGCAGGGAAGCCGCCGCTGGAAGAAGTGAGAGTGGGGAGTGAGAGTGAAGGATGTAATTCCGCACTTCCCACTTCCCACTCGGCACTTCCCACGATAACCGCGTGGCGCGTTCCGGTGTTCAACGATTCCTGGAGCGAGGCGCGTGTCGGCCTTGCCCACCCGCACACCCATGCGATCCGTCCCGTGACGTTCGACCCTGACCTCGTGAAGGATCGCGACGATGTCGTTCTCGCGCACCTCAACCATCCTCTCGTGCGGCTGTCTCTCCGCCTGCTTCGCGAGGAGGTGTGGAAGACCGGCGCGACATCAAAGCTCAATCGTGTTGCCGTCCGATCTGTGCCGGGACTCACACATCCGATGGTGTATGTCTGGAGTCGGCTTCTGATTGTGGGCGGTGACCATCTGCGGCTTCACGAGGAGCTGACGTTCTCCGGCGGGGAAATGAAGCCGGACGGCTTCCGCCGCGAGAGTGTCTTGCGCAACCTCGAAAAACTGATGGAGTCCTCGCATCCTTATGACGACATCCCCGATCATGCGTTCGGAATACTCCAGCGCTATTTCGACAAGTACCTTGATTCCATTACCAAGACATACGAAGCGCGCTCGAAGGAGCGCAGGGACGCGCTGCTCACCACCCTGTCGCACCGCAAGGACTCGGAAGTCAGGGATGTGAAACAGATTCTGGACGAATTGGAGCAGATGATCCGCAAGGAACTTGGCATCGAAAACGACAAGCCGCGTTATGTCCAGATGACATTGAACTTTTCCGATCTCGAGAAAGAGGAACTGAAGCGGGACTTTGTCGCGCTCCGCGCAAGGCTTGAGCAGATACCGGGCGAGAGGGAGAAGGAAATCGCCTCCATCGAAAAGCACTATTCCGACGCCAAGGCTCTCATGTTCCCGGTGGCTGTGGTGTTTCTCGTTCCCGAAAATGCGTCTTGGGGGTGCCGCGCATGAAGATCTTTTCCAAACAGTACGAGTGGCTTCGCCTGATAGACGTCTCTGGCCCGTTTCTTTCTGCGACAGCGCTTGACGTAGCTTTTCCCTCTGGGCTTGATGCCCTGGACAAGCGCATAAAGCGCGAACTCGCCCACTACTACGATGAGTGGCAGACGGCACAGGACAGACACGCAGCCGACCTCCCCGCGCTTCACACGGCATGGTGCGACGCCGTTCTGCGCAGGGGTCTTGGTTACCGCGAGAAATACCTGTTGCCGGGGGATGGCTGGTCGGTGAACGGCGAGGGGGGCATCGGCGTTTTCTCTCCCGACCGCGCCCTAAAGATATTCGGCGACAAGGTCGACCTCTTCGTCAAGATTCTTCCGCCAGGTGTTCTGCCGCATGGACGCGACACCTCTGACGAATGGAAGGATACGTTTGTCGAGAAAATGACGCGCCTCTGTCGCTCTTGCGGCACACGCCTCGGGCTCGTTACGAACGGCGAGCAATGGGTTCTCGTGAACGCCACCCAGGGCGGTGCGCTTTCCGGAAGCGCGACGTGGTACGCGAGACTGTGGTTCCAGGAGGATTCCACGCTTAGGGCTTTCTTCGCGCTCCTTGGGTTCGACCGCTTCACCGGTGCGCCGGACAAGACGCTTCCTCGACTTCTCGACGAATCGCTGGAGCATCTTGACGAAGTTACCGATACGCTCGGCAAGCAGGTGATGACTGCGGTGGAAGTCCTGCTCGAAGGATTTGACCGCGCAGACCTTGATACCAAGCGGACGCTTCTTCGCGACGTATCGCCGGAAACGCTCTACGAGGCGTCGCTCACCGTGATGATGCGCCTCGTGTTCATCCTCTCTGCGGAGGAGCGAGGGCTTCTGCTCCTTGGCGAGCCGGCATACGACGACGCATACGCGGTCTCCACGTTGCGGGGGAGGCTTGAGTCTGATCGGGACAAGTTTGGCGATCAGGTGCTGGAACGCCGCTTTGACGCATGGGTAAGGCTGTTGAGCCTCTTCCGCGCCATCTATTCGGGGATTGACCATCCGCTTCTCAGGATGCCCGCGATGGGCGGCAGCCTGTTCGATCCCGACAAGTATCCTTTTCTCGAAGGCCGCAGCCGCGATGTCTCCTGGGATGTGGAGAATCCTCCTCCACTCCCTATCGACAACAGAACGGTTCTTCTGCTGCTGGAGTCCCTGCAAGTTCTCAAGGCCAAGGACGGCGCGATTCCGCTTTCGTTCCGTTCGCTTGACGTGGAGCAGATTGGCTATGTGTACGAGGGTCTTCTCGAGACGACAGGGGCGCAGGCTGAGGAGACGCTTCTTGGTCTCAAGGGCGACAAAGACCACCATAATCCAGAAATCGCGCTCTCCGAACTTGAGATGCTCAAGATGGAGGGCGAGGAGAAACTCTTTGCCCGAATGAAGGAGGTAACGGGACGGAGCGCGATAGCCAGCGAATACGCCGAGCCGCCGGACATGACGACGCTGCCGTTCCTCGGCAAGGCCTGTCGCGGCGACGAGGACCTGAAGAGCAGAATACTCCCGTTCTTCAATTGGATGCGTACGAGCGAATGGGGCGAGCCTGTGGTTTACCACAAGGACTCGTTCTATGTCACCGAGGGGCCGGATCGTCGTTCTACCGGGACGCACTACACGCCCAAGCCACTCACGGTGATGATGGTCAAAGAGGCGTTGGAGCCGGTCGTGTACCGTGGCCCCGCAGAGGGCTTGCCCCGCGCCGAATGGAAACTCAAGTCGCCTGCGGAAATCCTTGACCTCAAAGTGTGCGACCCTGCGATGGGTTCCGGCGCTTTTCTCGTGCAGGCATGCCGCTACCTCGGCGACAGACTTGTCGATGCGTGGGAACAGTCAGAGAAAGTGGGAGTGGGGAGAGAGAGAGAGGTGGGAGTGGGGAGTGAGAATGATGAGTGCAATACGGCACTTCCCGCTTCCCACTCCCACTCTAACTCCCGAGCCATTGACTCGCAAGGGC
>OCQZ01000464.1_pt1 | contig 12453 bp, 13 predicted proteins | sample 1538921 | NCBI WGS metagenome assembly OCQZ01 (sample SAMN03418269, study PRJEB22391) | human gut metagenome | biome: human-gut; feature: organic feature; material: feces | host: Homo sapiens | place: Tanzania | collected 2013-01 | reverse complement strand
GCGTTGGTACAATTAAGCTTTTAAAAGTTGCCAACACAGAAGAAACAACAACTGTTACGGCTGACATTTTCGGAATGAAAACCTTTCTTCCCGAAAATCAGAAGCCGTATACAGAAAAATTTAAAAAGAGATTGCTCATGCAAAGAGCAAGATATCCCGAAAAGCGAAAAACGGACGGCGAGTTCTTTGCCGAAAAGGATTGCCCGTCCTGCGGCGCCAATTTTATGCCTGATGAAAACCACTGCTGTTCGTTCTGTGGGTACGGCTTACAGGTCGACAACGCAAAATGGATTGTACAAAAAAATTAATAAGCGGAGGATACATTATGGGACTGTTTGACAAAAAATACTGCGACATCTGCGGCGAGAAAATCGGACTTCTCGGAAACCGCAAGCTGGAGGACGGGAATCTCTGTAAGGATTGCGCAAGAAAGCTCTCACCGTTTTTCAGCGAACGGCGGAACTCGACCGTGGAGGACATCAAGCGCCAGCTTGCTTACCGTGCGGAAAATGAAAAGAAGCTTGCCGACTTTACCCCGTCGATGACCTTTGACGGGAGCAAAAAGGTATACATCGATCCCATAGGGGAGCGGTTCATTGTTACCGGGTCCTCCAACTGGCGCAGCAGCAATCCTGACCTCATTGCATTTTCTCAGGTGCTGGGAGTGAACACGGATATCCGGGAGAATAAGGAGGAAATCTTTTACAAGGACTCCGAGGGAAATGAAAAGAGCTATGTACCGCCCCGCTATGCCTGCGACTATGAGTTCAATGTGACGATTCAGGTGGATTCTCCATGGTTTGATGAGATAGAGCTGGAGCTGAGCGACGACAATCGCCCCGACAGCCCCTATACCGACCTGTACCGCCAATATGAACAGAGAATGCACGAGCTTGCAGATATTCTGATGCGCCGGGATAACAGAAACCGGGTTTGGGACGGTGGCGGCACGATGAATCGGGTGGATAACACAGGCATCCGTCAGGAAAGACCTGCTTCCATGCCCGATGCTATGGGCGGTGAGACATGGGTATGCCCGTCCTGCGGCGCCCAAAGCAGTGGAAAATTCTGCACAAACTGCGGCGCCGGAAGGCCTGTAGTCAGCTCCGGCTGTACAAACTGCGGGTGGAAGCCCTTGGCGGGACAAGGTATGCCGAAATTCTGCCCGGAGTGCGGCAGACCGCTTCAGTAAATCATGAAGCACACGGTGCGCAGGGCCGCAGCGGTTGTGCTTGCCGACAGATATTATAAGGCGGCTGAAGGCTCAGCAGACACTCCGCCAGATACAGCAACGAGCTGAATATCATCACGTAAAAGCAAGAAAAGCTAAAAATAAACCGACGTTGTCGGAAAAAAGGAGGAAAATTATGGCCAATCAATGTGCTATCTGTGGTGCGGACATCAATCTGATCCAAACGCAAAAGCTGTCGGACGGCAACTGCATTTGCCGCAAAAACTGTAGGAAAAAGGGCTTCAAGGTATATGACTATGTGCATAGCGATCTTCCGGGTGTCAAGGCGCATCTTGCACAGGTGGAGCGCGGCACCAAGCTGTGGAAGTACTATTTCGTTCCGAGGAAGAAAGCAAAGGATAAGAGCAAAAAGCTGAAGCGCTTAGGCACCTATCTCTATGTGGCAGCGGATATCGGGCTGATGGCGTATGTGCAGAACGATTACAAGTTTATGATGTTCGGCAAGACCACCCGCGCCTGCGTGTACCGCATTGCCGACCTGCGCAGCTATAAGTATGAGGAGCAGCTCGTTAAAAACGGCGATAAGACCGAGAAGAAGCCTTTTGCAAGACTCAGCTTTACCAATACGCAGGGCCTTTACGAATTCGTTCTCCCCATGAACAACAGAAAGGATTTTGAGGAGCTCAGAAAATACTTCGATACGCTGTTCGGCGTACAGAATACACTCGGCAACGCCTCGAACGTTTGGAAGCAGCAGATGACCGCAGTTAAGGATGTCGCGGCAGGATTTTCTGCCACGGTAAAGGGAGAGACCGATGCCGGTGACAAGGCGGCGCAGGCAATCGAATCCCTGGATGCCGCAATCTACGGCGACCGCACCGAGTGGATTCAGAAAGCAGATGCGGCCCTTGCGGCATTTAATGGGTGAAATTCTTTAAGAGAGGAGATCTATTCATGCAAACCTTGCAGGAGTATAAATGCCCCTGCTGCGGCGGCGCGATAGCCTTTGACAGCACACTCCAGAAAATGAAGTGCCCTTATTGCGACACGGAGTTTGAAATGGAGACGCTGGAGGGCTACGACGCCGAGCTGCAGAGCGAAGAACCCGACAATATGGAATGGGAGACCACGGCCGGAGGAGACTGGCAGGAGGGAGAAACCGACGGCCTGCGCTCGTATGTGTGCAAGTCCTGCGGCGGCGAGATCGTAGGCGATGCAAACACAGCGGCTACCGCCTGCCCCTTCTGCGGCAATCCCGTGGTGATGATGGGCCAGTTCTCAGGCGCTCTCAAGCCGGATCTTGTGATTCCGTTCAAGCTGGATAAAAAGGCGGCAAAGGCGGGGCTGATGAAGCATCTGACCGGGAAGCGGCTGCTGCCAAAGATTTTCAAGGATCAGAACCATATCGACGAGATCAAGGGTGTCTATGTACCCTTCTGGCTTTTCGATACCGATGTGGATGCGCAGGTGCGTTACCGGGCCACAAAGGTCCGTACATGGAGCGACAGTGACTATGATTACACCGAAACCAGCTACTTTTCGGTGCATCGTGGCGGCAGCGTCGGCTTTGAGCATGTTCCGGTGGACGGCTCCTCTAAGATGGCGGATGACCTGATGGAATCCATTGAGCCGTACAATATTTCGGATGCGGTGCATTTCCAGACAGCTTATCTTGCCGGCTATGTGGCGGATAAGTATGATGTGACCGCCGAGGAAAGCGTTGACCGGGCAAATCAGCGGGTCAAGCGGTCTACCGAGGAGGTATTCGCCAAGACGGTAGAGGGGTATACCACCGTTACACCGGAAAACACCAATGTGCAGTTCCATGGCGGAAAGGCCCGGTATGCGCTTTATCCGGTGTGGCTTTTGAACACCACATGGAACGGCAATCAATATGTCTTTGCCATGAACGGTCAGACCGGGAAATTCGTCGGCGATCTGCCGGTGGATAAGGCTGCGGCCAAGCGCTGGACGTTTTTGCTGGCGGCGATATTCTCAGTGGCTTCCTACGGCGTTGCGTGGGGCTTGCACCTGATAGGGCTGATTTAAGGAGGGAACGGAATGAAAAAGAAAATACTGACACTGTTATTCTCGCTTCTTCTGTGCCTTTGTATAGTGACTCCCACCTTTGCAGCGCAGACGGATGGCTTCGCAAGCAAATATGAGCGCGTGCAGGACTTAGCGGGGCTGCTCTCCGGCAACGAGGAATCGTCGCTTGTGACAAAGCTTAATGAGCTCAGCGAGCGTCAGAAAATGGATATTGTCGTGCTGACCACTGACACGCTGGACGGGAAAACCCCGCGGGATTATGCCGATGATATTTATGATTACTGCAACTTTGGCTACGGCGAAAGCAGGGACGGTGCGCTGCTCCTTATCAGCATCGAGGACAATGACTGGTATATATCCACCTGCGGCTACGGCATTACGGTCTTTACGGATGCGGGCATTGAGTATATCGGCAAGCAGATAAAGGAAAATCTGTCCGACGGTAATTTTGCGGGTGCCTTTGATAAATTCGCCGATCTTTGCGATGACTTCATCACACAGGCAAGAACCGGCGAGCCTTACGATACAAAGAATCTGCCCAAGGAGCCACTTTCCCTTATCTGGATCCCTATTGCCATCGTTGTGGGCTTCGTCCTATCCCTCATCATAGTGGGCGGGATGAAAGCAAAGCTGAAAACGGTCCGCTTCCAGGCGGCTGCAAGCAACTACATAAAGGACAGCAGTCTGAACATTAACGAGAAACGTGATCTGTTCCTGTATAACACTGTCACACGCACGGCGAAACCCAAGAACGATGATTCCGGAGGCGGGAGCAGCACCCACACATCTTCCTCCGGCACGACCCACGGCGGCGGGGGCGGTAAATTCTGATGCAGCTTTCCCCCTGCAAAAAATACTCTATAAAGGAGAGATAACCCGTGAGTATCTTTGATAAGATGAAAAGCACAGCCGGGCAGGCAGTAAATGCCGCCGCACAATCCCTGGACAGTAAGCGGGAAAGATTTACCTTTGCAGCACTGCCGGAGAGCCTTGCCGAAATGCAGGCACTTCCCGAGGCAAGCCTCGACACGCCCTTCAAAACGGCGGCACTTACGGTTCTTGCTCTGTGTGCATATGCGGCAGACAAGAGCATCGGAACGGAGATGCTGAATTGGCTGCGAGGACCCCGTCCGCTGAACGGACAGGAAATTTCTTTCCTGAACGACCGCTTCCGCGGTGGCAAGACCTACCTGCCGTTTACCTATTTCGCCGGCTCCACACCGGACAACAACTACACACCCACCCAGCCGTATACGATCACCGTTGAGAGCAATCATGTGTCCGGCGAGGAGCAGGGGTATATGAAGCTGTTTATCCCCTGCGGCGGAGCAGACGATCCGCGCCCCATCAAGATGCGCCAGCGAGGCAGCGACGGCAAGTGGTTTTTGTGGGAGCAGTATCTGCTGACCGGCGTGCGTACACCGAAGGCTGCCGATCCGTGGGCTTAAGCGGAGAGGGATTACATTCGGAAAACTCATAAAGGAGTATCTGATTTCATCAAAAAACGGTTAATCGGCATTGCTTTATACATCCGTTGTATTGATGATTGTCAGTGCGCTTGCAGAATTGATTGCCGGAATTATCGGTGCAGCCAACTGCAAGAAGCCGAAAAAAGCAGTAAGCTGCAGGTATGAGGAGCAGATATGAAAAAAATTGTTTTTGCTTTTATGTTTGTATTGGCATTTGTGGGATTTGCTGCCGCACCGGTCAGTGCGGCGGGCCCGGCGAAGCCTGTGATCGAAGGGGAAATGCCGGACTGCTATATGACTATCGGCGGTGACGGTATTACCCTGTTCACAAATGTCAGTGTGCCCGACGGTGGCACACCGATATATCAGTGGTATGTCACGGATATAGAAAACATGGCGATGATCCGTGCCATCGACGGCGCAGATGGGGACAGCTATAAGGTGCCGGAGGAAGTGGGCGTGAAATGGTACTGTTACGCTGCCTGGAATGTGGCCGGAGGCTCAAAAAGTGCGCCGACATACAGCCGCCTGATCCGTGTGGAGTTCTATGAAAACAGTTCCCAACACACCCACAGCTTCGGCGAGTGGATGGTGACCACAAAGCCAACCTGTACAGAGGCGGGCATTAAGACACGGGAATGTGATTGCGGTGTTACCGAGCGGGCTGAAATTCCTGCTGCCGGACATAATTGGGATGCGGGAACAATAACCCGGGAACCTTCTCCCAAAGCCGATGGCGAAAGGACATATAGCTGCCTTGTCTGTAAGGCAACTATGACAGAGCCGGTAAAATACAGAGGGATTCATGAAAGCGGCAATGATGAAAAACGCGGCGTTGAGCCGGATAAAGACAGGAGCACCGATCTAAAGGAAAATAGCGAAAACAGCACAGAACAAACTTCTCATGTGGAGAACGATAAGTTTTCTTATCTGTGGTGGATCGTTGCCGTTATCGCCGCAGTGGTGATTGGCGGGGGTATTTTGACAATTGTTTTAATTCGAAAAGGCAGAGATAAATGATGGAAAAGATCGTTCTGGACATTCAGAGCAATATCCATGCGCACATCATGGAGCGAATGATGATGCAGGAGCTGGAGGATTGCCGGTTGTGATCTCCGAGTCGCCGGATTCCACCGCCGAGTGGTGCAGAACGCATCGGCCGGATGTGCTTTTTCATTTCGAGAGGATACAGGGTTCCGTTTTCTTCAATCACCAGATCGATTTCGTTCATGTCCTTATCTCGGCAAACTACAGCGGCGGTTCAACGATTCCCTTGTTATAATAACTCTTAATGATCTCGGCGATCACGAAGCCCTCAAAGAAAGCGTCGGCCATAGCGCCGTTTTTCAGAACATCCGGCGTATTTCATCAACAAATACAGAACATTTGAGAAAGGCGTTGTCTGCAAGTTACAAGCAAGTTAAAAAACGCAGCATTTTCTATGCCTTGTGACCATTTTCGTGACCCCACGAAAATGATAAGCAAATAAGTAAACAAACTTTGTAAGAAAGCAACTTGTCGGGAAAATCGACAGGTTGCTTTTTATATTAAAGAAAGACGGTAAAAACCATGAAAAGATGCTGGAAAACATGGCTCAAGGCGGCGGCTTCCGTCTGTGTGGCGAGCAGAACCAAGAGCACTGATATACGGGTGGCTCCCGTATACCGCGACGATCCGGCCGGGTACAATGGTACTCCCGTAACTCGCGGCCCGGCCACAATGAAGGCGGGGAGATGAAATTTCTGTGGACCTGTTCGCTGCAGGCGGAGGCAATAAGCATTTTGTTTTTTTTGAATATACCAAGTAAATTATGGCAAAAATACAAGCTGTAAAGACGAGCACATGGAGGTGTAATGATTTATGGAACAGTCTGAAAGGAACTTGTCTGAACTGGTGGATATCAGAGATGTCGTGATAGATAAAAGCCTGCCGCTGGAAGAGCGTGTGAGGTCTTATGTTGAACAGATCAAGGATCCGTATTGCTTTAAGGTCGGAGATGTCGTTGTCCGGGTATCATACGCAGACAAGGACAAATCCCTTACCGACAGCTTCACCTCCATGATCGCTTCAATGTAACGGAAATAATTACTATGCGGATTTAAGTGTAACGGCTGGATTTTCTCGGTTGTCTGTGCTATAATCAAATACGGACAAAATCAGCGATAACTCCGGCTGTTTATTCGTACTCGAATAATACAGATAGGAGTGGCGCTATGAATAAGATTATAGATCAAACATTCAAGGTTGCCATCTATCTTCGTTTATCGAAGGAGGATGACGACCTTTCGTGCTCTTCGGGAGCCAAAAGTGAAAGCAACAGTATCAGCAACCAGAGAAAGCTGATATATGATTTTTTGAAATCGCATCCGGAACTTGAACTGTATGACGAGTACAAGGATGACGGAAAAAGCGGTTCCAACTTTGACCGTGCTGAATTTCAGAGAATGATGAAGGATATTGAGGCAGGAAAGGTCAATTGCGTGATCGTAAAGGATCAGTCCCGTTTCGGCAGAGATTATATTGATGTCGGAAAATACAAAGAAAAGATTTTCCCCAAACTCGGCGTTCGGTTTATCACCATAAATGAGGGCTATGATTCGCTTTCGGCGACCTCCTCGGATGATCTTGCCTTTACGATCAACAGCTTCGTTTATGATTTTTATATTCGGGATATATCCACCAAGATCCGCACAAACCTTACGGCGAAAAAGCAAAACGGAGAGTATGCCGGAGCATTTGTGGCTTACGGATATGTTAAAGACAGCGATGACAAGAGCAAATTGGTTGTTGATCCGTTTGCCGCAAATGTTGTAAGGGACATATTCCGGTGGAAAATCGAAGGGCTGAGCCCGCAGAATATTGCAGTGCGTCTGAACGAACTCGGCATCCCCTCGCCTGCAGAGTATAAGCGGCTGAGCGGAAGCAAGTACAAAACGAGCTTTCAGACATCTTCAAAGGCCATATGGAGTCATGTTTCCGTAAGGCGTATTCTGAAGAATGAAATTTATCTCGGCGTGATGATCCAGGGCAAACGAACAACGCCGAATTATAAGACCAAGACAGTGGTTACAAAAGCAGAAAGTGAGTGGCTTCGCGTGGAGGGTACACATGAGGCTATTATTTCCGTGCGTGATTTTGAGCTTGTTCAGGAGCTGCTGAGGGATGACACGCATTGCCGTGCGGGTGATGTAACCGTACCGGTATATGCCGGCCGTATTTATTGCGGCGACTGCGGCGCTGCGACCGTCAGAAAGACGGTATCCTACGCAGGCAAACGCTATGTATATTATGTCTGCAACGCCAATAAGCACGATAAAACGGTGTGCAGCAGGCATTCCATAAGAGAAGATGTTCTGGACCAGGTAATCTACCAGACGGTCCGGCATCAAATTGACCTGCTGCTGGATGTAGATAAGGCATTACGGCAGTTTGAGAATCTGTCATGGGAAAAGCACAAGCTGAAGCAGCTTGACGCAAGCATCGAAATACAGGAAGAAGTAGTTCGGAAAAACAACACGCTGCGCCTCGGAATCTATGAGGATCTGCGGGCGGGCTTGCTGGACAGGGCCGAATATGAATCTTTGAAAAAAGAACTTGCAGAAAGAATCGACGAAGCAACTGCTGCCATCGAAAAGCTGAACAAAGAGAAACGGGAAATCCTCGACGGCGTTTCAAAGCAGCAGTCCTGGGTTGAACAGTTCCGTCAGTATGAAAATGTGACTGAGCTCACGCGACCAATGGTAATTCATCTAATAGAACACATCAATATTTTCGAGGACTCCAATATTGAGATCGTGTTCCGCCATCGGAATCAGATTGAGGAAATATTGCAGTTTATCTCGGAGAAAACCGCAAACAAGAAAGTATTGGCTATGCCGATAAGGGAGGTGGGATAGTGGCCAGAGTATCACGGAAAAACGGCGTTTCCGAAAGTCCGCCGAAAGGTCAAAAGCAGACCGTGTTTCGTACCGCACTTTATGTTCGTTTGTCTGTTGAGGATAACGGCAAGACCGATGCGGATTCAATTGAAAATCAGGAATTGCTTCTGAGAAACTATCTTGCCGAGCGGCCGTATCTCGAACTGAAGGAGGTATATGCCGATAACGGGTACACGGGTACCGATTTTGAGCGTCCTGCGTTTCATCGAATGATAGAGGATGTGCGGAAAGGGCGAATCGATTGCATCGTTGTGAAGGACTTTTCCCGCCTTGGCAGAAACTATGTGGAGACCGGAGAATATCTGGAACGCATCTTTCCTTTCCTCGGCATCCGCTTTATTTCCGTCAGCGACGATTATGACAGCAGCTCTGCCAATGCCGGTGAAAAGCTCGCCGCCACTCTTAAAAATCTGATCAACGATATGTACGCAAAGGACATATCCAAAAAGATCTGTTCGACCATGAAGAATAAGAGGCTGCGCGGTGATTACATCGGCAATTATGCTCCATATGGCTATCTGAAGGATGAAAATAATCGGAGCCGATTGGTGATCGATCATGAGATCGCTCCGATCGTAGTCGAGATTTTTGAACTCCGAGCTAAGGGTATCGGATTTGAAACTATATGCCGTATACTCAACGAAAAAGGCTATCCCTCCCCGGGGCGGCTACGCTATGAGTGCGGCATTATAACAAATAATAATAAGAACGGGAGTGAACTGCCCTGGAATCGCCATGTTCTGAAAGACCTGCTTGTCAATGTGGTCTATATCGGGAATTTGGCGCAAGGACGCAGCTCGCAGTGCCTGTATAAGGGCGAAAAATACCATTGGACAAAAGAGGCGGACTGGGATGTGGTTGAAGGGACACACGAGCCGATTATCAGCATGGAGTTATGGAATAAAGTGCAGGAGATCAATACAAAGGCCTCAAGCGATGCGAAGAAATCGTTTGGACGCTATGCGCATCTCCCCAAACGTCCCAATCCATATGGTTCGGTTTTGAGGTGTGCCGACTGCGGGCGTGTTATGAAATATGTACGCAGCTATACACGGCCGAGAAAGGACGGCGTGGTTACAGACTACTACAATTATAAATGCCCGACAAACATCGAGCTTGGAGACTCGGCGTGCTCAAAAAAGAGCATCCGCGCCGATGACCTTGATAAAATCGTGTTGAGCGTTATACGAAAGCAGATGGACCTATTCCTTGACACACAAAAAACGCTGCTCGGCTTGATCGCTTTGGAGAAAGAAAAAGCAAAGCACAGTGTGCCGGCAAATCGTGTCAAAGAATTGCAGGATAAGCTGGGCCAAAAGAAAAAGCTGTTTTCCCGGTTGTATATCGACTTTAAGGACGGCATACTGACGCAGCAGGAATATTTGCTTGCCAGAGATGTCTATCAAAAGGAAATCGCTGCATATGAAAGCGAATTGCAGGAGCTTCAGGCAATCAAAAGAAAAACTAAGGTGACTGAAACCGGCGCCCGAAAATGGAATCGGCTCATTTCACGCTATTATAAGGCAGAAACGGTGACCGAAGAAATGGTCGAGGCAATGGTTGATGAGATCCGGGTGAATACCGACGGCTCTTTGGATATTCGCTTTAAGTACATGCCTGAGTTTGAGGAAATGTTCAAGGAGTGCGAGCGAATCAGAAAGAAGGTTGCCTAAATGCCGAAAAAACAAATTGCCGTGTATCTCAGGCTATCGCTTGAGGACACCGGTGCGAATGATGAGAGCAATAGTATTGCGGCCCAGCGCAGCATCATTGCTCAGTTCATCCAAGGGCAGCCTGAGCTTGCTTCTATGAAGACGGTCGAGTTCGTCGATGACGGATATTCCGGGACGAATTTCGACCGTCCCGGTTTTAAGCGTATGATGGCGATGGTGCGTCCCGGTGATGTTTCCTGTATCATCGTGAAAGACCTTTCCCGATTTGCGCGAAACTATATTGAAGCCGGTGATTACCTTGAGCACATCTTTCCATATCTAGGCATCCGGTTTATTGCGGTCAATAACCATTACGACAGCAATCAGTTTATCGGGACAACGGGCGGTATTGATGTTGCCTTCCGAAACTTTATGTATGAGATGTACAGCGTTGATATCTCCAAAAAGGTAAAAGCATCTCAGCATATGCTGATGAGAAACGGCCGGTATGTCAGCCATTGCCCATATGGATACACAAAGATCAAAGGGCAAAAGCACCATATGGTGCCGGATCCCGAAACTGCACCCATTGTGCGAGATATTTTCCTGTGGGCTATTGAGGGAAAGAAATCCACGGAAATTGCCCGTATCCTTAACGAAAAGCATATTCCGACGCCGATGCAGCATAAAAAGCTCTCACGGCAAGGTATGGACAACGATGCGATGTGGAGTCATCAGGCGGTGATCCGAATCATACGGGATTATAAATATACCGGAGCTATGGTGTCTTTCAAATGCGGAAATGAAACCATTCGGGCCAAAGTGCAAAAACGGTATGCGCCGGAGGATTATGTGATAAATGAGGGCATGCACGAACCCATCGTAACACACGATGAATACTACGCAGCGAATGATACCCTGCGGAAGGTGAAAAAGTACGATGTTGTCAGAACCGACCTACGTGACCGTGTTTACTATTGCGGGCACTGCGGCCGCAGACTTCGCAAGACCTTTGGTTTGGACGAATATTACTCCTGCGCTACGCCGTTATATATAAGGGACGCTCCGTGTGCAGGCATTCATTGGAGCCGGACAAATATAGAGGATGTTGTTTTCACCACATATAAACGGCAGCTGCAAATCGTCAGCGAAGAATATCGCAGGACAGTAAATGAAAAGCAGCCGGATAAGCTTGCCCCTCTTCGGGCACAGCAAAAATCCCTCCGCACTCAGCTCGGAGGGATCGGTGGGAAGGTTGCGTCACTGTATGAGCAATTCCGTTCCGATGAAATATCCCGAAATGCTTTTCTCGAAAAGAAAAGCGCTCTTTCAGAGGATAGGGACAGACTCCAAACGGAGTTATCACGAATCGAGGATGAAATCGAAAGCCTGTTGCAAAAGCAGGAAGAAAGCAACACGGCAATGAATGCGATTAAAAATATCGCTGCAGCAGCAGATGAGCCGGACGATAAACTCCGGGAAAGAATGTACGATGACATAGACCGCGTCATTGTTTTTGATAACGAAAATCTGAAAATCAAATGGAAGTTTGATGTTGCCTTTCAACTTTCATGACCATGTAAAAGCCGGCTTTAACACCCGAGGCGGTAACAACGAACAAGAAAGAGGTTGCTTCGGAGTCCGATCTGAAACAACAACCATCGGGTAAGAAGCTATATGGTTTAGCAATGCTATCGATATATTTCCGGAAATTTATCGATAAATATATCTACAAAAATATTGACATTTTCGTTTCCACGGCGTATAATGATAGTGAACTCAGGAAATGATAGTCTTGAAAGGAGTGTTTTCAATGAGTCAGATGTCTGTTGTAAATATGATGAACGCTATGGTTCCTATTACACGATTTAATAAAGGCGAAGCCGCAAAAATATTTGATGAGGTGGAAACAACCGGCACGAAGATTGTTGTTAAGAATAATCGCCCTGCTTGTGTCCTTGTTTCTCCGAGTCAATATGAAACTCTAATGGAAATGCTGTCTGATTATGCATTGTATGCTGAAGCTGAAAAACGTATGGCTGAAAATAAAGACGCCGAGAATATCTCTCATGAGGAAATGATGAAAGAACTTGGCCTTACCGATGCGGATCTGGCAGATGTAGAAGTTGATATTGAATAAGGAGCCTTTGAGA
>OCQZ01000463.1_pt1 | contig 12456 bp, 6 predicted proteins | sample 1538921 | NCBI WGS metagenome assembly OCQZ01 (sample SAMN03418269, study PRJEB22391) | human gut metagenome | biome: human-gut; feature: organic feature; material: feces | host: Homo sapiens | place: Tanzania | collected 2013-01 | reverse complement strand
CCGTCTTCGAGAAAGCCGGGGACAAAGTCGGAAAGCTCGCCGGAGGAGAACCAGTCGCGCCAGTCGACCAGATTTTCCTCGCCCAGCGCCGTGGCATCGCCGATGTGGCAGGTGAAGAGGTCGGGCATCTCCTGCACGTCCTTGCCGCCGCTCTGCGCCTCCTTGAGGTAGCCGCCGATCTTGGACGCGCTGCTCAGGCCCGTGACCTGCACGCGCACGCCGCGCTCCTGCCCCACGGTGCGGTTGAACTCCTGCACCAGAAGGTCCATCGGCGAGCCGGACTGCTCGCCGTAGACGTGCCAGAAGTTCAGCGTCACGGGCTCGTCCTCCTTGAGCAGCGACTTCTCCCCGCAGCCGGCGAGGGACAAAATAAGGGCGGATAAGACCAGCAGAGCAAGCATACGCTTTTTCATCTAAAAAACCTCCATGGGGTGTTCCGGCGCTTGTCGCTGCGCCGTATTTTTGATTTTTTGCAGAAAAATTTTCTTTTTGGACCCTAATTCGATCAAATTAGGGTTCACAAACGGGCCGCATTCTGCTATACAGGAGGTAAGCAAAGCGCCGGCGGAGCGCGCCGCGGCGTCCACATTGCCCGTCGAACCGATTTATTGTATCACATCGCCCGGTCGTTCGCAAGGCAGGAAATACCGGCAGGCTGCAAGGAGGCGTCCCACCATGAAGAAAAAACTGCATCGCCTGGCAGCGCTGGCGCTGCTCGCCGCCCTCGCGCTGTGCCTCTCCGCCTGCGGAGAGAAGATCGCAGAGCCGACCACCGTCACGCTCTGGCACGTCTATGGCGGAGAGGTGACCTCGCCGCTGAACGTGCTGGTGGAGGAGTTCAACCGCACCGTCGGGCAGGAGCAGGGCATCCGCGTGCGGGTGGACAGCGTCAGCAACACCAACGTCATCCACGAGAGCGTGCTGGCCGCCGCCCACGGCGATCCCGGCGCGTCCGAGCTGCCCGACCTCTTCGTTTCCTATCCCAAGACCGTGCTGGCCCTGCCGGATGAGGACATCCTCGTGGACTATCACGACTATTTTTCCGATGCGGAGCTTTCCGCCTTTGTGCCGGAATTTCTGGACGAGGGCACGGTGAACGGCCGCCTTGCGGTGCTGCCCGTCGCCAAATCCACGGAGATCCTGTACGTCAACAAGACCGGTTTCGACCGGTTTGCCGCCGCCACGGGCGCATCGCTCGACGATCTTTCCACCTGGGAGGGGCTGTACGCCCTTGCCGAGCAGTACGCGGACTGGTCAAACGGCAAGTGCTTTTTCGTGCACGACTATCACTTCAACTATTTTCAGGTAGGCGCAGCGTCGATGGGCGAGGACTTCTTCACGCAAGGCGGCCTTGCCTTCGGCCCCGCCTTCTCCCGTGCGTGGGCGCCCTATGCGCGCGCCGCGCTGACGGGCGGGCTGTGGCTCGGCGGCGGCTATGCGACCGAGCCGCTGCGCACGGGCGATGCGATCGTGTCGGTCGCGTCCTCGGCAAGCGTCCTCTACTATTCCGACGTGGTGACCTATCCCGACAACAGCACCGAGCAGGTGGAGATCATCTCCCTCCCCTGCCCCACCTTTGAAAATGGAGAAAAGCTCGTCATGCAGCGCGGCGCGGGACTTTGCACCGTAAAGTCCACGCCCGAGCGGGAGAAGGCCTGCATGACCTTCCTCAAGTGGCTGACCGAGCCGGAGCGGAACGTAGATTTCGTCACGGCGCTCGGCTATATGCCCGTGACGGCAGAGGGCTTTGACAAATATCTGCCCGAGGCGATCGAAACGCTGAGCGACCCGATGTATGTCTCGCTCTACGAGGCATTTCTGCGCACGCGGCAGGACTACGCCTTTTACACGCCGCCCCAGCGCGGGGATTACCTCGACCTTGAGACCCGCTTTGAAAAGGGAGTGCGCCTGCGCCTGACGGCGGGACAGGCGCAAGCGCAGGCGCAGGGCGAGGATGCTCTCAACGCGCTCGTGTGCGCCACGATGGAGGAATTTGAGAAAAGCTTCGGCAAATAACGCACCGCAGCGGAAGGGAGGGAATCACCGTGCTGCCACGCAGAAGAAGACAGCATACATCCGATACATCGCAGTTCGGGCGCAGCATCGGCAGCCGTCTGCTGCTCTATTGGCTCTGCATGGCGCTCGCGGCGCTGTCCGCCGCGCTGTTTCTTCTGAGCGTGACAGGCGTTCTCTCGCGCACGGCGCGCCAGTTCGGTGAAACGACCGCCTTGCAGCAGAAGAACACCGCCGCCCTCTTCACCGCTCAGATGGACGCGCTCACCGCGCGCGGCATCGAGCTGTCCGAGACCATCAGCGATGAGCTGGAGGGCTTCCTTGCCCGCCGGAGCCTGCCCTTCGACGCGCTGAACGACGACCCCGCCCTCATCGCGGAGCTGGAGACGGCGCTGATCCCCGCGCTCAAGGCCGCCATGGAGGGCAGCACCTGCAGCGGCGTTTACTTCTGCCTCGACGCGACGGCCAACACCTCGCTTCCCGGCGCGGAGGAGCACCGCATGGGCGTGTATCTTCGCTATTCAAGCCTGCGCTCCATTCCGCCGAGCGGCAGCACGGCCTACTTCCGCGGCACGGTGGACGCCGCGCGCGAATGCGGCCTGCAGCTGCACAACCGCTGGAACCCGGAGCTGGACACCACGCTCATCCCCGGTTATAAGCAGGTGATGGCATGGACGGGCGAGCGTCTTTCCGGCGGCTGCCTCTGGACCGAGCGCGTACCGCTGCTCGACACCTGGGAGAGCGTGACGCTGCTGTGCGTTCCCGTGCGCAACGACACGGGCGAGGTGCGCGGCGTCTGCGGCATGGAGCTGAGCGACCTTTATTTCAGCCTCTCCCACGGTGTGGTGGCAAGTCCCTACGGCAGCTTTCTCATGCTGCTCTCGCCGATGAACGGCGACACGCTCCTGCTCGACAAGGCGATGCTCGGCAGCACGGAGGGCACGACCCTTTCCCCCTCCGGCACGATGCAGATCAAGGGCGGGCGCGACTACGACACCTTTACATGGAACGGCACGGCTTATCTCGGCAAATACCAGATCGTTCCCGGCCGGCTGGCGGACGGCTATCCGCTCGCGGCGGTAACGCTGGTGCCGGAGAGCGGCTACCGTCTCCGCGCGCAGACCGCGCGCATCGGCTGGGCGCTCGGCTCGCTCTGCTTCCTTACCGCGATGCTGGCGCTGACCGCCGTGCTCGCTCACCGCTTCACCACGCCCATCACGCAGGGCTTTGCGGCGGCCAGAAGCTGCGAGCAGGACTGGCAGCCCACGGGCATCCGCGAGATCGACGAGCTGACGGCCTACTTCCACGGCCGGCTGCGCGAAAGCCGCCCGGAGGACGCGCTGCCCCGGCAGGTGGAGGACCTTGTCTCGCGGCTGATCGACCGCTCGAAGGGGCTCACCGGCTCGGAGCGCGTCATCCTGCGCTACTATGCAGAGGGCTACACCGTCAAGGACATCCCCGGCCTGCTGTTCATCAGCGTGGGGACGGTGAAGGGCCACAACAGCCACATTTACAGCAAGCTGGGCGTGGATTCCTATGACGCGCTCAGAGCCTATCTCGACATTCTCAAGCGCTGCGGGCGGCTGGAGGAGCTGCTGCAGGGCGGAAAGTAATATGAATAGAACGCACAAACCGGATCGTTTCTGTTTGTGCATCCCGTATAGGCCCAAGTCCTGTTTTTCAAAAAAACAGGACTTGGGCCTATTTTATTTTCTGCTTTCTTATAATGAAATATAATCAAAGGGACGTTGTCTCGCCGCGAAGGGACCGCGGTCTTTCGTCAAGATCCGAACGGCCGTCCTTATTGCTGCGAGGAAGATCAATGATTTCAAAAAAGAGAGGAGGGTTATTATTTACAGGATAGCAAACTTGAAAACAGGAAAGGAGGGTTTGAAATGAAGAAAAAGATCTACCGGATCCTGTCCGTGCTGATGTGTATTCAGATACTCTTCGGTTTCCTGCCGGTATCGGATCTGCATCTTCACGGCGATGACCACGATCATGACCGGGACGGTCTGCTGGTAACAACGGCCCGCGCCTGGGATGAGGAAAGCACCTGTGAGTTCTGCGGCGCGTTTATCGCGGATGCCTATATCTGCGATTGCGGAGCCGGCGGTGACCATTGCTCCTCCGAAAGCGGACGGTCCTGCTATGACGAAAACCACTGTATGGGCTGCGGAGACGGTGTGGGAAAAGGCAGTATCTGCGAATGCGGAGAGACCTGCGAAAGCTGCGGCACCTTGTGTTCACAATGCAGCCAGGGATGTGAACGCTGTGCCGGTCCTCTCTGCGAAGGGTGCGGCAGTTGTGATAACTGCTACTTGTACGAATGCGGCAACTGTCACTCCAGCTGCAGCAACTGCGGCTGGGTCTGCGAAAACTGCCTCAGTCAATGCGATGAATGTGCGGATGGTGAAAAATGCCCGGAGTGTGACTTATGTTCCAACTGCAAAGGGGAAGAATGTGAGGGCTGTCTGCGATGTCTCGAATGCGCAGAAAGCATCTGCATTGAGTGCGGTGCAAAATGTGCAGTCTGTGATTCAGAGTTCAACATAGAGCATCAGGCCTGTTCCGACTGCATAGGAATCATCTGCCCCGAATGCGGACAGGGTTTTCTGGGCGACGATGAAGTCTGCCCGGGCTGCCAGATATGCTATGACTGCGCGGGCGATGCCTGCGGCGAATGCGGCTTATGCGCGGAATGTGCCATTATCATCTGCGAGCTTTGCGGCAATGCCTGCATAGCCTGCGACCCGGATTATAATTATGTTGAGAATGCATGCTCTATCTGTGCCGTGAACACCTGCACAGACTGCGGACACGGATTCTTCGGAGATGACGAGGTCTGTCAGGACTGCGGCCTCTGCTTTATGTGCGCCGACAAGTTCTGCTTTGGCTCGAGTCATTGCAGCAACTGTGTCGAGCACGTCTGCTCCTGCGGGATGGGATGCTCCTCGTGTCAGGGCGTCTGCCCCATATGCGAAGCAAGCTGTGACAAGTGCGATGAACGTCTCTGCGGAGGATGCCTCGCCTGTTATGACTGTGTGGGGGAGGACCGCGGCTGGTGCTTCAGATGCAACGAATGCGGCAACTGCACAGCTCCGTGCATCTGCGGCGGCGGCTGCGATAACTGCACCACGGTCTGCGATTCCTGCGGTGAGCACTGTCTTGTGTGCTACAATCGCTTCTGCGGAGAATGCAGTCTGTGTTATACGTGTTTGAAAGACGACGGCTGGTGTTCAATCTGTGAAAAATGCGGCAACTGCACAGCTCCGTGCATCTGCGGCGGCGGCTGCGATGACTGTACCACGGTCTGTGAGTCCTGCGGTGAGAAATGCCAGAACTGCGGGGTCGTCTGCGGAATCTGCAGCCTCTGTGCGGACTGCTCCAGCGCGGATCAGTTTTGCGCAGCATGCGGAACCTGCAACAACTGTAAAACCGTCTGCTTCTGCGGAAAGCGCTGCGAAGAATGCGGCGGAATGTGCTCCGAATGCGGAGAGCGCTGTATTGACTGTTACGGCAAGATCTGCAACGACTGCGACAAGTGCTTTGAATGTGTCGGTGACTGGGGTTGGTGCGACAACTGTTATTACTGCGGAAAATGCCTTGACGACCAATACTGTATCTGCGGCAGCGGCTGCCGGGAGTGTACCACGGTCTGCGAAGGATGTCGAGAGGCCTGCGGAAACTGCTGGGACGAGATCTGCCCCGGCTGTAAAAAATGCTCTAACTGCACGAGTACAAGCTGCCCGAGCTGCGGCAAATGCAGCTCTTGCTTTACCCTCTGCCCGAAGAGCCAGCACTGCGGCGACTGTGCGAATCTGTACAACTGTGAGCACGGATGTTCCGAGTGTGCGGAAAATGTCTGCAAGATATGCGGCAAGTGCAACGAGTGCGCTGCTATTTACTGCAGAAATTGCCTGACATGTGTTGAATGCAACGAATGGATATGCTCGTATTGTGACTGGAATGCCTGCACGAACTGTTCTCGGTTCTGCGACACCAGCTATGAACAATGCGGACGCTGCGAGGGCTGTGCAGATTGGTTCTGCGCCGACTGTGAGAGATGTAAGGAATGCGTCTTTGACCTCCGGTGCGAAGGCTGCGGAGCGTGCGCGTCATGTACCTCACTGATCTGCCCGGACTGCTACAGCGCCTGCAGCCGCTGTTCAAAAATGTGTGCCGACACGACCGACTGCGGACGATGTGAGAGCTGCGGAGGCAAGATATGCACCAAATGCGAAAAATGCTCCGCCTGCACTGACAGCCGCCGCTGCGAGAAATGCGGGCATTGCGCGAAATGCGAGACCCTCTGTCTGGAATGTGAGAAGGTCTGTGACAACTGCGTCAAGTTCTGCCCCAAATGCCATACATGCCATGAATGCGCAGACGATTACTGCCATGACTGTGGCGTATGCAGCGACGAGGTCAAGATCTGCAGCATGTGCAACAGCAAATGCAGTAATTGTTCCCTCATCTGTAAGGAATGCGGCGAGGTCTGCCTTGAATGTGCATCCGAATGGTGCGGTAAGTGCGAAAAATGCGGCGCTCATGCCGAATGGGTCTGTCCGAATATCGACGCCTGCTCCAACTGCAGCACAGGAGATGCGACCCATTGCCACAACTGCAACTACTGCGTCGATTGTGCCCTGATCTGCTTGAACTGCGACAATATGTGCGATCATTGCGGTGTTGTCTGCATTGAATGCTGGATGGCGTGCAACGACTGCGGAGAGGTCTGTCCCTATTGCGGCGAGTGCGCCGACCACGGGCAGGGCAAGGAATACTGCGAAAGCTGCCGGACCTGCTCTGCTTGCACCCCCATGTGCACCGGATGCATGAATATCTGCGAGGACTGCACAGATCTGTGCCCGGACTGCGGGCGCTGCGGCGATTGTTCCGCTTCCTGCCCCGATTGCGGCAGATGCGGGTATTGCGAAGATCAATGCAGCAGCTGCGGACGCTGTGAGACCTGTGCCATGATCATCTGTGCAGAATGCGGTGATCACTGCTATAAGTGCGCAAGCCTCTGCCCCGACTGCGAGCTGTGCGGTGACTGCTGCGGAAGGTTATGCTTCAACTGCGGACGCTGTGAGAACTGCGCGGGCAGTATGTGCGAGCTCTGCGGCTACTGCGGCAATTGCACCGATATCTGCCCCGAGTGCGCTAAGGCCTGCGCCGACTGCACGCCGGTCTGCGCCGGCTGCGGCAAGTGTGAGTCCTGCAAACCCATCTGCACGGATTGCGGACGGTGCGATGACTGCTGCGCCGCCGATTCGGAAAGCCTCGGCTGCCGGCACGGCGTCTGTACCGAAAGCGCAGAGTGGAAAACCCACTATTGCACCGTCGGAGGTCACTGTGTCGAGAACCCCGTCGGCCCGGAATCTGATGAGTTCAAGCACTGGTATATCTGCGGCATGGGCTGTACGGTCAGGCTGGGCGAAGCGCCTCATCGCTTTGGTGCGGGCATCATCACCAAAGCGCCCAGCACCGAGGAAGACGGAATTCTGACCATCCCCTGCACAATCTGCTCTTATGAAAAAACAGAAGGCATCCCTAAGCTCACCGGCGAGCACGCCCACAGCTATGCCTCTGTTGTCACCCCGCCCACCTGTATGGCGGGCGGATATACGACCCACACCTGCTCCTGCGGTCACAGCTATACCGACAGCATGACCCCCGCTTCGGAGCATAAATACGAAATGCGGCAGGATGTCTCCAATCACTGGGAAGAATGTGCGGTCTGTGCCGTCAGGACAACCCCATCCGCCCATAAGTTCGGCGCATGGGAGGTCACGATCCCGGCAACATACTCAGCGCCCGGCCAGCGTCAGCGCGGATGCCTGTTCTGCGCTCGGAGCGAAACAGAGGTCATTCCTCAGCTGGTCGTAGTCGGGCAACAATACGTGATCACGCTTGAAAACGGAGCCGGCGGCCTCTTCAGCGAGCTTTTTACCACGGGTAAGGACCATTTGATCCCCGAGCTTCCGGTCCTTGCGTCCGGGTCGGAGGGCAACCTCTTTGACGGTTGGCGAAATAAGGCCGATCATCTGGTTGTGACCAAAGGTCAGAAGCTTAGTGAAAACATCACGATCTATCCCGTGTGGAAGGACTGCGGGGCGGACAAACACACAGATGCAGACATAAACGGTATCTGTGATGTCTGCGGCAAGAGGTTGGCAAACTTCTACGCCGTAACGGTCCATAACGGTATCTGCACCCTCCATGGCGGAAGCTCATGCGAGCACCCCGCCGGCGGCACAGTCACTGTCAAGGCAGCCGATATCCCCGGTTCCTACTTCCTTTGTTGGGAGGTTATTTCCGGCGGCGCGGTAATGGACAGTGTCTATGTTCCTCAGACCAGCTTTAAGATGCCGGAAGGAAAGGTCGAGCTGCGTGCAGCCCGGCAGACCGGCAGCTCGGTCTCTTACTCTGAGCCCAGCGGGAAACCCGCAGAGCCCACGGAGAAAAAGTCCCCATTCCGGGATGTTTCGGACGATGCCTGGTATGCCAAAGACGTAGCTTATGCCTATGAAAAGGGCCTTATGGTCGGCGTCGGCGAAGAAATTTTCGCTCCGGAGAAAAGCCTGTCCCGAGGAATGCTCGTTACCATCCTCCACCGCATGAACAGCTCTCCGGCGGCAAGCGGCGGCTTTGCAGATGCAGAGGGCAAATGGTATGCCGATGCTGCGGCATGGGCAAAGGCCAACGGCATTGTCTTCGGCCATGACGATGGGAGATTTGGCGGTGAAGATCCCCTGACAAGGGAACAGACGGCGGCCATACTCTATCGTTACTGCCGGCAGCTCGGCATTGATACGGATGTATCTGCGGATGCCCTGACCGGCTTCCACGACAGCGGCAAGATCAGCAATTATGCCGAGCCTGCCATGCGTTGGGCCGTTGAAGTCGGGCTGATGAACGGCAGCAGCGATGCTATGCTCGACCCGCAGGGTATGCTGACACGTGCTCAGGCAGCCGCTATCCTGCATCGTCTCTGCAAAAGCATAATGAAATAAGTCCCTGCTATCGCATCACAGGACGGCTGAACCAATTCGGCCGTCCTGTTTTTTCTTCCGGGCGAATCTGGTGTGACGGCAGTATGCACAGCTTTTCTTTTTTGTATTTGTACACTTTGTCTATGCCTAGGTCCTGTTTTTGCAGTTTTGCTCAAAAAACAGGACTCAGGCCTATATTTTTCCCCTGCGAAAGCTGGTAGAGATAAAGTCAATAGAGCCGCAATCGGGAGAACTGTCGGAGAGGAGGGACTACAACATGAAGCAGGTCATAAAGGAGGCAATGGGAGATTGCTCTACCATATGGGAGTTTCGCTTTCTCCTTTGCTGCCAGGAGTGCGGCAGAACATGGCACAGCAGCCCCGTCCGCTTTTCCAAGGCCGGCACAAGGCCGGAGACAGAGGGGATGCGCGCGGTGTTCCGGACGCTCTACGAGCGGGAACGGGAGGCTGCCCGGGAAAAAGCCGCAGCAGAGGCCTCAGAGATCTTCAGCCAATGCCCTGTCTGCGGCAGACTGGTGTGTGACCGCTGCTTCCTGATCTGCGAGGATCTGGATCTATGCACCGCCTGCGCGGAAGCGTTGCAGGTGCGCGGCGACATTGTAGCCGGCAATGTCTCATCATCGCAGAAGAACCACCCAGAAACACCATACGACGATTCGACAGAAGGAGATGACGCAAAATGAAGATGAACAAGAGAAAAACGGTCAGAAGATTCTTGGGTATCCTGCTTTGCCTTGTGATGGTGCTTACCCTGCTCCCCATCATCGCACTGGCAGATGACCCCGAGAGTGAGCCAGAAGAAGGCCCCGCGGAAACCGTTCCCACCACCAAGTATGAGCTTCCCTTCACCAAAACGGTAACGCTCGGCGGCAACACCGCCCCCGGCGAGCAGACGTTCGAGTTGGAGATCTTTAATGTGGGCGTCGGCAGTATGGAGGAGCACGCAAATGATCTCTGCACTGCCACTGTCACCACAAACGGGGCAGGCAGCAAGGACGGCATACTGCTCATCTCCGGCGATGCCAATTCGGTGGAAGCGCTTGTCTGCGAGGGCTTCTATGTCCGCGAAAAGAAGTCCGGCGCCGCCAACTGGAGCTACTCCGACGAGGTTTGGTTTGTCTCTCGCGAGCAGGTCCCTTCCGAGCCGGGTGACGGAACCATTATTGTCCCCCTCCCGGGCGGTTTCCCCGGCAATATAACGCCGACTGAGCCCGAGTGGGCGTACACCTTTAAGTTCTACCCCGCCACAGCAGAGGTCAGTGAGAATGGTATCTTTTATGTCCACGACAGGGACGATCAGAGAGATAAGATGACCTTCACCAATGTCTATACCTACAATACCTTCATTGATTACAACTATGTTACCGGCGCGACTGTCACGGCAAAGAAGACAGACGCCGCCAATATGCCCCTCGCCGGGGCCACCTTCGTGCTGGAAAACAGCCGCGGCAGCGCCATGTACACGGCGACCTCCAACGCGCAGGGCGATATCCGCTTCGCCAATGTTCGCAGCGGCATCTACACGCTGACGGAAAAGGAGGCCCCGGCGGGCTACATTCTCTCCAACGAGCGCTATGAGATCACCGTCGACGGGTCCCGTATCACCATGGGCCGCGAGCCCTACTCCCCCGTGACCTTCGTCAACCGCAAGGCTGCGGAGCTGAACCGCGCCGATCACTTCGCCTTCCTGGTGGGCTACACCGACGGCACCTTCGGGCCGGAACGCAGCATGACCCGCGCCGAGGTGACCACCATGTTCGCCCGCCTGCTCACCGAGCAGATCGATGCCGCCAAAACCTACCCCAACACCTTTACCGATGTCCCGTCCGCACACTGGGCGGCGGATTACATCGGCTATATGCAGCAGTTCGGCATCGTAATGGGCTTTGACGACGGCAGCTTCCGTCCCGATGTACCCGTGACGCGCGCCCAGTTTGCAGCCATCGCCAGCCGCTTTGAAAAGCTGACAGAGGGCAGCAAGAGCTTCACCGATGTGCCGGATACCCACTGGGCAGCCAGGTACATCAACTTCGCGGCCACCCGCGGCTGGGTCACCGGCTATTCCGACGGCGCCTTCAAGCCCGAGAATTCCATCTCCCGCGCCGAGGTGGCGGCGGTCACCTGTCGCCTGCTGGAACGCAGCGCAGACCAGAGCTATATCCGCAGCCATCTCAAAGAGCTTCGCACTTTCCCGGACATGACCGAGCGCCACTGGGCATACTGGTACGTCATGGAAGCCGCCAACGGCCATGACTACACCAAGTCCGGCGGCAGCGAGAGCTGGAGCCGCACCTATCGCTGAGCAATAACGTCTCTCCCCGGTCCAATGACCGGGGAGAGAGCTCCCCCCATAGAACAAGACCACAAGAAAGGACTGAGCGCAACCATGCAGGTAACGATGCAAGCTCTCCCCGCGACTCTCGCGGAATTTGAGGCGCTGCCCCGGCAGACACCGGAGGAGGTCTGCGTATGCTTCCTCTGTGCACTGAATCTATACATAAAGGACAAGGACGCGGGCGCAGCCGCCATGGACCTTCTGCGCGGGCCGCGTCCCATGACGCCCTACGACGCGCAGTTCCTGCGCGACCGGCTGCGCGGCAAGGAGTATCTGCCGCTTGCTTATTTTGAAGGCGCCACGCCGGAAAACGGCTACGCCCCCGCACCGCCCTACGTGCTGAACGTCCTTGCAGACCCCCGTCCGCAGGACATTGAGCCGGGGTATCTCAGGGTGTTTCTGAAAACGCCCGGCGCGGACGCGCCGCGGCCGATGAAGCTGCGGCAGAAGCCCTCCACGGGCGAATGGTTCCTCTGGGAGTATTCGAGCATCCTCAGCGGCATCCGCATCCCCGTCTCGCAGGACCCCTGGGCCTGAGAGATCTGCACCAAAACACGGCATCAGGATTGGATCGATTTTTAGAAAAGGAGAAACATTATGGGACTTATCAAAGCAGCAATGGGCGCGGCTGGCGGCGTGATGGCCGACCAGTGGAAGGAATATTTCTATTGCGAAGCGATCCCCTCGGACGTACTGGCGGTCAAGGGGAAGAAAAAGGTCTCCGGCCGCTCGAGCAACCGGCACGGCGACGACAACATCATCACCAACGGCAGCGTGATCGCCATCGCGGACGGGCAGTGTATGCTCATCGTGGAGCAGGGCAAGGTGGTGGATGTGTGCGCAGAGCCCGGCGAATACACCTACGATATGTCCACCGAGCCGAGCATTTTCTCCGGCGATCTGGGCGATGGCGTAAAGAGTGTCTTTGAAAACATCGGCAAGCGCTTCACCTTCGGCGGTGAAGCCCCCAAGGATCAGCGCATCTACTACTTCAACACCAAGGAGCTGACGGGCAACAAGTACGGCACGCCCAGCCCCGTTCCCTTCCGCGTGGTGGACCAGCGCGCGGGCATCGATCTCGACATCGGCA
>OCQZ01000461.1_pt1 | contig 12490 bp, 8 predicted proteins | sample 1538921 | NCBI WGS metagenome assembly OCQZ01 (sample SAMN03418269, study PRJEB22391) | human gut metagenome | biome: human-gut; feature: organic feature; material: feces | host: Homo sapiens | place: Tanzania | collected 2013-01 | reverse complement strand
CATCGTAAGCCCCCCTTGTTTTTTTCCTTCTTTTTCCTTTCCTTTTTTTGTGTCGTCGCCTTTCCGATACAGACCAGCAGGACACCTGTCGCCAGCGGGTCCAGAGTGCCGGCGTGACCGACTTTCAGATTTTTCTTATGGAAATGCCTGCATGCACACCATTTGACCTTACGGATGACATCAGCCGATGTCCAGCGGTAAGGCTTGTCTATAGGAAGAATAATCCCCTCCGGATAATCATCAATGTTTCCGGAGAGGACCAATCCATTTATATTTTCTTTGCTTAAGATCAATGCCATCAGCAATAGATAACCGTTAATGTAAATCTGTCAGAATCCGTCTGCAACATCCAGACGATACCGGATATTGCAGACAGTGCAAAAAATTAGCGACAAGCTATTTTCTCGATGCGTCTTTCGTGACGGCCACCCTCAAAAGGAGTCTCAAGCCATACCTTGGTAATCGCCTGAACCATTCTAAAAGAAATGAAACGGGCAGGCATCACGAGGACATTGGCATTGTTGTGGGCCTTTACCAGACGTCCGATTTCAGTACCCCATGCAAGGCCGGCACGAATTCCCTGATGCTTGTTCAGAGTCATTGCCATTCCGTTGCCAGTACCGCACATTGCGATTCCACAATCAACCTTGCCACTTTCAACAGCCTCAGCCAAAGGATGCGCAACATCAGGATAATCCATGCTCTCAGTAGAATGAGTGCCGAAATCCTCTACCGCATAACCCATCTTTTCAAGATAAGGTATGAGACGACTTTTGTAGTCAAAACCAGCGTGGTCGCTGCAAATACCGATTGTCATAAAAAACAAACTTTAACAATGAATAATTTATGGTTGGAACTCCTGTGTCGAGTTCTCTAGTAGCGTACTAAGTAAACTGACAACTCAAGTCCCGCTTATGCGGAACTTGAGCCATCATAACTATTCCCTGCCCAATCTTTCTCCGGCAAAAGCCATACGGGCCTTGAACTCATCCCTGCCGATAAACGAAAGGATGTCAGCGATACCCAGACCGCTCGCCGCTCCGGTAATTGCCAGACGGATGCAGTTCATGACCTTGCCCATCGGCCAGCCCTGCTCGCGGATATAATCTTCAAGATATGGTTCAATGTTTTCCTTCGTGAATGCGCCGTCGAATCCGCAGACATGCTCAGTCACCTGATATGCAGGCTGATAGCCTTCCGGTTTCCAGAACTTGTCGGCATCTTTCGCCAGGAACGGAGCCGTAAGCGTATCGTCATAGACCTTCGCACGAGGGTCGGCGGCACGTCTAGGGTCAGCCGGCTTGGCAGCCTCTGCGGCAGCTCCTGACTTGACACCGTATTTCTCATATTCGAGCGGTGAAACGAACAGGCATGATGCATTCAGCCAGATATCCTTGACAAATGAAGCCCTTTCCTTAACAAAAGCAACCACGTCATGGACATATTCCTTCGTAACGATATGATTCTTGAAGTCAACGCCTTTGCCGGCGAACTGTGCGCCTGCAGTCAATGCACATGCAGGACACTCCACGACATTGATTCCGTGTTCCTCGAGAACCGGGATGAAGAGGTCGGTGAGTTCGTCGTCGGACTTCATGCGGAGATACTCCTTGTTGTACCACTTCGCCTTTTCAGGATTGAAACGGGCGCCGGACTTGATGACACGGTCAAGAGAGAAGACATTGACAAGTTCATCAATGCTGAAAATCTCCTGCTCTGTTCCCGGATTCCATCCGAGCATGGCAAGCATGTTCACGAATGCCTCAGGGAAATAGCCATCCTCACGATAGCCGTGGGAAACCTCACCTTCGGCATTGACCCATCTGAGCGGGAATACAGGGAATCCGAGCCTGTCGCCGTCACGTTTGCTGAGCTTGCCTTTTCCGTCAGGTTTCAGAAGGAGTGAAAGATGCGCGAAACGCGGCATCGTCTCCTCCCAGCCGAAAGCCTTGTAGAGCATATAGTGGAGAGGCAATGAAGGGAGCCATTCCTCGCCGCGGATAACCTCGGTGATTTCCATGAGGTGGTCATCCACAATGTTTGCCAGATGATATGTAGGAAGCTCGTCAGCCCTCTTCCAGAGGACCTTGTCGTCCAATGTGTCAGTATTGACCTCGATGTGACCGCGGATGAGGTCATCCATCTTTACGACCGTATCGTTCGGCATCTTGAAGCGGATGGTCCAGCTGTCTGTGGTCTCCAGCAGATTCTTCACCTCGTCCTCAGGGAGAGTGAGAGAGTTGCGGAGTTCCATTCTGGTCTCCTGGTTGTAGATGAAGGTCTTTCCGGCAGCCTCTGCCTCGGCGCGTTTCGCGTCAAGTTCCTCTGCGGTATCGAAAGCATAATATGCATAGCCGTTCTCTATGAGCTGGTCAGCATATTTGCGGTAGATTCCTTTTCTCTGGGACTGGCGGTAAGGTGCGTGCGGATGCCTCTCGGACGGTGTCTCCACCACGTTTCCGTTCTCATCCACGCCCTCATCCGGATGGATGCCGCACCAGTTCAGTGCTTCAATGATATATTTCTCCGCTCCCGGAACGAATCTGTGGGAGTCCGTGTCTTCGATTCTGATGATGAAATCACCTCCGTTCTGCTTAGCGAACAGGTAATTGTAAAGTGCCGTCCTGACACCGCCCATGTGAAGAGGGCCGGTAGGTGACGGAGCAAATCTTACTCTTGTCTTTCTTTCCATTTCCAAACTTCTTGCTGCCGGAAGCACCATTGCCCCGGCCAATCCACAAAATTAATTAAAAACTATTGAAAAGCCACCAGTCGCCGGCAACTATTGTCAAAATATCAGGTCAATGTTATCCGTTTTAATATTTTGCCGATAGAGAAAGACCATGTAACTTTGCAACGAAATCAGTGAAAATAACATCATGAGTGAATCTTACACGCTGCAGGCATCGCCGGAAATGATGGCGAACGCTACAGAAGGCCTGGAACTGACAGAGGCCGAAATCAGGGTCATGGAGAACGTCAAGGACATCCATGAAAACCTTCAGAAGAACAAAGCCGACAACCAGCTGCTGTCAATGAGAAAAAGGCTTGACCTGCTGCTCAGGACAGGACAGCTTCTGCTGGAAAGCGCTGCCGACACCAACAGAATCCGCAGAAATATGGTAAGGGCGGCTCTCTTCCTGGGATTCAGCGAGGAGAACCTCCACCTTTTCATTGACCATAACATACTGATGGTGAACTTCAGCGACGAAGCCCACTCTTTCACGAAATTCCAGAAACGCGTCAAGGACGGCATCAACTTCACCACCATCGAAGCGATTAGCCACCTCACATACAAGGCAGTGCGCAAGCATTTCTCCGCCGAACAGTACGAGAAGGAACTGGAGAAAATCGCCGAAAGGCCACGCAACTACAACCAGCTGGTGACTTCCGCCGGTGCAGCATTGGCCTGCGGCGGATTCTGCATCCAGTTCGGCTGCGACTGGATCGCGTTCCTCTACGCATCGCTCGCCGCCTTCCTCGGATTCAACTGCCGCGCGACTTTCAACAAGCTCGGCGTCAACAAATATTTTTCCATCGCCATCGCGGCGTTCGTTTCCACAATGGTAGCGTGGCTCACCACATATCTCCCTGCATGGACGACAACTCCGCTCCACCCGCTTCTCGCATGTGCACTGTTCATCGTGCCTGGAGTTCCGCTCATCAACTTCGTGGATGACATGCTGGACACCAATTTCAGGATGGGACTTGAAAGGGCCATCAACACCATGATGATGATGTTCGGAATGGCCTTCGGAATCCTGCTGGCATTGAAAGTATGCAGCTGGACCTTCCATTTCGCGCCGGACATCATGTCGATTCCGATGGTTCCGGAGCACCCTTACTGGATGTATGCTGTCGCGGCCGCAATTTCCGCAATGGGATTTTCAATGATTTTCAATATCCCGACAAGGCTTCTTCCTGTCGTTGCCGTGGGTGGTATCATCGCCGTCTGCACCAGAAATCTAGTAAGCCTCCACCCTGACATGTACTGTTCTTTCAGTCTCGGACAGGGCGGTGTAATCGGTTCGCTCGCCGGCTCCACACTGATTTCCGTCATCTGTGTCAAGGCAGCACACATTTTCCACACCCCGCATCAGGTGATTGCCATCTCAAGCGTCATACCGATGGTGCCCGGCGTGCTCATGTACCGCTGCCTGTACTCGCTCATCACCGTGACCGGAACCACAGTGGAGCAGATGAACAACTTCACAATCGCAGGCGTGAACGGTCTCAATGCTTCCATGATGATCGCAGCCATCGCCATAGGTGTGGCCGTGCCGAACATCATCGCCAGAAAACGTATCGATGCCTCCAAACGCCGTGCTTTCGAAAGACAGATCAAGGAACAGAGGGAGCGTGGCGAATTCATTGACATCACCAAACTGTAAACCTGTTTCAGACATATTGATTTTTTGATGGCCGGAGTAGCATTTCCGGCCATTTTTCGGTATGTTTGCAGAAACACCTGAAAACATGAAACGTCGAGAGTTTCTTAAGAAAGGAGCACTGGCGGCCGCCGGCGCCGGACTCCTGAGCAATGTGACAACGCTGGCCAAAGGGCTTGACCTGAACGAAGACAACAAATCAGTAAATTTCAATGTCAGCGGAAGGGCCAGGATGAAGCTTTCATTCGAGCCTTATGAACTGAAACTGAAGCATGTGTTCACCGTCTCGTCGTTTTCGCGCAGCACTACGCCTGACGTGCAGGTTCGCATCGATTATGACGGATATACAGGCTATGGGGAAGCGTCAATGCCGCCTTACCTCGGACAGTCCGTGGAAAGCGTGTGCACATTCCTGAAAAAGGTAAATCTGGAGCAGTTCCCGGACCCTTTCTGCATAGATGACATCCTCACTTACATTGACAGTCTTTCTCCTGGAGATTCTGCTGCGAAGGCAGCCGTGGACATTGCCCTGCACGACCTTGTGGGCAAGATTATCGGAGCCCCGTGGCACAGGATGCTGGGCCTCAATCCATTGAAGACACCTGACACGACATACACCATCGGCATTGACACTGACGAAATGGTAAAACTCAAGACCAGGGAGGTTGCGGGCCAGTTCAAGATTCTTAAGGTAAAGCTTGGAACGGAGCGCGACCGTGAGATGATACGGGCCATCCGCGAGGTGAGCGACCTGCCGATTGCGGTGGATGTGAACCAGGGCTGGAAAAACAAGAAGAAGGCGCTGGATGAGATTTTCTGGCTGAAAGAGCAGGGCATCGTGATGGTCGAGCAGCCTATGCCGAAGGAGATGATCGATGCCAATGCCTGGCTGACGGAGAGAAGCCCGCTTCCGACTTTCGCTGACGAGGCTATCCAGAGGCTCAAGGATATTCCGGCGATCAAAGGGGCCTATACCGGCATCAATGTCAAGTTGATGAAGTGTACCGGAATGCGCGAGGCATGGAAGATGATGAATTATGCGCGCGCCGAGGGCATGAAGGTCATGATCGGCTGCATGACAGAGACTTCCTGTGCAATAGCCGCAGCCGCACAGCTCTCCCCTGCCGTGGACTTCGCGGACCTCGACGGCAACTTGTTGATTGCCAATGACATTTTCCGTGGCACGACTGTCGTGTACGGCAAAATCACGCTGAACCAGCTGCCGGGAATCGGAATAGAGAAAATCTGATAAAATTAAATCGGGTAAAATTAAAACAGGCATTTTCAGTGAGCGGAAAACGCTGCTGCTGAAAATGCCTGTCCCAGTATAAAAACACTTACAACAAACACTATCTTGTAAGGAGATTGAGAGACTTGTCAGATTTGAAGTAATCTCCGGCAGGAGAAGACGAAGCCTTGACATTGACCTCAACCGAAGAACGGATGTCGCGGGAAGAAGCACCGACAAGGAAATTCCAGTTGCCGCCTGCGACAACCCATGAAGAAGAAGGAGTGTCGAAAGACGCAAGGTCTGCAGCATTCAATGTCAATGTTACCGTGCAGGTCTCGCCCGCAGCAAGAATAGGAGTCTTGGCAAAAGCCTTGAGTTCCTTCTCAGGTCTATCGGCAGCCTTGCTGTCAGGAGAAGCGGCATAAAGCTCGACAACCTCGCGACCGGCAACATTTCCGGAGTTGCGAACCTCGACATTGACCTTGTAAACGCCATTGGCGAAGTCAACGGAAGGCTGTCCATATTCGAAGGTAGTGTAAGAAAGACCATAACCGAAAGGATAGGAGACTTCTTTGCCGAAGCTGTCGAAATATCTGTAACCTACGAAGATATCCTCCTCATAATCAGTATAATCCCAATTGCGTCTGCTGCCGTCGCCTTCCTTCATATTGGCAAAATCCATACTGCTCATTGCACCGTCGAGAGGGAAATTGGCAGAAGATGCCGCATCCTGGAACCTTACAGGGAATGTCATGGTAAGTTTGCCTGAAGGATTGACCTTGCCGCTCAGGACATCAGCAACACTGTTGCCTCCCTCCTGGCCTGCCTGCCAAGCGCAAAGGATTGCATCAGGTCTGTTCTTCCATGAAGCAGTCTCGATGACGCCGCCGATATTGAGGACCACAACCACCTTCTTGCCTGCGGCATGGAAAGCGGAGCATACACCTTCGACAAGTTTCAGCTCATTTGCAGAAAGCTCGAAATCAGAAGCGGTCCTGTCAAGGAACTCACCGGACATGCGGCCGAGAGTAATGACTGCGATGTCAGCTGCGGCAACATTGGCCTGAAGCGAAGAAGCTGACGGAACGATTTCCTCAGGACGGGCCAACGGCATGAACATAGCCATAGGATTGCCCTTCAGCGCCTCTCTCTTCTTGGCCTGGTCATCGGCGATATACTTCTCGTATGTGTCCTTCAGGGACTTGTCCACTACAAATCCAGCATTCTCAAGACCCTGGATCATTGACACTGTATATGCCCTGTTCACGTTTCCGGAGCCTGTGCCTCCTGCGATGAAGTCATAGGAAGTGCAGCCATAAAGCGCCACTTTGGTACCCTCTGCTGAAACAGGAAGGGCGCCCTCATTCTTGAGAAGGACCATACCCTCTGCGGCTGACTGCCTGGTAACGAGAGCATGAGCCTTGAGGTCAGGATTATTGGAATACTGATATCCCTTGAAACGAGGAGTCTTCATAATCATTTCCAGGACACGACGCACATTGGTATCGATGACACCCATGTCAAGTTTGCCTGACTTGAGAGCCTCCATGATGGCATCATACTGCTTGTCAAGACCCGGCTGAAGCATATCATTGCCGGCAACCATCTGGGCCACAGCATCTTTGCCGCCGAACCAGTCAGTCATTACCATACCCTTGAAGCCCCACTCGTCACGGAGTACGGAAGTCTGGAGTTCACGGCTCTGTGAAGTATAGACGCCATTGATCTTGTTGTATGAAGACATCACGGTCCACGGCTGGCTCTCCTTCACTGCAATCTCAAATCCCTTCAGATAAATCTCACGCAAAGCCCTCGGAGAGATTCGCGCATCATTGTTCATACGGTTGCTCTCCTGATTGTTTCCGGCGAAATGCTTGATGGAAGTACCCACGCCATTGCTCTGGATACCATTGACATAAGCCGCAGCGATTTTTCCGGCAACGAGAGGGTCCTCGGAATAGTACTCGAAGTTTCTTCCGCAGAGCGGATTCCTATGTATGTTCAATGCCGGTGCGAGGAGCACGTCAGTTCCATATTCGAGCACCTCATTTCCGATAGCCTTGCCGACGCCCTCCACGAGGTCAGTGTCCCATGTGCAGGCAAGCAGAGTTCCGATAGGGAAATGTGTACAATAATAAGTGGCATTGTCACCCTCACGTGTAGGAGAGATTCTGAGGCCTGCAGGACCGTCTGCAAGCACTACGGAAGGAATTCCCAGACGGGGAATCGGATATGTGGTTCCGGCAGCACCCGGTACGAGATTCTTGGTCTCACCTACCACAGCGCTGTCTCCGGAGGAAAAGCCTTCCATACCGGTTCCAATGAGCAGATGCACCTTTTCTTCAGGTGTCATTGCGGCAATCACCTTGTCCAATGATGCCTTTCCGAGTTTGGGAGTTTCCGGAGCGCACGAAAGCATGGAAACGCCCACAGCCAATGCAAAAGCCAATGTTATTTTTTTCATAATCGATTATTTAAACAGTTGTGGTACAAATTCGCTCAGATAAATTCTCCAGTTTTTCCAGATATGGCCTTCTCCGGTCTCGAAATAAGTGTATTTGTAACCGGCGTCATCCAGTTTCTTGCGAAACTCCTCGTTAGCCTTATAGAGGAAGTCAGTATTTCCGATACCGATCCAGTAAAGAGCCGGTTTCTTGGAGAACTGGACAGCAAGCTTCTCATCGAAATTGTCGTAAATCGGAGATTTTACGCTATCTGTAGGAAGTATCGCAGCAGAGAAAAGACCCACATAATTGAACATGTCAGGATTCTGCTTAGAAATATGAAGAGAGTGGAAACCTCCCATTGACAAACCTGCAATGGCGCGGCTCTCCTTCTTGCGGATCGTACGATAGTGACTGTCAATGTAATTCACGACATCAGGGAACGCGGCCTCGAACTCACCGTCCATAGTCTTCGGAAGCTGCATGCTTGGCTGGAGAAGCCCCAGAGCGGACTGGCCGGGAGCAGCCTCCTGGGAAGCATTGCCGTTGGTCATGACCACAATCATCGGCTTTGCCTTTCCCTCCGCAATGAGATTGTCGAGAATCTGAGATGCCCTACCGAGGTCCATCCAGGCCTCCTCGTCACCGCCCATACCGTGGAGAAGATAGAATACAGGATATCTGTTCTTGGTGTTGTCCTCATATCCGGCAGGAGTATAGACTGTCATCCTGCGTTTCATGCCGAGACCCGGGCTGTCATACCAGACCTTGGATACAGTTCCGTGAGGAACTTCATTGACACTGTACAAATCACCTTTTCCTCCTTTGATTATGAAGATGTTGGTAACGGAATTCACATCCCTGATCATATATACATTGGCAGGGTCTTTCACCTGAAGTCCGTCCACGATAAATGAATAGCTGTAAAGCTCAGGAGCAAGTACGTCTGTAGTAAACTCCCAGATGCCGTCCTTGCCCTCCTTGAGGTCAGCGACGCCTGGACCGTCAAACTCTCCGAAAGGAGTCTGGATTTTCTTCGTAGGGAGAAAATCTCCGGTAACCTGAATTTTGATGGCCTTCGGTGCCGCAAACCTGAAGGTTACGGTATTGTCCGGATTGACTTCCGGGGATACGAGCTGTGAGCCGCCCCAAAGAGCCTGCTGCGCAAATGCGCTTGTAGCCAGCATCAATGATGCCGCAACAGTAATGATTTTTCTGATAGTCATATAAGCAATTATTTCAATTCCATAATAAATTCATTCCCCTCTACGCAAGGCTTCCACTCAGGAAGGCCCTCGCCGTCAGGATTTCCGTTCTTCGCAAAGTTGGTCCAGTATTCGACCATCTTCGCACTCAAGTCATAGTCATGCTGTTCCATCGGTCTCCAGCACCTGCCAAGTGTTCCGAACACGTACCAGAGTTCAGATGAATGGAAAGCACCTTTCATGTCACCGAAGCCTCCTGACTGCATGGTATCCTCACCCGGAAGATCCCTGCTGAAGCAATAGACATAAGCAGGACGACGGCCCTGGCTTTCCAGGAGAAGACTCCAGTCGACGGCAGCCTTCTTCATGACCTGAGGAGCGATATCCTCTGAGACATATCCTATCATGTATGGGATATCCATCTCATTTCCGGACTTGGCAACATTGTCAGAACTGTCTTCAAGAAGTGTCCCGTCAATGCAAGGGCCATATGGAAGGCCTCCGAAAGTCTTCTGCTGGCGCATATAGTTGCCCAGGACTTCGTCAAATTTCGAAGCAGGGCAGGCACGCATCTGCTCAAGCGTCGTCATGCCGGCACCATCCCACATTGACTTTCCCCTTGCCTCCGCATCCTTGAGCGGAGTTGCTGCGATAATGCCTCCGAGACCGCCGCCGCTCTGGATTATTGCCTTGCTGATCAGGCCTTTGGTCAAAGGCGAGCTGATCAGGGTCTGGACACTCCCGGCACCTGCGCTCTGTCCGAAGACAGTAACATTGTCTGGGTCACCGCCGAATGCGGCAATATTGTCATGAACCCATCTGAGAGCAGCAATCTGATCATAAAGGCCATAATTGCCAGAACCATGTCCACCGTTTTCCTCATCCAGAAGAGGATGCGCAAGGAAACCGCACATTCCGAGACGGTAGTTGAGCGTCACGAGGATTACGCCTTTGGAAGCGTATGCCTCTCCCCCGAACTCGATTTCATGACCATAGCCGTTCATATAGGCGCCGCCATGAATCCACACCATCACAGGCATTTTCTTGCGGGATGAAGATGTCCAGACATTGAGATAAAGACAATCCTCACTCATCTCAGGCGCGCCGCCCTGATAGAACTCCTTCCAGTAGAAGCTACCCTCGGCAGAACCGCCCTGAAGGGATGCCGGGCCGAATTTGTCACAGGCCCTGACACCTTTCCAGGATTTTGCAGGCTGAGGCTGTTTCCATCTGAGGTCACCGATAGGAGGTGCTGCGTAAGGAATTCCCTTATAGACATTGACCCCGTTCTCGACGACTCCGGAAACCTTGCCGGAGGCAGTCTTTACGATTGGAGTCTGCGCTGCCGCCGACATTGTCATGAGCAGCGCAATTCCAAACAAACCTAATTTCATCATAGACCAAGTTCTCCTACATATTCCGCGAAGATGTCATCGTTCTTCACTGTGATTGTATATGTGGTTCCTTTCTTGGAAACGGTAATGTCGCCAGACTCGATGTGGATTCCGGTCGCGGCGTCATTGGCCACTGTGAACCAGCATGTTCCCCAGTTGGTGAAAGTCGTGCCCCACATCTCCGTATCATAGCCCATCACATAATTGCCGGACTTGGCCGCGCCATTGGCTGCAGGCGTGTAAGTGCCTTCAGGCAACGTCGCATCGCTGCTGACGAAATCAATGGAAATGTAGTTTCCGTTTCCGCCGATTGTAACGCCATACTCTCCCGGAGTCACTGTAATACCGGAAGTTCCGGCCTTTACGGTGATGATATTGGAGCCGTCAGCCTGAGCCTGGGCAGAAGCCGAAAGGAGAGAAGGAAGCCTCAACGCCTCGATCACCGGCTCGTAAACGAGCTCGCCCTTTGGAATCGGCCAATGTCAATGCTGCCTTGAATTCATAATTGTCGTCAGCCTTGGACACCTTCAGGTCTCCGCTCTTCACCTTCACGGCACTGCCTCCTTTCGGAGTCCAGGAAGTATTGAAATACGTTCCGTCAGTACCGGCAGACTCAGAGAAAGTATAGGTTTTCGGCACAAGGAAATACTTGTCAGCCGTGAAATTGGCGTCAAACGTACCCTCAGCACATTCAAGTTTGACGGCGAACGTACGCAGTCCGCTCTCGAGTTTTTCCTCACTCTTTCCCGCAACCGTCGCGAACTCAAGGTTCTGCGGCACAGGATACACACCTGACAACGGGTCAATGGAACTTTCATCGCATCCGAAAGCAGCCAGACATGCAAATGCTAGTATCAAATATTTTTTCATGATATTTCAATTTACCAGTTAGGGTTCTGTTTCACATTAGGATTCAATGTCACCTCTGTCTCAGGGAAAGGAAGAAGTTCATGCTTGCCGGTCTTGTAACCGTAAACGGACTTGTTGTAAACTTCCCATCTGGTGGTGCCGTTGGAAGCGAACCAAGGAATCTGCTTGCCCTGGTCCTTGAGCCTGTCAGCTGCGATTCCCCATCTCTGCATGTCCTGGAAACGCACACCCTCACCGCAGAGCTCGAGACGTTTTTCAGTCATGACGTCATCCATGGTCACAGAACCGAGTTCTGAAAGATGTGCACGGGTCCTGACCGCATTCAGATAAGTTGCAGCCTTGGCCTTGTCACCGCCTTTCACATGTGCCTCGGCAGCAAGAAGAAGGACTTCCGCATATCTCATGTAGCGGTAATTGTTGTGGGAGGAGAACCAGCCGCCGAGAATCATCTCATCAGCGAGGACTCTGTTCTTCCACCAGAAATATCCCTCATGGTCATACATTTCCTTACCGTCCAGAATCTTGTCGCCCTGAGCAAGAAGTTTGTCGAAAGACTTCATCGTAGCGTTCAGACGATATCCTTCTTTTCCCTCGACTGCCACGAAAGCATCATAAAGGTCTTTCTTCGGGTTGCAGAATCCCCAGCAGTTAGGATAAACACCTGAGGCAATGCTCATACGATCACCGCGCCATCCGAGCATAGCTGTTAGGAGAGACCAGTTGGTGAAGGCATTGTTCGGGTCATTGAGACGGTTTATCTCGAAAAGAGACTCGCAGTTGTTCTCCGCATTGAACATGAGGATATCAGCAAAATCCCCGCGATACAGGTCATACTTGCCGTCATCTATCATATCGTCGAGAATCGTGCAGGCATCAGACCATTTCTGCTGGAAGACATAAGCCTTTCCGAGAAGGGCCTTCGCGAACTGAAGTTTCACACGATATGAAGAATTGTCAT